>Ga0265342_10000149_pt1 | contig 79177 bp, 87 predicted proteins | sample 4CB327metaG_FD_203125 | JGI IMG/M metagenome (GOLD analysis project Ga0265342, IMG submission 203125) | Rhizosphere microbial communities from Carex aquatilis grown in University of Washington, Seatle, WA, United States - 4-CB3-27 metaG | ecosystem: Host-associated > Plants > Roots >...
CGTTCCGGAACCGATCTCGTTCGGAGCCGGGCGCAGCATCGGGCCCCAGGGACCTTCCCCTAAGCGCCCCCAATCAATCCAGACCTGCGACTCCAGACTTCTCATTCCAAGGCGGCACCCAACTTTTCATTTGGCCCGCCGATCATCCCTACAGGACCAATGCCCCCCATGCGGGAAATGAAGCTCCAGGACCTGAAGTCCAAGACGCCTCCCGAACTCGTCGCTTTCGCTGAAGAGCACCAGGTCGAAAACGCCAGCACGCTGCGCAAGCAGGAGCTGATGTTCGCGATCCTGAAGCAGCTCGCGAGCCAGGAGGTCGACATCATCGGCGAAGGCGTCGTCGAGGTCCTCCCCGACGGTTTCGGATTCCTCCGCTCGCCGGAGTCGAACTACCTCTCGGGCCCGGACGACATCTACGTCTCGCCCTCGCAAATCCGCCGCTTCGGTCTGCGCACCGGCGATACGGTCGAGGGCCACATCCGTTCGCCGAAGGAAGGTGAACGGTATTTCGCGCTGCTCAAGGTCAACACCCTCAACTTCGAGGACCCGGAGAAAGCCAAGCACAAGGTCAACTTCGACAACCTGACACCGCTCTATCCAGAAGAGCGGCTGAAGATGGAGCACGACGATCCGACCAAGAAGGATCTCTCGGCCCGGGTCATCGACATCGTCGCGCCGATCGGCAAGGGCCAGCGCGCGCTGATCGTGTCGCCGCCCCGCACCGGCAAGACGGTGCTGTTGCAGAACATCGCCCACGCCATCACCGCTAACCACCCGGAAGTGTTTCTCATCGTGCTGCTCATCGACGAGCGGCCGGAGGAAGTCACCGACATGCAGCGCTCGGTGAAGGGCGAGGTCATCTCCTCGACCTTCGACGAGCCGGCCTCGCGCCACGTGCAGGTCGCCGAGATGGTGATCGAGAAGGCCAAGCGCCTCGTCGAGCACCAGCGCGACGTCGTCATCCTTCTCGACTCGATCACCCGTCTCGGCCGCGCCTACAACACCGTCGTGCCGAGCTCGGGCAAGGTCTTGACCGGCGGCGTCGACGCCAACGCGTTGCAGCGGCCGAAGCGCTTCTTCGGCGCCGCGCGCAACATCGAGGAAGGCGGCTCGCTGACCATCATCGCCACCGCGCTGATCGACACCGGCTCGCGCATGGACGAAGTGATCTTCGAGGAGTTCAAGGGCACGGGCAACTCCGAGCTCATCCTCGACCGCAAGGTCGCCGACAAGCGCACCTTCCCGGCGATCGACATCACCCGCTCCGGTACGCGCAAGGAAGAGCTGCTCACCGAGCCGGCCGTGCTCAAGAAGATGTACGTGCTGCGCCGCATCCTCAACCCGATGGGCACGATGGATGCGATCGACTTCCTGCTCGACAAGCTGCGCAACACCAAGACGAACAGCGAGTTCTTCGAGTCGATGAACACCTGATCGTCGCAGGACAGAAACGCAAAACGCCCGCCGTCCGGCGGGCGTTTTCTTTTGCGAAGCGTGTCGCGTCAGCCTTTCGAATTCCAGCCGCCGTTGAACAGGCGCTCGTTCATCTCCCGCTCGATGCTGTCGGTGAGCCGGTAGCCGCGCCGCGCCAGATAGGCCTCGACATCGCGCTGCGCCTGGCGGGCGCGCGTGTCGAGCAATGCGTCGAGCATGCGGCTGAACAGGCCGGGGCGCGGAACGCGGACCGCCGGACGCGGCGCAAGGCCGCCGTGAAAATCGCTGGGACGGGCTGCATAGGCCATTGTGGACCTCCATCGTCATGGCCCGCCCGGGATCGCGCTGCTTGAGCGGGCCTCATCTAGGCCCCCTAGATCGCTCGCATTCGGTCCATTGACAAAGGACATGTTCTCAGCCGACACTTGAGGAAATCTCATGCATTCGGCCATGCCACCGCTGTCGGCCCTGCGGGCCTTCGAGGCCGCGGCGCGGCATTTGAGCCTGACGCTCGCCGCCCGCGAGCTCAACGTCACCGCCGGCGCGCTCAGCCATCAGATCCGCGGTCTGGAAGACTTCCTCGGCGTGAAGCTGTTCGAGCGGCGCGTGCGCGCGATCGCGCTGACCGCCGAAGGCAAGCAGCTCTACCCAGGCCTACAGACCGGCTTCGCGCAGATCCGCGACGCGGTCTCGAGCCTCAAGGCGAAACACAATCCCGATGTGCTGGTCGTCAGCACGTCGCCGGGCCTGACCTCGAAGTGGTTGGCGCCGCGGCTCTACCGTTTCGCACCTGTGTTCCCCGACGTCGACGTGCGCATCTCGTCGTCGTTGAACAACGCCAATTTCACCACGGACGGCGTCGACCTCGCCGTGCGCAACATGGTCGTCGATCCCTTGCCCGATCCCTCGCTTGCGATCGAGATGCTCGCCGACATCTCCTTCATCCCCGTGTGCAGCCCGCGGCTGATCAAGGAGCACGGGCCGGTCAAGCATCCACGCGATCTCGCGCGCCTGCCGCTGATCCACGACGAGACGCTTTCGGCGCGCGGCGCGAGCCCGGAATGGAGCGAGTGGTTCAAGGCGGCGGGCATCGACAATGTCGATCTGCGGCGCGGCCTGCGCTTCAACAGCGCCGACCACGCGCTCGACGCCGCCGGCGAGGGCGCCGGCGTGCTGCTCGCGCACGACATTCTTGCTTACGACGACTTGCGCACCGGCCGCCTGGTGATCCCGGTGATGTTCGCACTCCCGTCCGGACGCGCGTTTCATCTGGTCTGGTCGAAGTCGCGGAAGCCGAGCGCCGCGGCGGAAGCCTTCCGGCGCTGGATCAGGCAAGAGGTTGATGCGCTCGACTGGCGTCGCATCAAGCGCGGCCGTGCTGTTTCGCGATAATCGGATTTGACGATGCAGTTCGCTGAACGGGGGTCTCAGTGCGCGCCGTGCAGCATCTTCCACATTTCCATGAAGAACAGCACGCAGCCGGTCAGCGCCGCGAATATGACGACGACCTTGATGAACCAGTTGCGCTCGACATTGCCGACGGCCCCTTCGACCCGCTCCGTCAGCGTCGTGGTTCCCGGCAAAGCGCCGCGTATCGGCTTTTCGCCAAGAAAAGTCGCGATTGCGTTGTGGAACTGCCGATGCGCCGGCTCGTTCGGCTGAAGCATGTGGTTTCGGCCGTCGAGCGGCACGAATTTGGCGCCCGGAATGCCCGCGGCAATTTCCTGCCCGAGCGCGAACGGCACGCGCACGTCGTGACGCACATGCATGACCAAGGTCGGTGCCTTCACTTTCGGCAGCAGGTCGACGACATTGACGTTGGCTGTCTCGATCAGGAAGCGCTCCGCCATTTCGGGCGTGGCGCTGAGCCGCGCGAGCTCGTTCAAGGCGTGTTGCTGTTCGATCGTGCCTTCCGGGATGAACTGTGACGTGAAGAATTGGCGATGGCTCTCCTCGTCGCTGCCCCAGCCGTCGCGCACGAGGGCGCATGCGAGATCGAGCTTCTGCTTCTGCTTGTCCGGATCACCCTCGCGGTGCAAAAGCCCGCGAGCGTAGCCGCAATAGAGGATCAGGTGCGACACCCGTTCCGGGTGGCGTGCGGCATAGGCGATCGAGATCGAGGCTGCCTGCGAGATGCCGACCAGCGGGAACCGGTCGAAGCCGGCGGCATCAACGACCGTTTCGAGGTCGCGCACCCATTTCTCGAACGACACGTCCACATTCTCGCGTTGCGACAGGCCGTTGCCGCGGGCGTCGTAGCGCAACAGCCGGTGGCCGTGCGCGAGCCCCAGCACGAAGTGCCGTTGGATCGGGCTGTTCAGATCGTGGTCGAGATGGGTGAACCAGTGCGGCGCGCGAACGATCGGCTTGCCCTCGCCGAGCAGAGCGTATGCGAGCCGGACCCCGTCAGGGGCCGTACAAAACCGGATTTCCTGCTGCATCGGCTCCCCAGCGACGACGCGAACGATTTTACATTTATAGGTTGTTTTTGGAGGTGAGCAAGCACTCCACTGTAGCCGGATCAGGTCCGCCTCATCGTCGCAGCCGCCTCCGCGATCTTGTCCGGTTCCATCACCGGCAGCGAGCAGCGCTCACCCACGCAGACGAAGGCGGCGCTGCCTGAGACCGCCTTGCGCTTCTCCTGCGCCGGATGTGCCGCGCCGAGATCGGCGGCGCTCGCCGCACGCAGCACGATGCGGCCGGTGAACGGGAGCTTGAGCGCCGCCTGCGCGAAACGCTCGGCGTCCGGCCCGGCGGCAACGATCTCAGCGCCGGTGAGGCGCAGGTCGAGCGCATTGAGCAGGACGCAATGGCCGAACAGGTTGCGCGCGTTGGCAGACAGGATGTGCTCGAGCAGCCGGTCGGCGCGGGCGCGGAAGGCGTCGTCGCCGGCGAGCACGGCGAGCCGTACCAGATTGCCGGCGGCGAGCGAGTTGGCGTTGGGGATCGCGTCGTCGGCGGTCGCATGCGGCCGCATCAGGAGATCGGAGGCATCATCGGAGGAGAGATAATAGGCGCCGGTCTCGTCGTCGCTGTAATGCGCGTCGAAGGCCTGCTGCCAGACGAGCGCGCGATCGAGATAATCGCGGTCGCCCGTGGCTTCGTAGAGCGCCAGCGCAGCCCGGATCATCGCCGCATAGTCGGAGGCGAGGCCCGGTAGCAGCAACTTGCCCTCGCGGAACGAATGGCCCAGCCGGTCGCCGCGCGTCATCGTCTGCGCGATGAAATCGAAAGCCCGCTTGGCCATTGCGATCCATTCAGGCTCGTCGAGTACGACGCCGGCATTGACCAGCGCGGCGATCATCAGGCCGTTCCAGTCGGCGAGCGCCTTGTCGTCGAGACCGGGCCGCACGCGGGCGGCGCGCGCATCGAGCAGGATCGCGCGCAACGCCGCGAGCCGCGCCTCGTCGTCGCCTGTGCGCGGCACGCTGTGCAGACGATTGAGGATGTTGTGGCCTTCGAAATTGCCCTCGTCGGTGACGTCGTAATGCCGCGCGAAGAACTCCGCCGCCTCCGGCCCGATCAATTCGATGATCTCGTTCTTCGACCAGACGTAGAACTTGCCCTCCTCGCCCTCGGAGTCGGCGTCGAGAGAGGCGCAGAACGCGCCCTCCTTCGTCGTCATCTCGCGCTTGAGCCACTCGACGGTCTCGCGCGCGCGCTGTGCGAACAGCGGGTTGCCGCCCCGCTGCCAGGCGAGCGCCAGCAGTTCAAGGAGTTGCGCATTGTCGTAGAGCATCTTCTCGAAATGCGGCACCAGCCAGCGTTCGTCGACCGAGTAGCGCGAGAAGCCGCCGCCCAGATGATCGTAAATGCCGCCTTCGCACATGCGCTCGAGCGTGTGCTCGACCACCTCGAAGAAGCGCGCATCACCTGCGTAGAGAGCACCCATTCGTCTACTGTCATGGCCGGGCTTGTCCCGGCCATCCCGCTTAGGAGACGCATTGCTCTCCTGATCGGGATCACCGGGACTCGCCGCTTCGCGGCGGCCCGGTGATGACGAAGAAGAGGAGCGCAGGCCGGCGCGCCAGAGCATTTCGAGGATCGCCGGCTGCGGAAACTTCGGCGCGCCGCGCAGGCCGCCGTTAACGCTGTCGAACATGTTGCCAATCCGGCGCGCCGCGGCGTCGAGCTCCTTCTCGGCGATGACCACCTTGCCCTCGGGGCGCGCCTTCTGCGACAGGTTGGCGAGCAGCGCTGCGCGGTTCTTCGCGATCTTCTCCGGCTCCTCGCGAAAGATGCGTGATACGGAGCGCAGCACATCGACGAAGGCCGGGCGGCCGAAGCGCGACTCCTTCGGCCAATAGGTGCCGCCCCACACCGGCTCCGCGTCCGGCGTCAGAAACATGGTCAGCGGCCAGCCGCCCTGCTCGCCGAGCAGATGCAGCGCATTCATGTAGATCTGGTCGATGTCGGGCCGCTCCTCGCGGTCGACCTTGATGTTGACGAAAAGCTCGTTCATCAGCGCCGCGGTCGCCTCGTCCTCGAAGGACTCGTGCGCCATCACATGGCACCAGTGGCAGGCGGCGTAGCCGACCGACAGCAGGATCGGCCGGTTCGTGCGCTTCGCCTCGGCGAGCGCTTCCGGGCCCCACTGCCACCAGTCGACCGGATTGTGCGCGTGCTGCAGCAGATACGGCGACGTCGCGCCTGCGAGACGGTTGGTGTGAGCGGCGTTTTGCGGAGCGGACATCGGCCAAGCCTATCGGTTCGCGACACAGGCGCAGCGCGCATGCCTGAGGCAATGTCGCCGTCGTGGTTGACGTTCCTGCTGCTATGATCCGATCCTTGGTCCCGGGCAAGGGGGGATTGGCATGCGAGTCAACGGCGCATTTGCACTGGTGTTGATCGCGGTCGCGGCGGCGATTGGGCCGCTGCCCGCGCGCGCGGACGAGACTGTCAGCATTGGCGGTTCGCGCGCCGTGCTTCTGAAGCCTGCGGCGCCGCGCGCCAGCGTCATCTTGATGCCGGGCGGCGACGGGCGGATCGCCGCCGGCTCGGGCGGCGCGATCGTGCGGCTCAAGGGCAATCAGCTCGTTCGTACGCGCAAGGCCTACGAGGCGCATGGCCTCGCCGTGCTGGTCGTCGATGCCGATGTCAATTTGAAAGCTGCGGTCGACTACATGCGCGCAATCAAGGGACCGGTGACGGTGGTGGGCACTAGTCGTGGCACGTTGCGCGCGGCGGAAGGCATTGCGGCCGGCGCGCATCCCGACACGCTGGTGCTGACCTCGGGCTTCCTCAGCCTGGAGTCGGGCAGCGGCCAGAACGTCGAGAGCATACTCGGTTCGGCGTCGCGTCTGCCGCGTACGCTCGTGATCCATCATCGGCAGGACGCATGCCGATTCACGCAGCCGGCCGGCGTCGAGCCGTTCGTCAAATGGTCGGCAGGGCGCGCGCGTGTGACCTGGGTCGACGGTGGCGTCAGCGTGGGCAATCCGTGCCAGGCGAAGGCCTATCACGGCTTCAACGGCATAGACGGCCGCGTCGTCGGCCTTGCCGCCGGATTCCGCTGAGGCGGCTATTTCTTCGTATTGGCCGACAAGAGTTCGGTCAGCACCAGCGCCGGCCCATCCATCTTGCGCTCGGCCCAGCGCTTGACGTCGGCGACCGTGAGCTTGTCGAGGAACGGGTTGGCCTTGACGATCTGCTCGCGCTTCGTCTTGCCGCTGGCATCGGCCTTGGCCATCACGGCCGCGGCGTCGGCGTCGTCCGGAGCCTTCAGGAGCGCGGCGGCGCCGGCAGGTCCGGCGAAGTGGGCGAGATAGAGCGTGCCGGCGGTCACCGGCAGGCCGCGACGCTTGAGCACCGCGGCATTGCGCTCGGCGAAGCGCATGGCGATCTGGTGCGCCAGCCCCGGCTTGGTCCGCAGCGCCAGCAACTCGTCGCGTGAATGCGCCTTGGCGAGATCGGGCCGCGTGGCGCGGATCAGCTCGAGCCAGGTGTCGTCGAGGAATTGCGCGGGTCCCGCCGCGCTCGAGCGCTTGTTGCGGATGTCGAGCGCGCCGTGCGACTCGGCGACGAGGATGCGGGCGACGACGGAGTCGACCGCCGCCTTGCCGGTGAGCGTCTCGGGTCCGCGCAGGAGGTGCGCGATATTGAGCGCCGCAATGATGACGAGGCCGAGCGCGGCGACCACCGCGGCGGCGGTGACGGCGATGCGCCGGGCGCGACCATCGATGGGCGGTGGCGGCAGCCAGGTGATTTCGGGCGCCTTCGGCGGCGAGTCGACGAAGGGCAGTGGCTGCTGCTCGACCGGCATCGTTGCGGCCCGCGCCAGCTCGTCGAGCTGGCGGTCGACCTCTTCGAACATACCGATCGTCGCCGTCTGCATCCTTGCGTCCATTGTCCGATTGACAGTGTCGCGCACAGGAATGGCTTAAGCGTGGCCGCGACGCGCCACTTCGCCGCCATGGTTAAGGTGGCGCTAACAAGTCGAGCGATCGGGAACTTACGGCACGATCGCGAACGCGCGCGCCGGGAAGCCGAGGCCCTTCTTCACCTTCGGCCAGGTGACGACGATGAGCGCGCCCTTCGCCGGCACCTTGTCGAGATTGGCCATGACCTCGATCTGGTAATGCCCGTGCTGGAGGATCCAGGTCTCCGAATCCATCTTGTCGGTGGTGTCGGTGTCCATCGCCTCGTGGCCGGTGGCGGTGACGCCACGCTGCTCGTAGAGAAACTTGATCGTCTCGAACGCCCAGGCCGGGAACGGCGCGCGCTTGAAGCGCTCGGGGTCCTTGGCCCAGTCCTTGTACATGTCGGTACGCAGCGCCACGAACGACCCCTTCGGCACGCGGCCGTGTTTCTTCTCCCACGCCGTGAGGTCGGCGACCGAGAAGGCGTGGTTCGGGTCCTTGGCGAGATAGGGCGTGTCGTCGAGCACGATGAGCGGCAGGATCATCTGCTTGAGCGGGATCTCGTCCATGGTGATGCCGTCCTCGGCGAAATGCGCCGGTGGATCGACATGCGTGCCGTATTGCCCGACCATGTCGTAATAGGTGGTGCGGAAGCCGTCCTCCTTGATCGTGTAGGGCCGCTTGGTCTTCGGGTCGAACGCCGGCGTGAACTTCGCCTGGCCGAAGCCGGACCACACCGGCGTCTCCGGCGAGAAGCTGTGCGTCAGGTCGACATAGGTCTTCGAGGCAATGATGCGATAGGCGCGCGCGAGGTCGGACTGTGCCTGCGCGGGCAAGATCGACAGCGCGGCGGCGGCGAGCGCGAGGCCCATCGGCTTCCAGAATGTCATGACGTCCCCCTCGCAAATCGGGGTCATGATACGGGCCGGCGCGGGAGCCGGATAGTACGGCGGCCGCCGAAGCGTCGCCGCGTGCGCGGCCCCGCCCTTCGCGATATCATGGCCGCATGGCAGAGGTTCTCGACATGGCCGCGGTCGCGGCGCTGGTGGGCGATCCGGCGCGCGCCAACATCCTGTGCGCGCTGATGGACGGCCGCGCCTATGCCGCCGGCGAGCTCGCCTACGTCGCGCATGTGTCGCCGCAGACGGCGAGCGGCCATCTCGCCAAGCTCGCCGACGCCAAGTTGATCGCGTCATCCCCCGCCGGCCGCCACCGCTACTACCGCCTCGCCGGCCCGCACGTCGCGGCGATGCTCGAAAGCATCATGGCGGTCGCCTCCGCCTCGCCGCCGCGGGTGAAGCCGCCGCGCGTTGCCGACGACATGCGCGCGGCGCGCATGTGCTACGACCACCTCGCCGGCCGCCTCGGCGTCGCGCTCGCCGACACGCTGCAGGCGCGCGGCTTCGTCGAATTCGGGACCGACGGCGGCATCGTCACCAATGCCGGCGAGATGTTCTTCGCCGAATTGGGCATCGACATCGCCGCCGCGCGCAGCGGCCGCCGCGCCTTCTGCCGCCCCTGCATCGACTGGAGCGAGCGCCGCCCGCACCTTGCCGGCGCCGTCGGCGGCGCGCTGGCGAAGCACCTGTTCGACCTGAACTGGATCGCGCGCGTGCGCGACAAGCGCGTCGTGACCATCACGCCGAAGGGCCGCCTGCAGCTCGCGCGCGTCTTCGGCGTCGATCTCGAGCACCGGCACGACCACACGGCGCCGGCGCGCGTGAGCGCCTGACGCCGCGGTGTCGCGACAGCGAACGGATTAGGGTCGCTTCTCGTTCTTGGCGGCGCGGAAGCCCGCGGTGGCGGTGTCCTTCTCGCACATGAAGGCGCCGCTCTTGGTCTGTCCGTAATTCCGGTACGAGCTGTAGTGATAGATCTTGGAGTCGAGATTGACCCACACCACCGTGTCCGACGGACAGCGCGCCTTGGCCTGCGCTTCGCTCGCATACTGGTTGGAGCCCGCGGGCTGACCGGCGGCGGCCGGCGTGCGCGTGGGCGCTTGCGCGGGAGCGGCGGACGGAGCGGGCGCGGCCGGCTGTGACGGCCGGCTTGCGGCCGGCGGCGCGCTTGGAGCGGAGGCAGGCGCTGCGCTCGGCGCGGGCTGCGCGGTCGCGGCGCCGGCGCGGCATTTCTCGACATAGGCTTTCTGCGTGACGCCGGCGGCCTGGTTGGCGGCGCGGTTAGCGCGCCATTCGTCTTCACAGGCCTTCACGGTTTTCTTGGGTGCGGCAGTGTCAGCGGCGGCCGGCTTCGCAGGCGCGGGCTTGGCAGGCGCCGGCTTGGCGGCGGCGGGAGCCTGTGTCGGAGCTGGCGTGGTCTGTGCCGCGGTGCCGGCGCGACATTTCTCGACGTAGGCCTTCTCGGTGACACCCGCCGCCTGATTGGCGGCCTTGTTCGCGCGCCATTCTTGCTGGCAAGCCTTCACCGTTTTCTGTTGCGCGACGGCCGGTGACGCGAGAACCGCGACACCCGCCACGGCGGCGCTCAGGATCAGCAGCAGAGTTTTATGCATGGTCGTCGTCCCCGTGGGATGAAAGCCGGCATGCCGCCCGCGCCGCCGAGCGGCGTCGGGCGTGATTCACGTTCGGCAGATGCTCGATGTGGATGCCGGAGCGTCGCGCGCTCAGGAGTCCTTTTCGCACTTCGTCATGAAGCTGTTCTTGGCGGCGCCTGAAAGCGGCTTGCCGTCCTTGCCGACGGCCTTGCCGGCGCAGGCATCGGCCTTGCACTTCTTCAGGAAGCTCGTCTTGGCGGCACCGGCGAGCGGCTTGCCGTCCTTGCTGACGGCCTTGGTCTCGCATGCGGTCTGCGCCATCGCTCCGCCGGCGGCGAAAATGGAAATCAGGGCTGCGAGCAAAATCCGTTTCATGTCGTGTTCCTCTGCCTGTGACGAGCCCGGGTCGGTCGAGTGAAATCGGCCCACCCTAACAAGCAGTACTGAACCGATGCGACGGATTGAGTTTGATTCGTATCAAAAAGACCGACGAGTTTGGCCGCGGCGCATAAACGCGGGAAGAGTGCAGCGCGCGAAAGATCGCGCGACGCGATATACGGCGAGCCGCTGCAATTGGGCACGGCGGGTCATTCGTGCGCGTGTACGGCCATCGGGCGTCGCCTGTGCGCGGCGCCTGGATGTCGACGACACGTGCGCCCGTCACCGCACGCTTCGGCGGCGGCCGAAACACTTCGCGCGTCACCACCCTACTCTGCCGCTCCAATCGCATGGAGGCAGACATGGTCAATCGCCTGCGCGTCGAGCCCTATTCCACCTGGCTCGAACGCTACGCGGTCGGACGCAAGGGTCCGATTACGCCCGTCATCATCGCCAACGGCTTTGTCTTTCTCTCCGGTCTGCCGCCGTTCGATCCCGACACCGGTGAGATCAGGCCGGCGCCGTTCGACATACAGGCCAACAGGGTGCTGACACAGATGCAGCACTGCCTCGAGGCGGCGGGCGCGTCGATGAGCCAGCTCGTAAAGTGCAATGTGTATTGCGTGCTGGAGCCGTCGTACTTCGCGGCATTCAACGCGGTGTACGCACGCTATTTCCCGAACGAGTCGCCGGCGCGCATCTTCATGCACGTCGCCGGCTGGCCGGGCCCGTTCGACATCGAGATCGACGGCGTGGCGGCGCTGTAGCGTCGCGGGGCTGTGGGTCGGTATCGCGTGCGGCGCTCGTGACTGTGCCCTCTCCCCTTGTGGGAGAGGCGGCCGCAGCGGTTCAAACAGATCGGATGGGTGAGGGGGCTGTCCCCCCTCACGCATCATCATGCGTTGAGATGCTCTCAATGCCCTCTCCCACCAGGGAGAGGGCTCAGCGACGAACGCAACGATCGCTTCTCAATAAGGCCGGCCATCCTTGTGCGTGAACACCCAGCCGCCCGGGGTCAGCTTCGCCGCGATGTCGTCGGCGGGATACGATCCCTCGTCGCCCGGCGTGCGATCGCCGATCTCGAGATAGACGACGTCGCTGTCCGTGCGGTTGACGAGCTGATGGGCGAGGCCGGCGGCGGGGAAACCTGCGCACATGCCGGGCGCAAGCTGCACCTCGCCGCGATCGGTGACCAGGGTTGGCGTTCCTTCAAGGATGTAGACGAGCTCGTCCTGCTTGCTGTGGCGGTGCAGGAGCGCCGACTCGCCGCCGGGCGCAAGGCGCGTGAGATTGACGCCGAAATTCTTCAACCCGAAGACATCGCCGAGTGGCCTCTTCTCGCGCTTGCGCATGCGGGTGAGGAACGGTTCGGGATAGTTCGATTGCCTTGCTTTTGGTGCCGCCTCGGCGGCAACGATGGCGAGTGGGGCTTTGTCGGACATTGCTTGCGTCCTCGTCAGTGTGTCGCCACCGCGCCGTAATAGGCGCGGCCGAGAATCTGCCTGCCTTGCGCATCGAAGGTCATGAGCTCGCTGCACGCGGTGACGCGCTCGCCGACGCGAGATGTGTACATCACCGCGAGTGTGCGGCGCGCCGGATCCCAGGCGAGGTCGTCGAGCGTGAAGTGCAGCGACGGAATGCGGGCCAGCGCGGCTTCCCAGTAGGACCGCAGCGCCGCCTTGCCGACGAGCTTCGCCTGGCCGGCGATCGTTTGCGCGATCGGACTTTCGAACACGCAGTCGTCGGCGAAGTGCGACAGCACCGCGTCGACGTCGCGCGCGTTCCAGTTGGCAATCCACTGCGCTGTAAAAGTGGACGGGAAATCGGGGCTGGCGAGCGGTGGCATGGGGCAAACTCCGGCGTGGGAGGGCCACGCTACCGTTCGGCGAAACTATGTCAATAATACTGACCTATTGTAGTTTTTGACGCGACCCATTCCGGTCAGCGATGGAAATTGGCGATCAGCAGTGACCAGGCATTCCAGACGCAGACCCAGATCAGGATCAGGCAGCTCAACGTCACCAGGAACATGCCGCCACCGGCATGGACGATGAGCCCTGCCCCGCCGCCGGCGCCGACGAGCCAGGCGGCCGAGCCGAAGAACAGCCGCAACGGCGGCAGTCCTTTCACAGTGGTCAGCCAGCTTCGGATCAGCGGCGTCATCAGGACGAGCAGCGCGAACAGGTTGAGCGCGATCAGCTCATAACCGAGCCATTCAGGCGGCTGCGGCGCCAGCACGAGGAGCGACTCGATCAACGCGGCGATGAGCGCGAAGGTGTTGGTGAAAGCACGGCGCGCCCAGTGCGGCGTCTGCGCCACCTTGTCGGCGTGCAGCGATGTCGCGACGAACAGAAGCCCGGTCAGCGCCGCGAGCGCGCCGCCCATCGTTACGTAGAGCTCATGCCAGGCTTCGGGATGATAAGCGTTCGCCATCGCGTTCAACCGGCTTTGCGCGCTTTGAAGGCGAGCGCCCGCGACGGATACGAGACCGAGCCGTCGGAGGCCGCGGGCAACAGGCGGCGCATCATGTCGCGCAGTTCGGTGCGTTTCGACTCGCTGAGGGCGGCAATCGATTTGCCTGCGGGCGAGATCGGCAGCGACTGCACAGCCCAGTACTCGTCGAAATCGCGGAAGCTCCGGCGCGCCTCGATCGTGGCGATCTCGATCTCTGCAAAGCCGGCGCGTTCGAGCGCGGCGCGTGCGCCATCGGGCGTCGCCTCCGGCACGATCGGCGGCTGCAGGACCTCGGCGCCGATCGCGCGCAGCCCGCTCTCGATGGGTGCGAACGGCGAATGGTTCTCGTCTTCGCGCCGGTCCCACTGGTAGGCGGACACGACGCCTCCCGGACGCACGACACGATGCATCTCGCGGAATGCTGTCGGGCGGTCGGGTATGAAATTGACGACAAGCGCGGAAGTGACGGCGTCGAAATCGCCATCGCCGAACGGCAAGGCAGTCGCGGCCGCAACGCGGAATTCCGCCCGCGGCGTTTGTTTGCGCGCGTGCTCGATCTGGGCCGGCGCTGGATCGATGCCGGCGACGGCCTTCGGCGCGCAGCGCTTCAGAATTAGCTCACTGAACGCGCCGGTGCCGCAGCCGATGTCGAGCCAGCGCTGACCTTGCGCGGGTGCGAGCCAGTCGAGAAATCGCTCGCCGATCAGGCGACTCCATTGCCCCATGACCCGTTCGTAGTCGTCGGCAGCGTCGAAAGTGACTTGGACCTGGGGCATGGGTCTCGTCTTTGGATATCGCGAGGAGGGCTAGCGCAGAGTGGATGCGCCGGTGCGGATTGACCAGAATGGAAACATAGCTGCACGCCTCTTTCTCGGTCTGGTCATCAAGCGAGTCCGAGAAATACTGCGATCTGTTGATTAAGCAGAGTGACCTGCGCCTTGCCGAGGCGACCAATGAAGCGGCCCAGCTTCGGTCGCGGCACAGTCGAAATCTTGTCAACCATGGCGTACGAGGGGATGAGCAGTCCGTTGGTTGCCGTCGGCAGGATTGCAAACCGGATATGAGTCGATTCGACCTCGGCCATGGTCAACGGGCAGACGCTGACTGAAAGTGTTCCGTGGAAACGATCGCTCTGCACGATGATGGCCGGCCGCGGTTTGGCGGCGTAATCGGGGCCGCCGGCGACTGTCCAGATTTCTCCGCGCTTCATTTGGACGGAGCGTCGTCACGCCACCAGCGCGCCGACGGTTCATTCAGCTCCAGACGTTTCGCCTCTGGAGAATTCCACCAGGACGATGCATCGACCCACGCTTGATCTGCCGCATGGCTCACGCTCCGCGCGATGACGAGTGAGTCCTGATGCGCTTGTCTTGCGAAGGTCCTCGAGCGCGTGTCGGGAAGCCATAGCTGGACGAGCCGGAGGCCCCGAGCCCGGAGACGCGCACGGTGGGCGCGGACCTTGTCGCGCGAGGACTTAGCCGAAGCCTTGGACCTCGGTGTCTTCTTGTGGACCGTGGCCGCGCGCAGAGGTGCGGCGCGGCTTCGGCGAGGTCGCTTCATCGGGCGGGTTCCGTTTGGTTACATGTAACCTAGGCTTGTGCGGGGGCCTGCGACAAGGGTGGATTTCGCCCTTGACCTCCCCTGCCCTACGGCGCTTGTTCGCGGCGCAATGAGCGAGCCGAGCCGCGACACCATCTTCGCCCTGTCCTCCGGACGGCCGCCCGCGGCCATCGCCGTCATCCGCATCGCCGGCCCGCGCGCCCGCGGCGCGCTCGAAGCGCTCGGCGTCAAGGTGCCCGAGCCGCGCCGGGTCGGGCTCGCGCGGTTTCGGGACCCAGCCTCGGGCGAGATCATCGATGAGGGCCTCGTCCTTTTCTTTGAGGCCGCAAAGAGCGAGGTCGGCGAGGACACCGCCGAATTACAGCCGCATGGCGGCCGCGCCATCATCGCGGCTCTCCTGTCCGCGCTCGGCCGTGTCGAAGGTTTGCGGCCGGCTGAGGCGGGCGAATTCACCCGCCGCGCCTTCGAGAACGGCAAGCTCGACCTCACCGCCGTCGAGGGGCTTGCCGACCTGGTCATGGCCGAGACCGAGGGCCAGCGGCGGCAGGCCTACCGTCAGATGCGCGGCACGCTCGGCAAGCAGGCCGACGCCTGGCGCGAGAAGCTGATCCAGGCGCTGGCGCTGGTCGAAGCGCGCATCGATTTTTCGGACGAGGGGGACGTGCCAGAAGATCTGCTGGCGCCGGCGGTCGCGATCGCGCGCGATCTCGAAGCCGAGATCGGTGGCGCATTGGCCGACGGCCATCGCGGCGAACGGCTGCGCGAGGGGCTTGTGGTGGCGATCGCCGGGCCGCCAAACGCGGGGAAGTCGACGCTGCTCAATCGCATCGCGCGGCGCGAGGCGGCGATTGTGTCGCCCTACGCCGGCACGACCCGCGACGTGATCGAGGTGCATCTCGACCTCGGCGGCATGCCGGTGACCTTGCTCGATACGGCCGGGATCCGCGAGACCGACGATCCGGTCGAGATGGAAGGGGTGCGGCGCGCGCAGGCAAGGGCGGCCGATGCGGACCTCGTGCTGTGGGTGGTGGATGGAAGCGAGGGCGGCTCGGACGGGCCGGACCTCAAGAGAGGGGACAAGGCTCATCCAGCCATTTGGCTGGTGCGCAACAAAGCTGATTTAAATCAAGGCCTTAGCCCGCACCCGGAAGTGGGCAAGGCGGAGGGAAGAAATGAATCGAAAGAACGGACGAATGATCTCTTAAAGAGTATGGTTAACAAAGAGTTAACGCGTAGAAATGAACTTAATGCTCACAAGGCTGAACAAGAATTCACTCTTTCGGCGCGGACCGGTTCCGGCCTTCCTGACCTGTTGACGGGCCTGGAGCGGGCCGCGGCGGCATTTCTGACGGGGTCTGAGTCGGCCTTGATCACCCGCGCCCGCCACCGCAAGGCTCTCGAGGACGTGCGCGCCGCCCTTGGCCGCGCCGCGACTCGGCCAGTGGCCCAGCGTGAGGATCTTCTGGCCGAGGAACTGCGGCTCGCCGCCCGCGCCCTGGCGCGATTGACCGGCCGGGTTGATGTCGAGGACGTGCTCGACGTAATCTTCCGCGACTTTTGCATCGGCAAGTAGGTCGCCCGGCCTGTTGCACGGGACGGGCATGTTTCACGTGAAACATGACGCTGAAGGGTTGTTTTGACCCTGCGGACTGCCTCGGCTACAACCGCGCGATCCGAGGCCCTGAATGCGCAGCGATTTCGACGTCATCGTCATTGGCGGCGGCCACGCCGGCTGTGAAGCCGCGGCCGCGGCCGCGCGCATGGGCGCCCGTACGGCCCTGGTGACGCATCGTTTTTCGACCGTCGGGGCCATGTCTTGTAATCCGGCGATCGGTGGGCTCGGCAAGGGCCACTTGGTCCGTGAGATCGACGCGCTCGACGGCCTCATGGGTCGCGTCGCCGATCAGGGCGGTATCCAGTTTCGCGTCCTGAACCGCCGCAAGGGCCCGGCGGTCCGTGGCCCGCGCGCCCAGGCCGACCGCAAGCTCTACGCCGAGGCGATGCAGGCCGCGATCCGGGCGACCGCCAATCTCGAGGTCGTCGAAGGCGAGGCCGACGATCTGATCATGACCGATGGCCGGGTTTCCGGCGTCCGCATGGCCGACGGCCGCGTCTTCTCCGCCGGCGCGGTGGTTCTAACGACCGGCACGTTCCTTCGGGGGCTCATCCACATCGGTGAAAAGCAGATTCCGGCCGGCCGCGTCGGCGAGGCGCCAGCGATGGGGCTTTCCGCGGCCCTCGAACGGGCCGGATTGGCGCTCGGCCGCCTCAAGACCGGCACCCCGCCCCGCCTCGACGGCCGGACCATCGATTGGCAGGCTCTAGAGATGCAGCCCGGCGACGATCCGCCGGAGCCGTTCTCGATGCTGACGGAGCGGATCACGACGCCGCAGATCGAATGCGGCATCACCCGGACCGTGGCGCCGACCCACGAGATCGTCCGCGACAACGTCCATCGCTCGCCAATGTACTCCGGGCAAATCGCCAGCCGTGGGCCACGATACTGCCCGTCGATCGAAGACAAGATCGTTAAGTTCGGTGACCGCGACGGCCACCAGATCTTCCTCGAGCCAGAAGGACTCGAGGACCACACCGTCTATCCGAACGGCATCTCGACCTCGCTGCCGGAAGACGTGCAGCGGGCGCTGGTCGCGACCATTCCGGGGCTGGAGAACGCCCGCATCGTCCGGCCCGGCTATGCGATCGAGTACGACCATGTCGATCCGCGCGAATTGACCTCGTCTCTCGAAGTGAAGCGGCTCAAAGGTCTCTTTCTGGCCGGCCAGATCAACGGCACCACCGGCTACGAAGAGGCTGCGGCGCAGGGGCTGCTGGCCGGCCTGAACGCCGCGGCCTTGGCCGGTGGCGGCGATGCGATCGTTTTCGATCGCGCCCAGGCCTATATCGGCGTCATGGTCGATGATCTCGTGACGCGCGGCGTCACTGAGCCGTATCGCATGTTCACGTCCCGCGCCGAATATCGCCTGCAATTGCGTGCGGATAATGCCGATCAGCGTCTGACGGCGAAGGGCATGTCGATCGGCTGCATCGGGGCCGGACGGTCGCGTTTCCATACCGGGAAGAGTGCCGCCCTCGACGAGGCGCGTGCCTTCGCCAAGTCAGTGTCACTGACACCGAAGGAGGCAGCGAAACAGGGCCTCTCGCTTAATCAGGACGGCCAGCGCCGCACGGCGTTCGAGCTGCTGTCGTATCCGTCGATTGCGATCGCTGATCTCGCGCGCATCTGGCCGCGTTTCGGCGAACTCGCGCCGAAGATCGCCGAGCAGATCGAAATCGACGCCAAATACCAGGTCTATCTGTCGCGCCAGGCGGCCGACGTCGCGGCGTATCGGCGTGACGAGAGCTTCGCGCTGCCGGACGATCTCGATTACGACGCGCTGCCGGGGCTATCGAACGAAGTCCGGCAAAAGCTGATCTCGCAAAAGCCGCGCACCATCGGTCATGCCGGCAAGATCGACGGCGTGACGCCGGCTGCGCTGACACTGCTGGTCGCGCATGTGAAGCGGGGCCGTGGCAAGGCCAAAAGCGCTTGACGAGAGTCGGGCAGGGCGAACTCGCGGCCGACAAGGCGGAGGCGCTGCGGCTGACGCCTGTTTCACGTGAAACGTTGACGCGGCTCGAGACGTTCGTCGACCTGCTGCTTCAATGGCAGCGAACCACGAACCTGATCTCGTCGGCGACGATTTCAAATTTCTGGACGCGGCATGTCGCCGATTCGCTGCAGCTCCTCGACCTCGCGCCCGCTGCGAAAGTGTGGGTCGATTTTGGCTCCGGCGGCGGCTTCCCGGGAATCCCGGTGGGGTGCGCATTGGCCGGCCGGCCGGGCGCCAAAGTTCACCTGGTCGAGAGCAACGGCAAGAAAGCCGCGTTTCTGCGCGAGGCCATCCGTGTCACCGGAATCCCGGCGGTGGTCCACGCCAGGCGAATCGAGGATTGTGGGGACAGCTTTGGGGACAAGATCGACGTCGTCAGCGCCAGGGCCTTGGCGCCGTTGAAAATCCTCTGCGATCAGGCGTTTCCTCTGATTGCGAAAGGCGCGGTCGGTCTGTTTCCGAAAGGCCAAGATGTAGCGGCTGAATTGACCGAAGCCGCTAAATATTGGAGGGTTGAGGCAAGGACGGTCCCGAGCCGGACGAGTCCCGACGGCTGCATCGTCGTGATCGATGGCCTGACGAGACTTAAGTCCTAGAGATGAGCAAGAGGCCGGCGCCCGTCGAGGCGGCCATTGGCCGACCGATCGACGGACCGGGTTTCAGGAAGTGATGTGGACACGAAGGCCATGAACGATACCACCGACACGGGCAAGCCGGACCAGCTTGCAGACGCGCCAAAGGCCGAGACGCCGGCGGCAACGCCGATCGAGCCGCAGGTGATCCCGCTGCGCCAGCCTTCGCTCGCCGGCGATGCGCCCGGGCCGCGCGTCATCGCCGTCGCCAACCAGAAGGGCGGCGTCGGCAAGACCACGACCGCGATCAATCTCGGCACCGCGCTCGCCGCCATCGGCGAGCACGTGCTCATCGTCGATCTCGATCCGCAGGGCAACGCCTCGACCGGGCTGGGCATCGAGCGCAAGGCGCGCCGCACCTCGACCTACGATGTGCTCACCAACCAGGCGCCGATGCGCGACGCCGTTTTGCAGACCGCGGTGCCGCAGCTCTATATCGCGCCGTCGACGCTCGACCTCTCCGGCGTCGAGCTGGAGATCGGCCAGCAGCGCGACCGCGCCTATCGGCTGCGCAACGCGCTCAACGAACTGAACAAGGGCCCGCGCCAGCACGACTTCACTTACGTCCTCGTCGACTGCCCGCCGTCCTTGAACCTGCTCACGGTCAACGCGATGGCCGCGGCCGACTCGGTGCTGGTGCCTTTGCAGTGCGAGTTCTTCGCGCTCGAAGGTCTGTCGCAGCTTTTGAAAACGGTCGAGCAGGTCAAGACCGCGCTCAATCCGAAGCTGTCGATCCACGGCATCGTGCTGACGATGTACGACTCGCGCAACAACCTCTCCAACCAGGTCGTCGCCGACGTGCGCGAGTTCATGGGGCCGAAGGTCTACGACACGGTGATCCCGCGCAACGTGCGCATCTCGGAAGCGCCGTCCTACGGCAAGCCGGTGCTGGTCTACGATTTGAAATGCGTCGGCAGCGAAGCGTATTTGCGCCTGGCTACCGAGATCATCCAGCGCGAGAAGGCGCTCAAGGCGGGGTAGGCGTCCCGTCGTCCTGAGGTGCGAGCGCGCATCGCGCGCTAGCCTCGAAGGACCTGTGACTCAGAGACCCTTCGAGGCCGTCGCTGCGCGACGGCTCCTCAGGGTGACCGCGAGAGTATGAAGGCAAGAAGGACAGTAGCGTGGCGGATCGATCGGGAGCGGCGGCGATGGCGGAACACAAACGATTGGGACGGGGCCTCGCGGCGCTGATCGGTGACGTCGGCGAGGATCCGTCGGCGTCGCAGGCGCCTTCGCCGAACGAAGCGCCGCGTCGCCCACGTCGTGCGCCGATCGAGAGTCTCAAAGCCAACCCGCGCAACCCGCGCCGCACCTTCCGCGACGAGGATCTCGCCGAACTCTCCGAGTCGATCAAGGAGCGCGGCATCATCCAGCCGATCGTCGTGCGCGAAGCCGGCGACGGCACTTACGAAATCATCGCCGGCGAGCGGCGCTGGCGCGCGGCGCAGCGCGCCGGTCTGCACGACGTGCCGATCGCCATCGTCGACGCCACCGACATCCAGTCGCTCGAATTCGCCATCATCGAGAACGTGCAGCGCGCCGATCTCAATCCGATCGAGGAGGCGGCCGGCTATGTCGCGCTGATGGAGCAGTGCAATCACACGCAGGACCAGGTGGCGCAGATCGTCGGCAAGAGCCGGCCCTACGTCGCCAACCTGGTGCGGCTGTTGAAATTGCCGGAGCAGGTGAAGAACCTGGTGCGCCACGGCAAGCTGTCGGCCGGGCACGCGCGTCTGCTGATCGGCCACGCCAATCCGCTGGTGCTGGCCGAAATGGCGATCGACGAGGGCTTCAGCGTGCGGCAGCTCGAAGAGTGGGTGCGCGAACCCGAGGGCAAACCCGGCGACGCCTATATCGACAAGATGTTGAAGAAGGCCCGCGGCGGCGCGGCGCCGGCGGTCAAGGACGCCGACACCCGCGCGCTGGAGCGGCGGTTGACCGATGCGTTGGGGCTCAACGTGTCGATCGACCACAAGGGCGAGGCGGGGACGCTGTCGATCAAGTACAAGGATCTCGATCAGCTCGATGCGGTGGTGAGGAAGCTGGGAGGGTGATTGTTACACCAGCCTGAATGACCTTCGTATTGCTTGAGTGCCATTACCGGGAGGGTCGCTGGTTCGCCTCTGCGGATGGACGGCTTACGGACGCTGACGGGCCAATACTTGAACGTGCGCCAAAGCTTTTTTCACTGCCCGTGCGCGTTTTTGCAACTCCGGGACAGCCGGAGCCGCCAAAACGGATTCTCTTTCAGCACAGTATTGGATTGGCCTATGCGGGGTCGTCACTCACCGCAGCCTCAATTTATGCCTTCGCTTCAACTGCATGCCAGTCGTTGATGCTTAAGGATGGGGGTGAAGCTCCATCGTTGCAAATGATCGCTGAGCTCGTCGGCCGCATTGCCAAGCATTACATCGGAGAGGTGTGGGGCAGACATTACGCGTCGAGTAACCGCGGAAAAGCCGAGCTATTCGTATTTGGATACTGCCGTAAAACAAAAGCTCTCCAAGCGTTTCGGATCACCCCAGTCATCGAGACAAGCTTTCGGGTTGATGTTGCCGAACTGGAAGCCAAACCAGGTGCTGCCTATTGGCTAGCTCCACAGGCAGTTAAAGATGCCTTCATTGAAGAGACAAAGAAATACTCGAGCGTCGATCCAAAGGACCGACCAGCGATGTCGCATCTCTTGGAGTCAATCGTACTCTCGAACCGTTACCCCGAAGTTGGAGGACAAGTTCAATCCATGTTAGCGGATAAGACTGGTGCATGGGTCTTGCCGATATTGCGTTCGGCAGATCGAGATATAACAAACGCCAAAGCCAGCTTCTTGGATATTGATGTTAATGAGATCGGCCCAGTTGGCGATTGCACAATTGGGGTCTTTGCTGATGCAACACGCGTCCGCCGACGATAAGGCACCGTATCCAGTTGTACTTTTGGCTGCCAAGGCGAGCACATTCTTTATGCATTCCTAGTCGTCATGGCCGGGCTTGTCCCGGCCATCTCGCTTAGGGAGGCACTGCGCCCGCCTGGGCGTCATCACCGGGACTCGGCGCCTTGCGCCGTCCCGGTGATGACGAGGGACGGCTGATTGAAGCGTCCAGAGGCAAGCGTCCATCCTCCCCCGCAAGCGGGGGAGGGATAAGGGAACGCGACGCATCTTGTTTCGGATGACGCTCGCTACCCCTTCTTCAGGAAGAAACTGCACCAGCCGCTCGGGCTGACATCACCCTCGACGAGCTGGCAGGTCTTCGGCGGATGGAAGTAATTGCACTGCGAGCAGCTCTGGCCGTTGTTCGGCTTGTCCTGATATTTCGCCGTCTTCTTGTCGGTCTTCGACTGCGCCTTGGCGAGGCCCGCAAACGAGATCGCGCTGCCGCCGACGGCGAGTGCCGTGAGCAGGCGGAACACGTCACGGCGCGACTGCGTCGGGATGAGCTCTCGTTGACAAGGGGTGAGGGACTTGTGGCCGGGACCGGGCATCGGCGCCTCCGCGTGCAATCCAGTCGTCGCCACCATGGGCCGAACGCTACGGTGCTGCCGACGTTCCGTGCGCCGATGTCGCAGGGCTGTTTCCATTACCGCGCTTCGGCGCGCGCGGCGCTCATCGCCGCACCCTCTCCCACGAGGAGAGAGGGCTCATCGACATGCGCCGTCGCCCCGCGGCTACCCAGCCACTCTTCCCTTCACCGCATTGGCCCAGGCCGGGTAGGTGATGCTGCCGTCGGCGGCGGCGGGAAAGGCGGCGCGGACTTTGTTCTTCAATTCGTCGCCTTGCGCCGGCGGCATTTTAGCCATCGAGGCCTTGACGCTCGGGCTCGTCACCAGCGTGCTCCAGAGATCGTCGAAGCTGTCGTAGGTGCGCTCGACCGTGATGACGCGCGTCTCGACGTCGACGAGGCCGGCGTCGCGCCACAGACCTTGCATGGCTTCGAGCCGCGCCGCTTCGACGCTTGGCGGATGTGCCGGCGCATGGCCCATGGCGCGCAACGCCTGGAAGACCCGCTCCTGCGGAAAGCCGCCGCCCAGAATGTCCCAGGCATAGGCCGAAACCGAGCCGCCGGGCTTCACCACGCGCGCCATCTCGGCGACGCCTTTCGCCGGGTTTGGTACGAAGAATAGCACCAGCGCCATGGCCGCAGCGTCGAAGCTGTCGTCGCCATAGGGCAGCTCCGTCGCGACGCCCTGGCGCAACTGCATCTTGTCGGCGTGCGGCCGTGAGCGCGCGAAAGACAATTGGCCTTCCGACGGATCGATGCCGTGCACCGTGGCCGCTTTTGCGCGCGTCACGATGAGCTCGCTGAAGGCGCCGTTGCCGCAGCCGACATCGAGCCAGGTGAGGCTGGGTTTCGGCGCGAGCCAGTCGAGGAAGACGTCGCCGGCAAGCCGGCTCCAGACCCCCATCATGCGCTCGTAAGCGGCACCGTCGTCGAAACGGATTTCGGCCATTCTTTCCCCCGTAATTCCAGATGCCCCTCGAGCAGCATTCAATTGATACCGTCGGAAAGCAAGGTGGGGGTAAGCGGTGCCGTGCGCGCTCTCAATGCCCTCTCCCCCCGGGGGGAGATGGCATAACGACTAGCGCCCACGCCTCGCACACGGGGCTGTGATGCCTGGTCGGCCACGGGACGAAGGAACATTCCTGTGCCGCCGCCGTTTCCTCGCCGGCAACTCAATCAGATGGGGCGGTCATCATGCGTATCGTACCGGCACTCGCCTTCGGGCTCGTCCTCGCGTCTTCGGCCACAGCGTTGGCCTACACCCAGGAAGAGGCAAACGCCTGCACGCCGGACGCAATGCGTCTTTGCTCGGCGGCGATCCCCGATGCGAAGCGCGTCGGCGCCTGTCTCTACCAGCGCCGCGCACAATTGAGCGCACCCTGCGCCGCGGTGTTCGCGCACTACGTCGGTCACGGCTCACAGCATCGCAAGGTCGCGGCCGAGACCAACTGACGTCGAATTTTCCGCTTCTACTCGAATTCCTCCCACTTCGGCCGGGCCTCGCCCGGCCTTTTCTTTGGCCCCTAGGCGCGTGTGCGCGGATGCCGCAGGCGCGCGGAACAAAGGTTCACGAAGCGGCGTTGGGAACCGCGCGGACCCCAGGAGGCAACCATGCGGTTCATACTCTTCATCATCGTGATCATCCTGCTGCTCGGCGCGCTGCCGACGTGGCCGTACTCGGCTGGCTGGGGTTACTACCCCTCGAGCGGTCTCGGGCTGATCCTGCTGATCCTCATCATTCTGCTTTTGATGGGCCGCATCTAGCGGCGCACAGACTGCGAACGCAGCAGGCCGCGCCACGTGACCCGTGGCGGGGCCTGTTTGCGCGTTTAGCGATGCGGGCGGCGCTTCAGCCGGCGGCGAGCGCCTTCGGGAATCGCATGCGGCAGGTAACGCCGGCGGCAGCGAACTCCACTTTCGCCGTGCCATTGAAAGCGCCGAGGCTGCGCTCGATCAGATTGGTGCCGAAGCTCCGCTTCTCCGGCGCCGTGACGGGTGGACCGTCGCGTTCGCGCCAGTCGACGACGATGTCGTCGCCGTCCTCCGCCCAGGAAATATCGATGGTCCCGTTCGGCGCCGACAGCGCGCCGTATTTCGCCGCATTGGTCGCGAGCTCGTGCACGATCAGCGACAGCACGGACGGCAGCTTGCCAGACAGCGTCAGCCGCGCGCCGTGCTTGATGACGCTGGCGCTGCCATAGGGCGCGAGCTCGAGATCGAGGATCTGCTCGAGGGGGACGCCTTCGCCTTCGCCGGCGACGAGGAAGTCGTCGGCCGCCGAGAGCGCACGTAGCCGGCCGGCCGCGCTCTCCCAGACGTCGCGATGGCCGCGCAGCTCGTGGCGCAGGATGGCGTAGACCGTGGCGAGCTTGTTCTTGACGCGGTGGCCGAGCTCCTCGACCACGACCTTGCGGTAGGCTTCCTCCTCGTCGAGGCGTCGCAGCACGGCGCGGTAGCGGTCGGCGATCCATACGACCGCAATGGCGGTGAAGAAGAACAGGCCGAGGCTGACGCTGTGCTCGACGTCCCAGCCCGCAAAGGACATCCGCGGCGGCACAAAGACATACCAGGCCGTGAGCGCGCTCAATGCCAGCGCGAACACGCCCGCGCCCAGCCCGCCGATCAACGCGGCGACCAGGATCGCCGGAAAGTAGGTGGCGTAGGGGATTGCGTCCGGCGCGAAGAGATCGATGGACAGGCGCAACAGCGTCGCCACGCCGACGCAGAGCAGGGCGAAGCCGAACGCCGCCGGCGAGCCCGGGCGCAGGCCGCGCCGCGCAAATGCGCCCAGCCGTTCGGCACTCCTGCCGTGCTTACCGTTCATGGCCTTACCCGAAAAGTGCCGGCAAATATGTCGCAAACACCGGCCCCTGACGGTCCTCTAGCCGACAGTGCCCTGTTTCGGACATTGGTACCGCGGCCGGCGCCTGACGGCTATTCCAGCTCCTGGAAGCCGGCCTTCTGCACGGTCTTCGTGTGCAGCTGCTCGGCCTCGGTCAGGGTGCCCATGACAGCGCCGACGACGCCGGCAATGCGCGCGCCGATGCCCGCCGCGGGCTTTGCCCTGCGCTTCTTCGCCGTCTTTCTCGCCGTCTTGCGTGCGGGCTTCTTGCCGGCCACGCGTTTGACGGTTTTCCGCGCCGCCTTCTTGACCGACCGCGACGCCTTGCGCGCCGCCTTGCGTTTCTTCGCCATAGTCCCCCCATTCGACGGCTTCGATGCCGTGAAAGACGCAGCTTAGGTCCGCCCCGCGCCGCTGACCAGAGCATCCCCCGCTGGATCGCACACCGGCGTCTCTGCTAGTTGAGCTTCATCAAAAAGGGAGAGAAACATGCCCGCGCCGATGCTCGGTCCGCTGCAACCGACGGTCTATCGCTTCAAGCTCGGAGGCTTCGAGGTCGCCACCATCCTCGACAGCAAGAGCGTGCGCGAGGGGATGCATCCCAATTACGGCGGCAACGCCACGCCGGAGGAGGTGCAGGCGCTGGCGCGCGCCAACAACCTCGATCCGGTCCGTTTCGAGCACCACAACATCCCGACCATCGTCAACACCGGCCGCGATCTCGTCCTGTTCGACACCGGCAACGGCGCGCTGCCGAAGGAATACGAGCAGCTCAAGGGGCGGATGGCGCTGGGCAACACCGCGGCGCGGCTGAAGGAGCTCGGCTACAAGCCGGAGGACGTCGACATCGTCGTCCTCACCCACGGTCATCCCGATCATATCGGCGGCCTGACCGAAGGCGGCCAGCCGGTGTTTCCCAATGCGCGCTACGTGTTCGGCGCGGCGGAATACGATTTCTGGCAGAAGGGCGAGAACGTGCGCGACGCGCGCAAGTTCAATCGCGAGCTCTACGTCAAGATCTGCACACCGCTGTCGAACCGCGCCACCATGATCCGTCCCGGCGATCAGGTCGTGCCGGGCATCACCGCGGTCGACGCGGCCGGCCACTCGCCGGGGCTGCTCGCCTTCGCGATCGAGAGCGAGGGCAAGAAGCTGATGATCACCGCCGACACGCTGACGCAGTACGTCATGGCGGTGCAGAAGCCGGAATGGTACTTCGACATGGACGACCAGAAGGACACGGCGGTGGCGACGCGCAAGCGTTTCCTGAAGATGCTGGCTGACGAGCGCATTCCGTTCGTGTCGTTCCACATGCCGTTCCCCGGCATCGGCTACATCGAGCGCTCGGGCGACGGTTATCGCTGGGTCGCGCACGGGTATCAGCTGAATTTGTAAATTCAGTCCCGCCGTCGCGCGTTCATCGCGATATTGAGGAGCGCGCGCTCGGCAATCGCCTCGGCGAGGGCTGCATTGCGGCGCGCCTCAAGCGAGGCCTCGCCGAGCTGGCCCATGACGCGTACGAGCCGCGGTGCGGTCCACAGCCGCAGCGCGGCGCCGACCACGTCCTTGCGCGAGAAATGGACCGGCGGCGCGCCGCGCTGCATGGCGAAGTCGGCCGAGTCGCCGTCCTCGATCGCGAGCCGCATCTTGTGCAAATTGGCGACGTGGCGGATGGCGGCGGAGATGATCGCGGCCGGCGAGGAGCCGTCGGCGCGCGCCTTGCCGAACTCGGCGTCAACGTCGGCGGTCTTGCCGGCGAAGGCCGCGTCGAGCACGCCGTCGAGCGCCACGGCAGAGGCGTCCGCCACCACCGCCATCACATCGGCGAGCTCGATCCTGTCCTGGCCGCGCGCATAGAGCGCGAGCTTCTTGACCTCGTTGCGCGAGGCCATGCGATCGCCGCCGAGCAGCGACACCAGCAGCGCGCGCGCGTCCGGCGCGATCGATAACCCCGCCTCGCGCAATTCGTCGTCGACGAGGCGCGCCACGGCCGCGGCGTTGTCGGCGTAGCAGGGCAGCGCCGCCGCGACCTTCGCCTTCTCGCAAGCAGCGCGCAGCGGCGACGACTTCTTCAGGTCGCCGGCCTCGATGATGATGCGGCATTCGCGCGACGGCGCGGCGATGACCATGTCGACCGCGCCGGCAATGTTGCGCGAGCCGGCCCTGACCAAAACGGCGCGGCGGCCGCCGAACAGCGGCACGGTGTGCGCCTCCTCGACCAGCCGCGCCGGGTTGCCCGAGAGCTCGTCGCCCTCGATGCGCACGAACGCGAACGGGTCGCTCACGTCATCGACGGATGCCTTGACCAATGCATCGACACGCTCGCGCACCAGCCCGGCGTCGGGCCCGTAGACGAGCACGATCGGCTGGGCGGGGTCGGGCCTGGCGACGAAACGGTCGATCTCGGCGGTCTTGAGGGCGGTCATGGGGAGACGCTAATGCGCGTGAGGGCTGTGGGCAATCATACGGGCACCAACAACACCTGATCGCTGAGCTGCGCCGGTTCTGAACGCGCCAGCCGGAAGCCGCCGCGCTCGGCCAGCGGCGTAAAGCCTTCGAGGCCGCGCGCGTGAAGCTTGAAGCGGCTGACCGTGATGTTGCGGCGATGCCGCTCGGTATTGCTGGTGACCGAGCCGGTGACGGCACGGACGTTTCCCGCCCGCAGCGTTTTCAGGTTCGCGACAACCGCGTCGTCGTCGCCGTATTCGAACAGGCCGCCTTCCGACGACGCGCCGACGATCGCGCCATCAGTCTCGCGCAGCAGTGCGGCGAGCGCGGCGGTGTCGTTCCAGTCGTAATGCCGATGATCGAACGCGACGTCGAGACCGGCGAGTGGTGCGCCGTCCGTCGTCAGTGCGGCGAGTGCGTTGATGCCGAAGAACGGACCGGCGTCGTCCTGGTCGAGGACGTGAATGACGATACGTCGATTCAGGTCGACGCGACGCTGCCGCAGCAGGACCAGCGCATTCATGCTGTCGATCGCCGGACCGCCGGCGATGTTGACGAGATGGAGCGGAACGGCAGGCTCGGCCTCGAGCGCATCGCCAAGTCCGTCTGCGAGCAGCGTTGCCACCTGCTGCGTGCGCAGACGCAGCAGCTTGAGCTGCGCGGACGCGGCGACGCGCTTGTCGACCGCGCTGTCGAACGGCGGCGGCAGATGATCGGCGCCGAGCTTCATCACATAAGTGGTGATGCCGTCGAGGAACGAGCCTTCGCCGCCGAACAGCGCGCGCAGGATCAGCGATTGCCTCGCCGCGCGGCGCAGCATGAAGCGCATGATGAATTGCGGCATGCGCTGATGGCGGCGCGCTTCCTCGACCGATCGGTCGAACAGCACGCGCAGGCTGTCGGCGTCGTCCGGGACGCGAAAGCGCGCATCGGTGACGTCGATCACCGGCAGGGAGATGCCGTCGCGGGTGAGAGCGCGGACGAGCGGGTGGGGAGCGTCAGGAGATGACATGAGCATCGTGTCCCGGGCGCAGCGCAGCACGAAGTGGTGCGCTGCATACTGGGGACCCCGGTTGTCTCAAGAAAGCTGGGTTCCGGATCTGCGAAGCAGCACATTCGCAATCAAGCTTGCGCAGATTGCGTAAACTTACCCGCGCGTGTGCGGCATCGCGTCCGGGGCACGCAAGTCACGTCCCCGCGACGAAGAACGAGGCGAGGCGGTTGCGGATGTTGTCGGCGATGACCTGCGCCGCGCGGTTCTCGGCGTCGCGCAGGCCGCGGTCGCCTGCGAAGCGCTGCTGCTGGCCGGGGATGTTGTACGACACGCGCGAGAAGGTCGTACCCTTCGCCACGGCCTTGCCGGTGCCGACTTCGCTCAGGACGTAGCTTGCGTTGATGCCGTAGTTCTGGATGTCCGGACGGTTGCTGTTCACGTCGACAATGACCTGCGACTGCGTCGAAACGAGTTGGATCCTGAGCACATAGGCCGGGGTCTGGGCGGCCCCGCCGCCGGTCAGTCCGAAGAGGAGGTCGTTGCGCACCTCGATGGCGAGGCGCTTGAGCGGCGTACCGTTCGGCGCGTCGATCGGGAGCACGTCGACGGTGCCGAGCTTGTCGTCGAGCCCGGCCGTCTGGACGACGCTCTTGTCGCCGTACATCGGCTGGAAGCAGCCCGCGGTCAGGGCTGCAAGGCCCATGACGGCGGACAGGCGGAGGAGGGCGCGGCGATCAGGCGACCACATTGACGATCCTCTGCGGGACGACGATGACCTTTTTCGGGCTCTTGCCGTCGAGCGCCTTTTGTACCGTATCGAGGGCCAGAACGGCAGCCTCGATCTCGTCTTTTCCTGCATCCCGGGGGACGGTCACGTCGGCCCGCTTCTTGCCATTGATCTGCACCGGCAGGGTAATCGAGGTTTCGACCAGCAGTTCCGGCTCGAGCTCCGGCCAGGCCTCGGTCGCGACCAGGCTCTTGTGGCCCAGCGCGGCCCAGCACTCCTCGGCCAGATGCGGCATCATCGGGTGGAACAGGCGGACAAGGATTCCGCCGGCCTCGCGCAGCGCGAAGGCGAGGTCCGGCGCCGGCGCCGCTTCGATGCGGCCGATCGCGTCGGAGAGCGCGTTGGCGCATTCGTAGATGTGGGCGACGCAGCGGTTGAAGCGCAGCTTGCCGATGTCGTCGGAGACCGCGGCAAGCGCGCGGTGCGCGGCCTTGCGGACATTCAGCGCTTCCGGACCAAACGTCGCGGGGCGGCCTTGTGGTCCGGTGACGTCGGCGATTTCGCCGACGAGCCGCCACAGGCGCTGCACGAAGCGCCAGGCGCCCTGCACGCCTTCCTCGGTCCAGATCACGTCGCGATCCGGCGGCGAGTCGGAGAGCATGAACCAGCGCGCGGTGTCGGCGCCGTAGGCGGCGATGATGTCGTCGGGGTCGACCGTATTTTTCTTCGACTTCGACATCTTCTCAATCGAACCGATCTCGATCGGCTCGCCGGTCTTGAGAAGAGTCGCGGTGCGCGCGTCACCCATGCCTTCGATTTTGACGCTGGCTGGCTCGACCCACTCGCCGCCCTTGGTCCGATAGGTCTCGTGCACGACCATGCCTTGCGTGAACAGGCCGGCGAATGGCTCGTCGATGCCGACGTAGCCGCACTTCTTCATGCCGCGCGTGAAGAAGCGTGAGTAGAGAAGATGCAGGATCGCGTGCTCGATGCCGCCGATGTACTGGTCGACCGGCATCCATTTGTTGGCGATGGCCGGCGTGGTCGGCGAAGACTCGCTCCACGGATCGGTGAAGCGGATGAAGTACCAGGACGAGTCGACGAAGGTGTCCATTGTGTCGGTTTCGCGCCGCGCATCGCCGCCGCACGACGGACACTTCACGTTGGTGAAGGCCGGATTGCGGTCGAGCGGATTGCCCGGCCGGTCGAACGTGACGTCCTCCGGCAGCTTCACCGGCAGGTCCTTGTCCGGCACCGGCACCACGCCGCACTTGTCGCAGTGGATCACCGGGATCGGGCAGCCCCAGTAGCGCTGACGCGAAATGCCCCAGTCGCGCAGGCGATAATTGACCTGGCGCTGCGCCATCGGCCGGTTGCCGCGCGTCGTCGCGGCGAGCAGGTTGGCGACGGCGTCGAACGCCTGCTGCGGCGTCATGCCGTTCAGGTCAATGGCGTCGTTCTTTGAATTGAACATCGTACCGTCGCCGTCATAAGCGACGTCGGTGACGACGAAGGTCTTCGGGTCCTGGTTCGGCGGCAGCACCACCGGCTTATTGCCGAGGCCGTACTTGTTGACGAAGTCGAGGTCGCGCTGGTCGTGCGCTGGGCAGCCGAAGATGGCGCCGGTGCCGTAGTCCATCAGGATGAAGTTGGCGACGTAGACCGGCAGCTTCCACGACGCGTCGAACGGATGCGTGGCGCGGATGCCGGTGTCGAAGCCGAGCTTCTCGGCGGTGTCGATCGCCGCCTGAGACGTGCCGACGTGCTTGCACTCTTCGATAAAGGCCGCGAGCTTCGGATTGTTCTTCGCCGCCGCCTGCGCCAGCGGATGATCGGGCGCGATCGCCATGAACTTGGCGCCGAACAAGGTGTCCGGGCGCGTGGTGAAGATCTCGAGCTCACTCTCTTTGTTCGGCGTCGTCGTCGGATCAAGCATGAAGCGGACCAGCAGGCCCTCCGAGCGGCCGATCCAGTTCTTCTGCATCAGCCGGACCTTGTCCGGCCAGCGGTCGAGCGTATCGAGCGCTTCCAGTAATTCCTGCGAATAGTCGCTGATCTTGAAGACCCACTGGTAGAGATCGCGCTGCTCGACCAGCGCGCCCGAACGCCAGCCGCGGCCGTCGATCACCTGCTCGTTGGCGAGCACGGTCTGATCGACCGGGTCCCAATTGACCTTGCGATATTCGCGCGCGACGAGGCCCCCCTTCATGAAGTCGAGGAACATCTTTTGCTGGTGTTTGTAGTAGCTCGGGTCGCAGGTCGCGACCTCGCGCGCCCAGTCGAGCGACAGCCCCATCGACTGGAGCTGCTTCTTCATCGCCGCGATGTTGGAATAGGTCCACGCCTTCGGGTGCACCTTCTGCGCCATGGCGGCGTTCTCGGCCGGCATGCCGAAGGCGTCCCAGCCCATCGGGTGCAGCACGGCGTTGCCCATGGCGCGTTTGAAGCGCGCGACCACGTCGCCCATCGTGTAGTTGCGGACGTGGCCCATGTGGATGCGCCCCGACGGATAGGGGAACATCTCGAGCACGTAGTATTTCGGGCGGGGGTCGTCGTTCTTCGTGGCGAAGATCTTTGCGTCGTCCCAGACCTTCTGCCAGCGGGCCTCGGCCTCGCGGGCGTTGTAACGGTCGGCGCGCTCGATTTTGGGCGATTCGGCGGTCATTTCCGGCTCTTTGAGAGGCGCCGGGTGGTCGCATGAAACAGCCCGCGGGGTCAACGGGCGGGGTCGGGGCGTGCGGCTTTCTAGGCGGCTCCGTCGAACGCCTGTCGGATTGCCGCAAGCAGGGTCTGGGCGTCGTAGGGCTTCTCGATCACGGGCGCGTTCGGATAGGCGCGGGCCTCGGTACTGTCGCCGCGCAGGCCGGTCAGGAATACGAACGGCGTGCCGGCCGCCGCCAATACCTCCGCGACCGGCAGGCTCGAGCCGGTCCGGCCGAGCCTGACGTCGAGCACCGCGACGTCGAAGCGGTCTATCTTGACGGCGGCAAGTGCCTCCGTCGGATTGCCGGCGCAAACGACCTCGGCGGCGCCGGCCTGCTCCAGGGCCTGCTGGATGTCGAGCGCGATCAGAAATTCGTCGTCAACCACCAGGCACCGTTTGCCTGTCAGCGGCTTGGTCACCGCATCCCCCATGTTCTCGATGGAACATGGCTTCTCCCGCAAACCGCCTTACCCGGCATTAAACTTCGACATAGCGCCGAACGAATTTATGCCGTTGGATGCGGCCTCGGAAACTGCCATGAGTATCGCCCGGCGGGCGAAGAAGGAGCAGGCGGAAGGCCATGAGTCTGGGGTCCGGCCGGGGGAACGGCCACGTTACGCCGTGCGAGCTCTGCCCGCTGCGCAAGCGCGAGAGCCTGCGCGAATTCACCGCCGAAGAACTCGCCTATGTGAAGGAATTCAAGGTCGACGAGCTGCGCGTCGATCCTGGCGCGAGCTTCCTGCGCGAGGGTGCGCGTAGTGAGCACCTCTACACGGTGCTGTCGGGCTGGGCATTCCGCTACAAGATGCTCGACGATGGGCGGCGCCAGATCCTCAACTATGCGCTGCCGGCCGACATGGTCGGGCTGCAGGGCGCGCTGATGCGCGAGATGGAGCACTCGGTCGAGGCGCTGACGCCGCTGACCTTGTGCGTGTTTCCGCGGCAAAAAATGTGGGACCTCTATTCGCGCGTGCCTTCGCTCGCCTTCGACATCACCTGGCTCGCCGCGCGTGAGGAGCAATTGATCGACCAGCATCTCTTGAGCGTCGGCCGCCGCTCGGCGCTCGAGCGCACCGCCTATCTGTTGCTGCATCTTTTCGTGCGCGCGCAGGAGGCCGGCATGGTCAAGGACAATACCATCCAGTTTCCGTTCACGCAGCAGCACCTCGCCGACACGCTCGGCATGTCGCTGGTGCACACCAACAAGACGCTGAAGCGCCTGTTGCAGTCGAACGCGGTGCGCTGGAAGGATCGCGTGTTCGAGCTGGTCGATCGCGCGTCGCTGGTTGAGATCGCCGGCGAGGACGTGAAGCTTTTGCGGCCGAGGCCGTTCATCTGATGGGCGACGGCGCAGCAGGACTAGGACATGTCCGTGCGGAGATCATGCGCGCCTGTAAGGATGCCGGGCGTGATCCAGCGTCGGTGACCTTGGTCGCAGTGTCGAAGACGTTCGGCGCCGAGGCGATCGCGCCGGTGATCGCGGGCGGCCAGCGCGTGTTCGGCGAAAACCGCGTGCAGGAGGCGAAGGCCAAATGGCCGCCGCTGATCGAGCAGCATCCGGACATCGAGCTGCATCTCATCGGGCCGCTGCAATCGAACAAGGCGAAGGAAGCGGTGGCGCTGTTCGACGCCATCCATTCGGTCGACCGCGCCAGCCTGTGTGAGGCGCTGGCCAAGGAGATCGAGAAGCAGGGCAAGACGCCGACCTTGTTCGTGCAGGTCAACACTGGCGCCGAGCCGCAGAAGGCCGGCGTCCTGCCGGAGGGCGCCGATGCGTTTCTCGAATCGTGCGGCGACAAATACGGGCTGACGATTTCCGGCCTGATGTGCATCCCGCCGGCCGACGAGGCGCCGGGGCCGCATTTTGCGCTGCTGGCGACGATCGCGAGGCGCAACGGGTTGAAGTTGCTGTCGATGGGCATGAGTGCCGATTTCGCCTCCGCCATCGCCATGGGTGCGACGCATGTGCGCGTCGGCTCGGCCATCTTCGGAGGACGCTGATGAGCGAACTGGACCGCTGGCAGGAGCGCTACGCGACCGACGAGTATCGCTTCGGCACGGCGCCGAACGCGTTTCTCGCGTCGCAGGCGAAGCTGCTGCCGAAATCGGGCAAGGCGCTGGCGGTCGCCGACGGCGAGGGCCGCAACGGCGTCTTCCTCGCCGAGCACGGGCTCGACGTCTTGTCACTCGACTTCTCGCCGAATGCGCAGGCCAAAGCGCGCAAGCTCGCGGCCGCGCGCGGCGTGACGATCAGCGTCGAGCAGGCCGATGTGATCAACTGGAGCTATCCACCGGACGCCTTCGACGTGGTGGCGGCGATCTTCTTCCAGTTTGCCGCGCCGCCGGATCGCGACAGGATCTTCGCCGGAATCAAGCGCACATTGAAACGCGGCGGCCTGCTATTGCTCGAGGGCTACGGGCCAAAGCAGCTCGAATACAAGACCGGCGGGCCGGGCATACTCGAGAACCTCTACACGCTCGAGATTCTCGAAGCAGCGTTCGGCGATTTCGCCTTGCTCGACATCCGCGAATACGACGCCGAGCTCCACGAAGGCGCCGGCCATGGCGGCATGTCGGCGCTCGTCGATCTGGTGGCAGTGAAGTAAGCCTACCGATTGAACCGCGGCATGTTCGGCGCATTTGCGCCGAGCGAGGCGTCGAGCGGCTTCTTCAGGAGGCTCGAGCGCAGCGCGCTCTGCGGCGTCGCTGGCGCGGTCGTGGCGGCGGGCTGATAAGCGGGTTGTGGCGGCGGCGGTTGATAGGCCGGCTGCTGCGGCGCGGACGGCATTTGCGGCTGCAGGCTCGGCGCATCGAACGGCGAGCCGAGCTCGTCGTCGAAGTCGGCCGCGCGGTGGCTCATGCTGGCGCTGCGCCAGCGCTCTATCACCGTCGTGAGGAAGTCCTTGTTCATGCCGGCCCCGGCGTCCGAGCGAGTCGAGCCCGAGGCTTCGCTGCTCGGCCGGCTTTCGGCGGCGAGCTCGGCGAAGCGCATGCGTGTCGGCAGTGCCACGCCGGCGCCGAAGCAGAACACTTCGCGGGTGCCGAGCGAGGGAATGAACGACAAAAGGTTGGCCGCCGCGTCGGAAACCGCCGAGCGGATCAGCTCCTGGTCGCGGTCGTTCGACAGTCGCATTGCAAACAAGGTCGAGCACTGCGAGATGATCGTCGGGTCGATCTCGGCGGGGCGCTGCGTCACGAGGCCGAGGAAGACGCCGTACTTGCGGCCCTCCTTGGCGATGCGCGACAGCGCGCGGCGCGTCGGGCCGAAGCCGATCTTCTTGTCGGCCGGCGCGTAGCGATGCGCCTCTTCGCAGACGAACAGCAGCGGCGCCGCGCCGTCCGACCACAGGCCGAAATCGAAGGCCATGCGGCAGAGCACCGACACGACGGAGTCGATCACCTCGGCGGGGAAGCCGGCGAGCTGCATGATCGTCATCGGCTTGCCGTCGGGCGGCAGGCGGAACAGCGTGCCGATGATCTCGGCCATCGTGTCGCCGCCGATGTTCGCGTTCTCGAACATGAAGGCGTACCGCGGATGATTGCGGAAGGTCTGAATGCGGCCAATCAGCTTGTGATAGACGACGGCGCGCGACCGGTTCTCGAGCTTGCCCATGCGCTCGTCGAGCAGCGCGATCAGGTCCTCGATGCGGTACGGCACCGGCGTGTCGGCGGTGAAGCCCGCGTCTTTCGGATCGCGGCGCTTCGATAGCATGCTGTTGGCGGCGTTGTTGCGGTATTGAAGATAAGCGGCCTTGGCGAGCGGCAGCACCTCCGACAGAATTTCGACTTCCTCGTCGATGCCCGGGCGGCCGCCGAAGAAGGCGTCGACCACCTCTTCGAAATTGAATAGCCAGAACGGCAGCCGTAGATTGCGCGGGGTGAGCACCTGCGCCTTGTTGCCGAAGCAGCGGCCGTATTCGTTGTGCGGGTCGACCAGGAAGATGCGCAGATTCGGCCGCGTCTCGAGGATCTTCTGCAAGATAATGGCAACGCCACTCGATTTGCCGACGCCGGTAGCGCCGAGAATGGCGAAGTGCCGGCTGACCATATGGTCTATGTCCATATGAACGGCGATGTTCGGATTCTGCTGCAGCGTGCCGATCTGGGCGCGGTCGCCCGACGGGCCACCGTAGACGATCCGCAGCTCGCGCTCTCCGAGCATGGCAGTGGAGTCGCCGATGGTCGGATAATCGGTCACGCCGCGCGAGAACTTGCCGGCGACGATCTCGCCGATGAGGTCGAGTCGCGCCACCTTGCGGAAGTCGGCGCGATTCGCGGTCGCTCCCAGCGCCTGCTCGCAGACCTCGGTGACAAGGCCGATGATCAGCGCCTTGGGCGTGGTGATGCCCATGAACTTGCCGACAGTCGGGGCGTCGGCGGGGGTCGTGTGCCTTGCCGTGAGCTCGGCCGTGGCGTTCGAGCCGGTCACGGCGACAACGCGGCCGATGGCCTCGTTCATCGCGCGGGCGGCTGAAGCGGCGGAGACGACGGGAGAGGTGGGCGCGAGGGTGTCCATTCGTCGGTCTGTATCCGGTCGGGAATGCAGTCAGGAGCGGCCAAAGCTAATGGACTGATCTTCCGCCCGATTTAACGCACTGGCTAAAGCTCTTCGGACTTGGACCTATACTTAAGGAAGCCTGCATATGATGAAAATCAATCGACGCGAATGCGCGTGCGCGGCCCGAGCCGCGCCAGAAGGTGCCGCAAGGCATTGACATTCAAAGCGATGCAGCCCGCGGTCGGGGCAAATCCAGGTCGGGCAATGTGGATGAAGACCGCGCTGCCACGGCCGGCGACCCGCGGCCTCGTGTTGTGGTCGATCTCGACGATGAAGTCGTAAAGGCGGTCGGATCGGGTCAGCCGGTCGGCCTTGCTGCCGGGGGCCACGCGGACTGGACGATTGTAGTGGCGGTCGGAAGGGTCCTCGCACCAGCCATCGTCGGGGCGGATGCGGCGTACCGGCAGGTAGGTCAGTGGCCGAGTGTGCCGGTCGCCGCGCCACCAGACCCGCTTCGGCCGGAATACCCCTAAGGGGGTACCGCCATCGCCCTCGCGCTTGTTGGCGCGGATGCCGCCACGGCCGAGCGCCACCGGCAGGGCCAATGGCCCGGCCATGAGCCAGCCGCGGCACGGATCACCGGGCCTTCGCCGGACCGTGATCGCAGAGAGGGTTCGCCGTCGCATAGTCGTTACTTGGCCTGAATCGGCCGCCGGTTCATAGCCGGCGCGCATGGTAGTTCACTCTTGCTCTCCAAGCGCCGAATGCTCTACTGCCGAGTGTTTGCAATCGAACCCGAGCGCGCGTCGCGCGTTTGCCCCTGGGGCTGACCATCTGATGGCCAATAAACGCACGATCCTGATCGTCGACGACGACGCCGAGTTGCGCGAGGCGCTGGTGGAGCAGCTGGCGCTGCACGAGGAGTTCGAGGCGATCTCCGCCGACTCGGGCACCAAGGGCGTGCAGATGGCGCGCACCGCCCAGGTTGACCTGGTGATCATGGACGTGGGCCTGCCCGACGTCGACGGACGCGAGGCGGTGCGTCTGCTGCGCAAGAATGGCTTCAAGTCGCCAATCATCATGCTGACCGGCCACGACACCGATAGTGATACGATCCTGGGTCTCGAATCCGGCGCCAACGACTACATCACCAAGCCGTTCCGCTTCGCCGTGCTGCTCGCGCGCATCCGGGCGCAATTGCGCCAGCACGAGGCGAGCGAGGACGCGGTCTTCACCATCGGTCCCTACACGTTCCGACCGTCCTCGAAGATCCTGCTCAATCCAAAGGGCAGCAAGGTGCGCCTGACCGAGAAGGAGACGGCGATCCTGCGCTATCTCTATCGCGCCGGGCAGAAGCCGGTGTCGCGCGAGACGCTGCTGCAGGAAGTGTGGGGCTACAATTCCGGCGTCACCACGCACACGCTCGAGACGCACATCTACCGCCTGCGTCAGAAGGTCGAGAAGGACGCGGCGCAGCCGCAGATCCTGGTGACCGAAGCCGGTGGCTACAAGCTGGTGCCGTGATCGCGATGTACCGTCATCGAGCCCTGGGCTAACGTAAGCACATGGGTCTCGAAGACGACATTGCCTTTTTCGAACGCGTACCGACGCTCGCAGCGCTCGGCAAGCAGGCCTTGCGCGTGCTGGCGATCGGCGCGGAAACGCGCAGCCTGCCGAGCGGCGCGGTCCTCTACTATGCCGGCGAGGTCGCCGACGGTGCTTACGTCGTGCAGCAGGGCTCGCTGCTGCTCGAGCCCGGCACGTTCTCGGAAGGTCGCGAATATACGGTGGGGCCGGGCATGTTGGTCGGCGAGCTCGCGCTGATCACCGACGTCGTGTCGCCGTCGACCGCGATCGCAAAAGAGCCGACGGTGGTGATCCGGCTGTCGCGCAGCCTGTTCCGCAAGATGCTGGAAGGCTATCCCGCCGCGGCGGAGGCCCTGCGCGACATCATGTCGGGAAGGCTTGCGCTGTGGAGCAGGGACCTCGGCGCGCTGAAGCGGAAATTGGAAAAGTAATCAGATCTCGACGCGCGCCGTCACTGGCACGTGGTCGGACGGGCGCTCGGCGCCGCGATAGTCCTTCGCGATCGTAATCTTCGACACTTCGCCGGCGATCGCGTCGGAGGTCCAGACGTGGTCCAGCCGACGGCCGCGGTCGGATTCCCGCCAGTTGTCCATCGCGCGATAGCTCCACCACGTATAGAGCTTCTCCGGCTCCGGCGTGAGCACGCGCATCGTGTCGATCCAGTTGCCCGCCTTGCGCGCCGCATTCATTTTCTCGCACTCGACCGGCGTGTGCGAGATCACCTTCAGCATCTGCTTGTGACTCCAGACGTCGTGCTCGAGCGGCGCGACGTTGAGGTCGCCGACGAGGATCGCGCGCTGCTTTGCCGCGGGACGCAGACCGAGATGATCGCGCATCTCGTCGAGGAACGAGAGCTTGTGGCCGAATTTCGGATTGATCTCCGGATCGGGCTCGTCGCCGCCGGCCGGCACGTAAAAATTATGCAGCGTGATTGGCTCTTTCAGGCCGGCCTTCTCGCCGAGCACGACCGAGATGTGGCGGCAGTCGGTCTTGCCGCAGAAATCCTGCTTGTCGACGCCGTCGAACGGCACGCGTGAGAGGATGGCGACGCCGTGATAGCCCTTCTGGCCGTAAAGCGCGGCGTGCTCGTAGCCGAGCCGCTTGAAGCGCTTCAGCGGAAACGCATCGTCCGGGCACTTCGTCTCCTGGAGGCAGATCACGTCCGGCCGCGCCGATTTGATGAACTTGGCGACCAGATTGATGCGCAGGCGGACGGAGTTGATGTTCCAAGTGGTGATCTTGAGGGGCATCTGGGACTTGTCACCCCCGGGCCTGGCCCGGGGGTCCATGAGGATTTCACCCGATTAAGAAGGGAAGTTGGATTGCCGGGTCAAGCCCGGCAATGACCAGGGGAGAGATCGTGCCCTGAAAAATCGATGTCCAGCGTCGTGACGCGAGACCTAGTTATGATACCGCGTGTAGTCGATGCGGAACATGTTCGGGTCGAGCTTCTTCGAGGCGTCGAGATTGTAGACCGCGACTGTGGTGTCGTAGCCCTGCGGGTCGGTGACGGTCCACTGCTTGAGCTGCATATCCTTGGCGTCGAACATGATCATCAGCCGGCTGGTGCCGACCAGCGTGTTCTTCTCCTCGACCACGACGGTGATGAAGACGTCGTCGGCATAGACGGCGACGAGGTTGGTGTCGCGCATCAGGTCGACCTTGTCGGCGAGCAGGAAGCGCAAGGGAGTCTGCGACAGCGGGTAGACGTCCTGCGTCGCCAGGCTGCGGTCGCGCACGATGACCGACTGGCCGTCGGCGACGAGCTCGATCGGGCTCGGCTCGTCATACTCGAAACGGACGCGGCCGGGCTTGAGGATGTTGAACACGCCGGTGGTGCGGCCGCCGTCCGGACCGATCTGCACGAACTTGCCGGTGAGCGTCTGCACCGAGGTGAGGTAGTTGTTCACCCGGTCGATGATTGCGCGCTGCTGCGGATTGAGCGCCTGGGTCGAGCCCGGCTTGCCGAGCAGGGCGGCGAAAGGATTGCTGACCGGATTGGGCGCGGCCTGCGCTTGCTGCGGAGCGGGCGCCTGCGCCCGGGCGCGCAGCGCGGCAGGCGGGATCGGATCGCGCACCGAGCCGGTGACGAGGGTCCTGTGCGGGTTCGGACGCGGCAGCGGCAAGGTCTCGGCCAAGGCGGGCAGCGCGGTCAGGCCGGCAAGCACCAAAGCCGCTGCGCCAAAGCCTCGCGCCCCCAAAAGTCCAGCCATCTCGCTCTCCGCCTCGAATGCCGCGCCGGGCGCCCCCGTGCCAACGGGTACGCGTGGGCTGTGGCTATTTCGCGACCCCCGGAGGCGAGCCATGCGCTGATTCGCCGCCCGGGGGGATGAATTGTAGGGCCGCGCCGGTAGCCCGGTTACCGCTCGAAATCGCCCTCTTCGGGGACGAGGATCTCGCGCTTGCCGGCATGGTTGGCCTGGCCGACGATGCCTTCGTGCTCCATGCGCTCCATCAGCGTGGCGGCGCGGTTGTAGCCGATCTGCAGCCGGCGCTGGATGTAGGAAGTCGAGGCCTTGCGGTCGCGCTTCACGATGGCGACGGCCTGCGAATAGAGATCGCCGCCTTCGGCCATGCCCATCCCGGTCGCATCGAACACGGCGCCGTCCTCGCCTTCCTGTTCTTCCTCCGCCGTGACTTCCTCGAGGTAGTCCGGCATGCCCTGCGACTTCAAATGACGCACGACCTTCTCGACCTCGTCGTCGGAGCAGAACGGCCCGTGCACGCGGCTGATGCGGCCGCCGCCGGCCATGTACAGCATGTCGCCTTGACCGAGCAGCTGCTCGGCGCCCTGCTCGCCGAGGATGGTGCGCGAGTCGATCTTCGAGGTGACCTGGAAGGAGATGCGGGTCGGGAAGTTCGCCTTGATCGTGCCGGTGATGACGTCGACCGATGGACGCTGCGTGGCGAGGATGACGTGGATGCCGGCGGCGCGCGCCATCTGCGCCAGGCGCTGGATCGCGCCTTCAATGTCCTTGCCGGCGACCATCATCAGGTCGGCCATCTCGTCGACGATGACGACGATGAAGGGCAGCGGCTCGAGGTCGAGTTCCTCCTTCTCGTAGATTGCCGCGCCGCTCTCCTTGTCGTAGCCGGTGTGCACCGTGCGCGTGAGCTGCTCACCCTTTGATTTCGCCTCTGCGACGCGAGCATTGTAGCCGTCGATGTTGCGCACGCCGAGCTTCGACATCTTCTTGTAGCGGCCCTCCATCTCGCGCACCGCCCATTTGAGCGCGACCACCGCCTTCTTCGGATCGGTGACGACGGGCGTGAGCAGATGCGGAATGCCGTCATAGACGGACAGTTCGAGCATTTTCGGATCGACCATGATCAGGCGGCACTGGTCGGGCGTGAGCTTGTAGACCAGCGACAGGATCATGGTGTTGATGGCGACCGACTTGCCCGAGCCGGTGGTGCCGGCGATGAGCAGATGCGGCATGCGCGCGAGATCGACGATGACGCTCTCGCCGCCGATTGTCTTGCCGAGGCAGAGCGGCAGCTTCGTCGCCGTCCCCTCGTAGTCCTTGCCGGCGAGCAGTTCGCGCAAATAGACCTTCTCGCGCGTCGGGTTCGGCAATTCGATGCCGATGGCGTTGCGCCCGGAGACGACGGCGACGCGCGCCGACACCGCGCTCATCGAGCGGGCGATGTCGTCGGCGAGCCCGATGACGCGCGACGACTTGATGCCGGGCGCCGGCTCGAGTTCGTACAGCGTAACGACGGGGCCTGGGCGCGCATTGATGATCTCGCCGCGCACGCCGAAATCGGAGAGCACGCTTTCGAGCGAGGCAGCGGCGGCGTCGATGACGTCCTTCGGCATCTGCGAGCGTTCGGACGCCTTCTGCGCCGCGAGCAGGTTGAGCGAGGGCAGGTCGAAGCCGGAACCGGACTTGCGCGCGGGCGCGCGCGGCGCGGCGCGCTTCCTCGGCGCGGGGGCTTCCTCTTCCTCCTCCTCGCCTTCGGCTTCGTAGTTTTCGTCGTCCGCGGCCTCTGGCGCCATGCTCGGCGCCGGCACGCGATTGAGCCCGCCGAAGCGCGGCTCCTGCCGTCCGCTCGCCGCGGCAATCGGTTTGCGCGGGCTCGGCCGCAGAAGCAGCCACAGCCGCGTCTTTATGCTGAGCAACGCATGCACGATCATGCCGAGCCAGGGCGAGGCGCGGTCGGCCTCTTCCTCGTCGTCGGCGTCGGCCGCGACGATTTCGTCCTCTTCGTCCGAAGGATCGCGCACCGGGATGCGGATGTCGGCGGCGATCGCGGTGGTCAAGAGCGCGGCGAAGCCGGTGATGATGCCCGCGACGATCGCCGTGACACCGCCGAGCGAGCCGCCGACCAGCGCGGCGGGCCCGCGCAAGAGCGCGTCACCGAACACGCCGCCCAGGCCTGTCGGCAGCGGCCACGAGCCGAAGAGCGGTAGCGTCGATGCGAACGCGGCCCACAACAACGTCGTCAGCACCCACATCAGGCTGCGCCATTTGTCGCCGAGCTCGCGATGCGTGAGGAGTCTCCAACCGAGCAGCGCTTCCGGCGCGAGCAACGACACGGCGGCAAGCCCGAGCAGCTGCATCGCCAGATCGGAGAAGATCGCGCCCGGATAGCCGAGCAGGTTAACGGTCGGCTTGTGGGTTGCGTGGCTGAGCGAGGGGTCCTGCACCGACCAGGTGGACAGCGCGATGGCGCCGAGCAGCGCCAGCGAGATCAGCGCCAGCCCCGCGAGCTCGCGCACGCGGCGCCGCACGATGTCGCGCAGATGCTCCGAGAGGAAAGCGACAATGTCGACGCTGCGGTCCGCTGCCGGCATGAGTTAGTTTTTTCCTTTGCGCATGATCTGGTCCGAAAACCGGTTTCCACTTTTCGGGATCATGCGCGTCACCCCAACAATTCGACGAGACGATGCAGCGCTTCCGCCGTCGCCTCCTTGTCCTGCACCATCGCGACGCGGACGTAGTCCGCGCCGGGATTTGAGCCGTCCTTCTGCTCGCGCGCGAGGTACCGCCCCGGCACTACGCGCACGCCCGCTTCCGCCCAGAGCCGCTTCGTCACCGTCTCGCTGCCGCCATGCTTCGACACGTCGAGCCAGAGGAAGAAGCCGCCGGAGGGCCGCTTGTAGCCGTAACGGTCGCCGATGATTTGGTCGGCGAGATCGAATTTTGCCCGATAAAGCTTGCGGTTTTCTTCCACATGCGCCTCGTCGGCGTAGGCCGCCACCGCCACCGCCTGGGCCGGCACCGGCACCTGCGGCGCGGCGACGTTGCGCAGCTCGAGGAAGGGGCCGAGGAAGCGGCGGTCGCCGGCGCAAAAGCCGACGCGCAGGCCGGGCAGGTTCGAGCGCTTGGACAGCGAGTGGAAGACGACGACGTTGGCGAAGTCCGGCCCGGAGGCCTCCAGCATGCCGGCCGGCAGGTCGGTTGAGTAGATTTCGCCGTAGCATTCGTCGGCGAAGACCAGAAAGCCGTGCTTCTGCGCGAGCTTCGCCAAATTTTCGAGATAGGCGTGGCTCGCCACCGCACCCTGCGGATTCGACGGCGAAGCGAGGTACATCGCCACCGTGCGCTTGAGCAAAGCTTCGTCGAGCGCGTCCAGATCGGGCAGGAAACCGTGCTCGCGCGTCGCCGGCAGATAGACCGGCTCGCAGCCGGCGGCGAGCGCGCCGGCCGAATAGGCCGCATAGAACGGGTTGGGGATCAGCACGGCGGGCTTACCGGCGCGCGGGGAGACCCAGCGCGTCGCGGCAATGGCCGCAAGAAACAGGCCTTCGCGCGTGCCGTTGAGCACGAGCACTTCCGATTCCGGATCGACGGCGCGCGGCAGCTTGAAGCGCTTGCCGAGCCAGGCGGCGACCGCCTTGCGGAACGGCTCGGTGCCCTTGTTCGGCGGATAACGGCCGAAGTCGGCAATGTTGGCGGCCAGCACCGGCGCGACGAAATCCGGCACGGCGTGCTGCGGCTCGCCGACCGAGAGGTTGATCGGCGGCTTGCCGGGCGGGATGCCGGCGATGAGGTCGGAAAGGCGCACGAAGGGCGAGCGGGAATCGACCGCCGGAGCAGGGGTTTGGGACGGCTCGCGCTGGGCGGTCATGGTCGGCATGGCGGTACACAAGGCTGGGGCTGGAGGCCCCATACCGGAACGGTCGGGGCCACATTACGGAGGGCGAGGTTAAGACCCGATTAACCATCGGTTTTCAAGCGGGTGCATTAGCCGCCGACTTTGCCGACCCCCAAATAAGTGAGGCCCCGGTCCTTGTGGGACCGGGGCCTCGACGGAAGGGACAGTGCCGGGTGTCCGCCCCAACCGTTAGCCCGGCTTACTGAACGACCTCGCCATGCAGGGCGAGGTCGAGGCCGTCGCGCTCCGTCTCTTCGGAGACGCGCAGGCCGATCACCGCCTTGATCACGTAGAGGATGATCAGCGTCGCGATCGCGTCGTACACGATCGTGCCGAGGATGCCGTAGATCTGCACGACGACCTGGTAGGCGTTGCCGTCGATCATGCCGGTGCCGGCGCTGTTGATCGCCGTGCGCGCGAGCACGCCGGTGAGCAGCGCGCCGACGATGCCGCCGACGCCGTGCACGCCGAACGCATCGAGCGAGTCGTCGTAGCCGAACATGTGCTTGAGGCCAGTGGCGCCCCAGTAGCAGGCGATGCCCGCGGCGATGCCGATGATCAGCGCGCCGGTCGGATCGACGAAGCCCGACGCCGGCGTGATGGCGACGAGACCGGCGACCGCACCCGAGCAGATGCCGAGCACCGAGGGCTTACCGCGGAGCATCCATTCCACGAACATCCAGGTCAGCGCTGCGGTGGCGGTGGCGATCTGCGTGACCGCCATGGCCATGCCGGCATTGCCGCCCGCGGTGACCGCCGAGCCGGCGTTGAAGCCGAACCAGCCGACCCACAGCAGAGAGGCGCCGATCATGGTGAGCACGAGATTGTGCGGCGCCATGCTCTCATTGCCGAGACCCTTGCGCTTGCCGAGGACGAGCGCGCACATCAGGCCGGCGACACCGGCGTTGATATGGACGACCGTGCCACCCGCGTAGTCGAGCACGCCCAGGCCGCCAGCCCAGCCGCCGCCCCATACCCAGTGCGCGATCGGCGAGTAGACGAACAGCGACCACAGGCCGATGAACCACAGCATGGCCGAGAACTTCATGCGGTCGGCGAAGGCGCCGGCGATCAGCGCCGGCGTGATGATCGCGAAGGTCATCTGGAAGCACATATAAACCGACTCGGGAATCGTCGCCGCAAGCGGCGAGACGCCGTCGGTGGTCATGCCCATCAGGAAGAAGCGTGACATGCCGCCGAGATAGGCGCCGCCATCGGTGAAGGCCCACGAATAGCCGACGATCATCCACAGTACGGTGACGAGACAAGTGATGGCGAAGCTCTGCATCACCGTCGCCAGCACGTTCTTCTTGCGGACCATGCCGCCGTAGAAGAGCGCGAGGCCCGGAATGGTCATCATCAGCACCAGCGCGGTCGACGTCAGCATCCACGCCGTGTCGCCGGAGTTGGTGGTGCAGTCCTTCAGGATCGGCGGCTTGGCCGAGGAATCGCAGGCGGGCTTCGGCGCGGCGGGCGCAGCGGCCGGAGCCGCAGCGGCGGCAGGCGCGGCCGGAGCGGCGCCGGGCGCCGTCTGCGCATAGGACGCGTTGAACGCGCCGATGCTCAGGAACAGGCCGAGCAGAAGCCCGAGCGCAAGCGCTCCGAGCCTCGCACGGGACAATGTCTTCAACGTCATGGTCAGTTACTCCTGTCGGATTGTTGCCGTGCGGGTCAGAGCGCTGCGGTGTCGGTTTCGCCGGTGCGGATGCGCACAGCGTGATCGATGCCGAAGACGAAGATCTTGCCGTCGCCGATCTGGCCGGTTTTCGCTGCGCTCGTGATGGCGGCGACGACCTTGTCGACCTGGTCGGTCGCGACTGCGACCTCGACCTTGATCTTGGGCAGGAAGCTCACGGCGTATTCGGCGCCACGGTAGATTTCCGTGTGACCCTTCTGACGCCCGTATCCCTTGACCTCAGTGACAGTCAGTCCCTGCACGCCGAGTGAGGTCAGGGCGTCACGGACCTCGTCGAGCTTGAAGGGTTTGATGATGGCCATGACGATTTTCATGGATTCGGATCCCCGCTTGAGCCCGTTTTGATTCGATACGCAGTGCGGGCCGGACACTGAGCCGGCCGCGAAGCGTGCTTCGCGGGCATGGCCGGACCCTTGGAATTCAAGTGCCGTGCCAAATGCGCGCAGGGGCGCTAGGCGGCTGATTCAGCGAAGGAAACCGAAGCCGCCTGCGGAAACGGGACGGCCCGGAATAAGCGTGCGGTTAAATATTCAGCAGGCGCAGGCGGGGCTGCCCGGAAAATGACCAATGAAAAGGCAGATGGCTGGATCCGCGCCGGCTCCAGGCCAGCGCGGATCCGGCAAGTCGTTGTTACTGCAAGGCTTCGCCGTGCTGGCTGACGTCGAGGCCGATGATCTCGTCTTCTTGGCGCACCCGCAGCGGCACGATGACGCTGATCAGCTTGAGGATGCCGAAGGTGGCGGCGCCGGACCACGCGGCAATGACGACGATGCCGTAGAGCTGCGCCCAGACGAGGTGGATATTGCCCTCGATCAGGCCCTGAATGCCGTTCGGCAGTTCGGGCGACGCGGAGATGGCGCCGACCGCCAGCACGCCGGCGAGGAACGTGCCGGTCAAGCCGCCAATGCCGTGCACACCGAATACGTCGAGCGAGTCGTCGTAGTTCAATTTCATCTTCAGCCAGGTGCACGACCAGAAGCAGATGCCGCCGGCGATGACGCCGATCAACAAGCCTTCCATCGGCGTGACGAAGCCGGACGCCGGCGTGATGGTGCCGAGGCCGGCGACCGCGCCGGAGATCATGCCGAGGACGGAGGGCTTGCCGCGTGTCTTCCACTCGATCGCCATCCAGGTGGCGGCGCCGGCGGAAGCCGCGAGATGCGTGCAGACGATAGCCATCGCGGCGCGCGAATTGGCGGCGAGCGCCGAGCCGCCGTTGAAGCCAAACCAGCCGACCCACAGGAGGCCGGTGCCGATCACGGCGAGCGACAGATCGAACGGCGCGAGGTTGTCGTGGCCGTAGCCGCGGCGCTTGCCGATGACGAGCGCCGCGACGAGACCGGAGACGCCGGCGTTCAAATGCACGACGAGGCCGCCGGCGAAGTCGATGGTGCCATAGGCCTGGAGGAAGCCGCCGCCCCAGATCCAGTGCGCGATCGGCACGTAGACGATGAACAGCCACAGCACGCAGAACAGCATGAAGGCCGAGAAACGCAGGCGATCCGCGACCGAGCCCGCGACCAACGCCACGGTGATGACCGCGAAGGTCATCTGATAGAGCATGAACAGGCTCTCGGGGATCGTCGGCGCCAGCACCGAGATCGAATTGAGCTCCATGCCCTTCAGGAAAATGCGCTGAAGCGAGCCGAGCACGGCGCCGTCGCCGGTGAAGGTGAGCGAGTAGGCGAGCACCGCCCACAGGACCGAGACCGCGAAGGTCGCTGCGAGCGATTGCGCCATGGTGGCGAGCACGTTCTTCTTGCGCACCATGCCGGAATAGAAGAGCGCCAGGCCCGGGATCGTCATCATCAGGACGAGGCCGGTGGCGCCGATCATCCACGCCGTGTCGGCGGCGTCGATCTTCAGCGGCGTTGCGGCCAAGGCAGGCGAAGCGGTGAATGCGAATGCGATGACAAGCGCGCCCATCGCCAGGCGTGGCAGCCCCTTAAGCATCGAAAGATCCCCCGGCTGGAATTTGCAGTTCGGCCCCCGACCCGCTCATGCTCGCGTGAAGCGGGCATCCTGTTCTGGGTCCCCGCTTCGCGCGGGGACGAACGAGAGATTTTGTTTACAGCGCGTCGACGTCGGTCTCGCCGGTGCGGATGCGCACGGCCTGCTCGATCGGCGCGACGAAAATCTTGCCGTCGCCGATCTGCCCGGTTTTGGCGGCGTTGCCGATGGCTTCGACCACCTGATCGGCCTGCTCGCTCGAGACGACGACCTCGATGCGCACCTTGGGCAGGAAGTTAATGGCGTATTCGGCGCCCCGGTAGATTTCCATGTGCCCCTTCTGGCGGCCGTAGCCCTTCACTTCGGCGACGGTCATTCCATGGATGCCGATGCGGGTGAGCGCGTCCCGCACCTCGTCGAGTTTGAACGGTTTGATGACAGCGATGACCAGTTTCATGATTAAACCCCCGGCAGGCGGCGTAAACTAACGGCACCCGCGCAAAAAATTAAGCGGATATCCCGCTCATATTTCGGGCAATTGCTCAGGAAGAATGCAGTTTAGGTCAGTTTCGCTGGCCTATTGGCCTGCAAGGCCCAGGTCGCGGATGACCCGCGGCAGCACGCGCCGAGCCGCCGCCGGCGACATGCCGGGCCGAACGCGCCGGTCGTACAGGATGGTCAGCAGGTCTCGGTCGTAGACCGTGAGATAACCGACCATGCGGTTCTGGTTGAGCGTCGTCCAAATGTTGCGCTGGTCATGGTTCGACAGGCCGAAGGCGTGCAGGAGTTCGTGGTAGGCGCAGTCAAGGAAAACGTCGTCGCCCTTGTCGACGATGATGAACGACACCGAGCGCACGATGTCGCCGGCGGCGTTCGATTTGACGCTGGTCATGCACTGCGGGTCGGTGCGGGCAATGAAGTCCTTGGCGATCTTCGGGCCGAAGGCTGAGAACAGCGCGCCATTGAAATCCTTCTCGTCGATCAGCCGCACCTCGACGTCGGCCTCGCCGACAGCGGCCGCGGCCGAGAGCTTGAGGCTCGGCACCGTGCGCGCGTATTCGGCGATGACGTCGCGCATGCGCACCGCACGGTCGACGCTCCCGCCCGGCATCACTACCGCGCGGATCGGATGATCGAAGCGGCGGATGCCGCGCGGCCGCGCACCGATGCGCAAATCCGAGCCGAAAGCGAGCGCCATGAAGCCGCGCTCGAGCTCGGCCGCGGTGAATTTGGTGAATTGCGGCGGCGCGCCGGAAAAGGTGCCGGGCGGCGGCGGCTCGCGGTCAGACGCGGCGAGCGAGACCGTCGCTGCCGCGAGGAGAACTGCAAGGCTTGCGATGAGCCGCTTCATCGATCCCCGCGTTACGGCTGACGTCTCTGCCGCACGAGCCCCTCTTGAACCACCGACGCGACCAAGATGCCCTCGCGGGTGAATATAAGACCGCGCGCCAGCCCGCGCGAGCCGTGCAGGTTCGGCGAATCCTGCGCGTAGAGCAGCCACTCGTCGGCGCGGAACGGCCGGTGCAGCCACAGCGCATGGTCGAGGCTTGCCGCCATGAACTCGTTTTCGAACAAAGTGCGGCCGTGCCGTGCCAACGAGGCATCGAGCAAAGTTAAATCGGACGCATAAGCCAGCACGCATTGATGAATCGCAAGCTCGTCCGGCAGGCGGCCGGTGGTGCGGAACCAGAGATGGAAGCGGCCGTCGGGATATTTCGTGCCGGAATAGCGATCCATCTCGACCGGGCGCATTTCGATCGGCCGCTCGCGTTCGTAATACCGGCGCACCGCCTCCGGCATCTTTGGCAGCAGCCTGGTGCGCATCTCGCTTTCGCCAGCCAGTTCCTCCGGCGGCGTCACCTTCGGCATCTCGGCCTGATGGTCGAGGCCTTCCTCATGCTCCTGGAACGACACCAGCATGGAGAAGATCGGATGGCCGTGCTGGCGCGCGGTGACGCGGCGGGTGGTGAAGCTCTTGCCGTCGCGGATGCGGTCGACGTCGTAGATGAGCGGCACCTTCGGGTCGCCGGGCAGGATGAAGTAGGCGTGCATCGAATGCGGCGAACGGCTGGCATCGACCGTGCGCACGGCCGCGACCAGCGCCTGGCCGATGACCTGCCCGCCGTAGACGCGCTGCCATCCGGTCTGCGGCGACTGGCCGCGGAACAGGTTCGGCTCCAGCGTTTCGAGGTCGAGGATGTCGAGCAGGTCTTTGACGGCTGAGGCCATGAGGGGTACCGCATAGGTCGGACTCGGGCCCAACCTGCTATGCTGGGCCTGCGTTGACAAGGACGGCCAATGACGACTGCGAAGCAGACGACACAGGCGGATATCGTGATCGGCGGTGCCGGCTTTGCCGGGCTGGCGCTGGCCATTGCGCTGGTCGAGGCGCTGGGGCCTGAGTTCAAGGTCGTCGTCGCCGACCCGGCGCTCAAGCACGAACAGTCGCGCGATCCGCGCGCCTCAGCGATCGCCGCTGCGGCGCGGCGTCTGTTCGAGGCGATCGGCGTCTGGCAGGCGGTCGAGCAGGATGCGCAGCCGATGCTCGACATGGTCGTCACCGATTCAAAGGTGGACGATGCGGTGCGGCCAACCTTCCTGACTTTCGAGGGCGAGGTGCAGCCCGGCGAAGCCTTCGCGCACATGATCGAGAATCGTGTGCTCACCGACGCGCTGGTCGCCAAGGCCAAGGCGCTCGGTATCGATCTGCGCGCGACGCCGGTGACGCGATTTGATAATCGCGCGAACGTGATCGACGTGACATTTGCCGACGGGGCGACGGTGCCGGCACGGTTGCTGGTCGGCGCCGACGGCGCGCGCTCGCAGATCCGCGAGCAGGCCGGCATTGCCACGCACGGCTGGAGCTATGGTCAGTCGGCAATCGTCTGCACCGTCGCGCATGAGCGGCCGCACAACGGTCGCGCCGAGGAGCATTTCCTGCCACCGGGGCCGTTCGCGATCTTGCCGCTGTCCGGCAACCGCGCGTCGATCGTGTGGACCGAGCGAACGGCGGATGCCGAGCGTTATGTCGCGATGAACGATGCCGACTTTCACGACGAACTGGAAAAGCGCTTCGGCCTGCATCTCGGCGACATCAATGTGGTCGGCGCGCGCCGCGCCTTCCCGCTCGGGCTCTACACCGCGCGCACGTTCATTGCCGAGCGCCTCGCGCTGATCGGCGACGCCGCGCACGTCATCCATCCGATCGCCGGGCAGGGCCTCAACATGGGCCTGCGCGACGTCGCCGCTCTGGCGGAGGCGGTCACCGACGCGGCCCGGCTCGGGCTCGACATTGGCGGCGCTGACGTGCTCGAGCGCTACCAGCGCTGGCGCCGCTTCGACACGGCGATGATGGGCGTCGCGACCGACAGCCTCAACCGGCTGTTCTCCAATCGCTCCGACGTCCTGCGCCTCGCGCGCGATATAGGCCTCGGGCTCGTCGAGCGCATGCCGGTGATGAAGCGCATGTTCATCCGCGAGGCGGCCGGATTCACCGGCGACGTGCCAAAGCTGTTGAAGGGCGAGGCGCTGTAGCGCTCACGCGTGCACCCCAATCGCCTCGGCGATCGCCACGGTGCGGCGGCCCATGTCGGCATGCAGGCGCTCGACCATGCGGCCGTCGATCGACACCACGCCCTTCGTCTTGTTCTCCGGCAGATCGAACGCCGCGATCATCTTGCGCGCCCAGGTGACCTCGTCCGGCGACGGTGAGAAGGCTTGGTTGCACGGCTCGATCTGCGTCGGATGAATGAGTGTCTTACCATCGAAGCCGAGCTCGACGCCCTGTTTGCACTCCTCGGCGAAGCCGTGCGCGTTGCCGATCTCGTTGTAGACGCCGTCAAGGATGTCGATGCCGTGGATGCGCGCGGCGGCGACGCACATGGTCAGCCAGGGCAGCATCGGCGCGCGGCCGGCGACGAGACGCGCCCGCGTGTCCTTGGCGAGGTCGTTGGTGCCCATGATGAAGCCGGACAGTCGCGATTCGGAATCGCGCGCCTCGGCGGCGATGCAAAGGATGTTGAAGATCGCGAGCGGCGTCTCGATCATCGCCCAGACGCGCGTCCTGTGCGCCGTGCCCATGTCGAGCAGGCGACGACCGACGAGCTCGAGCGTGTTGTCGTTCGACACCTTTGGTACGACGATCGCATCGGGCGCGGCGTGCGCGGCGGCCGAGAGGTCGTCGGCATGCCATGGCGTGTCGATGCCGTTGATGCGGATCATCACCTCGCGATGGCCGAAGCCGCCGGCCTTGACGGCGTCGCACACCTGCTTGCGCGCGGTCTCCTTGGCGTCGGGAGCGACCGAATCCTCGAGGTCGAGGATGATGCCGTCGACGGGCAGCGTCTTCGCCTTCTCCAGCGCGCGCGCATTCGAACCCGGCATGTACAGCACGCTGCGGCGCGGACGAACGGTCATTGCAAATGCCCCCGGTGATTGTCTCGCAACCCTACCGTCCGCCAGGCACGCGTGCCACTGTCGCGGCCGATGAATGCGACCGCAAAAGACGAATGGCTCGCCGGCGTTGACGGCTGCCCGGGCGGCTGGATCGCCGCCTTCGTGCGCGCCTCGGGCGACGAGGTCCGCATCGCGGTGGTGCCGCGCTTCGCCGATGCAGTGGCCGAGGCGCGGGGCATCATTGCGGTCGACATGCCGATCGGCCTGCCGGAGCGCGTCGGCATTGGTGGCCGCGCGGCAGAGCGGGAGGTACGGCCGCTGCTCGGGGCGCGGCAATCGTCGGTGTTCTCGGTGCCGTCGCGCGCGGCCATCTACGCGGCCGACTATGCTGCATCCTGTACCGCCGCTGTCGCCACGTCGGACCCGCCGCGCAAAGTGTCGAAGCAGCTCTACAACATCGCGCCAAAGATCCGCGAGATCGACGCGACCCTACGCGCCGACAAGACGCTGGTGCCGCGCGTGTTCGAAGTGCATCCGGAACTCGCCTTCTGGCGGCTCAACGGCGGGCGGGCGCTCGATCTGCCGAAGAAGGTGAAAAGCCGCTGTTACGAGCCCGGGCTGGCGCTCCGGCGCGGGCTGCTGATCGCGGCCGGGCTGCCGGCGGCGGTGGTCGAGGCAAAGCCGCCGAAGGGCGCCGGCCGCGACGATCTCATCGACGCGCTCGCCTGCGCGGCGGTCGCGCGGCGGCTCCACGCTGGCACGGCACGTCCGTTTCCCGACCCGCCGCCGCGCGATGCTTACGGGTTGCCAATGGCGATCTGGGCATGACAAATCGGCTCGAGCGAGGAGGTGAGCGATGACCGGTTTCCCTAAGCGCCTGATCGAGGGCTACAGCGCCTTTCTCACCGAGCGTCTGCCGCACGAGCAGAGCCGCTACCGTGAGCTGTCGGAGGCGGGCCAGAGCCCCGAGGTCATGGTGATCGGCTGCTGCGACTCGCGGGTGTCGCCTGAAGTCATCTTCGACGCCGGGCCGGGCGAACTGTTCGTCGCCCGCAACATCGCCAACCTCGTTCCACCCTATACGCCGGACGGCGCGCAGCGCGCGGTGTCGGCCGCACTCGAGTTCGCCGTGCAGGCGCTGCGGGTGAAGCACATCGTCGTGCTCGCGCACGCGCAGTGCGGCGGCATCCGCGCCTATGCCGAAGAGTCAGCGCCGTTGTCGCCCGGCGACTTCATCGGCAACTGGATGGCGATGATCGCGCCGGCGGCGAAGACGGTGGGACCACGCGGCGGTCGCTCGATGACGGAGTATTTGACCGCACTGGAGCAGCAGGCGGCGCTGACCACGATCGACAACCTGATGACGTTCCCGTGCGTGAAGATCCTGGTCGAGCGCGGCAAATTGAATCTGCACGCCGCCTATTTCGGCGTCGCCACCGGAGACCTGTCGGTCTACGACCCGACGCAGAAGAAGTTCGTGCGCGTCGCGCCTGCAACGCACGCCAAGGCGTTCGCAAGCCCGAGGTTTTGATCCTCTTCACCTCTCCCCACTTGGGGGAGAGGGAAGATCAGGCCGCCTTTTTCTTCGCGCTGATCAGCTTGCGGTTGATCAGGCACTCGGCGATCTGCACGGCGTTGAGCGCGGCGCCCTTGCGCAGATTGTCGGACACGACCCACATTTCGAGGCCGTTGTCGATCGTCGGGTCCTCGCGGATGCGGCTGATGTAGGTCGCGTCCTCGCCGACGCACTCGTACGGCGTCACGTAGCCGCCCGGCTCGCGCTTGTCGATGACGATGCAGCCCGGCGCGTTGCGCAGGATCTCACGCGCCTCGTCGGCCGAGATCGGGTTCTCGAACTCGATGTTGACGGCTTCCGAGTGGCCGACGAAGACCGGCACGCGCACGCAAGTGGCGGTGAGCTTGATTTTGGGATCAAGAATCTTCTTGGTCTCCATCATCATCTTCCACTCTTCCTTGGTGTAGCCGTCCTCCATGAAGACGTCGATGTGCGGAATGCAGTTGAAGGCGATCCGCTTCGGAAACTTCTTCGACTCCACCTCGTCGAGCGTGAACACCGACTTGGTCTGCGAGAACAATTCGTCCATCGCGTCCTTGCCGGCGCCGGAGACAGACTGATAGGTCGCGACGACGACGCGCTTGATCTTGGCGGCGTCGTGCAGCGGCTTCAGCGCGACGACGAGCTGCGCCGTCGAGCAGTTCGGGTTGGCGATGATGTTCTTCTTGGTGAAGCCCGTGACCGCGGCAGCGTTCACCTCCGGCACGATCAACGGCACGTCCGGGTCCATGCGCCAGGCCGACGAGTTGTCGATGACGACGCAGCCGGCCGCGCCGATCTTCGGCGACCACTCCTTGGACACGGTGCCGCCCGCCGACATCAGGCAGATGTCGGTGTCGGAGAAGTCGTAATGGTCGAGAGCTTTGACCTTCAGGGTCTTGTCGCCGAACGAGCACTCCGTGCCCACGCTCTTGCGCGAGGCGAGCGCGACGACTTCGTCGGCGGGAAAGTTGCGTTCGGCCAGGATCGCGAGCATCTCGCGTCCCACATTGCCGGTGGCGCCCGCCACGGCGACCTTGTAACCCATTGTCAGCTCTCCGAAAAAAGACCCCGCCCGAGTTGTCCTCGAGGCCGGACCGCGAACCTTCTAGGCGAGAAACGGCTGTCTGACAACGATCTGCCGCAGCCCGAACCCCTGACGGTCATGTAGGGAGGCTCCGCCGCCACACCATGGGCGGCCTGCTGCATTGCCGCGACGAATTCCGCCCCGCGCCGCCGCCGCGCGATTGACCGGAGCAGGAAATCACTCGATCATATTCAAACAAGAGAATTTCCTACGCCGCGATGGCGGCGGAGAGAAAGAAACGTCTCGGGGGAGGCACGACATGATCTCACGACGTCACCTGCTGCAATCGGCGGGAGCGGCCGGCGCCGCCGCCCTGCTGCCGGCGCTGGCGCGCGCGCAAAACGCCGCGTCGATGCTGACCCCCGGCGTGCCGGAGGGTATTTCGAGCTACATCACCATGGGAAAGCTGCCGGGCAAGCAGCCGCTCATCCAGCTCGCCGATCGGCCGCCGAATTACGAATCGCCGCTCGAATATCTGCAGACGCCGATCACGCCGAACGACAAATTTTTCGTGCGCTATCACCTCTCGGACATCCCTGAGGTGAAGGTCGAAGGGTACAAGATCAAGGTCGACGGCGACGGCGCGACGACGCCGATGGAGCTCACCCTCGCCGATCTCAAGGCCATGCCGGCGATCGAGATCGCCGCGGTCAATCAATGCTCGGGCAACCGCCGCGGCCTGTCGAACCCGCACGTGCCGGGCGTCGAATGGGGCTACGGCGCCATGGGCTGCGCCAAATGGAAGGGCGTGCGGCTGAAGGACGTGCTGGCCAAGGCCGGTGTCAAGAAGGAGACCATCGAAGTCGCCTTCAACGGCGCCGATGGACCGGTGGTCGACAAGACGCCGGACTTCATCAAGAGTATCCCTGCGTGGAAGGCGATGGATGAAAACACGCTCATCGCCTACGAGATGAACGGTCAGCCGCTGCCGCACTTCAACGGCTTTCCGGCCCGTCTCGTGGTGCCCGGCTGGACCGGCACCTATTGGATGAAGCACCTCGTGCACATCGACGTGCGCACGACGCCGCAGGGCGGCTTCTGGATGAAGCCCGCCTATCGCGTGCCGGTCGGCATGTTTCCGTTGCGCGACCGCTTCGTCACGCAGGAAGACGCGACCTCGACGCCGATCACCGAGATGGTCGTGAATTCGCTGGTCACCAGTCATCGCGACGGCGCCAAGGTGAAGGCCGGCAAAGTCACTGTATCAGGGCTCGCCTGGGATGGCGGCTACGGCATCGCCAAGGTCGAGGTGTCGACCGACGGCGGCAAGACGTGGGTTTCGGCCAAGCTTGGCGAGGATCTCGGCAAGTTTGCCTTCCGCCCATGGAGCTTCGACGTGCAGGCCAAGCGCGGCAAAACCACGCTGACGGTCAATGCCACCAACGCCATCGGCCAGACGCAGGTGACCAAGCTCCTGTTCAACGGCGCCGGCTACCACAACAACGTGATGCAAAGCATCACGCTGAGCGCCTAAGGGGAGCACCGCACATGCGCACCATCATCGTTGCGGCTGCGGCCGTTCTCTTCGCCGGCTCGGCCTTCGCCGACGAGCAAGTGATCAAGCTCAAGCCGGGCGCCGGCCTCGACAAGGTCGAGAGCAACTGCCAGGCCTGTCACACGCTGGCCTACATCCCGATGAACTCGGTCTACCTCAACGCCGCCGGCTGGGATGCCGAGGTGACCAAGATGATCAATGCCTATGGCGCGCCGGTCGACGCCGAGGACGCCAAGGCGATCAAGGCCTATCTGACGCAGAACTACGGCAAGTAGGGCTTTCTTACCGGGATCGGCAAAGGCCTCGCCGTCCGCGGCGGGGCCTTTCTTTGCGGAATCGCAAGGACAATTGGCTGTGATCAGCCTCTATTGCCAGAAACGGAAGCCAGCTAGAGTGCGTTCGAGACCTGAGGCAACACGATTCTCCCGAGGACAGACATGCGCCTGACAGCCGCCGCCATCGCGATCGCCCTTGTGGGGGCTCTCGGCCTTGCGGCCGCCCCGGCGGATGCCGCGCCGAAGAAGAAGGTGGTCCGTGTCTCCGCGACGCGCGGCAGCACCGTCTATGTCAGCCGCGACGAGGACGGCCGCAAGCGCACCCGCATCATCATCCAGAAGCGCTCGTATCTCGATCCGGGCACCGAGACCTTTCCGGGCGAGCGCGGCGACCACGATTATGCGCTGATGCCGACCTGGCATGCCGGCAGCGTGCTCGACAACACCACGTTCGGCGGCAATCAGACCGCGCTCCCTGGCCCGTTCACCCTGCCGTCGCGGAATAATCCCTGGCTGCAGTACTGAGCGGCCCGCACCGTCCGAAACAGAAAACGCGGCCCTCGGGGCCGCGTTTTTTTTTACTTGTTTGCGTGCCCCAGACACGGCGCAGCATGAAGTGATGCGCCGCAGATCCGGGGGCCGGGGGACATGCGCTACTTCGTCTGCGCCTCGAGCTCGGCGAGGATGGCATTGCCCATCTCCGTCGTACCGACGGTCTTCATGCCGGGCGAAGCGATGTCGCCGGTGCGGAAGCCTTTCTCGAGGGCGGCGGCAATCGCCTTGTCGATCATGTCGGCCTCGGCGCCCATGTCGAACGAATAGCGCAGCGCCATGCCGAACGACGCGATCATCGCGATCGGATTGGCCAGCCCCTTGCCGGCGATGTCCGGAGCGGAGCCGTGGACCGGCTCATACAGCGCTTTGCGTTTCTTGGTCTTGACGTCGAGCTCGCCGAGCGAGGCCGAGGCCAGCGTGCCGATCGAGCCGGTCAGCATCGCGGCGATGTCGGAGAGCATGTCGCCGAACAGGTTGTCGCAGACGATGACGTCGAACTGCTTCGGATTGCGCACGAGCTGCATGCCGCCGGAATCGGCGAGCTGGTGCTCGAGCTGCACGTCCTTGAACTCGCGGTCGTGCGTCTGCTGCACGACTTCCTTCCACAGCACGCCGCTCTTCATGACGTTGTGCTTTTCCATCGACGTCACCTTGTTGCGGCGCTTGCGCGCGAGCTCGAAGGCGACGCGCGAGATGCGCTCGATCTCGTAGGTGTCGTAGACCTGGGTGTCGACGGCGCGCTTCTGGCCGTTGCCGAGATCGGTGATGGTCTTCGGCTCGCCGAAGTACACGCCGCCGGTGAGCTCGCGCAGGATCATGATATCGAGGCCTTCAACCAGCTCGCGCTTGAGCGAGGAGGCATCGGCGAGCGCCGGGTAAGTCACCGCGGGGCGGAGGTTGGCGTAGAGATCGAGGTCCTTGCGCAGGCGCAGGAGGCCGGCCTCGGGGCGCGCCTCGTAGGGCACGTTCGCCCATTTCGGCCCGCCGACCGCGCCGAAGATGACCGCGTCGGCCGCCTTCGCCTTGGCCATGGTCGCGTCCGTGATCGCGACCTGGTGCGCGTCGTAGCAGCAACCGCCGACCAGGCCTTCCTCATAGGTGAATTTGTGCGGGCCCTTCTTGTTGAAGAACTCGATCAGGCGCTTCACCTCGGCCATCACTTCGGGGCCGATGCCGTCGCCGGGGAGAAGCAGCAGATTGTGGGTCGCCATGGGGGCCTCGCGGTTACTGGAACGCGCGGATTGCTACCGGGCGAGGCGGTGGATGGCAAGGCGCGAGCCTCGAGAGGCGCTATGCGCCGCCCGACGGGGGTCAAAGTCCCGAGAACCAGTTGTAACCCTGGTTGGACCAGTAGCCGCCGCGGTCGACGTTGGTCACTTCCATCGCCACCACGTATTTCGGCTGCTTGAAACCGAGCTTGGTCGGGATGCGGATCTTCATCGGGAAGCCGTAGGCGCGCGGCAGGATCTTGTTGTCGAACTTGAACGTCATCTGCGTCTGCGGGTGCAGCGCGGTCGGCATGTCGATTGTCTCGGTGTAGCCCTCGGCGCATTTGAAGTGCAGATATTTGGCGCGCGTGTCGGCGCCGATGCGCTTGAGGAAGTCGGACAGCACGGCGCCCTGCCAAGAGCCGATGGCGCTCCAGCCCTCGACGCAGACGTGGCGCGTGATCTGCGACACTTCCGGCAGCGCGTGCAGCTCGTCGAGCGTCCACGGCTTCTTGTTGTCCGCTAGGCCGGAAATCTCGAATTTATAGGCCGCGGGATCGACCGTCGGCGCCTCGTCGAGGTCGTAATAGGCATTGAACGGGAAGGGTCGCGTGATGTCGGCTTCGGTGTAGATCGGCGCCAGCTTGTTCGGGTTGAACAGCAAGGCCTGAACCCGATCATTGAACCGCGAGACGTAACGCAGCGCGCCCTCGGCGCTGTCCTCGTCGACGATGTCGCAGCCGGTGAGCATGGTCAGCGCGCCGAGGCTCGCCGCGCCGCGCAGGAAGGCGCGCCGCGAGGCGTCTGGCATGAGCTTGCCGGCCTCCTTGATCAGCGCGTTGGCGTCGACGCCGGGGACGGATTTGCGGATGCGGGCCATCGTGTCCTCCTAGCGGCCTGTGACCATGGCGCGCAGGCTCTTTGGCACGATCAGCGCCAGCGAGATGTGCACGACGAGAAAGACGACGATCGACGCCATCGCGGCGAAGTGGACGTAGCGCGCGGCGTCATAGCCGCCGAAGAGCGCGGTCAATTCCTGGAATTGCACCGGCTTCCAGATCGATACGCCGGACGCGACGATGAGGACGCCCATGAGGATGATGCCGAGATAGAGGACCTTCTGCACGGCGTTGTAGTGCGACAGGTCGTCGTGGCTGAGCTTAAACGTCAGCGCCGCCTTTATGTCGGTGATGACGGCGCGTGGGGACACCGGAAGCAGCTTGCGCCGGAAGCGGCCGGTGACGATGCCGAGCGTCACATAGACGAGGCCGTTGATCACCAGCACCCACATCGCGGCGAAATGCCAGAGCAGGGCGCCGGCGAGCCAGCCGCCGATGGTGATCGCGCCCGGGAAAGCGAAGCCGAACAGCGGCGATGCGTTGTAGATCTGCCAGCCGGAGCCGATCATCACAAGGATCGCCAGCGCGTTGATCCAATGACAGACGCGCACCCAGGCCGGATGAATGGTGGCCCTTTCCGGGGCGGTGATGTGAAGTGTCTCGGCGGTCATGACGTGTCCTCTTCGGCCCTGCCGTCTCACGAAGAGCTACGCAGCCACCGGGCCCGCGGATGCAGCGCCCGGCGGCCGGCGTGCGACTATTTCTTCATGTTGTCCTTGGACATCGAATCCTTGGACATGCTGTCCTTGGCCATCGAGTCCTTCTTCATCGAATCCTTCTTCATGCTGTCCTTCGACATGGTCTCTTTCTTCATCGAGTCCTTCTTCATGTCGTCGGCGAAAGCGCCCGGCGCGAAGGCGAGCGTGAAGCCCAGGGTCGCGGCGGCGAGGGACAGAACGATACGGGAACCGGTCATGACTTACTCCTCCTGAGGATGATCGATGGCTTCTCGTCGCGCCATCGAGTCCTAATTCGGAGGGAGCCGGCCGGCGGTTACACCGGCGAGCGAAAAAATTTGGCCGCCGAGCGCACGATTGATGCCGACGACGAGCGCGACGGCGAAAGCATGCACCGTCAGGTCGGTCGCGGCGGCATCGTAAGGATGAAAGAAGTTCAGCAGCGTGGCCGCGGCGGCGGCAACGGCGAGCCCGCCGATCGCCGCGGTGAGTCCGGGATTGAGCGGGCAGGCGCGGCGCAGCATGAGCAGGAGCAGCGCCGACAGCGGCACCGACAGGGCAATGATGAACAGGAGGCAGTCGCGCGCCTCGCTCAATTCGGCGACGTGCGCGGCCGGCACGACCCAGACGCGCAAGCAGCCGAAGCCGCTGGCGCCGATCCAGAGCAGCGCCCCTGGCAGCGGCAGCCAGGCCCAGCCGCGCGGCGCGTCCGGCAGGCTCAGTTCGAAAGCGGCAATACCGGCGAGGACCGCCGTCGCCGTCGAGCCGATGACGGCAAGCCACATGTCGGGGGCGGCGGTGACGCGCTCCCACATAGCGTGCGTATTCGCAAAGGCGGCAAGAGCGACGGCGAGTGCGCCAACGATCGCGAGCCAGCCAAGCGCGCGCAGTGCCGGCGGGCGCAGCCGCTGCACCGGCTTGAGATCGGAGCCGAGGCTCCGGATCAGCGATTCATGACGGGAGGTCATGTTTTCGTCACTCCGTGCGCTCGAGCTTGCCGCGCAGAGCCTTGAGCGCGCGGTGCAAATTCACTTTCAGCGCGCTCTTGCTGCGGCGCGTGGTGATGGAGGCCTCGGCTAATGACTGCTCGCGAAGCACCAGCGCCTCGACGGCTTCGCGCTGGCCCGCTGGCAGGTTTGCCAGCGCATCCTTGACGCGGCCGGACGTCTGCGCGTGTTCGACCCCGCGGGCCGGATCGGCGCCGTGATCGGGATAGCTCTCGAAGGCGACCGGCGCATGCAGCTCACGCGCGCCGTGGCGGCGCACCTGGCGCAAAAGGTCGATGGCGCGCCGCTCGGCGATGACGCGGAGCCACGCGTTGAACGAGCGGGTGGGATCGTAGGTTTGCCGCGCCCGATGGATGGTCAGCAGCACGTCCTGTACGACGTCGTCACGCCGATCCGGCGGCACGCCCTGACGGCCGGCAATCACGCTGATGAACGGCACGCAATCGCGCAGCAGCGCCTCGTAGGCCGCACGGTCGCCGGACTGCGCCGCGGCCATTTGGGCGGCGCGGCGCGCGTCGTCGGCGCTTCGGGACTGCGTTTCAGCGGTGATCATCAGATGCCGCGATCGAGAGCGCACCTCCGCCTTGCCCGGAAACACGGCGGGAGGCAATGCACAGTCCTGGTACGGGGATATCACGTTCGTTTGAAGCCAGTGACGGTCATTGCGCTGACCGAATGGATGAGGCGCGCTCTCTGCCTATTCGTCGCGGCCTCCTCGGCGGTTACATCGCTTGCAATCCGGCGTCGTGCCGGGCAATGGGTTGTGGCCTCGACAGATGGGCCAATCTTGCGCGGAGCGTCCTAATTTCATGATTTCAAAGACGAATCCCGGCAATTTCTTCGAGGATTTTCGCCTCGGCCAGACCATCCGCCACGCCACGCCGCGTACGGTCACGACCGGCGACGTTGCGCTCTACAACGGACTGTTCGGCCCGCGGTTCGCGATGCAATCGTCCGATGAGTTCGCGCGCAAGCTCGGCTATCCGCGCTCGCCGCTCGATGACCTCCTCGTCTTCCATGTCGTGTTCGGCAAGACCGTGCCGGACATTTCGCTGAATGCGGTGGCCAATCTCGGCTATGCCGACTGCCGGTTCTTAAAGCCGGTCTATCCCGGCGCCACCTTGAGCGCCGTGTCCGAGGTGATCGGACTGAAGGAGAATTCCAACCGCAAGACCGGCATCGTCTATGTGCGCTCGCGCGGTTTCGACGAAACGGGAGAGCCGGTGCTCGACTATGTGCGCTGGGTCATGGTGCGCAAGCGCGACGAGGCCGCCGCCGCGCCGCCTGAGAAGGTGCCCGAGCTGCCGAAGGTGGTGGCGGCGAGCGCGCTCGGGCTCGCTTGTCCGCGTATCGATGCGACGGCCTACGACACGGCGCTCTCGGGTAGTCCGCATCGCTTCGGCGACTACGCCGCGGGTGAGAAGATCGACCACGTCGACGGCATGACGGTCGAGGAGGCCGAGCACCAGATCGCGACGCGGCTCTACCAGAACACGGCGCGCGTGCATTTCAATTTGTTCGCGCAATCCAAGGATCGATTCGGCAAAAGGCTGATCTACGGCGGCCACGCCATCTCGCTGGCGCGGGCGCTCACGTTCAACGGTCTCGGCAACGCCTTCCACGTCGCGGCGATCAATGGCGGACGTCACGTCTCGCCGCTGTTCGCCGGCATGACAGTGTTTGCGTGGTCCGAAGTGCTGGAAACCTCGGCGCTGCCCGGCCGCATCGACGTCGGCGCGATGCGTCTGCGCACGATCGCGACCAAGGACAGGCCGTGCGCCGATTTTCCGTTGAAAAATGGGGACGAATACGACCCGGCCGTGATCCTCGATCTCGATTATTGGTTGGTCGTGCCGAAGTGAACGGAGCAACGTGATGATCGCGGTGATCTTCGAAGTCTGGCCGGCCGACGGCCGCAAGGACGACTATCTTGCCATCGCCGCGTCGCTACGCGCCGAGCTCGAGCGCATCGACGGCTTCATCTCGGTCGAGCGCTTCCAGAGCCTGACCGATCCATCGAAGCTCCTGTCGCTATCGTTCTGGCGTGACGAGGCGGCGGTGAAGGCCTGGCGCACGCAGGATAAGCACCGCGCGGGGCAGGTGCGCGGACGCGCCGGCGTGTTCGCGGATTATCGTTTGCGCGTGGCGGCCGTGCTGCGCGACTACGGCATGACGGATCGAAACCAGGCGCCGGACGACTCGCGCGCCGTGCACGATACGGCGGCGATCTAGACGTTCGCCCTGAGATGATCGACGAGCTGCCGCGCGTAGGGCGGCAGGGCGGCGACGTCACGCACGCAGATATGCAAATCGCGCAGCGCCCACGGATCGGTTAGCCGCACTGCTTCGATCGCCATCGAGCGGCCGGTGCGTTTGACCGTGGTTTCCGGCACGATGCCGACGCCGACGTCGCACTCGACCAGACGGCAGATGGCGTCGAAGGAACGCAGCTGCACCCTCAGCCGGATGGCGCGGCCGACACGGCTCGCTTTCTCCGCCAGGAAGCGCTGGATGGCGCTGGCGCGATCGAGCCCGACCATGTCGTAGTCGAGCACCTCGGCGAAGCCGATGCTCTTGCGCTTCGCCAGCGGATGGTTGCGGCCGACGACGAGGACGAAGCGATCGCTGCGATACGGGAAGGTGTGCAGGCCGCCGAAATCGACCGTGCCGGCGACGATGCCGATGTCGCCGGTGCCCTCGGCGATGAGGCCGACGATTTCGTCGGACAGCCGCTCCTCGAGGTCGACGCTGATGTCGGGATAAGTGGTCAGGAACGAGCTCAGCGTCTCGGGCAGAAATTCGGTGAGCGCGTTGGTGTTGGACAGGACCCGCACCTGGCCGGCGAGCCCGCGGGCGTAAGGCGACAGGTCTTCCTGCAGCTTCTCGGTCTGGGCGAGAATGCCGCGCGCGTGCTGCAACAGGGTGCGCCCAGCCTGCGTCGGGGTGACGCCGGCGCGGCCGCGAACCAGGAGATCGGTGCCGAAGGCGAGCTCCATCTTGCGGATACGGGTCGAGGCCGCGGCGAGCGCAAGATTGGAGCGCTGGGCGCCGTGGGTGATGCTGCCAGCCTCGACCGCATGGCGGAACAGGTTGAGATCGGTGAAGTCGAAGCGCATGGGAGCGGCCTCCTTCTTATTCTGCGAAGGCAGACTTCTTTAACGGCGCATTGAATGGGGACTTTAGCAGGCCTAGTTTCGTATTTGAAGAAGTAAGAGCAAATGTGGCTTGAAGTAGGCGTCTGCCCCAACCGCCGCGCGCGTTGCGGCGGTCGCTCGCTTTGGCTACCAACCGCCCGCGACCGCCGACAGGGTTCCGGTGGTGCGGAGTGTGGGAGAGCGACATATGGCCGAGCTTGAGGCGAGCACCAGCATGGGAGCGCGCCGGTCGCGCCCGATCTCGCCGCACTTGCAGATCTATCGCCCGATGCTGACGATGATGATGTCCATCGTCCATCGCATCACCGGCGCCGGCCTTTATTTCGGCATGGCCATTCTCGCCTGGTGGCTGCTCGCCGCCGCGAGCGGGCCGAACGCCTACGCCACCTTCGAAGCGGTCGCCGGCAGCCTGATCGGTCAGATCGTCCTGTTCGGCTTCACCTGGGCGCTCATCCACCACGCGCTCGGTGGCATTCGCCACCTGATCTGGGACCTCATCTACGGCTTCGAACCCGCGGAGCGCGAGATGCTCGCCCTCGCCACGATCGTCGGCTCGGTCGCGCTGACCATCGTCGTCTGGGTCGTTGGCTATCTCGCCATGGGAGGCCCGCGATGATCGGTGAGCGTCCGAACGAATTCGTCACCGCCGCGCGCCGCGTGCGCGGTCTCGGTCCCGCCCGCTCCGGCACGAGGCATTTCTGGCATCAACGCGTGACGTCGGCGGCGGGAATTCCGCTGACCATCGCCTTCATCGTCATCGTCATCGCGCTCGTCGGCCGCAGCCACGCCGCGGTCGGGCAGATCCTCGGCTCGCCGCTCGTCGCGGTGATCATGCTCCTGTTCATGCTCAACACGCTCTATCACATGTGGATCGGCATGCAGGAGATCGTGCTCGATTACGTGCACGACGATAAATTGAAAATCCTCGCGCTTCTCGGCAACACGTGCTTCGTGTTCGCGGTCGGCTTCGCCTCCGCCTTCGCCATCCTCAAGCTTTCGTTCGGAGTCTGACGTCATGGCGAGTAACAACGGGAAGGCCAATGGCGGACCGTCGGTGAACGGCCGCGCCTATCCGATCGAGGACCACTCCTACGACGTCGTTGTGGTCGGCGCCGGCGGCTCGGGCCTGCGCGCCGTGGTCGGCTGCTCGGAAGCCGGTTTGCGCACGGCCTGCATCACCAAGGTGTTTCCGACGCGCTCGCACACCGTCGCGGCGCAGGGCGGCATCGCCGCCGCGCTCGGCAACATGGGCGAGGACGACTGGCGCTGGCACATGTACGACACCGTCAAGGGTGCCGACTGGCTCGGCGACCAGGACGCGATCGAATATCTCTGCCGCAACGCGCCGGCCGCCGTGTACGAGCTCGAGCACTGGGGTCTGCCGTTCTCGCGCCGCGAGGAAGACGGCCGGATCTATCAGCGCCCGTTCGGCGGCATGACCACGCATTACGGCAAGGGCACCGCGCAGCGCACCTGCGCCGCCGCCGACCGCACCGGCCACGCCATGCTGCACACGATGTACGGCCAGGCGCTGCGCCACTCGGCGGAGTTCTACATCGAGTACTTCGCCATCGACCTGATCATGGACGAGGACGGCCGCTGCCGCGGCGTCGTCGCGCTCAATCTCGACGACGGCTCGATCCACCGCTTCTCCGCCAACATGGTCATTCTCGCGACCGGCGGTTACGGCCGCGCCTACTTCTCCTGCACGTCGGCGCACATCTGCACCGGCGACGGCGGAGGCATGGCGCTGCGCGCCGGCCTGCCGATGCAGGACATGGAATTCGTGCAATTCCATCCGACCGGCATCTACCCGGCCGGCTGCCTCATCACTGAGGGCTCGCGCGGCGAGGGCGGCTATCTCACCAACTCCGAAGGCGAGCGCTTCATGGAGCGCTACGCGCCGTCCGCCAAGGACCTCGCCTCGCGCGACGTCGTCTCGCGCGCGATGACGATGGAAATCCGCGAGGGTCGCGGCGTCGGCAAGGAAAAGGACCACATCTTCCTGCACCTCGATCATCTCGATCCGAAGGTGCTGCACGAGCGTCTGCCCGGCATTTCCGAGACCGCGCGCATCTTCGCCGGCGTCGATGTGACGCGCGAGCCGATCCCGGTGCTGCCGACGGTGCACTACAACATGGGCGGCATCGCCACGAACTATCACGGCGAGGCGGTGACGCTGAAGAACGGCGATCCGGATTCGGTCATCCCCGGCTTGATGGCGCTGGGTGAGGCCGGCTGCGTGTCGGTGCACGGCGCCAACCGCCTCGGTTCGAACTCGCTGATCGACCTCGTCGTGTTCGGCCGCGCCGCGGCGCAGCGCTGCGCCGATATCCTGACGCCGGGCGAAAAGCAGGCGCCGTTGCCGGCAAACTCCGCCGACATGGCGCTCGAGCGCCTCGACAAGGCGCGCTACGCCTCCGGCGGCACGCCGACGGCGCAGCTCCGCCTCAAGATGCAGCGCGTGATGCAGAACAATTGCGCCGTCTTCCGCACCGGCGAGGTGCTGGAGGAAGGCTCCAAGCTGATCCAGGAAGTCTACGAGGGCATGCCCGACCTCAGCGTGTCGGACCGCTCGCTGATCTGGAATTCGGATTTGATCGAGACGCTCGAGCTCGACAATCTGGTCCGGCAGGCGGTGGTGACGATGGAGTCGGCGAAGAACCGCACCGAGAGCCGCGGCGGTCACGCCCGCGAGGACTTCCCCGATCGCGACGACGCCAACTGGATGAAGCACACGCTGGCGTGGATGGACGAGAAGGGCAAGGTCACGATCGACTACCGCCCGGTGCACGCCTACACGCTGACGAACGAAGTGTCGTACATCGAGCCCAAGCAGCGCGTTTACTGAGGTCTACAAAATGGTCGAATTCACGCTGCCGAAAAATTCCAAGGTCGTCGAAGGCAAGACCTGGCCGCACGGACCGAAGGCGCAGGCCGGAAACGAAACCGAATTCCGCGTCTATCGCTGGAATCCGGACGAGCCGGAGAACCCGCACATCGACACCTATTACGTCGATCGCCACGACTGCGGCCCGATGGTTCTCGACGTGCTCATCTGGATCAAGAACAACATCGATCCGACGCTGACCTTCCGCCGCTCGTGCCGCGAAGGCGTGTGCGGCTCCTGCGCGATGAACATCGACGGCACCAACACGCTCGCCTGCACCAAGGCGATCGACGACAATAAGGCGCCGGTGAAGATCTATCCGCTGCCGCACCAGCCGGTGGTCAAGGATCTGGTGCCGGACCTCAAGAACTTCTACGCGCAGTACGCCTCGATCGAGCCGTGGCTGCACACGGTGTCGCCGACGCCGGAGAAGGAGTGGAAGCAGAGCCACGAGGACCGCGCCAAGCTCGACGGCATGTACGAGTGTATCCTGTGCGCCTGCTGCTCGACCTCGTGCCCGAGCTATTGGTGGAATTCGGATCGCTATCTCGGCCCGGCCGCGCTGTTGCAGGCGAACCGCTGGGTCAAGGACTCCCGTGACGAGGCGACTGGTGACCGGCTCGACAATCTCGAGGATCCATTCCGGCTCTATCGCTGCCACACGATCATGAACTGCACGAAGGCCTGCCCGAAGGGCCTCAATCCGGCGAAGGCGATCGCCGAGTTGAAGAAGGACATGGTCGACCGGCAACTGTAGTTTCATCGGCGGAAGTCGTTGAGTCCTCTCCCACAAAGGGAGAGGGCTCAACGATTCGCGCGACGGAACTCTCGGAACCCCCTGCACGGGCGTACGTTACCGCCACGTGAATCAACACGTGGATCATGAAGCCCGCATCTGGGATCTGCTGGAGCAAACCGGCGTCGGCATGCTGACGACGCGGTTCGACGACGGCCTGCGGGCGCGGCCGCTCGAGGCGCGCCCCGACCGCGACGGGGGCGTCATCTACTTCATCACCGACGTCCGCGGACTCAAGGACGACGAGATCGAAGCGGACGGCCGCGTCTGCTTCACGCTGACCAACGCGCACGACAAGGCCTATCTGTCGGTCACCGCGCATGCGTCGGTCCTGCGCGATCCGCTGCTGGCGGCAAAATACTGGAAGAAGACCGACGACGTCTGGTGGCCTGGCGGGCCCGAGGACAAGCACGTGCGTGTGCTCAAGCTCGAACCGCTGCGCGCGGAGCTGTGGGATGGGCCCACGAGCAGCCTGGTCGCGGCTTACGAGTTCGCCAAGGCGCGCGCCACCGGCGAGAAGCCGAACCTCGGCGAGAATCGCAAAGTCACCATCGACATGAGCTGAGCGCGTGAGCAGGAACGTTGTTCGCCGCCGCGCCGTTGTCCCGTGAACAGCAATCGGGACGACAGCCATGACCGACGCCACGCAACGCGTCTGGGAGCTGATGGAGAAATTTTCCATCTGCATGATGAGCACCTGGAACGGGCAGGAACTGCGCGTGCGGCCGATGTCCGCCAATCTCAACCGCGAGCGCAACGAGATCTGTTTTCTCACCGACATGCGATGGCATGCCGACGACGAGATTGCCAAATACCCGAAGCTCGCGCTGTCCTTCGCCGACAACGGCGACCAGAAATACGTTGCGGTCTCCGGGCGCGGTGCGATCTCGAACGACCGCGGGCGCATCAAGGAACTGTTCTCGATCCCGGCAAAGGCCTGGTGGGAGTCGGCGGACGACCCGAACATTCGCCTTCTGATCGTTACGCCGGTCGCAGCCGAGTACTGGGACGGGCGCGGCAAGGTTGCGAGCTATCTCAGCATGGCGATGGCCACGGCCACGGGCAGCCGTCCGGATGTCGGCGAAAAGCTAAAAGTATCGATGGGTTAGCCTGGTATCACGCGGCGTGATGAGCAGACCGCAATACAACTTATGCTTGCGCAGGTTGTGACGCTGACGCAAGCTTTTCCCCGGTGGGGAGGGGCTGTCTTTGCGTGTGCGTGTTGCGCTCCTGTGTCTGCTCGCGTTCGTCGCCGCCGGCTGCGCGCCGGTCTCGCGCCTGCCCGATCTCGACGCGAAGGCGGTCGCGGCCGAGCAACGTCGCGAGCAGATCGCGCAGATGCGGAGCTATTACGCAGCCATCCATCGCGTCGACAACGTCGCCTTCCGCTTGCGCGTCGCCAACCGCAATTTCTGCAAGGACCGCGTCTCGGCGCAGATCGGGCTTTACGCGGTGACGCCGCGGAGCCTGCCGCGGCATTTCCGCTCCTTTGCAGCCGAGGCGCTCGACCTCACCTGGGCGCGACCGACTGTCATCTCGGTGTCCGACGGCTCGCCGGCCGCCGAAGCCGGCATCCGCGATCACGACGAGCTCGTCGCGCTCAACGGTGAGCTCATTTCCGTGACCGGCACTGCAAACTGGATGGGCGGCTGGCTCAAGGCCAATGGTGACAAACCTCTACGTGTCGATCTGCGCCGCGACGGAATTAATCAGACCGTGACGGTGACGCCGGTGATCGCCTGCTCGGTCCCGATCAATTATGTCGTCAATGACGAGGCCAATGCGTCATCGGGCGACAAGGGCATCACCATCAATTCCGGCATTGTGGCGCTGGCGAAGACCGATGCGCAGCTTGCGACCATCATCGGCCACGAGATGGCGCACGCCAATCTCGGCCACCTCGAAAAGCAGCGCTTCAACGCCTTGATCGGCTTTGCCGGCGGGCTTGCGATCGACGCCGGCATCATGGCCGGCGGATTGCCGACCAACGGCGTGTTCACGCGCGAATTCACGAGGGGCGGCGCGCGCGCCTTCAGCGTCCAGTTCGAACGCGAGGCGGATTATGTCGGCGCCTATTACGCCGCGCGCGCCGGCTACGATCTCGCCGGCACAGAGGAGCTGTGGTGGGCGTTCGGGCAGCAGTCGGATCCGAACAGCTTGCGCTTCGCCAAGACGCATCCACTCGCCCCGGTGCGCTTTCTGCAGATGAGGGCCGTCGCCGCCGAGATCGCCGACAAGGAGCGCAGGCACCTGCCGCTCGTGCCCGAGCTCAAAAGCGCGCACGCCTCGGCGCAGTGATGTTCAGGTGCACTTCTTGGCGAGGCAGAACTTCTCCAGCTCCGGCCAGGGCCTGTAGGGCGCGCCCGCGCATTGGCCCGCATCCGCTTTGATCAGCTGGTTGATGTGGCCGGCGTAGAAGTAGGCGACGCGCTCCTGAAGCCCGATGTACTGCCGGTTGTCGTCGCGAGCATCGAAACGCATGCAGACGGCGTAGCGCTGCTCTGTGCCGGCCTGCTTCAGCACCGGATCGGCAACCGAGGCCTGGCGGATGCTGTTCGGGTCGTCGAGGCTCCCGGTCAACGTCGTGATGGTCTCATTCTGCCAGTCCGTGGGGAAGACGTTGGGGTCGACGGCCGTGCCCGGTCCGCTCGAGCAGGCCCCGAGCGCGATGGCGGCAACCGTCAGCGAACCGAACGCAAGCTTGCGCATGACCTCCCCCTTCGTCGCAGCTTCAGCCGCGCTTGAGCGTGTTACGCCGCTGCCCGAGTGTGCGCAGGCGCAGCGCGTTGAGCTTGATGAAGCCTTCGGCGTCCTTCTGGTCGTAAGCGCCCTTGTCGTCCTCGAAGGTAACGAGGGTCGAGGAGTAGAGCGAGGCCGGGCTCGCGCGGCCGGTGACCATCACGTTGCCCTTGTAGAGCTTGAGCTTGACCTCGCCCTCGACCAGTTCCTGCGACTTGTCGATTAGCGCCTGCAGCATCTCGCGCTCGGGCGCGAACCAGAAGCCGTTGTAGATCAGCTCGGCATAACGCGGCATCAGCTCGTCCTTGAGATGGCCGGCGCCGCGGTCGAGCGTGATCGACTCGATGGCGCGGTGCGCCTGCAACAGGATGGTGCCGCCGGGCGTCTCGTAGACGCCGCGCGACTTCATGCCGACGAAGCGGTTTTCGACGAGATCGATGCGGCCGATGCCGTTGTCGTGGCCGAGCTTGTTGAGGCGCGCGAGCAGCGTCGCCGGCGAGACCTTCTCGCCGTCGATCGAGACGGCGTCGCCCTTTGCAAAGCCGATGCGGATCTCGGTCGCCTTGTCCGGAGCCTCCATCGGCGAGATCGTGCGCTGATAGACGATGCCGGGCGCTTCGACGCCGGGGTCTTCCAGCACTTTGCCTTCGGAGGAGGAGTGCAGCAGGTTGGCGTCAACCGAGAACGGCGCCTCGCCTTCCTTGTCCTTGGTGATGGTGATCTGGTGGTCGCGGGCGAACTTCAACAGTTCCTCGCGGCCCTTGAAGGTCCATTCGCGCCACGGTGCGATGATCTTGATGCCGGGCTCGAGCGCATAATAGGAGAGCTCGAAGCGGACCTGATCGTTGCCCTTGCCGGTGGCGCCATGACAGACCGCGTCGGCGCCGACCTTGCGGGCGATTTCGATCTGCTTCTTGGCGATCAGCGGCCGCGCGATCGACGTGCCGAGCAGGTATTGGCCCTCATAGACCGTGTTGGCGCGGAACATCGGATAGACGAAGTCGCGGACGAACTCCTCGCGCAGGTCCTCGATGAAGATGTTCTCCGGCTTGATGCCGGCGCGCAGCGCCTTCTCGCGCGCCGGGCCGAGCTCCTCGCCCTGGCCGAGGTCGGCGGTGAAGGTCACCACCTCGGCGCCATAGGTGGTTTGCAGCCACTTGAGGATGATCGAGGTGTCGAGGCCGCCGGAGTAGGCGAGCACGACCTTCTTGACGGATTTCTTGTCGCCGCTGGGCATCGGGGCTCTTTCTCGCGCCGGGCGGGGCGCCCGGGATGGGTGTTCTGCGGGTTGTTGAAACCAAGGAGGCGCGGCAGGTCAAGGGCGGCTTGCCCTCCCCTCCAGGGGAGGGTGAAATGCGCCTCTGGTCGGGCGCTTCGTCTTACCCCGACACGTCCACGTAAACGTCCATGTCGGCGCTGCCGGCCAGCATTTGCTTCCAGCCGGTCAGGAAGTTGCGCAGCATCGGGTCGGAGGCGACCTTCTGCCGGTTCAGCTCCAGCGAGGCGTCGGCCTCGTATTCGATCTCGATCAGGAGCTGCGCCGGGTCGTCGACGTTCTGCAGGATGCGGAAGCCCGCCGCCCCGAAGGCGCGGTAAAACGGCGTCGCCGACTGGATCAGTGCCAGTATCTGCTTGGGCTCGCCGAGAGCCCGCATCTTGACGTGCAGCACACGCTTCACCTTCTCGGGGGCGTCGGCCATGGAAACCTCGTGTCGCGGACCGCTTCGCGTCCAGCATGGCGCGAATGGCCCCGCCCGTCCATGCGCCGCAACGGGGGAGCGGCTCAGCGTGCTGTGAGCCAGCGCACGATCGAGATGCGTTCGAGGCTGCTCTCGATCTGCTTGTCGTCGAGACGCGTGCGCCAGCGGTAGATCAGCGCATAGGCGAGCCAGACGATGAGGAAGGTGAACACGCCGGCGAAGATGGTGTCGGAGGGAAAATGACCGCCCGCCATGATCCGGATCGCCGCCATGAGCACCGTGAGAGCCAGCGCCGCTCCATAGGCGAGCGCGCGGTATTGCGGCGGCGCGAGCGCCGCCGGGGCGAAGGTCCAGGCGGTGGTGGAAACGTCGCCGGAGACGAAGGAGCAATTGCTCGGGCAGTCGCCGCGCGGGTCCCACCAGGCGACGAAGTGCTGGTCGCCGCCGAACTGCGTCACGTCGATCGGACGCGGCCGCCCCCAGTGGTCCTTGAGCACGACGTTCGTGACGAGGCCGGGTGCGAGCAGCATGGTCGAGATGAGAAAGATGATGGCGCGGCCCGAGATCAGCATGCGCGTGCGCGGCAGGAGCAGCTTCGCCACAAGCGCGATCACTGCCGGCGCAACCAGCACGAACCCGGCATTGAGGGCGATGTCGTGGATGCTCAGCAGCGTCGGGGAGATGCGCCAGGCGAACATGTTTCCGCCGGCGTCCCGCACCGGATAGAAAACGCCGGCGATGGCGAGGTCGAGCGAGGGAAACAGGCCGAAGGCCAGGCCGGCGACGACGGCGATCGAGAGCGCGGCGATTAACCCGGTGCGGTGCATTGAGCGTCCTTCGGAGGCGATCTAGCCGAGGCGCGCGCAAATGGGAAGGCGGCTGCCGACGCGCTATAGTCGCGGCCATGCCCGGCAAACCAACGCTCGATTTCTGGTTCGAGTTCGCCTCGACCTACTCCTATCCGGCAGCCCTGCGCATCGGCGCTCTGGCGCGGCAACGCGGCGTATCGCTGCGCTGGCGGCCGTTCCTGCTCGGACCGGTCTTCAAGGCGCAGGGCTGGCACAATTCGCCCTTCAACATCTATCCGGCCAAGGGCCGCTACATGTGGCGCGACCTCGAGCGTATCTGCGACGGGCTCAGGATTCCGTTCGTCCGCCCAACCGTGTTTCCGCAGAACACGATCCTTGCCTCGCGCGTCGCGCTCGTCGCGCTGGCCGAAGCCTGGGGCGAGCAGTTTTGTCGGGCCGTCTACGCCGCCGAGTTCGGCGAAGGCCGCGACATCGGTTTGCCGGAGACGGTCGTTGCCGTGCTGGCGGCACTGGGGCAGGACGCGGACGTCGTGATCGAGCAGGCGCAGACAGACGAAAACAAAATCAGGCTGCGCCGGAATACCGAGGAGGCGCAGGCGCTCGGTATCTTCGGCGCGCCGAGCTTCGTCGCCGCGGATGGCGAATTGTTCTGGGGCAATGACCGGCTCGACGCGGCGATAGAGTGGGCCCGCCGCTAAGCGTCCAACCTGCCGCGGTCGCGCCAGCGGCCGGCATTGCGGCCGGCGATGAACCAGTAGACGAAGCCACCGACGGCGCCCGCCGCGGCCGCGATCTCCACCTGGCGTGGGATCGCCGGCGGCGGATTGTCGATCGATTCCTCGTACGCGGGCTGGGCGATCCCGCTGCTGTAATAGCCGGCGACCAGCAGCGCGGCGCCGGCGGCCGTGTTGATCAGGAGCGACCGGATGCGGAAGGCTTCCGCCAGCACGATCAGGATCAGGAGCGGCAAGAGCCCGACGGCGCCGGTCAGCACCGAGCCGAAAAAGGCGACGCCCCAGAAGGTAACGCGTTCGCCGACGTCGCCCGAGAACGCGTGCCACTGCGGCCCGAGCAGGCCGACCGCGATCGCCATGCCGATAGCAATGCTCGATACGATCAGGGCGAAGACGATGACGATGATGCGGCCGAGGAGGCTCATTCGTCCGTCATCGCCATCGCGCGCAATGCCAGTCGCTCGCGCGCCGACAGCTTCTCCGACGCGCTCTTGAGCTGGCCGCAGGCGGCGAGAATGTCGCGGCCGCGCGGCGTGCGCACAGGCGAGGCATATCCGGCGTCGAACACGACCTGCGAGAACTTCTCGATCTGCTCCCAGTCGGAGCATTCGTATGTCGAGCCCGGCCACGGGTTGAACGGGATGAGGTTTATCTTCGCCGGGATGCCCTTGAGCAGACGCACCAGCGCCTTAGCATCCTCGATCGAATCGTTGACGCCTTTGAGCATCACGTATTCGAAGGTGATGCGCTTGGCGTTCGACGCGCCCGGATAGTTGCGGCAGGCGTCCAGCAATTCCTTGATCGGATATTTGCGGTTGAGCGGCACCAGCTCGTTGCGGAGATCGTCGCGCACGGCGTGCAGCGAGATCGCCAGCATGCAGCCGATCTCCGCGCCCGCGCGCTCGATCATCGGGACCACGCCGGAGGTCGACAATGTGATGCGCCGCTTCGAGATGCCGATGCCGTCGCCGTCCGACACGATGAGCAGCGCGTCGCGCACCGACTCGAAATTGTAGAGCGGCTCGCCCATCCCCATCATCACGATGTTGGTGACGCAGCGGTCGCCTGTCGGCACGACACCGTCGGTCGGACGCGTCCCGCCGGGCCAGTCGCCGAGACGGTCGCGCGCGGCGAGCACCTGGCCGACGATCTCGCCGGCGGTCAGATTGCGCACGAGGCGCTGCGTGCCGGTGTGGCAGAACGAGCAATTGAGCGTGCAGCCGACCTGGCTCGACACGCAGAGCGTGCCGCGCTCGGTGTCGGGGATGTAGACCGTCTCGATCTCGTGCGGCAGTTTGCTGTCGGGATCTCCCGGCAGGCGCATCAGCCATTTGCGCGTGCCGTCGACCGAGACCTGCTCGGCGACGACCTCGGGGCGGTCGAGCGTGTAATGCTCGGCGAGGAGCGCGCGCAGGTCCTTCGAGACGCTGGTCATGGCGTCGAACGAGGTGAAGCCGCGGAAATAGATCCAATGCCAGAGCTGCTGCACGCGCATCTTGCGCTGGCCCTCGGGCACGCCGATCCGGCCGAGCGTGTCCGAGAGTTCCGCGCGCGTCGTGCCGACGAGCGATGGCTTTTTCGGCGCCACATAGCGCTCGAGCGGCGCCTTCTCGACGAAGGCGCCGGCGGGGGCGTCGGTGAGCGCGATATCGGTCATTGAATTCAATCTAGCACAAACGGCGCGCGGTCTCTCGTTCCCCAAGAAGGTGAACGAGCGCGCCGGCTTGTGCTCTCAGATAGGAAGCGTGGGTGCTACTTGCACTCCTCGGCCACCTTGTCGAGGGCCTCGGAGATGCCTTTGAGGGAATAGGTGTCGGTGGTCTTGGTGCCGGAGTTCGACTCGCTCTTGACGATGAGGTCGTGGCCCTTGCGCATCGCCTCGACCATCTTCGGCTCCTCGGCGGCGTTCTTGACCCAGGCGCCGTCGTTCTGGGTATAGAGCACGTAATTCGCCGAACCGATCGCGGCGGAGGCATCGTGGCCCGACTTCTGCGGATATCCGACGATCACCGAGATTTCGTTCTTCACCTTCTCGGACGGGCGCGTCGACACGAAGGCGTAGGAGGGGTCCCGCTTCTTGTTGGCCGGTTCTGTCACTGTCGCGGTCGGCTTCGACAGGGCGAAGCACACCTTCTTGCCGCCGGGAGAGGCCTTGTAGGCGCCCCAGTCACCGAACTGGCCGAGCAGCACCGCCTGTTCCGCGGGGTTTTTCTTCCCCTGCGCCAGCGCCGGCGCGGCGAAAGCAATGGCCGCCAGCAGGACGAATGTGCTGCGACTCAAATTGGTCATGTCCATCGGGCCCTACCGGTTAAGACGGCGGCTCAACACCGCCCTTCTTGGTTCGCGTGGATACAAGCCCGATTATGGGCGAATATCGGCATTGTGAAGGCGACGAACGGTCGCTGCCCTGAGATTGGGCGAGGGAAAGTTAACATCGGCTGACGCGCAGGCTAACCGTCCCGTGCTAGAAACCCGCCCCCGGGCCGCGCGCCATCCACAGACCATTGTACCCATGAAAGTCCTGCTCTGCACCCATTACGGCACCCCGGACGATCTCGTCCTCAGCGACATACCGGACCCGATCGCCGGCGAGGGCGAGGCGGTGGTCCGTATCCACGCGGCCGCGCTCAATTTCTTCGACACGCTGATTATCGCCAATAAATATCAGACCAAGCCGGCCTTGCCGTTCTCGCCGGCTGCCGAATTTGCCGGCGTGGTCGAGAGCGTGAGCAAGGGCGTGACGTCGGTGAAGACGGGCGACCGTGTCATCGCCTGTTCCGGCTACGGCGCGGCGCGCGAAAAGATAGCTATCGCGGCTGATAAACTGATCAAAATGCCCGACGGCCTCGACTTCGACCGCGCCGCCGGCCTGTGCGTGACCTACGGAACGACGCTGCATGCCCTGAAGGACCGCGCCGGGCTCAAGCCAGGCGAGACGCTCGCCGTCCTCGGCGCCTCCGGCGGCGTCGGGCTCGCCGCGATCGAGATCGGCAAGGCGATGGGCGCGCGCGTCATCGCCTGCGCCTCGTCGGCGGAAAAGCTAGCGTTCGCCAAGGAGCGCGGCGCCGACGATGGCATCGACTACGCGACCGAGGATTTGAAGGACGCCCTGCGGCGCGTGACGAGCGGCAAAGGCGCAGACGTCATCTACGATCCGGTCGGCGGCCGCTACTCGGAGCCCGCGCTGCGCTCGATCGCCTGGCAGGGGCGCTTCCTGGTGATCGGCTTCGCCGCGGGCGACATTCCGAAGCTGCCGCTCAACCTTGTCCTGCTGAAGGGCTGCGACGTGCTCGGCGTGTTCTGGGGCTCGTTCATCGAACGCGATCTTGCCGGCCACCGGGCCAACACCGAGCAGATCATGCGCTGGTGTCTAGACGGCAAGGTGTCGTCGCACATCCACGCGGTCTACCCGCTGGCCGAGTCGGCGGCGGCGTTGAAGGCGATCGCCGATCGCAAAGTGATGGGCAAAGTGATCTTGCGGATGTGATTACGCGCGCGGCGCGGAATCCATCATCGCCCTGAGCTTTTCCTGCGCCAGCGTGCGGTGCTCCGGCGTGACGTGGCTCGCGACCAGGCGCAGCGCGGTCGTCAGCACCGCGGCGTCGTCGGTGAAGCCGAGGATCGGCAACACATCGGGAATGGCGTCCACCGGCAGCACGAAATACGCGATCGCGCCGACAAGTGTCGCCTTCACGGCAAGCGGCGTCGCGCGGTCGAAGGCGCAGTAATAGGCCGCGAGCAGGTCCTCGGCGAACGGGATGCGCGCGGCCACGGCCGTGAGTTTGCGCCAGAACTTGCGGCGCAGCGTCTCGTCGTCATCCCTCGTATCCTGCCGCCAGAATGCGGCGCGTGCAAAAGCCATATCTCTCATGTGGTTGGCATGCTGCCGCAGCGCAAGGCGCTGAGCAGGCGGCCCTCGTATTGACCGCTGCGGACTATTATCTTTGCGGTGTCGCCCGACAATCCGCAACGAGGCACTTGCATGTCCTGGTCTCTGAACATCGGCAAAGTGGCGGGCACCGTCGTCCGCATCCACCTGACATTCCTGTTGTTTCTCGCCTGGATCTTCGCGGCGAGCTACGCCTCGAACGGCAAGGCGGCGGCCTTCGACGGACTTGTCTTCATGGTGTTGCTGTTCCTGTGCGTCCTGCTGCACGAGTTCGGCCACATCTTCACCGCGCGCGCGTTCGGCGTCGCGACGCCCTACGTGACGCTCTTGCCGATCGGCGGCGTGGCGCAGCTCGAGCGCATTCCGGAAGAGCCGTGGGAGGAATTCCTCATCGCCATCGCCGGGCCGCTGGTGAACGTCGCGATCGCCATCGTGCTCGTGCTGGCGTTCGGCGCCACGCTCCAGCCGAGCGCGGCGAGCGCCGTCGACAACATGGCGATCCCGCTCGTCAACCGGCTCGCCGCGGTCAACGTGTTCCTGGCGGTGTTCAATTTGATTCCCGCGTTCCCGATGGACGGCGGCCGCGTCCTGCGCGCGCTGCTGGCGAGCAAATTCGGCTTTGTGCGCGCGACCGAGATCGCCGCGTCGATCGGCCAGGTCGTCGCCTTCGCGCTCGGCTTCATTGGGTTGATGTACAATCCGATCCTCATCTTCATCGCCATCTTCGTCTATCTCGCCGCGGCGTCCGAAGCACACATGGTGGCGCTGCGCGCCGTCTCGCGGGGCGTGCCGGTGACGGGCGCGATGATGACGCGCTTCGCCACGCTGGTGCCGCGCGCTCATATCGACGAGGCGGTGCAGACCTTGCTGCAGACGTCGCAGGGCGAATTCCCGGTGGTCGACGATGCCGGCAAGCCGATCGGCATCATCGGCCGCGCCGATCTCATCCGCGCCATCAAGACCGTCGGTCCGAATGCCAGCGTTGCCGACGCGATGGGCGTGGAGATGCCGACCGTGAGCCATCGCGCCACGCTGGAGCAGGCGTTCAAGCTGTTGCAGCAGAAGCAGGCGCCGGCGGTCGGCGTCGTCGATGCAAGCGGCGCGCTGGTCGGCCTCGTCACCGGCGAGACCATCGCCGAGATGATGATGTTGCAGGAGGCCCTGCCGCGCGACGTGAAGATTGGCCCGTGGAGCCGCCCGGCCGGGATCTGAACGCCGGACGAACCGGCATTAACCGCCCGCCAAATGGCCGATTTCGGCGGTTGCTATTCGGCTTTTGGTGACTATATTGCGGCGCAACAGCATGCGTCGCGGGCCTCCCGAGGGGGCCCGCGCTTTGATT
>Ga0265342_10000150_pt1 | contig 78890 bp, 60 predicted proteins | sample 4CB327metaG_FD_203125 | JGI IMG/M metagenome (GOLD analysis project Ga0265342, IMG submission 203125) | Rhizosphere microbial communities from Carex aquatilis grown in University of Washington, Seatle, WA, United States - 4-CB3-27 metaG | ecosystem: Host-associated > Plants > Roots >...
CAGCGCCTCGACGTAGAGCGTTTTGCCCTTATAGGCCTGGGCAAGAGATATGTGGGCGTGCCCGTTCTTTTCGTTATCACCAAGGGCCTTTCGCGACTCCGCTATCGAGAGATCGTATTCCTTCCGCTCGAGGTATAACCGGGCCTTTTCGTTATGAATATCCGAGAGCACCCTGTTATCGCCCGCGCAGAGCTCCAGCGCGGCTTCACAGGCAGCGAACGCCTCCCCGTATTTTTTATCGCGCCTTAGGGACCGGGCCAAAGCTATGAGCGCGTTCGCGTCTTTATGTTCAAAACCCGGCGTCATCTGTGCTCCCTCATTTCAGAAATATTTCCCTGGCCATTGCTTTGCCCGGGACGGTGAGAAATATCTTATCAATGGCTTTTTCCAGTTTTGCCTTATCCGTGGTGTCCACCTCGTCGCGCAGGTTTACGAGCCAGTCGGCGTCGTAAAGCACTTTGAAACTGGAGGATTCGTTCGGCCCGGGCGTGTGGTGGTGGGCGATGATCGCGCAGATCTCGTAGGTGTTGGAGTCGTCATAGTCCATCTCCACGAGTATCCTGCCCGCGATCGCGGGGCCCAGTTCCTCCTGATACTTCGCGGCAGAGGAATTATATTTTTCCTCCGCGGCTTTTATGCCGACATCGTGGAGTATGGCCGCGGGTATGACCACGTAAGGATCGGCTTGCTCAACCCTCAGCAGCTTGTCAGCATAGCGGAGGACTTTTTTGGCGTGGTCTATCCTCTTGCGGTCCGCGCCGAAATAGTTCTCGAGTTCTTTAATGAGCATCTTCTTTATCTGTTCCAGGTCGTCGTGCATCGCGCGCTCCGGTGCTCAGGCACTTTCGCATATTATATCTCTTATGAGACTCAAAGGCAAAAAGAAAGATCACCTGAAATATGGCGCGGCAGGCGTTTTTGTTTTGGTTGTTTCAACAAGCGAAAATTTTATTTGGAGTTTTTCAGGAACCGCAGAAGAGCGGCGATGATCTCGACAGGTTTCGGGGGGCAGCCGGGTATGTGGAGGGTAACGGGAAGCACGCTTTTTACGCCGCCGAGGGTGTAGTAGGAATCCGCGAAAAGACCGCCGTTTCCGGCGCAGTCGCCGAGGGTTATCACCACTTTCGGGCCGGGCATCGCTTCGAAGGTTTTTTTGAGGGCGAGTTCCATATTCTTCGATACAGGGCCGGTGACCAGGAGGGCGTCCGCGTGGCGCGGCGAGGCCACGAAATCCACGCCGAACCTCTGCAGGTCATAGATCGGGTTGGTGGCGGATATTATCTCGGACTCGCAGCCACCGCAGGAGCCGGTGTCGACTTCTCTTATGTGGAACGATCTCGCGAATTGTTTTCTTATGAGTTTTTCCAGCTCTTTTCCCGCGTTTTCGGCGGCGCTTGTATCCAGCGCCTTAAAACAGGCGGAATCAACGGTCACCAGGCCTTTCTTGAGGCTGTTAATGAATATGCTCACAGGTCGCCACCCGAATATGAGAGGTTGAAGCTCTTGTTGCAGAGCGGGAAGTCCGGTATGATGTTACCAGGCACGGCGAAGGCGAGCCCTTGCCAGTTGTTGAACGACGGGTCGACTATCTTGCAGCGTTCGATAACGCCCCGGGCGCCGATCCTTACCCGGTAGAGCACCGGGCCCCTCCAGCCCTCGCAAAAACCGAGCGCGGAACCTTCTCCGGGCTCAACGGGGCCGGCGCTGCGCGGCCCGCCGTCTTTGAGGAGCGCCGAAAAATATTTCACGAGCCGGGCGGACTCTTCGAATTCCGCGACCCTGATGTTCAAGCGCGCGAGCGCGTCGCCGGCGGTTTCTTTCGCGGCCCTGAAACCGGCCGCGGCGTAAACACCCGGGAAATCTTTCCTGAGGTCCCTGTCTATTCCCGACGCCCGGGCGGCGGGGCCCGTCACGCCGAGGTCGAGAGCGATCTTCCTGCCGAGAACACCGGTCGTCTCCACGCGGTCCATAAAAGAGGAATTAGTATAGAGCATTTTCTTGAGTTCCGCGAAATCCTTCATCACCGCGTCCACGCTTCCCGAGAGCCGCGCGGCGGCTTGCGCCGTCAGGTCAACCGAAACTCCCCCCGGAACGCAGACACCTTTTAAATACCTGCTCCCGGTAAGCTCTTCGTTGAGCGCGAGCAGGTATTCCTTCATCACCTGGGCGTAAGCGTGGGGGAAACTGTAGCCCACGTCGAGCGCGATGGTGCCTATGTCTATTACGTGATTATGCATCCTCTCGAGCTCGAGGAAGATGACCCTTTCGTACAAGGCTTTTTCGGGAAGTTCTACTTGAGCCGTCTTTTCCACGGCGTCGCAGAAAGCGAGGCTGTGGGCGAAGACCGAGTCGCCGCTGACGCGTTCCGCCAGGCGGGTTCCCTCCGCGGGGGTTTTGCCTTCAAAGAGCTTTTCTACGCCGCGGTGCGTAAAGCCGAGCCTCAGCTCGAGGTTTATCACCGGCTCTCCCGCCGCGCTGAACCGGAAATGGCCCGGCCCGATAATGCCCGCGTGCACCGGGCCCACGGCGACCTCGAACACGCCTTCCCCTTCTATTTTTTTGAACGCGTACCTGCCGGACGCTTTCCCGCGCCCGGCTCCGGCAACGAAATCTTTCCTCAGGGGATAGGCGCCCGCGGGCCATACCTCGTCGTGAAGCCTCAGCCTTCTAGCGTCGGGGCTGCCGACCGGCTCGAGGCCGAACATCTCGTAGATCTCCCGCTCGAACAGGCTCGCGGAAAATATTTCCCTCGCCAGGGACGGGAAGACCGGTTTCTCTTTCGGGACATCGAGGCAGGCGAAGACCCATTGCCCGTACTTCGCCGCTTCGAACCCGCAATACAACCTGTAGACGCCCCGGGAGACGGTGTCGTCTTCGGCAAAAAATATCCTCACCGGGGAATCGAGTTCCTTGTGCAGGCAGAGACAGGCTTTAAGAAAGTCTTCCGCCGTCACGCCGAGGCAGAGCTCGCGGGAGCCGCGTTCCGCGAGGTCGCGGAATTTCACGCCGGAGTTTTTTTCGATCTCGTTTAATTTGTTTTTAATGTCCATTGTTTGTCCTATAGATCCATCACCACAGAACCGCCGCGGCGCTGTTCAGTATATTCCCGAAAAAATGAGGCGCAGCTACGCCGAAGACCAGCATTATTACCGCCAGGAACGCGAGCGCCGCCTTCATACCCAGGGGCTCGTTTCCCTCGGGCACGTCCTCGGGCTTTTTTCCGAACGATAGTTTCGTAATATAATAGATGAGCGCCGCGAACACCGCGCCCAGGGCAGCCAGCAGGATCGCCGCCGCGGTGTAGTGCCCGCCCGCAAAACCGGCGATCAGCACCATCAGCTCGCTAGTAAATATCGAAAAGGGAGGCGTTCCTCCCAGCGCGAAGGCGGCGACCACGATGAAGGTCCCGGCGAAAGGCAGGGCGCCGGCCGCCCCGCTGATCTTTCTCATATTGTTAGTGCCGAACCTCTTGACGATGCTGCCCGCGCAGAAGAACATCGCGGATTTTGTCACAGCGTGGTTGAAGATATGGAAGAGCGCCCCGAGGCACCCGAGCGGGCCGCCGAAACCGAGGCCGAGCGAGATTATCCCCACGTGCTCTATGGTCGAATAGGCGAGCAGCCTCTTGATATCCCTTTGCGCCAGCATAAATCCCGCGGCTATGAGGAGCGACAGGCCCCCGAAACCTATGAACAGGTGCCCCGTGAAACCGGCGGCCGCGCTCTTGTTGACTATCACGGCGAACCGCAGTATGGCAAAGATGGAAGTCTTGATGAGCACGCCCGAGAGCATCGCGCTTATCGGCGCGGGCGCCTGGCTGTGCGCGTCGGGCAGCCAGGTGTGCATCGGCGCGAACCCCGCCTTGGTGCCATAACCGGCGATTATAAAGAGGAACGCGACCTTCAGTATCCTCGGGTCAAGCAGGGGCGCGTTCCGGAGCATATCGGTCCAGTTGAGGCTGTGTATCCCGTGCAGGCTCGCGGCGTAATAAAAGAGCACGGTGCCGAAAAGCGCGAAGGAGAGGCCCACCGAGCAGATTATCACGTATTTCCAGGCGGCTTCGACCGACCTTTTGGTGTTGTAGAAACCCACGAGGAAAGCGGAGGCGAGCGTGGTCATCTCGACGGCTACCCACATAAAACCGAGATTGTCCAGCACCGTGACGGCGTACATCGCGAACGAAAAGAAGTTAAATAGCGTGTAATAGAACCGCGATTTCCTTTCCGATATCGCTCCGTCCGTGAGGTCTTTCTGGACGTAGGAAACGGAATAGAGCGAGGAGGCGAAATTGACCACCGCGACGGTCAGCAGGAAAAAGCCGCTCAGGGCGTCGGCGTAGATGAACCCGAAAAGCGAGACGGGGCTTACGCAGAGGTCGGCCGCGAGCAGCAGGGCAACCGCCAGCGACGCGAGACACCCCGCGGCGTTAATGATGCCGATGGTCCTTTGTTTCCTGAAAAACAGCGGCGCCGCGGAGGCGATCAGCGGCAGGGCGAGCAGTACGATTATTTTCAAGATCTTATCCTTTCAGGGTATTAAGCTTGTCGACGTCTATGTGCGTAAAAAGCGTGTTTATCCTGTAGACGAACATGCCGAGTATCAGCACGCAGACGAAAACATCGAAGAAGATGGCTATCTCGACGAAGAACGGCATGTTGCCGCACAGGGCCACCGCGGCGAGGAATATCCCGTTCTCTATCACGAGCAGGCCCACGACCTGGGCGATGGCTTTTAACCGGAAGACCATCAGGAAAAGGCCCGTCAGCATGACCGAGAGCGAGACCGCCAGGGCCGCGGTTTCCGCGGGGCCCGGCAGGCGCATCACTTTTACGGCGAAGGCCCAGCCGAGATAATCCAGCGCGGCGACGCACGCTATCGAGAGCATCGGGTTGACCGCGAGACCGAGGTTCTCTCCCGCCTTGATCTTCGCGGTAATGCGCTTTAGCATATGCGGTATCAGCAGGGCTTTAATTATGAATATCAGCGCGGCGACCGTGTAAAGCCCGCCGGAACCGGTCGAGACCGCCTCCGAGAGCGCGAGCGCCGCGAGGAAAGTCGACTGCAGGGCGAAGGCGTTGACCAGCGACGTGATCCTTTTCGATATCACCATGAAAAATGTCATCACTACTATAAGCACGGTTATCATATTCATTTAATGCCCCGTGACCGCGAGAATGAAAGCTACCGCGGAGATCAGCCCGCCGAAAAGCAGGAAATCAACGGCGCGGAAGAGCCTCATCTTGGCTATGGAAACTTCGACCGCGGCGACCGCGGCGCAGGCCAGTAATATCTTCACGCAGAAAAACGCGGGCCCCGCCAGGGCCAGGGACGGCCAGAGGCTCGCGGCGAGCGCGGGCGAAATAAGAACGTTCACCGCTATAGTCATAAAAAGCACCTGTTTTACGTGCGCGGCTATTTCTATGAGCGCGAGCGACGGCCCCGAGTATTCGAGCACCATCGCCTCGTGGATCATCGTAAGCTCCAGGTGCGTCTCCTGGTTGTCTACGGGCAGACGCGAAGTCTCGGCCAGCAGAACTATGAAGAAAGCGCCGCACGCCATCACCGATGAGGGCCTGACCGCGCCCAGGAGGCTCAGGGCCGCCGGGTCCGTGGTCCCCGCCGCGGCGGAAACGGCGAAGATCGCAAGGACCGCCGCCGGCTCGACAAAACTCGACAGGAACATCTCCCTCGAAGAACCCATCCCCCCGAACGAACTGCCCGCGTCGAGCCCGGCGAGCGCGAGAAAGAAGCGGCCGAGCGAGAGCAGGAATATCACGGCTAAAAAATCCCCCGCGGCGCTGAAAGAAACCCCCGGCAGGAACGCGGGCATAAGGCACAGCGCCGCGACGCTCGAGCCCAGGGCGACGTAGGGAGCGGCGCGGAATATCCACGAGGCTGTGACGGAAATGTTCTCGTCTTTAGAGAAGAGCTTGGCGATATCGTAGTACGGCTGAAAAATGCCAGGCCCTATCCTCAAGCGGAGATTGTTTTTTAGCTTCCTGATAAGGCCGCTTATGAGCGGCGAAACGATGACCAGCGCCAGGACCTGCAGAGCGGCGTTCGATGGGTTCACCTTAAAGTACTCCTTATGTTGGATCGAATAGATGACATCCTGTTACATTCCCGAAAAGATCATCAGGGCGAGCACGGTCAGGAAAATGTAGGCGATGTAGAGGTGTATGCTCCCCGCCTGCAGCCTCTTCAGCGACCGCGCCGCTCTCAGGGTCATCTTGAGCCCGAACTGGTAGAGATAGCGTTTGAAAATGTAGGTATTATACAGTTCGTACCGGAACGACTTTATATGGTAGTGCGATTCGTTTATCTTTTCGGTTCTCCGGTAAGGCATCAGGAAAAAACTGAACGCGAGCCTGAAGGGTTTCGAGAAAGCCGTCGAGGTGTATTCCGTCCTCGCGTCGAGCTCGTAGTAACCGCAGCCCCAGGTGGGCACGGCCGTGACCTTTCTCCGGCGGGCGAGGACGAATACGAGCGCGGCCCCCGCGCCCGCCGCGGTCACCAGCAGCAGCAAAAGGAAGGCCGGGGAAAGCGCCGCCGGGCCGGAAAGCGAAGGGGTGATGGTATAAACGCCGGATGAAAAGTCCGCCCGGGGCACGAGCATCCCGCACGAGCCCGCCGCGAAGGCCGAGACCTTAGAGATCACTCCCAGCACGGGACCGGCGAAGACGCCGAGAGAGAGAGTGAGGAGAGCGAGGAAGGCCATCGCCGCTTTCATAGAGAACGGCGCTTCCCTGGCCTTTTTCACGTCTTCGGACCTGGGTATAGCGAGGAAGGTTATCCCGAAAGCTTTTACGAAACACGCGGCCGCTAGGCCTCCCGTGAGCGCGAGCACGGCAGCGTAAACTCCCATCGCGGCCTTCGTGCCGACGGCGGGGCACTGCATCGCGCCAGCGAAAAAAGCCTGCAGGGTGAGCCACTCGCTGACGAAGCCGTTGAGGGGAGGTATGGCCGATATGGCCAGCGCGCCGAAAAGAAAGAAGGCCGCGGTCCAGGGCATCAGCTTTATCAGGCCGCCCATCTTTTCCATATCGCGCAGGCGCGTCGAGCGGTAGACGCTCCCCGCGCAGAGGAAGAGGAGCGATTTGAAGACCGCGTGGTTCAAGAGGTGATAGAGACCGGCCGAGAGGGCGAGCACGGCGAGGACGGGTAAATTCAGTTTAATGAAGACCATCGAGGCCCCGACTCCGAGCAGGATAATGCCGATGTTCTCGACGCTGTGGTAGGCGAGGAGTTTTTTGAGGTCGTGCTCCATAAGCGCGTAGATGACCCCCACCAGGCAGGAGAGCGCGGCGAAGAAGAGCACGAGGTTTCCCCACCAGAGCGCATTTACGCCGAGCACGAAGAAGACGAAGCGCACGAGGCCGTAGATCGCGATCTTTATCATCACGCCGGACATCACGCTCGAGACAAAGCTCGGCGCCTGCGGGTGAGCGTAAGGCAGCCACAGGTGCAGCGGCACTACTCCCGCCTTCGTGCCGAAACCTATGAACAGGAAAACGAAAATGAGATTTTTTGCCGCGGGCGGCATCGTGAGAGCGGCGGTTTTCATCGCCACGAGGTCGAAACTGCCCGCCTGCTTGTAGAGCAGCACAAAGGCCGCGGCGATGAAAGCGGTCCCGATGTGCGTCATTATAATGTATATGGCGCCGGCGTTGACCGATCTTTTCTGTTCGGTCTCGAAAACTACCAGGAAATACGAGACGAGAGACATTATCTCCCAGAAGACCAGGAAGACGAGCGCGTTGCCGGTGGTAACCACCGCCGCCATCGATAACATGAAAGCCGTGAAAAGGAGGCCCGCCAGCACGGTCTTCTTCGGCGAGTATTCGTCCTTGACGTAGCCGTAGGCGTAGACCGCCGAGACGGAGGATATCAGCAGTATGACGCAAAGGAAGAACAGGGAAAAAGGATCCAGCAATAGAGAATAGTGGGGTTTAAGGAAATTCATTTAATTGTTTTGTTTAAGCTTGCTGTTCCAGGCGGGTTATCCGGGGATCGGCTGAATGGAATTTATCTTCGGATGCTTTTTTCTGTTGATCATTACTGCCTACTCGCCCTGAGACCGCGCCTTTCCCGGCGCGGCCGTCAGAATTCATATCTGTAATATGCTGTCATTATATATTATTTTGGGGGAACTTTCCAACGCGCCGGTACCGATACGTATCGGCAATGGTTTAATCGTTGTTGAGGTAGCTGCCGATCTTAAAGCCTTCCTGGGGTTCGTTCTTCGCGCCGGGTTTGCCGCGCCCGGTGTTTTTCGGACCCTGGCCGGGCTTGGCATCGGGGGCTTTGCCGCCAGAAATGCGCCGCAGGGCTATCCTTTTAAGTTCGGTGTCGACCTCGAGCACTTCTACGGTCAGCGTGTCACCCACGGAGATTACCTCGTAGGGGTTCTTTATGAAGGTGTCCGCGATCTCGGAGATGTGTATGAGGCCGTCCTGGTGGACGCCTATGTCAACGAAAACGCCGAAATTGGTAACGTTGGTGGCGGTCCCCTTGATGAGCATACCGATGGTCAGGTCCTCGAGCTCGTTTATCTCATCGGAGAATTCCACGTTCTTGAACTCGGTCCTCGGGTCGAGGCCCGGCTTCTTTAATTCCTTTACGATGTCCCTCAGGGTCAGGAGGCCGATGTCGGCCGAGACGTATTGATCGAGTTTTATAGTGTCGAGCAGGGCGGCGTTGGAGATGATCTCCCTGACGGATATTTTCGCGTCGGCCGCCATTTTTTCCACCACCGGGTAGGCTTCCGGGTGGATGGTGGAATAGTCGAGGGGGTTGACCGAGCCGCGGATCTTCAGGAAACCCGCGCACTGTTCGAACGCCTTGGAGGTCAGCTTGGGCACTTTCTTGAGCTCTTCGCGGCTGGTGAACTTGCCGTTATCGCTGCGGTACTTTACTATGTTCTCGGCCGCGGCGGGCCCGATGCCGGACACGTGGCTGAGGAGTTCCGGCGAGGCGGTGTTCAAGTCCACTCCCACAAAGTTGACGCAGGATTCTATCGCGAGGTCGAGAGATTTTTTGAGCTCCCGCTGGTTGACGTCGTGCTGGTACTGGCCGACGCCTATGGCCTTCGGGTCTATCTTTATGAGCTCGGCGAGCGGGTCCTGAAGCCGGTGCGCTATGGAGATCGCGCCGCGGGCCGTCAGGTCGAGGTCCGGGTATTCCTTGCCCGCGAGCTCGGAGGCGGAGTAAACTGACGCCCCCGCTTCGCTGACCAGGACCACGTTGATCTTCTTTTTATGTTTTTTCAGCAGTTCCTTAATGAAGGTGTAAACCTCTTTTGACGCCGTGCCGTTGCCTACGGCTATCAGCTCGGGTTCGTATTCCAGGACCAGGTCCATGAAGACCGCTTCGGAGCCCGCGTAATCGTTCTCGGGGGGCGTGGGATAGATCGTGGAGAACTCCTTGAAATCCCCCTTCTCGTCCACGACCGCGAGCTTGCAGCCCGTCCGGAAACCGGGGTCGACACCGATGGTTATCTTGGAGCCCGCCGGCGGGGCTAGCAGCAGGTTCTGGAGGTTTTTCGAGAAAACGCTGATCGCCTCTTCCTCGGCCTTCGCCAGCGCCTGCATGAATATCTCCACCTGTATGGAGACCGCGATAAGGCGGGTGTAGGCGTCCGCGACAGCGTCCCGGAGCTCCGCCTTGAAGAGAAGTCCCGGGTTCTTTATCACCGAGTTCTGCAGGACTCCGATGACGTAGTCGTTATCCACGATGATCTTCCACGTGAGCACCTCTTCTTTAGTGCCCCGGCGGATCGCCAGCAGGCGGTGAGAAGGCGCGTTCTTGATGAGTTCCGAGATATCGTAATAGGTGCTGTATTTTGTCTTGACCTCTTTGAAATTAGGCCGGGGCGTTGACTGGAGCACGCCCTTGTCGGCGACATGGCTCCTCACCCAGCCGCGGATGGCGGCGGAATCGGAGACGCGTTCGGCGATGATGTCCTTGGCGCCCGCCACCGCTTCCTTGTAATCCATAACGCCCTTTTCGGCGTTGATGAAGGGGGCCGCCAGCTCTTCCCTGGTCTTGCCCGCCGAGACTTCCTGGGTAGCCAGTATATTGGCGAGGGGCCCGAGCCCCTTGTCCCGGGCGGTGGTCGCGCGGGTCTTGTATTTGGGCTTGAACGGGAGGTAAATATCTTCCAGCACGGTCTTGTCAACGCACTCGAGTATCTTTTTCTTCAGTGCCGGTGTCATCTTTTTCTGCGCCTCGATGCTTTTGATGATGGCCGCCTTGCGGGTCTCCATATCGCGGTAGTACTCCACGCGATCCGAGATCTTGCGTATCATAACCTCGTCCATGTTGCCGGTCCTTTCCTTGCGGTAGCGGGCGATGAAGGGAATGGTCGCGCCGCCCTCAAGGAGGACGATAGTGTTTACCACGAAATCAAGCGGCTGGTCGACGTCTTTCTGAACGCTGTTTACAAGGAAATGCACGCCTTCCATAATTTATGACTCCTCAATATGTAAAAATATTCAACTCTCTTTGACATTTTATCATATTTGGCCCGCTTTTAGAAATTTACTCTCGGAGACTTCCTTGGCGGCGCGGCCCGGGCGGCGCGTTTGACTTCAAAACCTGAATTAGTTAGAATTTATCCGATATGAAGCAGGTAAACACCGTATTATTTTCGGACGTCCACCTGGGTTCCCCCGTCGCGAGGGCTTTCGAGCTGTTGAACACCTTAAAGCAGTTCCGTTTCGAAAAGCTGATAATCGTGGGCGACATGTTCGAGGACCTCAACTTCAAGTACCTGACCAGCACCCACTGGGAGCTCCTGGAGCACATCGGCAAGGTTTCGCGGCGCGGCGTTGAGGTGGTCTGGATCGAGGGCAACCACGACGGCAAGTTCCTCGAGTTCATGTCCCACATGCTGGGGATACCCTCAAGGAAAGAATATATCTGGCAGGTCAACGGCAGAAAGTTCATCGCGCTGCACGGCCACCAGTTCGATAATTTCTTGTCGACCAGCCCCTTCCTGGGCAGGGTGTTCGCGTCGCTCTACGCACTTTTTCAGCGGGTGGTCTCTTCGCACTTCATCAGCCTCATTTCGGATAAGATAGCCGACAAGTGGCAGAGGCTCTCCGAACAGGTCGCGGTGATGGCTTCGGCGTACGGCAGGAAAAAACACTGCGACGTGGTAATCTGCGGCCATACCCACTTCGTCTATCACTTGATAACGGACAACATCGAGTACTACAACCTCGGAAGCTGGATCGCCAAACCATCCTACATAGTCGTGGTCGAAGAGAACGGAAATTCCCACTTTGAAGTTATACCCTGAAGGCGCGCGGTCTTAAACCGCCATTATACCCGTAAAAATGCGCGATCCCGCCCTTAACAGAGCCGGGATTGCGAGAGGCAAATGGACAACAACTCCGAAAAAGAATCAAGGAAATTCATCAGGCACGAGGCCGGGCTGCCGGTCGATATAGGCCTAGGCGACCTCGTCGCCCATAAACAGGAATACCTCAACGACATCGGCTTCGGCGGGCTGTCGTTCAAGGCCAAAGAAAAAGTTGAGACCGGCACTATTATAAACATAAGGATACCTCTCCTGCGGCCGATGTTCGAGGCGATCGGCAAGGTCGTCTGGTGCAGGAAAGAAGGCGACATCTATTTTGTCGGCGTAGAATTTATCACGCCCGCGGACGGTTTCAAAATGAGGATGCTCGAGCAGATATGCCACATCGACAGCTACAAGAAAGAGGTGCGGGAAAAGCAGGGCCGCAATATCACAGGCGAAGAGGCGGCGATAGAGTGGATAAATAAATACGCCGGCGAGTTCCCGAAGGACATAAAGAAGTGAGCTTACGGAGCGTTCCCGCGCGCCTGCCGGCGGTTAATAACGAAAGCTTTCAACGACGGAGGAGCGGTGCATAAATACCTGGATATCGAATCGGTATCGGGCTTATCCCGGGCGGAAGCGCGGGAAAGGTTCGCATCCGACGGGCCCAACGAACTTCCCTCTGCCAGGCGCCGCGGCGTCCTGCGAGCCGCCTTCGACGTTTTTCGCGAGCCGATGTTCCTGCTGCTGGTGGCCTGCGGGGCCATCTACTTCGTCCTCGGCGACCGCCGGGAAGCTTTCATGCTTCTCGGTTTCGTCATAGTCATAATGGGCATTACCCTTTACCAGGAGCAAAAGACCGAACACGCCCTGGAAGCCTTGAAGGACCTCTCAAGCCCGCGCGCTCTCGTCATAAGGGACGGCCAGCAGACAAGGATAGCGGGGCGGGAAGTGGTCAAAGGCGATATGATATTGCTCTTTGAAGGCGACCGGGTGCCCGCGGACGCGGCGCTCGTCTCGTGCATCAACCTCTCTATCGACGAATCCCTGCTCACGGGAGAATCCGCGCCGGTGAAGAAATTTCCCTGCGAAGGGGACTACAGGATTGGCCGCCCGGGCGGCGACGGGCTCACTTTTGTCTACTCGGGAACGCTCGTCGTCCAGGGCCAGGGCATAGCGCGCGTCGAAGAAACGGGCGCCCGCACCGAGCTCGGCAAGATCGGCAAAGCGCTCTCGTCCATAGAAACGGAACAGACGTTCGTTCAGAAAGAGACAAAAAAGCTCGTCGGCACTATCGCCGTCGTGGGGACGGCGCTGTGCGCGCTGGTCGTTGTGCTCTACGGGTTTTCCAGGCACGACTGGCTTCACGGCTTCCTGGCGGGCATAACGCTCGCGATGGCTACCCTGCCGGAAGAGTTCCCGGTAGTGCTCACCGTCTTCTTCGCGCTCGGCGCGTGGCGGATATCGAAGAATAACGTGCTCACCCGGAGGGTGCCGGCCATCGAGACCCTGGGTTCCACGACGGTGCTGTGCGTGGACAAGACCGGAACGCTGACTCTTAACAAGATGTCCGTCAGTTACGTGTTCTCCAACGGGCGTTACTACACGCTGCTCGGCCACAAGCCCGGGGATTTTCCGGAGGTCTTTCACCAGACGGTCGAGTTCGCGATGCTCGCGAGCCAGAAGGACCCGTTCGACCCGATGGAAAGAGCCATAAAAGAACTCGGCAACTCCAAGCTCTGCGACACCGAACACATACACGACAACTGGGCCCTCATAACCGAGTACCCTCTCGACGCGCGGCTTTTGGCGATGTCGCGGGTCTGGAAATCTCCCGACGGGCGCGATTACATAATAGCCTCGAAAGGCGCGCCGGAAGCGGTCCTCGACCTCTGCCACATAGAGGGCGCCAGGGCCGCCGAACTGCTGGAGCACGTGAAAACCCTCGCGGCCCGGGGCCTGAGGGTGCTGGGCGTCGCGAAGGCCTCATTTACGGCGACCGACCTGCCGGGCGGACAGCACGATTTTGTTTTCGAGTTCCTGGGTTTTCTGGGGCTCGAGGACCCCGTCAGGCCCGGCGTCAAGGAAGCCATAGCCGAGTGCCGGAAAGCGGGCATACGCGTTATAATGATCACGGGCGACCATCCCGTTACCGCGCAGAATATAGCCAGGAGCATCGGGCTCAGATCTTACGACGACATCATCACCGGCGGCGAGCTGGAAAAGATGAGCGGCGCGGAACTCAGGGAGAGGCTTAAACACTCGAACATTTTCGCGAGGGCCGTTCCGGAACAGAAACTGAAGATCATCCGGGCGCTCAAGGAGAACGGCGAGATAGTCGCGATGACGGGCGACGGCGTCAACGACGCGCCCGCCTTGAAGGCCGCCGATATCGGCATCGCGATGGGAAACCGCGGCACGGACGTAGCCCGCGAAGCCTCAGCTCTCGTGCTCGTCGACGACGATTTCACCTCCATCGTCCGGGCGGTCAAGATGGGGCGGAGGATCTTCGAGAACCTCAAAAAAGCCATGTCTTATATTTTCGCGGTTCACGTGCCTATCGCCGGGATGTCGCTCCTGCCGGTGCTTTTCAAGTGGCCCCTGGCTCTCCTGCCGGTGCACATAGTCTTCCTGGAGCTGATCATTGACCCCGCATGCTCCGTAGTTTTCGAGGCGGAACCCGCAGAGCCAGGCCTGATGGAACGCCCGCCGAGAAAACGGGGCGCGCCTCTTTTCGGCAAAAAAACGGTTTTCTACAGCCTCGTGCAGGGGTTCGGAGTGCTGGCGATAGTTTGCGCGGTCTTCATCGCCGCGCTCAACGGAGGCGGCGGCGAGCTGGAAGCCAGGACCATGGCTTTCGCGACGCTGATCTTCGCGAACCTCGGGCTCATCCTCACGAACCGTTCGTGGTCGAGCACCATAATAAGCACGCTGCGCTCGAAGAATACCGCGCTCTGGGCGGTGCTTTCCGGCGCGGTGATCTTCCTGGGCCTGGTCCTCTACCTGCCGCCTCTCAGGGAGCTTTTTCATTTCGAGGTGCTGCATTTCGCGGACCTGGTGATCTGCGCCTGCGGGGGAGCCGTAAGCATCGCGTGGTTCGAGATTCTGAAGGTAGTAAATAAAAAAAGGAACGTGAGCATCGCCTAGCGCCGCGCGCCGGAGGTTTTTGTGGAAGATTTTTTAAGTTACATGTTCGATTTTTCCGATAATTCGCTCGCGCTTTTTTCCGTGGTCTTCTTCGGCGCGTTCTTCAACACGTTCTTCCCCCCGGTACCTATAGAGGTGGGAGTAGTTTTCGGTGGTTACCTGGTCTCGCAGGGGCACGGCTCGCTGCTCGTGATCATCGCGGCGGCGACCCTCGGGATGTTCGCCGGGAGCGCCGTCCTGTACCAGGTGGCGAAAACTTACGGGAACTCTATCCTCAAAAAACCGTTCTTCGCGCGGATGATAAACGAAAGTTTCCTCAAGCGGATGGAGATCTGGCTGGAAAAGTACGGGCCGCTGGCGTTCGTGGCTACGAAATTCATTCCCGGCGCGTATTTCTGCGCGGTGGTCGCGAGCGGCATCATCTCTTTAAAAAAGACGAGGCTTTATATCGTGATCTTGCTGGTCAACCTCGGGGCGTTCACGATGCACGCGATGATAGGCAAGATAGCGGGGGAGAACTGGAGGCATGTTTACAGGGCGCTCGGGAAAACGGGAGTCTTCCTGCTGATACTCATCGCCGCCGCGGCCGCGGTCACCTACTTCGCGGGGAAATTGTTCCGGAAAAAGATCATAGAAGACAACCCGCCAGATCAGAACTCCAAGTTCGGCTGAAGGATGAACTGGAACAAGGAACCGTTGCCGGGCCTGGCCAGGGGGCCGGTGTACATGTCGGACCCTTCCCAGATGAAACCTGTGTCTATGCTGAAAGCCGCGCGGAGCTTCCCGAGCGGTATTTTTTTGCCTATCCTGAAATAGTGGCGTATTATCCTGCCGGTGTCGTTCTCGACGTCGCAGGTATATTCGATCCCGCTGTTCTTGAGGAACGAAAGGTTGAAGTCCCCGTAATCTATCCTGTCTCGCCTTATCGAAAAATACAGAACGTCTTTTATGTAGGGGTTCCGGTGGAACTTCGCGCCTAATCTGAAGCTCCAGGTTATCTTGTTCTGCTCGGAGGCCTTGTCGCCCTTTATCTTGAGCTCCGTCTCCAGCCAGTCGTCCTCAATGAGCACGTTGTCCTTGATGTGGTAGTTCCCTCCGCTCAGCAGGGCGCCGATGTAACCTTTCCCGGCGCACTGTTTAAGCCCGGGCGGGCTGTAGCTCATCACGTTGCCGAGGAAAAGCGAGCCGGCCCACGGCTCGTCAAAGCCGGCCGTGACGCCCTGGATTAGGTTGAAGCTGGGAGTAATGTAGGCCCTGTTATAGAGGTCCTCTTCGTTCTTTCTGAGGAAAACACCGAGGCAGGGAGCCGGGTTTATGCTTACCTCGGCCACGAGGAACCTCGGCACGGGGGAAAGCAGGAGGCGCTTGTAGATCTCGAACTCGTTATTTTCGTCGAGGCAGGGGATGGGCGCGTTCGTCAGCGGCAGGTAATAGTCGACCGAAGAATAATACGAGTCAAGCTCGACCTCCACCTCGCCGTTCTTTATCCGCTTTTCGTAAACGGAGCGCGCCCACAGAGGCCCGTCCGGGGCCAGCAGTGCTATCGCGATAAAAATGAGGGCGTATATTCTCAAGGGCGTCGGTTTGAATGCGGTATATCTATTTGGGTTCGATCCTGTCGAATTTCGTATAACATCTCAGCGCTTCGGGCACCACGAGCGCCCCGTCCTTTGTCTGGCAATTCTCAAGGATCGCGGCGAAGGTCCTTCCCACGGCGAGGCCGGAACCATTGAGCGTGTGCACGAAATCCTTTTTCTTGTCGGCTCCGCGCGCCTTGATGTTCATCCTGCGCGCCTGGAAATCCTTGAAATTCGAGCACGAGGAAATCTCCCTCCAGCGCTTTTCGTTCGGCATCCAGACCTCTATATCGTAGGTCTTCGAGGACGAAAAACCCATATCTCCGGTGCAAAGCTCTATCACCCTATAGGGTATGCGCAGTATATTGAGTATGTCGCAGGCGTCGGCGAGCAGGCTCTCGAGCTCGGCCATTGAGTCCCCGGCTTTCGAGAATTTGACGAGCTCAATCTTGTTGAACTGGTGGTTCCTGATGAGCCCCTTCGTATCTTTTCCGTACGAACCGGACTCGCGCCGGAAGCAGGCGGAATAGGAAACGTATTTTTTGGGCAGGTCTTTTTCGTCGAGTATCTCGTCCCTGTGGATGTTGGTGACCGGTACCTCGGCCGTGGGAATGAGGTAGAGCTCGTCTTCCGGGCACCTGAAAAGCTCTTCCTCGAACTTGGGCAGTTGGCCGGTGCCCTGCATGCTTTTCTTGTTGACGAGGTACGGCGTCATCACTTCGAAATACCCTTTTGCCTTGTGAGTATCGAGCATGAAACTTATCAGCGCGCGTTCAAGGACACAGCCGTCGCCCTTGAGGAGAGCGAACCTGGAACCCGAGAGCTTGGCGGCCGTCTCGAAATCGAGTATGCCGAGCTTCTCGCCTATCTCCCAGTGCGCCCTGGGAGTAAAATCGTATTTGGGTATCTCTCCGGCCTGCGAGACCACCCTGTTGTCGTTAGCGTTTTTTCCCGAGGGCACGCTTTCGTCCGGGATGTTGGGTATCCTCAAGAGGAAATCCTCGATGTTCTGCTCGAGCGTAATGAGAAAGCGTTCTTTTTCCTTGACCTGTTCCCGGACGGAGTCCATTTCCGCGACGAGACCTTCGGGCGTCTCCCCGCCTTCTTTTTTCAGCTTCCCGATCTGCTCGGCCGCCTTGTTGCGGCTTTCCCTCAATGCTTCCATCTCGGCGATAAGCTTGCGGCGCTGTCCGTCCCAGTCTAGGAGTTCGCTGAAGTTGACCTCCTGGCCGCGCTTGAGGAGCGCGGCCTTCACCGCGTCCGTATTTTCCCTGATCAATTTGATGTCTAACATTTAGACCCCTTGTTTTCAGTTATAAGCTGTAAGTTATAAGTTCTAAGCCGTCTTGCTTATATACTTTAGCTATTAATATTAACTCTTTGAGCTTACGCTTTAAGTTGTATGCTTATGCCGTTAAAAGTCTTTTCTTAAAACTTATAACTTAGAACTTACGGCTGTTCCGTTATCCTTTAACCACTCCCAGCGGTTTCATCCGGGCTACTCTATTCGAAATGCCGGCCTGTTCGCAGATACCCACGACTTCCGAAACATCCTTATACGCTGACGGGGCTTCCTCGGCGAGCGTCTTCCAGGAATCCGACCTGACTATGATGCCCCTTTTCTCAAGGTCCCTGGCGAGTTCTTCGCCCCTTACGCCCTTGAGCGCCTGGGTGCGGCTCATCACCCGGCCCGCCCCGTGGCAGACCGAACCCCAGGTTTCCCCGAGGGCTTTCTCCGTGCCGACGAGCACGTAAGACTCGGTCCCCATCGTGCCCGGCACGAGCACCGGCTGGCCGCAGCAGCGGTAGCCTTCGGGTATAGAAGCGCTGCCTTTGGGGAAAGCTCTCGTAGCGCCCTTGCGGTGCACAAGAAGCCGCCTGCCGGCGTGCTCTTCAAACTTACCTATATTATGCGCTACATCGTAGACTACGTCAAGGCCCAGTTCCGCGGGAGAAAGCCCCAGGGCCTTCATCAGCGCTTCCCTGACCCAGTGAGTGATTATCTGGCGGTTGGCCCAGGCGTAATTTGCCGCGCACACCATCGCCGAATAATATTTTTTTCCCTCGGGGGAAGCGACCGGCGCGCAAACCAGCTGACCGTCCGGGATGTTTATCCCGTAGCGTTTCACCGCGGGCTGCATGAACCTGATGTAATCGTCGCAGACCTGGTAGCCGAGCCCGCGCGAGCCCGTGTGTATCATCACGGTCACCTGGCCTTCAAAGAGCCCGAAAACCGCGGCGGTTTCCTTGTCGAATATCTTGTCTACTGCCTGAATTTCCAGGAAATGATTTCCCGCGCCGAGAGTCCCCAGCTGTTCCCTGCCCCGTTCCACCGCCCTCTTGCTGACGGCGCCGGGGTCGGCGCCTTTAAGAGATCCTTCTTCTTCGGTATATTGCAGGTCGCGGGCCTCGCCGTAACCCTTTTTTACCGCCCACGCGGCTCCTTTAGCGAGCACCTCGCAGACCTCGTCCGGAGAGAGGTTGAGTTTGCCCGTCGAGCCGACACCCGAGGGAATGTTCGCGAAAAGCCCGTAGACCGCTTCCCTGATCTTATTCGTCAGCGCGCTTTTTTGAAGGTTCGTTCTAAGCAGTCTTACGCCGCAATTGATGTCGTAGCCGATCCCGCCCGGAGAGATAACGCCATTATCAACGTCGAACGCCGCGACACCGCCGATGGGAAAGCCGTAACCCCAGTGCACGTCGGGCATCGCCAGCGACTTATCGACTATGCCGGGAAGCGTCGCGACGTTAGCAACCTGCTCGGCGGCCTTTTCGCGGATGACGTGGTCGATCATTTTTTCGGAAGAATAGATCAGGCCCGGGACGTTCATCGCACCGGCCTTCGGGATCTCCCAGAGGTAATCGGTGATCCTGTTGAGTTTCATACGCTCACCGAAATTATACTTTATTTACCGTCATTAAAGCAAAATAAAAAAGCGGCCGCCATTCAACCGCTCTGAGGATAGCCGCAGAATTGAATCGAAGTCAGTCCGAGGGAGTTAACATAACCTGTCATCTCCATTGCTCGGAATAGATATTTTTGGTATAATTCATTGGTCAACAAGGCAAGAACTCGCGAACATACAACATTTCAGAGCAGTATCAAGCTGCCGCCATCGTCTAGCGGTTTAGGACATCGCCCTCTCAAGGCGGAGATCATGGGTTCAAATCCCATTGGCGGCGCCAAATTCCATTTATGGTATTTGGCAACAACAAAATAAGATTTTAATAATTTTCAACCCACCTTCTTTCTTCCTCGCAAATAGTTATCTCCCGTATTTCCCCATCAGCTCGGCTGCGCCGAGGACACGGCCCTTCATCGCTTTGAGCACCTGCTTCTCGGTAGCTCCGGCAGGTTCCCGTTCACTTTTTTTCGCGCTGTTTTTGAGTATCTCTATGACCTCTATGTCCTCTATCTGGGAAAAGTCCCGGTAGAACTGGCCCACGCCGAAAAATTCCGGCGGTACTTTCAGGCACACCGTTTCATCGGCCATCCCGGCGATCTTCCTGAGCGAATCCTCCGGGGCGACCGGCAGGGCCGCGATGATCTTATCAGGGTGTTCCTGCCTGGCCGACCAGACGGCCGCCCGCATCGTCGAGCCCGTGGCGAGGCCGTCGTCGGTTATGATGACCGTCCTGCCCTCTAGGGTGATCTTAGGTTTTACGGCGCGGAAGAGCTTCACCCGCCTGCGTATCTCGCCGAGCTGGAAGGCCTTTTCGTCCGAGACGTACGCGGCCTGCCAGCTCATCTCGTCCGCGAACCTGTCATCCAGAAAAACCTTGCCGCTCTCGGTCACGGCGCCGATGGCGAGCTCGGGGTTCATCGGCGCTCTCAGCTTCCTCGAGATCACTATATCGAGTTCGGACCCTAGTTCGCGGGCTATGACCCCCGCGATCATCATCCCGCCCCTGGGTATGCCGAGCACGACCGTATTTTTACCTTTGTATTCCGCCAGTTCCTGCGCGAGCAGGCGGCCCGCCTCCATTCTGCCTGAGAAAGGTTCGCCGCTGTTGGAAATAACTCTCATTTTCCCGCCGGGAATTTTCATTTAGCCTCCACGCAAAAGCCGTTCCGCTTCCTCGCGAAAGCAGGAAAGGCTCCCCCCCGCTCAGTTATGCCCATCAGTATGATTCTAGCCAATATAAAGCTCCGCCCCAATGGTTTTTTCTCCATTTCGCTGAATAGTTTCTACCGGAAAAGGGCGCGGGGGTTTACGGAGGGCAGGCCGCATGGCTATGGAGAGCTGTTTAAAGTGGTTTATCGGTTTCTGCGGGCAGAACCGCGGAGGCGTCGGCTTCGCCGGTGGAGAGGAGTTTATCGCCGAGGTTGTCGCAGCGTTTCGAGGCTTCGTCGTATTTATTCTTTATGTTCGTTATGTGGCCGCCGAGCACGTCGAAATCTTTTTTGAAGCGCTCGAAATCGCCCTTGAGGCGCGCGAGGTGCTTTATTATCTCCTGGGCGCTTTTTTCTATGCGCATGCCCTTGAGGCCGAGGACTATGGCCTGGATGTAGGCGTAAAAGGAGTTCGGGGAGACCGGGATTACCTTGTGCTTGAGGGCGTAGTCGGAGACGCTCTCGCCGGAGCTCTCGTCCTTGATGATCGTTTCGTAGTAGACGTTCTCGGCGGGGATATACATAAGCGCGAAATCGAACGTCCCCTCGTCGGGCAGGATGTATTTCGAGGCGACCGCGTCGATGTGCTTTTTCACGTCTGACGCGAACTTCTTTTTGGCGTTCTTCCTCTCGTTCTCGTCCTCGGTCTCTATCAGGCGCTTGAAATTTTCCAGGGGGAACTTGGAGTCCACCGGCACGAGGCCCGCACCGAGGCGTATCACGGCGTCCACGGTCTCCCCGCTCCTGAATTTTTTCTGCAGTTCGAAATGCTCCCTGGGCAGCACCTGGGCGAGGACGTCGCCGAGCAGCAGTTCGCCCAGGCCGCCGCGCAATTTCGGCGCCTGCAGTATCCCCTGCAAACTCGAGATGTCTTTTCCCACCTCAAAGATACGCTCGGCCGCCTGGGAAAGGGAACCGATCCCCTTGTGCACATCGGAAACGGCCCTGGCGGCGTTATCGAGCCGCTCCCCCATAGTTTTCTGCGCGCTGACCATCTGGCCAGTCACGGCGTTGAGCTGCAGGTTCACCTGTTCTATTATGCCGGTGAGCTGTTTGTTGACGGTCTCGGTGTTGCACCTGAGGCTTTCCGCGAGCTGGCCCCGCAGGCTCTCGACCTGCTGTTGCAGAAGCCCGAATTCCCTGCCGCTCGAAGGCGGTTTTCTCGACTGCCAAATGACGAACAGGACCAGGACCACCACTAAAATTGAAAGGACTGCCGTAATCATTTAGTTTTCCTCAAGGGCGTGACAGGCCGGCGAGCATCGTGTTTGCGTCTTCCAGCAGTATCGCGACCGACCGGGCTTCGAACCAGTCTTCCTTTTTTTGCTCCCGGATATTGTCTATATTCAAAAAGAACACGTCTTTTTTACCCTCTATTTCCAGCAGGTCGTGGGGGTTGGCCGTAAAATAGTCCGTGAACCAGTTCTTGATGTCCCTCTGGCTCTTTATCCTGAACTTCTCCTGCCTTTTCTGGAGCCGGCTTATAAAAAGCCCCAGGTGGTTCCGGGCGTCCGCCTGAACGTTACAGGCCAGGGCGCGGTCGAGGTGCATCAGGTCCCTGACGAGGTCTTTTCCCGTCTGCCTGTCAAGCCTGCCCTTCCTGAGGGCCATCTCAATTTCTCTCTTGAGGAGGGCCAGGTCGACTTTTTTGCTTATGAGGAGTTGGGCCGCGACGGAATTCGAATAGGATATTTCGATCTCCTGGACATCGCCCGACGAGGCAAGCCCGGAAATGCTTTTTGACACGTAATCGTCGTTGACCATCACGTCGACCTCAACGAGGTAGACGCCGCTTTCGTTGGCCGTCACGGAAAGCGTGTATTTACCGTCGGGCGGATCGGGGACCACCAGGCTCCTGGACTTCGAGCCGCTCCCGATGGCCTGTTCCACGTAACAGCTGCCGGGCAGAGAGGAAAGTATCCTGCCGCTTTTTTTATCGTAACCGGCGCATTGGCCGAACCGGTGTTTCAGGAAAAGCTCGATGAAAGGCCCTTTCGAGTGCTGGGAGTCGAAAAGAGTGGACCCGCCGTACATTTCCATGCCGCCCGCGAAGGCGGCAGCCGCGAAACAAGATAATAGCAATAAGGAAAAAAATATTTGACGCATCGCATTAATAATACGGTCGAACGGCCGGCCGCAGGAAACGGCTCACGATTAAAGCGTCCGTTTTCGAGTTTTCTTCGGCAGGCGCGGCACTTATCCGCGCTCTTAAATTTACCACAATAATCTAGTTTTGTCAATTATGCCGGTTTTTACCTTGATAAATGCGGTTATTTATGGTATATTTCATTGAATTACTGAGTCAAAAAACTTATGGTTATCAACCAGGTCCAATTCAAAAAATTTGAGATTCCCCAGGCCAAGGTGCTCGCGAGGCTGGGATTCGCGAACGGCAAAACTAAAATTGATCATAAAATCAAAGAAATCTTTGATGAAGAATTGGCAACGGCAAAAAAACTTCTTTCGCCGAAGCAGGTGGTCGCTTCAAGCCCGCTGAGATTTTCAGGCCCAAAAACAGCGCTCCTTGAACCTTGTTTCGTTATCGAGAGCTCCGGCATCGCGCGGCTCCTGAGGGATTGCTCCGAGGCGGCGGGTTTCGCGGTGACCATAGGCCCCGCCCTCGAAGCGCTGAGGGACAAATACCTTAAAGACAGGGAAACCACCAGGGCGCTCGTGCTTGACGCCGCGGGCTCGGTCGCCGCCGAAGAGCTCGCTGAAATAACGAACGCGCAGATCAGGAACGAGGCTTCAAAAAGAGGGCTGGCCGCGACAAGGCGGTTCTCTCCCGGTTACGGCGACTGGCAGCTCTCCTGCCAGAAGGATTTTCTCGCCTGGCTGGGCGCCGGGCAGGCCGGCATAAAGGTAACTGAGACTTTCCAGATGCTGCCCGAAAAATCCGTTTCAGCGATACTGGGCTTAAAAAACGAGAACAGGGAACATAATGGATAAAATACAATTTAAGAACCTGCTTTCAGAGCGCGTCGTGATACTTGACGGCGCCCTGGGCACGGAACTGCACAGGCGCGGCTATCTCTCCGACATAGGCGCTCCGGAAGTGCTCAACATCAAATACCCGGACCGGCTCAAAACCGTTTACATGGATTATTTCAAGGCGGGCTCCGAAGCGGTGCTGACGAACACTTTCGGCGCCAACAGGCTCAAGCTCAAGGATTACGGCCTCGAGGTCTCGCTCGACGCCATAAACAGGAGCGGAGTGAAAGTCGCCAGGGAAGTCGCCAAAAGCTTCGGCGGCCTGGTGGGCGCGGACGTCGGGCCCGTGGGAGCCTACCTCTCCCCGCTGGGGCCCGTCGAATTCGACGAAGCCTACGACGTCTTCTCCGAGCAGATCCGCTCGCTCGCCGCGGAATCCCCCGATTTTCTCGTCATAGAAACGATGGCCGACATCCGCGAGGTAAAAGCGGCCCTGCTCGCCGCGAAAGACAATTATTCCGGTTTTATCATAGCCCAGATGACGTTTACCGACGACGGCACGACCGTTACCGGCACCGACGTGCTCTCCTTTCTCGCCGTCGCCGAGGCCATGGGCGCGGACGCCGTGGGAATGAACTGCTCGGTGGGCCCGGAGGAGCTGGCCAGGCTCGCGAAACTGCTCGCCTCCTACACGCAGCTTCCCATATCTTTCAAACCGAACGCCGGCATGCCAAAACTCATAAACCGCCAGACGGTTTTCCCCGGGACGCCCGAAGAGTTCCTGCAGGCGAGCGTCAAGGCCCACTCTTACGGCGTGAACCTGCTCGGCGGCTGCTGCGGCACGAACCCCGAATTCATTAAACTTCTCTCCGCCAGGCTCAAGGGCAAACCGCCCGCGGCCCGCAAGCCGAGAGAAAAATTCCTGCTCTCATCGCGGACAAAAGCGATAGACCTGATAAATCAAGAGCCTGAAACGGCGGGTTTTAATAACAAGCTCGTCAAAGCTATCCTGCCCAGCGTAAAAAAATTGTTTATCGTGGGCGAGCGTATAAACCCCACGAACCGCAAAAAATTCCAGGAAGAACTGCTGGCCGACAATTATTCGACCCTGCGCGGTGAAGCGAGGAAACAGGCCGCGGCGGGCGCCGATGTGCTCGATATGAACCTGGGGATGCCCGGCGCCGACGAAGCGCTGCTTATGGCCAGGGCCGTCGCGGAGATCCAGGAAGTGGTGCCCGTGCCCCTGTGCCTGGATTCGAGCCTCGCGGGCGCTCTCGAGGCCGGCCTCAAGGCCTGCGCGGGAAAACCCATCATCAATTCGGTCAACGGCGAGCGGGAGAAGCTAGACAGGATCCTGCCGCTGGCCAGGCGCTACGGCGCGGCGCTCATCGGCCTGACCACTGACGAAAAAGGCATACCGAAGACGGCCCCGGAACGGATCGCGATAGCGGGACGCATCCTTGAAGAAGCCGGGAAAGCGGGCATCCCCGAAAGCGAAGTAATAATAGACTACCTGACGCTCGCCGCGAGCGCCGCTCCCGGCCTCGCCGCCGAAACGCTCAAAGCCATAACGGAATCGAAGAAAAGATGGCCGGGCGTCAAGACCATACTCGGCGTTTCCAACGTCTCGTTCGGGCTGCCGGCGAGGCAGGTCCTGAACTCGACGTTCCTCAAGCTCGCGGTAAAAGCGGGCCTCGATATGGCGATACTCAATCCCTTCGAGGACTGGGGGACGGACGACCCTCTGGCGCGGGAGCTCCTCACCGGGGCCGACCCCTCGGGAAAGAAGTACATAGCGAAATACTCGGGCTTCGCGAAGAAAACACCGGCGCAGGAAACCAGGGCGCTGTCCCCGGACGAGCGCGTCTACACCTCGGTCCTGGACGGGAACCGCGAGGAGATCGCACTGGCCGTGCGGGAGGCGCTAGGCGCGGGCTTCGAGCCCCTGAAGATCGCCAACGATATGATACTCAGGGCACTCAACGAGGTCGGCGAGAAGTTCGCGTCAAAAGAATATTTCCTGCCGCAGGTCATACTCTCCGCGGAAACCGCGCAGGCGGCTTTTGCCGTTATAAAGCCGCTCCTCAGGAAAGATTCCGGGTTTTCCCTGGGCAAGATCGTGCTCGCGACGGTGAAAGGCGACGTTCACGACATTGGAAAGAACATAGTAGCGGCGGTGCTCGAGAGCCACGGGTGGGATGTCATCGACCTGGGAAAGAACGTGGAGGCGAAAAATATCGTGGAAGCGGCGCTCAAGCACAACGCCCCGCTGATCGGCCTTTCCGCGCTGATGACCACCACCATGCCCGAGATGGAGAAAGTTGTCCGCGAAAGGAACGAGCGCAAGGTCCCCGTAAAGATACTTATAGGCGGTGCGCCCGTCACCGAAAAATACGCAAAAGAGATAGGCGCCGACGGCTACGCCAAGGACGCTGTCCGGGCGGCGCAGGTCGCGTGTTCCCTCATCTGACACCGTCCTTAAGGTAATACCAGCATGCGAATCCTCGATGAAGCAAAAGCCCGGTCCGGCCGGGAGAAGAGCGAACTCCTGAGCTTTATCAACGGCGTCTACCGGGACGGCACAAACCACGGCGAGCTAGGGGAAGCGCTGCAGTATCTTCATGATAACTCGACCGAAACGTTCTACAAGAATATCTTCCTTAACCGGCTCGAATACCTGAGCGGCAAAACACTCCTCGTTTCAAAACCACAGCACCTCCTGGCGTCGCTTTCCGACAAATGCAACCTGAATTGCGCCATGTGTTACGAAAAGACCGGCAGCGTGATCCCGGAAGCGGCGCTCGATGAATTCACGGCGCTTTTCCCGTACGCAAGGCGCGTGGAGTGGATAGGCGGCGAGGTACTGCTGCTTGAAAATTTCGAGCGCCTGTTCGACGCCGCGGCAAAATACCCCCACATAAGCCAGATAATCACCACGAACGGCACGCTAGTCGATGAAAAATGGGCTAATAAATTTATTGCGAACAGCGTCGAAGTCAGGTTTTCCATTGACGGGGTGACAAAGGGCACTTATGAACGCATCCGGCGCGGAGCTTCGTTCGAGGGGTTGCTCGCGAATCTGGAACTAATTAAAAGGTTGCGCCTCGGCAGGCCTCGTCTTTCGAGACCGCTTATATGCATGAGTTTTATCGTTATGCGATCGAACTACAGGGAGATACCGGAAGTTATTGGCTTTGCGAAAGCGCACGGGATAGAACACGTGAACTTTTTAAGGTTACTGGATTTTAACCGGGAGTCATACGTCAGAGAGAACATCGACAGCGACCCGAGGGTCGAGGAATACCTTTCCAAAGCGTTCGGGCGCGTGGAAGAGCTCTCAGGGAAACTCGGGGTCAGCTATATAATACATTTCGCCTTAGGCGGTCGCAAAAGGGGGTCCTTTAATGAAGCGCTCAACGGAGAAAAATCGAGACCGTGCAGGGTGCCGTGGGAAAAAATAGAGATTTGCGGCGATCACCGCGTCCGGCCTTACTGCCATTGCGATTTCGTTGGCAGCGTCGCGAAGAACTCGCTCGGTGAAATATGGAACGGCGAAGAAATGCGGAACTACCGTGAGCGGCTGGTCCGGCTCGGACAGGAAAACTCGTGCGGAAGCGAGTGCCTCGAACGCACATTCTGCGACGCCACTCTTTTCGATTGAAACCCGCCTCTGGCAGCCTGGTACCCGTACTCCTATAACAAAACAAATATATATTAGCAGGTCTTTAGACGGCACGCTCACAGGGAGTAAAAATAATTCGTTTATGTTATTTTGCGGGGTTGTCCTGCAGGTCGGGCGGGTTCTCGCGGGGCGGGATCTCTATGCTCTTTAGCCAGATCACGCCGGCTATGATGGCGCCCGTAAAATATATCACCCAGAGATAGGTGTAATACTGGCCGAAGAAGGCGGCAAAACCCGCGACCATGAGCGAGCCCGCGAAAGTAAGAAGTCCTATCTCGAGAAGTTTCCATTTTTTCTGCATCTGGTTGTAAATGTTGCTCAGGGGGTAGTTATACCTCCTGTGGCGGACGTACGCGGCCGCCAGCACGAAAAAACCTACCGGGGAGATCAACTGGGTCATCAGGTGGATGAGGACGAGTTCTATCCTCAGGGGCCCGGTGGAGAACCAGGTCGCGTCGTAAACGTTGAAACCAAAATAGGTGGTGAGCACTTTCGAGCCGCTTATCGCTACGGAATTTACGAGGATGAACATAAGGGCCATCAGCACGCCTACGGCGTAGGCCGCGAAAACGGTCGACTTGGGCGTGCCCTTGTCGCTCGGCACCCAGTGGAATATGCCGACCAGTATCGCGGGCGATATGACGGCCATCAGGAAGAACTGCCTCGCGCAGTTGATGATCAGCGGCCAGGGGTGCGGGCCGATGATGTTCTGGAGTGGCCGGGTCATAAAGTAGATCCCGAACATTAGGAAAGCCGCGAAAACCTTCCTGTAGCCTATCTCGCCGAACATTATCATCCTTATCTTGCTGACCCTTTTTATCTCGGCCGCCATGGAAAAAAACACGAAACCCGCGATAACGGGAACTATCAGGTTTATCAGCGGCAGTATTTTCATTTTCTCCTCTGTTTGCCCGCCAGCAGGAACTTGTATCTGTCGGTTACCACGCGGTTCATCGCGAGTTTTGACGGTTCGGTCACGAAAAACACCGGGTGTTGTCCCCGGCCGGGCACGGTTATCTCGCAGTGGACCGCGTCTTTGAGCACGGTGAAGAACATCGTCCGGGGATCGTTGAATTCCAGCCTCACGGCGGCGAAGTCGCTGTTCCCGAGCTCCCCCCGCCTCAGTTTCTCCAGGAAGCCGCGTTTTTTCAAGAAGCTCAGTATCAGAAAGAGCGGCTTGTAATTCTTTTTGCCGGGATTTAAAAGCACGAGATCCTCGTTATCCGGGTGAAAACTGAACTCGATCTCCGTGTTCCTCTTGCCGACGCCGAGCAGGCTGTGCCCGCCGAACTTTTCGTCCGAGCGGTAGAAAACGTCCACCGCGCCGGTCTCGGTCCTGGTGCCCAGTATTTTCGAGGTGGGCCTCACAACCTTTATCAATCCCTTTTTTTCAAGGAACGAAAAAGTTTTCGCCGACGCCTTCAACTGTTTTATTTTTATTGTTTTCATAGCTTTGTTTCGTTCTGGCTTTCGCAGGCGGTAAGGGTGTTCTTCATCAGCATCGTTATGGTCATAGCGCCCACGCCGCCCGGCACGGGAGTGAGCCAGCCGGCGATATCTTTTACTTCTTCAAAATCCACGTCTCCGCAAAGCCCGTCTCTGGTCCTGTTTATGCCGATGTCTATGACCGCGGCGCCGGGTTTTACAAAATCTTTCTTGATCATCTTCGGTATGCCTATCGCCGCGACGAGAATGTCGGCCGAGCGGCAAACGCCGGCGAGGTCTTTGGTCTTAGAGTGGGCGACGGTGACAGTCGCGTTGTTGGCCAGCAGCATCATCGCGACCGGCTTTCCCGCCAGGTTCGAGCGGCCGACCACGACCGCGGTCTTGCCCGCGATCTCGATGCCGTATTTTTTCAGGAGCAGTATGGAGCCGTATGGCGTGCAGGACATCAAAAGTTTTTTCGAGACGAGCTCGTCCCAGCTCTTGGCCGAACACAGGAGCCCGATGTTGTGCGGGTGGAGACCGTCGACGTCTTTTTTCGGCGAGATGGTGTCGAGCGCTTTTTCGGCGTTCAAGCCCCGGGGGAGCGGCAGCTGCAGCAGAATGCCGTTGACCGCAGGATCGGCGTTTAGCTTTTCTATGCGGGCTATTATCTCCGGTTCGCCCGCCCCGGCAGAGAGCTTGTGGTGGGAAGACTTTATCCCGAGCTCGCCGCAGGCCTTTATCTTGTTGGCGACGTAGACCTCGCTTGCCGGGTCTTCGCCTACGAGGATCGTCGCCAGGCCCGGGATTATGCCCTTGCCTTTAAGCTCCGCGATCCTTTTTTTCAGCTCTACCCTTATTTCCGCCGACGCCTTTTTCCCGTCAATTATCTGCATTTTATCCTCTTCGTGTCTAGAGTCGTGAACGGTTTTCGCGCTTAGCGCTTATCACTTTCAAGCCGTAACCCTGATGTGATTGGTAAAGATCCACGGCCTTAATTTTCCCGATACCTTCTGGAACGCTTCCGCCCGGTAAACTCCGGACTCCGCTATGTCGAAGTAAAGATGCTGCTTTGAGCTTTCGGCGATCAGTTCGCCGCCGCGCAGGAGCCTGATCAGCCCCGGGCCCGGCAGTTTGACCTCGGCGGCGGCCGGGCCGTCCGCGATCTTCAGCGACCGGCCGCAGCAGGCGGAACCGCCCGCGTTGAAGATCCTGAACTCGAAACCTTTCGCGCTCTTCCAGTATTCCTGCGCGACGTACATTCCGGCCGACTTTATGGCGTTCTGCAGCTGGTTTACCGCGCTCTCTTTATCGGAGCTGAGGGGCTCGTCGAGCAACACATGCGTCCTTATAGTCCTGAAAGCGTAATCGAACGGGAATATCCTGAAATTGAGACCGAAAAACCTTTTCTTCGAATTGTGGTTGTCTATCTCGCCGAAACCCGCTACCCGGCCGGCGGCGTTAAGCTCGTCCCAGCGGCGGAGAGTCTCAGCCTTGGGCCCCGAAAGGGCGGCGGACGGAAAAATATAAGACCTCAGGGCGGCCGGCAGGGAGGTGAGCTTTTCCTGCCAGTCGGTCATCAGGTCCCAGAGGCTCACGCCGGCGTAGCCTTTTACCGACCAGTCTTTCCAGGGGTATGCTTTCACTCCGAACTTCGGCGCCCCCGTGTGGTCGGGATGGGCGATCAAACCGAAACCGCCCCCGGCGTTGACCGCGTCTATATAGTCCTGCGGCCTGGAGCTTTTTTTCCACGCGATGACGGCTTCTTTTATGCCGAGCGCGAGGTAGTGGCTGTACCTGGGAGATATCTCCTCGCCCACGAGCACGAAAACTCCGTCGTGCCAGCCCGCCCACCCGTCTTTGGCCGCGTCGAGCCTGAAGTGATCGGTGATGACGACAAAATCGAGCCCCGAGCGCCTGGCGGAAGCGATCACGTCTTTTATGTCCGTGTTACCGTCGAAGGAATAGGCGGTGTGAATGTGAAAGGCGCCGGAGTAATCGAACATTTTCAACACCTGAGTGTTAAATATTAAGCGGTAAGCGATAAGTGGTAAGCGTTAAGCCGTCAAAGTCCTTGAATCTTGTCTTACCGCTTATCGCTTACCGCTGATATTATATCTTTTCATCCCGTGCTCGAGAATGTCTACTATTATGCTCCGGTGCGTCCTGCCGGTAGCGAGAGCAACCAGCGGGAAGACGTCTATGCTCCCGAGGTGCGGGAGCGGGTTGCATTCCAGAAAATAGGGGATGCCCCGGCGGTCGACCCTTATGTCGATGCGGCCCAGGTCCCTGCAGCCGATGGCGCGGTAGGCGCCGAGCGCGAGAACCTCGATCTTCTTGAGCAGCCGTTCGGGCGCCCGGGAAGGGCAGATGTATTCTATCTCGCTGTTGCCGAGTTCGGCCCTCGTGTGGGTGTAGAACTCGTCGCCGAGATCCGCCTTGCCCTGAAGCGATATCTGCACCGGCGGCAGGACTTCCGGCGGGTCGTTGCCGATGACCGCGACGGTGAATTCCTGGCCGCTGATAAATTCCTCGACCAGGGCCGGCTGGCCGTACGTCTTGACGATGGCTCTTACTCTTTTTCTTACGCCGGCCAGGTCCTGCGCGACCGAGTCGGAAGAGATGCCTTTAGAGGTGCCCTCCTCGCTCGGTTTTACTATCACGGGGAATTTCAGCTTGAAATCTTTGAGGTCTTTTTCGGAGGACGCCTCGACGAAACGCGGCGTAGAAAGCCCGTGGTAGGCGAGGATCATCTTGGCTACGGCCTTATCGAGGGTTATCCCCATCGCGAGCGCGTCAGAGCCGGTGTAGGGTATACCGAACATCTCGAGGATCGCCGGCACCTGGCTCTCCCGGTTCCTGCCGGAAACGCCTTCGGCGATGTTGAAAACTATGTCCCACTTTGCGCCTTTGGAGATCTTCTTGAGGAGGCTCGGGGCGTTGCCGATCCGCTCTACGTCGTAGCCGCCGGACCTCAGGGCGCCCTCTATATCGGAGAGCGTTTCTTCGGTGTCGAACTCGGAATATTTGTCCGGGGCTTGGCCGGGCAGGAGCTTGTAATCGGCTTTCGCGTCGTAAGTGAACCCTACTTTTATTTTTTTCGCAGCCATAAGAAATTATCTCCGGGAAAATTAGATGGAGTTCCATTATACCAACAATTCACTCTAAAATCAAATGCGGTTTTCGGCCGGAATTAAAGAAGCGGCGGGTACAGGCGGGCTTGTTCCGTCAGAAGGAGTAGCTGAGGCGGGTGTTGACCCCGCGCTCAACGGTGTCGTTGGCGGAGGTAATATTGTCGACCACCTGCACGTAGGAGCCGCCCAGGGTCCACGCCGTGGTGGCGCTAAGCGCTAGCGTCATCTCTAAATTGACGGAAGAATCCTGGCGGTCGACCATCAGCGTCTGGGTAGTGGCGTCGTTCTGGCGGCTGATGTAGGTCCCCCAGGCCTGGGCCGTGAGCTTGCGCGGCATCACGGCGTAGTTGACCGAAAAGCTGTACGAGGGAGATTTGCTAAGGATGGTCTTATCGAGGTCTTTCGAATCGCTCGACGTCACGCCGAGGTTAAGCGAGAGCCTCGATCTGAAATTAGCGTTTACCGTCACCCCGGCCGTGTTGGTCTCGAGGTCGTCGGAAACCTTGTTCCTGTCGCGGAACTCCGACTGCTGGAGGCTCAGGCCAAGGTTGACTATGTTTATCTGGGCGCAAAGCCCGAAGGCCAGCGTGTTCGTGTAGTTGTCCTGGGCGCTTAGAGGGTCGCCCTGGGCCTGGTTGGTGGCGTAAGACAGAGAAGGTTTCGGCCAGCGGCCCGGGCTGTTGTAAGAGACTCCGCCGTTGTAAATGCTCTGGGTCGTCGTGACTCTCGCGGCGTCGCCGCTGAGGTTATCCTTGAACCGGTTGGCGCCCGCGTTGACGCTGAGCCGGTTGAATAGGAGCCCGCTCGCGTAAAAATCTATCGTCTGCCGGTCCCTGGGAGCGCCGGGAGAGCCGAAAGAGTAAAAATTCGGCCTGGTCTCCTGGTAAGACGTGCGCAGGGTGAAATTGCGCGGGCTCACCCTTAGCTCGGCCCGGTAAGCGGAATCGTTTATCGAGGCCGTGCTGATGCGCGTGTCCGCGACATAGCTTGAGTTCTGGTATTCCGCGGCGAAATTGACGTCGTTGGCGAGCGCCCACTGCAGCATGGCGCCGGTCACGGCGTTATCCGCCGGGGTGAGGTTCGGGCCGAACGTGGTCAGGGAGTCCTGCCTGTCGAAGCTGGTAACGTAGTTGCCGGAAAGCGTCATATCGAGCGGGAGGTCGACCCCGGCCTTGGCGCCCATCAGCCAGCGCTCGAAAGTGCCGTTAGTGACGGAGTTTCCCTCGACCGCCTTGGCGGTCCTCGCGCCCACGACGCTGGCCGAGAATATACCGGATTTGCCTTCGTACTCCGCCCCCCTCATCCCCGTCCCGTAGAGGGACAGCGGCGAGAAGACGGGCAGGACATCGCCGAGGCCGAGCACCCAGCCGGTACCGTAATAGTTGAAGAGGATGGTGTAGATCTCGCTGTCCATGCCGGAAGAGGTCGTGGTGGACACGGGGGTGTGGAAAGTGTAGAGATTGAAGAGCATCGCGTGGTCCATCATCTGGCCGACGAGATTGAGACTGAAGTTACCGGTATAGTCCTTCCACTCGTATCTCGAGCTCTGCCGGTAAGACAGCACGGCGTTGCCGCCCATCTTGAAGCCCGAGGGTTTCTGCGGGGCGACCGGGAGCGGCACCACGCCGAAAGAGGAATACTCGCTCTCTATTATCCTTTGCTCCTTGTAGACCAGGTAGACCTTGTAAAAATACGTTCCGACGTAGTTAGAGGGCACGTTGAAGGGAATGTAGAAAAGGCCCGTGCCGCCGGGATCGATGGTGTTCGGGCCTTTAAAGCGGCTGGTCTGGATGAGATATTTCTTCTGCGAGTCGTAGATCTCGGCTTCGAGGTAATACTGGTTGGACAGCCACTGTTCGGTGCCGACGTTGATGGCGATCACCTGGAAGGTGATGTCTTCGCTCGCGACCACGGGGTCCGGGGCGGCGACCACCAGTTGGAACCTGCCCAGGTCCTGCGCGAAAAGCGTCCCCGCTCCGGCGAACGCGAGAGCCGCGGCGAGCATAAGCCCCCGGAATACGTTCGCCCCCGCGGTTATTTTAAGAAAGCGGCCTCCGCCGTTACCCATTCGTTATTTCATCCTCATGAATTTTTTGAGTTCCTGGTCGCTTGGATCAATCCTGGAAGCCGTCAGCCAGGCTTCCTTGGCTTTCTGCTTGTTGCCTGAAGCGTAATAAGCCGAGCCCGCCCTCTTGAGCGCGAGCACGCACTTCGGCTCGAGCTCCAGAACGTCGTTGCACTCGAGTATGGTCTTATCGTATTTCGCGTCGTAGATGTTGGTCAGCGCCGACTGCAGTTTCTGGTCCACAATGTTCATCCCGGACACCAGGCGCTCGCTCCCGGCGGCCTCGCGGTACTCGGTCTCCATAAAATCCTTGAGCTCCGCCGCGGCGGTATAGTCGGGCTTTAACTGCCAGGCGTAACGGCTGGCGTTGACCGAGATCCTGGGGTCCTCTTTTTCCGAGAGGTAGGCGTTGACGGATTTTCTCATCAGCCACTGGACCTTCCCCTGCTTCGTTTCCTCCGGGACCAGCGCGGCGACCTTGCCGAGTTTTTCCCCGAGCGTTATCCAGCGCTTGTTCCCGGGGTCGAGCGCGAGCAGCTCCGCGTTCTTCCCGGCGGCCGCGCCATAACTGCCGGCGGCCGCGAGCCTGACGATCTCGGCGCTGAGCGGTTTTATTTTTTCCGACATCTTTTGTCTCGCCGTCTCGATGAGCTTTATCGCCAGCGCCTGCTCGGGGTCCGCCTTGAGCACCTCGGTCCAGCGGGCTATGGCGGAGGTGTATTCGCCGTTGTAGAAGGATTCCATCGCGAGGCGGTAATATTCGGAGATAACCCGGTTACGCTCCTTTATCTCATCGGCCGCCGCCCCGAAAGCCGCGGCCGCGAACACGCACATCGATATCAATACGGCTGCTGAACATTTTTTTGACGGCATTCTTATCCCTCTTTCGTTATCAGGAAGTCGTACTGTTTTGACCGTTGTTACTTTGTTTATCTCCATATTTTTTCGGCTTTCGATATTCGAATTTCGAATTCGCCCCATTTTACGATCTCATTATGTTTATCTCTATACGCCTGTTCCTGCCCCTGTTCTCTTCGCTGTTGTTCGGGAAGATCGGCCTGTACTCGCCGTAACCGAACGCCGAGAAGCGTTCCGGCGGTATCTTTTCGGTCTCAATGAAATATTTTATCACGCTGAAGGCCCGCGCCGCGGAGAGCTCGAAATTCGAGCGGAACTTCCTGCCCGTGACGGGCACGTTATCGGTATGGCCGTCGACGATCACCGGGTTGGGCATGTTCTTTATGAGGTTGCCTATCTCCCGCAGAGCGGGGACCGCTTCGGCTTTGAGGTCGCTCGAGCCCAGGTCGAAGAGTATGGGGTTGGCGAGCGATATCCTGACCCGCTGGGCGTTGGTCTCGACCCTGGCGAACTTGTCGAGATTCTTGTCCTTGATGAAACCCTCCATAGTGGAAGCCATCTCCGCCTCTTTTTCCTCTTTCTGTATCTTCTTGAGCTGGGTGCTGTCCCCTCCCATCTGTTTCTGGATGCTCGCCATCGCCTTCTCGTAGCTCGAGGAGTTCTTGAGCGTCGAGAAAGCGTAGAGTATCATGAAAAAGAACATCAGTATCGTTATGAGGTTCGCGTAGTGGATTATCCAGTCCATCTCCATGCCCGCGATGAGGCCGTCTGGCCTCTCTTCCTTCGCGGCCCTGGGTTTGGCCTCGCCGATACCGAGCTCCTCGGTAAAATCGTCGGTCGTCTCAAAATCCTCGTTGAAATCTTCCGGCATAAGCTATCCGCCTTCGCAAAATCTACGACAAAACGTTACAGGGCTTATTTCCTCACCATCACTATCTCTATCCTTCTGTTGGCCGAGCGCCCGTCGGGAGTATCGTTGGGGGCTACCGGGCGGAACTCCCCGTAGCCGGCCGCGACGAAGCGCGCCGGTGAAAGCCCGTTCTCTTTGACGAAGAACTCTATGACGCTGTAGGCCCGGGAGACGGAGAGCTCCCAGTTGGAGAGGTACTGCCCCTGCGAGACAGGCATATTGTCCGTGTGGCCCTCTATTATCACCGTGTTGGGAACGCTCGCTATCACCCTCGCGACCCCGCCGAGCGCGGATTTGGCCGAGGGCGCGAGCTCCGCGCTCCCGGACGCGAAAAGCACCGGGATGGTGAGGGTTATCTTTATCTGTTTTTCGTTTATTTCTACGGAGGTATACTTGTCCGCCCCCTGTTTTTCCATCATCGAGTTGACCTTCTCTACGGCCTCCTCGTCCTTGACGTTCTTCAAGACCTTCTGGGCGCGGAACTCCACCTCGCTCTTGCCCCGGAACTTGTCCTGCATGCCCTTCATTATCTCGGTCCTGGCGTCCCCGCCCATCCTGGAGAGGCCGTAGAGCATAAGAAAAAAAAGCATGAGGTTGGTTATCATATCGGAATAGACTATCGTCCATATCCGTTCGATGGCTGTGTCCTGCTCGTGCTGGGCGAAATCGTCGGGCATATTTTATTTCCCTTTCCCCGCGGCTGGTTTGGAGGTCGAACGGAGCCGGTACGCGAGGAAGGCCTCAAGCCTTCTTTCAACGACCAGCGGCACCTCGCCTTTCTGTATGGCGAGCACGCCCCTCGAGAGCAATTCCTTTATTATCAGCTCGTCTTCGCTATAGATGGTGAGCTTGCCGGCTATGGGCAGGAACAGGAAGTTCGCCCCGAAGATACCGTAGAAGGTCGCCGTGACCGCTATCGCCATCGACGCTCCCATGCTCTGGGCGTCGGTCAGGTTCCTGAGCACCTGCACGACCCCGAGGAGGGTGCCGAGAAGCCCGAAGATGGGCGCGTAGCCGCCCATCGAGCGGAAGATAGAGGATACCTGGTAGTGCCTTCTCCTGACTATGGCCAGCTCTTTTTCAAGTTTTTCGTGGATGGTATCCGCCTCAAGACCGTCGATGACCATCTGCAGGGAATCCCTGAGGAAAGGGGTGTCGAGCCTGGGGAGCTCGTCCTGGAGGGATTCGACGCCGGAGCGTTTCGCTTTTTCCGCGAGTTCCACGACCAGTTTGATCGCGTCGTCGGCGGCTATCCTCTTCGGCGGAAAGAACATCATCAGGACCGCCCTCGGGACCACCTTTATTATTTTCCACGGGTATGTTATGAGAGTGCAGCCAATGGTGCCGCCGAAAACCAGCACAGCAGCCTCGACGTTGAAGAGCAGGTTCACTACCTTCCCTGTCCACATCACGTAATACAGCGCGCCGCCGCCTATCATAAAACCCAAGATCGTCATAAAATCCATAAGTTCTCCTAAATTCTTTTTTATCTATTTACTATTAACTATTCGCTTTTCACAGACCCCTTATCCCCTGCTTATCAGCCCGCGGGCTTCGAGTTTCCTTATGATATCCAGGAGCCGCCTCGTTTCGGTCTCGAGCCTGGCCGGGTTGAAATCCCTGCCCATATCTATTTCCTGGCGGAGCCTGGCCGCGGCGCCCGCCGGAAGTTTCGTGAGGACTTTTTCCGTGAACTCCGCTCCCCGGGACTTGAGCACCAGGGCGAAGACAGCCGGGCTCGCGGCCTTTACCAGCGTCGCGATGCCGGAGCCGTCCATATCGGCGAGCGCCTCAAGGCTTATGAGCGCTTTCCTAACCTGCTCGGCGGCCTCGGGGTTCGAGGCTTTCACGGAACCCAGCACCGCCTCCCTCGTCTTATCGTCGGCGAAATCCAGTATGTTCGTCAGCTTTTCCGCGCCGCCCGAAAGATAGGCTATCCTTTTCCTGACCTTGGCCTCGAAGCCGTCGAGGTCCGAGGGATCGAGCTCGACCACCCGGGCGAGCACGGTGCCGATCTCGCTCTGCTTTTCGGCCGGGAGGCCCGCGATGGTCTTCGACGCGAGCGCCGGTGAGAGATAATTGACTATGGCGGCTATGTTCTGAGCGGATTCGCCGCGCAGTATGTAGAGCAGGGCGCTTAAATTTCCTTCGTTAACGAAGGAAAACGGTTCCTGGTTTGCCAGCACGCCTTCCCGGGCGGCGCTGACGGGCTCCTGGAGCGCCGCGACCGGAGACGCGCCCGCGAACATTTCTTCTTCCGGGCTCCTGCCGCTTTCCTTTATGGCCGAGGCCGCCGCCATTATGCCGGAAATGAACTGGGCCGAGAAACCCTTGAGAGGCCCGAAGAGGAACATGACTAACGCGAGGCTAAAACCCGACACGGCCAGGATGATTATTATCCAGTATATGTTGGGAGGGTATATCAGCATGCCCCAGTAAAACGGGTTCTTCTGGAAATTCATCTGCTTTATCACCAGCTGGTCCCCGCGGGCGGTATCTATGCCCATCAAGCCGCTGGAGACTTCTTTGACGACGCCGACCACCGACTGGGAGACCGCCTTGTCGAGGATGATCGTGACCGTCAGTTTCTTTATGAGCGTCCTCGTGTCCTCGCCGAGCGCCGCGACTACCGCTTCGCCGACCTGCTTCTCGTTTATCGCGTCCTTTATCGGCACGCCCGGCAGGATGAAGTCGTCTTCTTTCTTCTTCTCCTCGGCCTGGGTCTTTTCCGCGGCGAGCTGGACGTTGACTATGACGATTATTTTTTCCGTGCCGGTGATATCTGTCAGCACCTGCTTGAGCCTTGCCTCCATGCTGGATTCGAGGGCGATCTTGGATTCTATGCTGCCCTTGGCTTCCTTCTGGGCGGCCAGGGGCCCCGTGAGGCAGGCGACCGCCGCTAAAACGACTGCGAGATACCGGCACGATTTCATTAGTTCCTCCTGATATGGATCCAAATTAAATATCAAACATCAAATATCAAAAATTATACCTATCTTCCCGGCTCGAAAATCCGGCAAAACAAAAAAATGGGCTTGTTTGAGAATGCTGCTCCCATTCGGATGCGGTTTTTTGTTTATTCGGCTTTGAATTTCAAGTGCAATTCTTTTTCCTTTCCGTCGTCCGTTTTTATCTTGACCTTGAGTTTCTTTTCGGAAGCCGTTCTGGCGCTTATCTTGAGCACGGAGGCGCCGAGATCTTCTCCGGCAACGGTGATGTTGAAGCTCCCGGCACCGGGAGCGCCCGAGAACTTGACTTTAAAGCCGAGTTTTCCCGCCGAGGGAACGGCCTCGAGCTTCGCGGCCCAGGCCTCCGAGCCCGCGGGCGAGAAATTTACCGAAGTATTATCTGAAGAAAGGGTCAGTTTTTTAGAATATTTTTCGTCGGTGACGCCCTTCTTGTCTAGAACGGTCACCGTCCCGTCGTTAGCTTTTCCCGCCTCGAGCGCGCCGTCCGTTTCCAGCTTCAGGGAGCCGGAGGCGTTCATCTCGTCCTGCCAGTTCTCTTTTTCCCCGCCGCCCATGGGAGTGGGCTCCGCGGGAGGCGAGCCGGCGCTGACCGAGCATTTCGAGTTCTTGCTTACATTTTTGGAGCCGTACTCATTGGAGAGCTGAACGACCCCCTCGTAGACCTTGACGTCCGTATGGCCGTTGTTCTCTACGTCCGTTTCGTATTCGGTCCCGCGCACTGAACAGACAGCGACCGGGGTGTGTATCTCGAATTTAGTTCCCTTCTTGAGTATCTTCGTCCAGATCCTGCCGAAAAGCATTTCTATCTTGTTGCCCTCGCCCTTGCCGGCCTGCTCCTCGGGCATCACCTTGAAAGTAGTGTTCGCGTTGAGCCTGTTCTCTATGCCTCCGGTATACGTTATGCCGGCGCGCGAAGCCGGGCCCGTGCGCACGGTATCGCCCTCGTAGACGAACTGGCCCATCTTGAGGTTGCCCCACGTCTTCGAGCCCGCCGGGAGCACCTGCACCTTCCCCTTCGCGTAAGTGACGACCGCGGAGACGGCGGCGTCGCCGGCGTGAACGGGGGCCGCGAGCGCGAAAAACAGAACCGCGGCGGCCGTTATAAAAATCCGTGTCTTTAGACTAGCCATTATCGTTACTCCTGTTATTCAAGCTCCGCCGAATCCACTTTGGCTTTATTGTTTTTCAGCCGGTCGGCGATGTCATTTAGTTCGTCTTCCCCGGCGCCCCTGATCTCGTAGGGCTTGAAGCCCTTGAGCTGTTCGAGGACGTCCTTGGAAACTCCGGGTTTTATCAATTCCCAGATCTCCGTGAGAGTGTAGCCGGCCGAGCCCGACTCGCCGAGCAGTTCGAAATTCACTCCCGGGTAGGCCTTGCCGTTCTCTACCTTCACGGTCTGCTCTTCCGACTGGTATTTGGAGCGCGTGACCTTTAGCGTGTATGAACCTTCCGGCAGGTCTTCTATCTTGTACTGGCCGTTGTCCTTCGTAAAAACCTCTCCGGACCTCGGCCCGCTGAAGCTCACCTTTGCCTCGGCCAGGGACTGGCCGTTCTCCCCGCTGGCTACTTTACCGGTTATCTTCGCGTATTTCGATTTGAAATAGCTTTGTTTGAGGATGATCGACTGGGTCAGTATGTTGTTGCGCACGTTATCATCGTAAAGATTGTGGGAAGCGCTCACGAAGATCGGCTGGTCGGGGGCGAGGTCCGGAACGTTCGCGTTGAACGTCAGGAGCTTGGTTTCCCCGGCGTTGATGAGGTCTATCTTCTGGGTGCCGGCGACCATACCGCCTATGTAGAGTGTGACGGTCAAGTTGTTCTCGGAAGAGCCGCCGGTGTTCTTGAGCTCGACTACGACGTTTATCTGCGGCGGGTCGGCGTCCTGCCCGAGAGTGATGGCCGTTACGGCCACGTCTCTCGTAGAGGAATTAGTGCCCGACTGCTTGAGCGTGAAAGAGAACGGCGTCGGCGAACGCGCCACGACGTTGCCCTGGGCGTCGAGGCCTTCTATTTTCCACCAGTACTGGGTGCCGCTCGAAAGCCTCTGGCGCTGGTCGCTGGGGCTCATCGGATAGGTATAGAGAGTGTCCTGCGTGAAATCCGACAGCAGGGTGTTGTAGAAAGACTGGTTGTCGCCGACGTAGATCTTGTACTGGGAAGCGCCTGAGGCCACCCAGCGGAATATCAGCGGCTGGTCCGTGAGGTCGATCGCGCCGTTGGCGGGGTACGAGAGTGTTATCGTGGGGGAATGCACCGAGAAAACGACCCTCTGCGAGACCGGGGCGCCGCTGTCGGGAGCGGCGGTAACTTCGAGCGTGAAATTCCCGAAAGTGGTAAAAAGAGTGCTCAGGGGAACATTCCCGACTTCGCTTCCCCCCAGGCCCACGCTGCCCGGTATAGAGTTCCCGGTGTGCCTGAAGACCTGGGCGCCGCGGGGATCGTAGACCACATAAGTGAAATTTATCCTGTTGACGGGCTGGGCGGAATAGACCTGGCAGGAAAAAGTTATGTTCTCGGAAGACGAGAAGTTCGACCTCTGCGTCTTTAGCGAATCCAGGGTGCTGACCGAACGCATCTCCAGGGCGAAGCCCGCCGAACAGAAAGCAGCCGCGACCAGCGCGGCTGACAGCGCTTTAAGCATCACTTTTGTTATTCTCATTTTCACTCTCTTTATTATAGTATTATCAAATATCAAGAATCAAATTTCAAAACGCGTTATAAGGTTCCAAAACTTGTCCGCGTCATTTTTAACTCTTGATATTTGAACTTAGAATTTCCGTTATCTTACTACCGCCAGTTTCTTCGTGACGTGCGCGTATTCCCCCGTCTTCTTGTCTTTCACGCGCACCTGGAACAGGTATACCCCGGAGGCGACCCTGGCCCCGTCGGAGTTGGTGAGGTCCCAGCCGTATTCCCAGACGTTCGTGTTGACCGTCAGCTGGCTGGACTTTACCTCCCTGACGAGTTCCCCTGAAATGGTAAAAATGTTTATCTGCGAATCGATGTCCTGGCCGGAGGTCTCGAAATGGACCACCGCGCGGCCGACGCCGGCGGCCGGGTTGGGATAGGCATAGACCTTGTCGGGGTTGAGCAGGTCGTAGCTGAACGTCACCGAGGCGTTGCTGCCTTCCTTGAGATCGACGAAGCAGGGGTTGGAGTAGGCGATGCCGTTATACGCGCGAGCGCTGAACCTTCCAGGCAGCAGGTTGGGCACTGTATAGTTGCCTTCTTCGTCGGTCGAGACCCTGGCGATGACTTTCCCGTTCTGCGAGAGCTCGATGAAAGCGGCGGCGGAACCCGTGATACCGAGGGCTCTGGCGAGCGACCGGCTGGCCGGCGCGTTCTTCGCGATCAGAACCCTGCCCGAGACGGAGGCGAGCTGGCAGTTCACCTCGAGAGTAAAATCTACTTGGTCCTGGCCGTTGGCTATGTTTTCCTTGTACGCGCTGGATATTATTTCTTCCGCGGTCCAGGCCGCCTTGATCCTGTAGAGGCCGTCCGCGATCGTCGGTTCCAGCGTGACGGTGAACACGCCGTCCGTCGAGGTATTGACCGTGTAGCTAATGCTGGTCGTAAGTTTTGAAGCCGTTATCTCTACGCCGGTTATGGGTTTGCCGGAAGCCGTCGTGACCCTGCCGGTGATCACCTTCGGCGGCACGTAGAGCGTTTTGGCCGCGATCGTACCCGACAGCGGCGTCCTGAGATTGTCACCGTTGTAGCCGGCCGCCCTGTAATAATAGGTCGTATCCGACAGGAGCCCCGTGTCGTTGTAGGAGGCGTTCGTTATGCCGTCCATGAGGTCGGAGAAGTTAGCCCCGTCGGTCGAGCGCTGAAGGAAATATTTCAAGTTCCCTCCGTAACCCGGGCTCCAGGTGAGCTTTATGCTCGAAGAGGTCTCGGGCGAAGCGCCCAGGTTCACCGGCGCGTTGGCCAGGGCGTACCTGGCTATCGTATTGGAGACGGCGCTTTCGTAGGAAACATTATAGGTCTTGACGCTCCTCGTATATAAGCCGTTCGGGGCCAGGCCCGCCTCGACATAGAAAGTCGTGTTGGGTACCGCGATGTCCGTCACGAGGCCGCCGGTCGAGGTGTAGACCCGGAAACCCAGTTCGTTAGAGCTCGTGTCCTGCCAGGTCCAGAGTATCGAGCCCGTTGAAAGCGCGGCTCCCGCGAAATTCGCCGGGCCCGCGGGCGGCGCGATGAGCGTGGCCGCGGCTACCGTGCCTGAATACACGGTGTATAACCCGTCTCCGTTCTGGGCGTTGATCCTGAAATAATAAGTCGTTTGAGGAAGCGGCAGGTTGACTATTATGGGCGCCGTCAGCGCGTTCACGGTGCTCGACACGACAAAGAACGGCTCCGTGGCGAACACAATGCTGTACTGGGTTGCCGCAGAATTGTTGTTCGGGTCCCAACTGATGACAGCCGAGTTATAAGTCGGGTTAAAAGCGGAAGGCGCGGCAGGCGGGTTGGCAAGGGTGTATTTTACCACGGTATTCGTCTGCCCGTTGCTTTCCGTGCCGGAGTTGTAGTTATTATAGGCTTTTACAAAATGGCTTTTTGAGGTGTTGGGGGTAAGTCCTGTTTCCACATAGTTATAATAAGTCGCATTAGAGGGTAATGTTAACAACCCGCTTGGAATTGAATAGATGTGGAAAGCAAGCTCATCTCCGGCGCTGTCGTTCCAGCTCCATTGTATGGCGGTGGAAGAAATTGCGACCGCGCTCAGGCCGCTCGGGTCCGAAGGTATGCTTGAAATAATGGTAACGCTGAAAGTCGAAGACCACGCTGAATAGTTGCCGGCCAGATCTCTCGCGCGCACCCGCCAGTAGTGCAAACCCGGGAATACAGCTAACGCCGGCAGATATATGCTGTTGGAAGCAGTGTCCGATGAAATGGCTATTAAGGTGCAGCTTGCGTCCGCGGCAATGTCTATATGATATGTGTTTACAAGTGCCATGCCGCTTAGCGCGTCATTCGAAATCGTCCAGCTGTAATTCATTGAAACATCTGATGACCCATCAAAGGGGCTTTGCAAACCCGGTGCCGGTGACGGCGGGGTAGTGTCTTTTAAAACGTAGAATGCGTCAACATACGCTGAAGTATTTCCCGCAAGGTCTTGCGCTATAACCGAGATATAGTTCGCGCCTTCATGGAGCAGGGCAAAGTTCACCGCCCAGTTCGCGGCATAGGACGGGGCGCCGGAAACCGCAGCAATATCAGTAGGCGCTATAAGCTGGGTTCCTGTCATTCCGGGCTGGGTATAAGCCGTGTAGCGTATACTTGCGAGGCCCGAATAATTGTCAAGGAAATCAACGTCATATATCGAGCCGGGGTTTGAGCTGCGCCAGACGTTGTAACCGGACTGGTTGTTCAATATTACAGGGGGCACTTTATCGGACGGAAGCGCGAAATTCTGCGCGTTGGCACCGGCCGTCGACCAGGAACCGAAGTTGGAAGATTCATCGTAAGCCCGCAGGGCGAAGTAGTAAGTCGTTGAGAAAGCGAGGCCCGTTATGAGGCAGCTCTGAGGCGTGTTCGCGACGGCGCTCGTGGCTATGGTGGCCTCGTAATACGGGTAGGGCGGCGCGTTGAAATCAGCGATCTGGGCCGAAGAATACCTTATGACGAATTTTCCGCCGTTGAGGTCGCCCGACATCTTGTTGTCTCCGGGCGAGGTCCAGGTGAGCCTTACGGAAGCGTGGGCGCTCCCCGGCGAGGCCGCGAGGTCGGAGACGGCGTCGGGCGCTATCCCGTCAAAGGCGTAGACCGCCGTTCCCGTGGAGACGGCGAGCGCCGAGGCGTTATCCCAGGCGGAGACGGTCCAGCTGCTTTGCTCGGTCATAAAGGTCACGCTGAACGTGCCGGCGCCTCCGGACAGCGCCGCGGGCGTGATAATGCCGGCGCCGGGGTCCGAGTTCAATATTCCAACCGTAGGGTTTGAAAGGGATTGAAGATTATAATAAGAATCAGTCGCGAAGACGGTCACGAGAAAAGGAACGCCGGTGCGCTGGCCCTGGGGCGTCCCCGATTTGCCTGAAGGAGAACCGGCCGCGTAGGTCTCGTTAGGCATTAAGAGGAGCAGTTTCGCCGCGGCTCCGGCGATGACCGGGACACCCGACGAGACGCAGGGGATATATAACGGAGCGATGCCGTCCGCGTCCGAAGCGAAGAATTTCCAACCGGAGGGCGACGCGGACACGAGGGTCATATAGAAAACAGTCGCGGCGTTCTGGAGCGGCTGGGTTGACACGGCGGTAGAGTAAGGGTCATTGGCCTGCAGGGCCACGAGAGCGGTTTCCGTAGAGGTGACCTTGTTCCAGTAGGCATCGACGAGGTTCGCGGTAACCGCGAAAGGCGTTCCCGCTACCTGCGGTGCAACAGGCCCCGCTTTACCGGGCAAGGAGCCGGGCACGGAATTTTCACCGGGCACGAGCACCTGCAGTTTTACGGCTGGCGCGGGCGAGACAAAGACCGAGGTCGTGCCGGGAGAAAGCCCACCCGCGGTGATCAGGACCTGGCTGGTGCCGCCGGTAAGGAGCGTCACGCTGAAGGTCCCGACTCCCGAGGAGAGCGCCTGCGACGGCGGAACAACGGCGCTATAGATATCGGATGTTACCAGATTTACGGTATTTGCCGCGGTGTTGGAAAGATAATAGTTCGCGTCCAGCGCCCTCGCCGTAACGGTGAACGCGGCGCCCGCGACCTGCGGCTGGGGCGCGCTGGTCTTGCCCGGAGCTACCCCGTCGGTGAAGATCTCTCCCGGCAGGGTCAGCAAAAGCTGCGTCGCCGGCCCCTTGAGCGTGAGCGCCGTCACGGACAGGTCATAATTCGACGGCTCGCCGGCAAGGTTGAAGGCCCTGACCTTGTAGTAATAAGTCGTGCTGAAGGACACGGTCGAATCCACGAACGTGTTCGTCGTATACCCGAGCGAGAAACCGACAAGAGGAGTAAAGCTCGCGAAATTATCCGTCGAACGGATTATCCCCCACGCGGTGTAAGCGGGGTTTGAATTGACCTGCCACTGCAGGGTCACGGTCCACGAGGTGCGGTCTATGACGGCAGTGCTCGCGGGCGGGTTAGCCGAGGTTACCGTGCTGACAGCGAGCGTCGTCGGTATGCCGCTGCCCTGCCAGTTGCGGGCCATCACGAAAGCGTAGTAAGAGGTGTTCGGAGAGAGGCCGTCCGCGACGGCCTGGCCGGCGCCCTTGATAGTCTGGGAGCTCGCGGCTATGGGCAGGAAGCTGGGGGAGCTCGAGACGCTCAACTGATAGCTCGTGCCGTTCGGGTTGCCGGTCGTATCCGACCAGCCCACGATCACTTTTGTATTCGAGTGCGCCGCCCACGACAGGCCGTTAGGGCTTTCGCAGTAGGTTGCCGTCCAGTTGACGGCCGCCTGGGTCGAGACCTGCTGGTTTTGCCAGTTCGACGCGGTCACTTTAAAGTAATACGTCGTGTTGACCGAGAGCCCCGTGAAGTCAACGCTGTTCGCGCTCCGCACGGTCGAGTTTGTCTGGGTGGAAGGGCCTGAGAAATCGGGCGCGGTTGAAGACCACACGGTATACGGCGTGTTCGCCGGGTTGTCGGGGCTTGACGCCGACCAGCCGACGGTCACGTGCGTAGTCCCTATGAGCGAATAATTTATACCCGCCGGCAGAGAGCACAGGGTCACGGCGGAATTTTCCGCGTATCCCGAATAAACCCCGGCGATATTTTTCGCGAAGACCCTGTAGAAATATGTGGTGTTGGGCGTAAGGCCCGAATGGACGAAGGGCCCGGTGCTTACGGCCGTTTGCAGTACGCCGAAGGCGGAAGTATCGCCCGTTGAACACCGGAGCTCGTAAACCGTATAGGGCTGGTTAGTTGCCGTCCACGAAACGGACACGAAAGTATTGCCTTGAGCGCCGAAATTCACGGCGCCGGGCGCGTTGGCCAGGGTAAAAAATGTCCCGGGCGTATTGTAGGAAGTGCCTACGTTATCGATATTTATGGCTCTGAGCCTGTAGTTATACGTCGTGTCAGGGAGAAGGCCGTTATGGACGAAGCTCGTGGCTGTGCTTCTGGCGATCTCCGACCAGCCGCTCTGCGCGCCGGTCGAAGCTTCGAGGGAATATAGTGTATAAACCGGGTTCGCATTTGCCTGCCAGTTCAGGGAAACACTCGACACGGTCGAGGTGGAGAACGATATGCTCCCGGGGACGTTGGCCAGAGTACGCGTGCTGGAAAGGTCGGTCCAGTTCGTCGGGCTGCCGCCGCTGTTGAAGGCCTTTACCTGGAAATAATACGTCGTGTTCGGGTCAAGGTTCGCGAACTGGGCGGAATTATTCAACGTCGAGGTAGAGCCGAATACCTGGCCGCCCGCTGCGACGCTCGAGCACTCGGCGACAAAGTTCGTCCAGGCGGGGTTTATCGACGTCCAGTTGACCGTTATGGAACTGGCGAAGACCGGGCCTATGGCCGATGCCGCGGGCTGGGCCGCGAGGGTCACGGTAGACCCCAGCACCACCGGGACGTTCTGCACGCCCGCCTTGTTCTGCGTTATCACCCGGAAATACCAGGTGGCGTTGGGCGAGAGATACGAAGTGACCGTAACGGAGGAAGTGGTCACCCAGGCGGTCTGCCAGGCGCTGCTGAGATCGGAATAGGTGGAATACTGCACCAGGTACTGGGTGTAGGAAGGGTTGCCGCCGGTCAGCCAGCAGGCCGTGACGGCGCCCGTGCTCACGTTCGTGAAATTCGCGACGCCGGGCTGCTGGGCTTTCGTCCAGGCGAGCGTCGAAGAAGACGTTACCACGCCGCCGTTATTGACGGCTGCGATATAATTGTAGTAGGAGGTGTTCGGATAGAGGCCCTGCTCGGTCCACATATTCGCGCCGGGAGCCAGGCTCGCGAGCCTCGCGTAAGGCACCGCCGAAGTCGTGGTGTGCACTTCCAGGCCCGACTCGTTGGAAGAATTGTCATGCCACTGCCAGGTGATCGAAGAAACGTTTATCGCCGCGGCGAAGAGGCCGTACGGCTGCTGGACTTTGCCGCGGGCGTTCCCTCCCATGGGGGGCGTAAGCCCGGCGCCCGTCCAGTGAGCGACTTTCAGGTCGCTGTTCTTGAGATCGCGGTAGGCGATGTGGACGCTGCCCGCCCCGTCGATAGCGAGAGAGGCGTAATCGCCGGCCAGCGAGGAATCGACGACGGTCGCGGTCGACCAGGCCGTGCCGTCGTACCGCGCGTACTTCAGGCTCTGGGTGTTCATGTTGTAATAGGCTATGCTCGGATTGCCCGCCCCGTCGAGCGCGATGGGAATGCCCTGCTCGTTGCCGGTGGTGGTGTCGAGCGCCGCCGTGTGCCATATGCCGTTGAACCAGGCGTATTTGAGCACGTCGCCGTTGCCGTAATAAGCTATGTGCGGGTTGCCGGAGCCGTCGAGCGCGATGGACGAGAAATTGCCGCCGCCGCTCTCGACCGTTTCGGTCGACCAGCCCAGGTTATAATGAGCGTATTTCAGGGAGTTGTGGCTGGCGTCGTAATAGGATATGGCCGGGTTGCCGGAGCCGTCGAGAGCGACCGAGCACTGGTGCAGCCCGACATCGATGCCGAGCGTCGAATCCACGGTCGAAGTCGACCAGCCGGTACCATCGAAGCTCGCGTATTTAAGCGCTCCCGTGCCCGAGACTGAGGCGAACTGCTGGTAGGCGATGTGGGCGAGCCCCATGCCGTCGAGGGCGAGAGAGCACCACCTGCCGGTGCCGGAACCGGAGTCTACCGTAGATGACGACCAGGATACGCCGTCGTATTTGAGGTACTTGAGGACGCTGTCGTTATCGTAGGAATTCTGCAGCGCGATGTGCGGGTTGCTGTTGCCGTCTACGGCGATCGAGACGTAATAACCCGCGTCGTAGGCGGGAGCGACTATAGAGGGCGCGTTCCAAACCGTGCCGGTGCGTTTGACGTAGTAGAGCTGGTCGTTGACGCGGTCTATGTAGGCCACGTGCAGGTTGCCGTCCTTGTCGACGGCGATGGAACAGGCCTGGCCGAGATCGGCCAAGCCGGAGGCGACGGTCTCGAAAGAGAACTGCGAGTTGTAGGCGGAAGCCGATGAAGGTATCACCTGCCAGTTCTGCGCCTCGTCCATCGCCCAGAGGCGGAAATTGTAAACTGCGTTCGACGGAAGACCGAGGCTGGTCCCAACGGGCGTGCCGGGCGTAACGCCGTAAGTGGAAATATTCACCTGGGCCGAGGCCGTCGACCAGGCGGCGAAATACGGGTCTGAGGAAAATTCAATGGCGTACCTGCTTCCGGGCCCCAGGGGTTTTGCGTAGTACCAGTCGCTGCCGGCGGCCGACCAGCTGAGGTTAATGATGCCCGGCGCCGTGCTCTGGTGGGCTTCGAAACCCGTTACCTGCCCGGGCGCATTGTTATCGAACAATACGACGACCGTTGAAGCGGCCGACCAGTTGCCGGTGCCGTCCAGAGCCCTGGCGACTATGGTGTAAGACGAGCCGCTCACGGGCAGGAAGGCCGGGTCGAAGAAACTCCAGACCGACTGCCCTACGACGGAAGCCTGAAGCGCGTACGGCGCCGTCGAAGTCCAGAAAGTGGAGCCGCTGAAATAGTAGCCGGTCGTCATTTCCTGTATGGTCAGCGTGACGGACGAAACATAAACGTTGTCCCAGCAGGTGCCGGAGATAGTACCCAGGCTGTTCAAGAACTGGTTGTTGAGAGGCAACGTTATCCCGACCGTGGGAAGCGTGTTATCTACGAGGCAATACGAGGAAGCGTTAGCCGTAAAAGCCGTAAGAACCCCGGCTTCGTTGACTGCCCTCACCCTGTACCAGTATGTGGTCGACGCGGGGAGAGTGTTATCGACGAACATATAGGTGTTCGAGGAATATACCTGCGAAAAACCGCCCCCCGTCCAGGTGCTGCGTTCGAGCAGATAATTGGTGTAGGGCGGATTGGAGCCCGTGGTCCAGCTTACCGATATTCGGGAATTCGCCGCGGAAGTTATCCATATCGAGGCTGGCGGCGAGGCCAGGGTCCAAGTCGATATTACCTGTGAGAAATCAGAATACTCGAAATTCTGGTTCCTGCTTCTGAGCCGGTAAAAATATTTCGTATCGGGGAACATCGGGCTGAAAGAGTCGACGTATGGGCTGGAAGTAGTGTTCGCCGCAAGATCGAACCAGCTAGAGCCGTCGCTCGAACGCTGGACGACATACTGCGTTCCCGGGGGATTAAAATTGGCCCCGAAGCTTATGGTCGCGCTGGCGACCCCGACGTTCGGGAAATCCGGCGACGCGGGAGGATTGCCGAGCGTAACACCGTAAGAAGAAAAGCTCGCGGAGCTGCCCCAGAGCGTGAAGGCCTCGACGTAGACCTGGTAAGAGGTGTTCGGGGCGAGGCCGGTCATCAGCCAGCCGGAGGTATTCGCCGGGAGATCACCCGAAAGGCTGAGCGTGGACGGGACGTACACGACGCTCGAGAGTTTCACCCTGTAGCCGGCCTCGTTCGTGGAATTATCACTCCACTGCCAAAAAAGAGACGTTGCGGTCTTAGATGAGACCCACATAGCGTTCGGCGCGGCGTTCGGATAAAACGCGGTAAATCCCGTGCTCATGTTTATCGAAAAATCGTTCAGGGAACGTATCTTGAAGCCATCCTGGTCGCCCCAGGCCACGTTCAAATAACCCTTGTTCAGGCGCCAGCCCGACCAGCGGGCGGCCGGCATCATCTGGTCCGCTCCGCCGTTAGTGATATTGCTCCAGGCCTGCCAGCCGGAGCCGGTATTTTTGGAGATCTTTATCTGGACGGCCTGGCTTACCGTATCGCTTCCCGCCCACAGGCAATAAAGGCTGTTGCTGGAATCCACGGTCAGGCTCGGCATGTATTGAGAGAGGTTGGCTACGTGCTGGACGGGTTGCGCCGGCAGCCAGGCGCCGCTCCCCAGCGTCGATGAGCTGTAAAGGACCTGGCTCACGCCCCCGGTAAAGTAGAGCTCGTCCTGCCAGACGCAATGTATCCCTCCGCTGGAATCTATTACCGCGGAAGGGAATTCCTGCTGGCCGCTAGGGTTGTTAGAGGGCAGGTCGGGCGAGACGTTGACCCACGGGGTCCAGTTAGAACTTCCCAGAGGCAACATGGCGTATTTTATCTGCAGCGCGCCGTAGTAGACAGCGTCGTGGCCGCCCCAGAAGGCGTGCAGGTTATCCTGGGAGTCAACGACCGCGCAGGGGCTTCCCTGCATCTGCCCTATAAGCGTCGGCTGAATATTTACGGCTGCGGACCACGAGACGCCGCCGCTGAGGGAGTAACTGTACTGGATCTGGGTCATGCCGCCGTCCGCGGAGCTGCCGCCGTTCCACACGCAGTAGAGTTTATTTCTGGAGTCCACAACGAGCGAAGGATTGCCCTGCCAGTACGAGACCTCGTTGGAAAGATTGATATAGACCGACCACGAGGCGCCGTGGTCCGAAGAGCGGCAGTATTTTATCTGGCTGTTGGCCGGATGAGCCGCGTCGCAGCCGGTCCAGACGCAATGGATCGCGTCGCTCGAATCTATGACAAGCGACGGCTGGAACTGACCGTAGCTGCCGGCCTGTTCTATCTGGTTGCCGCCGTTCATCGGCATCCAGCTCTGGCCGTTGTCCGCCGATCTCGAGACGTAAACGTGGCCGTAGCCGCCCGTGTCCTGTTTTATATAAGCTAAATACAGCGCCCCCGAGGAATCTCGCGCGATGGACCTCGGGCCCCCAACGCTGCCGGTAGAAACGACCACGCCGGCGTTCAACTGGGCCCAGGAGGTCGCCGAGTTCGAGAGCGCCGACCACTCGGGTATGGAATTTTGATGCCAGATCTTGAAGTAATAAGTGCTCCCCTCCGCGAGGCCGGTAACGACATAACTCACGAGAGTCGCGGGAGCTACGCCGGAAGTAGAAACATTGATCTGGGCCGCGCTGTAATCCCAGGCAGGATTTGAACTGGTCGAATACTGAACGGCGAACTGCGAACCCGGCTGAAGAGTCCCCGTCCAGCCGGTCGTTCCGGGCATCAGCCAGCTGAGGTTTACACGACCCTCGTAAAACCCCGGAGCGGCGGACAGGTTGGACTCCGCCGCGGGAACGGCCTGGGAATTGTTGTATCTCAGAACGCGTTCCCCCTGATAGTCCGAGACCCAGACGTTGTTCGCGGCGTCAAGAGCCACGCTCGCGGCATTGCACCCTTTCTGGTCCCAGTGAAAACCATTCGAATTATAATCATTCTGCCCCAAGACCAGCATGGCCGGGGGGCCCGAGCTTACCGGGGCCGCGTATTCCAGTACCCGGTAATTCTGGAAATCAGCGACCCAGACGTTGCCCGAGGAATCGACGCTCACACCGTTGGGGCCGCTCAACCCCCATTGAGAGCAGCTGGAAACTTTTGTGGTAAAATTATTCTGGCCCAGTACGGCGCTGGCGCCCTGAGTGAAGTTGTTATTGAAAGGATGGGTGAATTTGAGGACCCGGCAATTTACCGAGTCGGCTACCCAGAGATTGCCCGCGCCGTCGATCGTCAAGCCCGCGGGGCCCCACAGTTTATTGACCGCGGTTCCCCAGCTTTGTCCGGACCAGGTCGACTGGCCGATGACATAGCTCGCTCCCTGGCCGCTAGCGGAAGGATTCGAGTATCTCAATATCCTGTGATTAGGGCCGTCGCTGACCCAGACATTGGAGGCGCTGTCGACGCAAACGCCGTAAGGCAGCTGCATCCCGAATTGCGTCACTTGAGAGAGGTTCGAATTAAGGTCCGTCTGCCCCAGCGCCAGGGTCGCGGCCTCTCCCGTGGTGACGGGAGCCGGATATTTTAATACCCTGTTATTGTTGGTATCGGCGACCCAGAGATTGCCCGGACCGTCAACGCACAGAGCCGTGGGGCCGTGCAGCGTCGTTGAGGACACCCCCGGAGCGCTTGACGTAAAATCCGGCTGGCCGAGAACGCCGTCGGCCGCGTGTCCGTTAGCGAGCGACCCCGGGCTGTTCCACCACAAAATGCGGTTGTTGCCGTAGTCACAGGCATATACTCTGCCGCTGGTGGTGTCAACGGCGACGGCATAGATCTGTTTCGTGACCGATCCGTTAACAATATAATCGGTCTCATCTACAAAATTCGACTTGCCCAAAACAACATTGGCTGAACCGTTCTGTATCGCGGCGAACGAGGCAGCGGCGCAGGCGGCGAGTAAGGCCGCAGTATAAAACATAAAAATGATTTTATTTTTCAATAAATTCATATTGTTACCATTTGATCCCCAGGCTTATCGTGTGCGTGTCGCCGAGCTCACCGTAAGGGGCGAAAGCATAGTCTACATTTATCCTGTCGGATGAACTGCTTGACCCGCGGCTCAAGGGGATGCTGAAACCCACGCCGGCCGTAAAACCGGTAAAAGCGCTCGTCGCGGAAGATGAGCTGCCGAAGGAGGAGCCGGTGATGACGTCTTTAACATCCGCTATCCTGCTCGCGTACCCGAGGCGGAGCGATATTACGCGGGCCGCGACATACTCGGCGCCCAGTTTCCAGGAGGTATCGTTATCGTTGGGAAATTCTACGTCGAAAGAAACGCACAGCGGCTGGCGGTAGGCTTCCAGCGGCAGGAATGAAACACCCGCTTTATACGTAAGCGGAAGAGGGTAGGACTGGTCGATGAACTTCTCGGAGGTGCCGAGGTTCTGCACGACGGCTCCGGCCCGGAACGGCACCCTGCCTATGGAAAAGGGATAGAGGAGCCCGGCATCGGCGGCGGCCGAGTCCGCGGAATATTTGTCTATAGTCTGCCTGATATATTTGAGGGCTACCCCCAGGGAGAGCGGCCTTCCGGAAATATTTAAAATATTCCTTGAAAAAGCAAGGGAAACCGCGAGATCGTTAGCGCTGAAACTTCCGTCCGGCGAGGCGGTGTTCGAAGCGCGCCTTTCGATGGCGCCCATATCGAGATAGGTGACCGCGAGGCCGAGCGTGTTTTTTGCGAAAGGCCGGGGGAAGGTGTTCGCGTCAAGGGGCACCGCGACAGCGGCGTAAGAGTGCTGTATGTCCTGAAACCAGATATTGTGGGAAATAAGAAATTCGTTGGATTTTAAAGAGGAAAGTCCCGCGGGGTTCCAGTAGATCGCTGACGCGTCATCGGCAAGAGCGGTGTAGGCCTGGCCGAGGGCGGTAGCCCTGGCCCCTGCCGGAATTTTCAGGAAATTCGCCGATGTGTCTCCCGCGGCCCACAGACCGGCCGCGGCTAAGACACTAATAAGCGAGAACCCCAAAAAGATTTTGCCAAAGGCATGAACCCTGCGCGCAGGAACGCTAATTTTTTCTGACACCAGCAAACCCCTTTAAGATGAAGCCGGTCGTCAACGTGGATCAGTGCTTTGCGAATAGTATTATTTAGAAGTATCTGACGGAAGTAATTTTTGCAAAACCATTATAATACAATAACGCATAATTGTCAATGTGATTTAAGGCACAACCCTGCCCCGCGCCGGGCCCGCCGTTCGCTCCGAGGGAGCGCACCCTTTCTTTGTGACCTAACGCACATATATAAATGTTGTGCACCCGTGAAAAAGCGCGGCAGCCGGGGCCTTTTTTTTGAAACTATCACACGTCAAAAGTAATTTTGGCGCTAAACCCGCCGCGCGTTTTTTTAATTAATATATCGTGGTATGTTGCGGCTTTAATTTCCCGCAAAAAGCTTAATTTTTCAACATTTTTTAGCCCTGAGACTTCTGATGTTAGAAAGCTTTTGCTAATACTGATGATCTTTATCTTACCGAGGAGGGCTTTTTTCGCTGTCGAGATGTAGTTCAATTCGTTGAGGAAGGAGATAAGCAGGCTTTCAGGTCCGTCAGCTTTTAATTTTATATTGAATTTAAAAGGTTTTCCGCGTTCACCTTTCGGGCCGGACAGTTCTGCGAGGCCCTTGGCGGCGTTGAGAAAAACTCCTTTCAGCGAGCCAGCGGATACTTTCATCCCTACATCCGCGGTATGAGAAAAAAACGAAAACTGTTTCATTTATAAATATTTTATACGGGTGAAGATCGAATTTGTCGGGAAAATTTCATCTGCGTTTTCTTGCGCCTGGGAATTCGCAGATATTTGTCCCCGGGGTAGCCGAAACCTCTGCTCCGGCGCGCGCGCTGGGGCGGTTCCGCCCGTCCGGCGCTATGGCGTTCCGAGGGCAGCGCATTTTTCAGCGTCAAAAGATATGGCCTCTATAGCTCCGACTCCTTAAATGGCGGGACAAAAAAAATTGAGGGACGGAGGCGGGTGTTATACCCAGCCTAGCATCCCTCAAAATCTTTCTATATCAAAAACGATATTTGCCTTTCGCTGCCGGTTCTTGAAATAATTCTAACATACAATATCCGTAACCGCAAGCTTTATTTCGGCCCGGGGCGAAAAATTATTTATCGGTTTTTTTCGGCGGTTCTTCCTGCGGGCTGTCGGCGACTTCCTCGTCCTTCACGACGGTAGCTATTGCCGCGAGCTTGTCGTTTTCGTCGAGCCTCACGAGCCTCACGCCCTGGACGTTGCGGCCGATGATCGAGACGTCTTTTACGGGCAGCCTTATCGTTATGCCCTGTTCGGTCATCAGCATTATCTCGTCTCCGTCGTTGGCCTTCTTAATGCCTATGACGTCGCCGTTGCGATCGGTCGTCTTCATGTTAATGACGCCTTTGCCGCCGCGCGACTGGAGCCGGTATTTGCCGACCTCGGTGCGTTTGCCGTATCCGTTGACGGACGCCGAAAGGAATATGTCCTCCGGCCCGACGGCTTCCATGCCTATAACTTCGTCGCCTTTTTCGAGGCGTATGCCGCGGACGCCCTTTCCCGCCCTGCCTATGGGCCGGATGTCTTCTTCTTTGAACCTTATCGCGGTGCCTTTTTTCGTGGCTATGACGACCTCGGAGTTGCCGGCCGTGTGTTTGACTTCCATCAGCACGTCGCCGTCGTCGAGGCCTATCGCTATTATGCCGCCCTTGCGGGGGTTGGCGAACTCGGAGAGAAGCGTTTTCTTTATGGTTCCCAGTTTCGTACACATGAGCAGGTGCGTCGGTTTTTCTTCCACGAAGGTCTTGACGGGTATCGCGGCCGTGACCTTCTCATCGGAAGACGATATCTGCAGAATGTTCACTATCGCCTTGCCCTTGGAGGTCCTGCCGCCTTCGGGTATCTCGAACACTCTCACCCAGTAGACGCGCCCCTTGTTAGTGAACAGCATCATGTAGGCATGCGTGTTGGTAACGAACATACACTCGACGAAATCGTCTTCGCGGGTGGTCATGCCGGTTATCCCCTTTCCGCCCCGGCGCTGCGAGCGGTAGGTGGTCACGGGCAGACGTTTGACGTAGCCCGCGTGGGAGAGCGTCACAACGACGTCTTCCTCGTGTATGAGGTCTTCGATCTCGAACTCTTCGGCGGCCTGCGCGAGGATCTTGGTGCGCCGCTCGTCGCCGTATTTTTCTTTGATCTCGAGCAATTCTTCCTTGACTATGGCGAGGACCTTTTTGGTATCCGCGAGTATGCCCCTTAATCGCTCAATGAGCTTGATAAGCTCCAGGTATTCCGCCTCTATCTTGTCGCGCTCGAGGCCGGTCAGCTGCTGGAGCTTCATATCGAGTATCGCCTGCGCCTGGAGCTTCGAGAGCTTGAACTTTTCCATCAGGCGCGTGCGGGCGGTGTCGACGTCTTTTGATTCCTTGATAGTCTTTATGACGGCGTCAAGGTGGTCGAGAGCGATCTTCAAGCCTTCGAGTATATGCGCGCGGGCCTCGGCCTTGGCGAGCTCGAATTTGGTGCGTCTCGTGATTATTTCTTTTCTGTGCTCCACAAAATAGTGAAGCATCTCTTTTATGTTCAAGACCTTGGGCTTGTTATTTACTAGAGCGAGCATTATCACACCGAAAGAGGCTTCCATCTGCGTGTGCTTGAAGAGCTGGTTCAAGACGATCTGGGAGTTACCGTCGCGCTTGATCTCTATGACCACGCGCATGCCGTCGCGGTCGGACTCGTCCCTGAGGTCGGAGATGCCTTCTATCTTTTTGTCGCGCACGAGGCCCGCGATCGTCTCTATGAGCTGCGCCTTGTTTACCTGGTAAGGAAGCTCCCGTATGATTATCGCTTCCCTGTTGCCCTTAAACTCTTCTATCTCGGCTTTCGCGCGTATCACGATAGAGCCGCGGCCCGTCTCAAAATATTGTCTTATCCCGGCCTTGCCGTGGATGATGCCCGCGGTCGGGAAATCCGGGCCCTTGATTATCTTCCCTATATCCTGGATGGTTATCTCCGGGTTATCTATGAAGGTGGTGGTGGCGTCTATGACTTCCGTGAGGTTGTGCGGAGGAATGTTCGTGGCCATACCTACGGCTATACCGGAGGAACCGTTTATCAAAAGGTTGGGCAGTTTAGAGGGCATTACCAGCGGTTCAAGCAGGGAGCCGTCGTAGTTAGGCGTGAAATCGATCGTGTCTTTGTCGATGTCGGCGAGCATCTCGTCGGCGATGGCCGCGAGCCGCACTTCGGTGTAACGCATCGCCGCCGGCGAGTCGCCGTCAACGGAGCCGAAGTTGCCCTGGCCCTGTATCATCGGGTAGCGCAGAGAAAAATCCTGCACCATCCTGACCATCGCGTCGTAGACCGACGAGTCGCCGTGCGGATGGTACTTGCCCAGCACGTCTCCGACGATCCTGGCGGATTTTTTGTAAGCGGTGTTGTGGCGCACGCCCATTTCCTTCATCGTGTAGAGTATGCGCCTGTGCACGGGTTTCAAGCCGTCACGGACGTCGGGCAGGGCCCTGCCCACGATAACGCTCATCGAGTAATCGATGTAGGAATTCTTCATCTCGTCTTCGATGTTCCTGGGGCTGACGTTGGGGTTGAGCGGAACCTCGGGTGGCGGGGGCTGCGGGCCTTTAGGAATATTTTTTTCGTCCGGTGTTTTCGGGTCTTTTTCTTCTGCCATTTTTGTTTTCCTTTTATTTTTCGTAACCCCTGTCATGACGGGTTACGGGTCACGATTAACGGGTTGCCGGTTAGATGTCCAGATTCCTTACGTCCTGCGCGTGGCTCTCGATGAAGAGTCTGCGGGGTTCTACTTTGTCACCCATGAGAGTTGTAAATATCTTGTCGGCTTCCACGGCGTCTTCGAGCCGCACCTGCAGGAACTTGCGTTTTACCGGGTCCATCGTTGTTTCCCAGAGCTGTTCCGGGTTCATTTCTCCCAAGCCTTTGTAGCGCTGGATGCTCGCTCCCTTCCTGCCGAAATCCCTGACCTTTTCTATGAGCTCTCTGGAGGTGAATATCTCGTGGATATCGCCCGCGTCCAGGAGCCGGAATTTAGGTTTATCGAGTTTTGCGCCGAAAGTAGAGAGGTCGATGCCGGCCGTTTCAAGTTTCTTGGCCAGAGCTTCCATCCTCGGAAGTTCCCAGAGGTCTTTGTACATGGAGCCGAGTTCAATGTCGGTCACTTCAAGCGGAAGCTCGCCTGAAGCTTTCATATCGGCTTCTTTCTTTTTTAAGAAATCGTTCTTGAATTCTTTCCATTCCTTATCGTTGAAGATATAACGGGGTTTGCCCGCTTCCGGATTGTCCACCCTGTAGAGCGGCAGCTTGCCGGCGGCGCGCATTTCCGTAAAATCTTTCCAGGTGACCGATTTTTTTTCCAGTTTCTTGGCCAGGTTGTCGAGTTCGTTGAGGTTCTGGATTATCTGCGAGAATATTTTTGGTTCGTAGGGCTCGGACTGTTTTCCGTTCTTGAGCGTGAAAAATTCTATGCCGTTCATACCCTCGGCAAACAGGAATTTGTCGAGCTGGTCTTCCGTGTGCAGGTACATTTCTTTTTTGTTCTTTTTGACCTTGTAGAGGGGCGGCTGGGCGATGTAGATATACCCTTTGTTTATGAGGGGCGTCATCTGCCGGTAGAAAAAGGTCAGGAGCAGGGTCCTTATGTGGGCTCCGTCGACGTCGGCGTCCGTCATTATGACTATCTTGTGGTAGCGGCACTTGTCGATGTTAAAGCCTTCCTGGTCGTCCTGCTGTCCTATGCCCGTGCCGATAGCCGTGATGAGCGTGCGGATCTCATCGTTGGCGAGAAGCTTGGCGAGGCGCGATTTCTCGACGTTCAGGATCTTTCCCTTGAGCGGCAGTATCGCCTGGAAAGCGCGGTCCCTGCCCTGTTTGGCCGAGCCGCCCGCCGAATCGCCTTCGACTATGTAGATCTCGCAGTTCTCTGGATTTTTATCGGAGCAGTCGGCGAGCTTGCCGGGCAGAGAGGCGGAATCAAGTGCCCCCTTGCGGCGCGTTAGCTCACGGGCTTTTCTGGCGGCTTCCCTGGCTTCGGCAGCGAGGACAGCTTTTTCGATGATCTTGTTGGCCACCGACGGGTTCTCTTCCAGGAAGGCGGAGAGGTAGTCGTTGACGACCGATTTAGTTATGCCTTCGACCTCGGAGTTGCCGAGTTTCGTTTTGGTCTGCCCTTCGAACTGGGGGTTCGGGACCTTAACTGAGATGACCGCCGTCAGCCCTTCGCGGGCGTCGTCTCCGGAGAGGGTAAGGTCCTTGATCTTCGAGACCTCGTTTTTCTTAATGTAGTCGTTTATGACGCGAGTGAGCGCCGAGCGGAAACCCGACAGGTGCGTGCCGCCTTCAATAGTGTTAATGTTGTTGACGAACGAGAATACCTGTTCGTTGTAACCGTCGTTGTACTGCATCGCTATCTCGACGATCATACCGTCTTTTTCTTTGTTGAAGTATATGGGCTCGGCGTGCAGTGGGGTCTTGTTGGCGTTCAAGAATTTAACGAAGGTCACGAGGCCGCCGTCATAGTTGAACGTGTGCTCCTTGTCGTCGCGCTCATCCATTATCGTGATGCGCGTGCCCGCGTTAAGGAACGCGAGCTCCCTCAAGCGGTTCGAGAGGACATCGAACGAAAAGACGGTGTCCGGGAATATCTCCGGGTCCGGTTTGAAAGTGACCTTTGTGCCCCGGTCGTCGGTCTTACCGAGCACCTTTATCTGGGCCTGAGGTATGCCGCGAACGTATTCCTGGAAGTGGATCTTGCCGTCGCGGTAGACCTCTACCTGCAGAAGCTCCGAGAGCGCGCAGACGCAGGAGATGCCCACGCCGTGCAGTCCGCCCGAGACCTTATAAGAGTTGTGGTCGAATTTGCCGCCGGCGTGCAGCTTCGTCATTACGACTTCGAGCGCCGACATGTTCTTGTATTTGGGGTGCGGATCCACGGGTATGCCGCGGCCGTCGTCAAGGACAGTGAGCGAGTTATCAGGGTGAATAACCACGTCGATGTTCTTGGCATGGCCGGCCAGCACCTCGTCAATAGAGTTGTCGACGGCCTCATAAACGAGGTGGTGGAGCCCCGCCGGGCCCGTAGAGCCAATGTACATCGCGGGCCTTTTTCTTACCGCCTCGAGCCCTTCGAGCACCTGTATGTTGGAAGCGTCGTATGTCTCGCTGGTTGATTTTTCTTTTTCGTCTGTATTTTTTGCCATTTACTTTTTCCTCCCCGCCTCGGCGGCGGGCCCGCCGAAAGGCGGGCGGTCTATTTTAATTTTAACTTCAGGTCCTTGACTATCTTTGTCGAGCCGAAATGCTGGTTTATCTTTTTTATGAGGTCTTTCTTTCTCAGTATCAGCTCCTGCATGTGGGCGCTGGAAGATACGTCTATAAAGACCTGACCCTTCTTGAAACCCGCTATCACCGCGTGCCGGGCCAGGGGCCCGAGCTCGTTCTCCCAGATCTTTATGACGCTGAGAAAATCCTCGTTGAGCCCCAGCTGCTGTTTCAGGAGATCGACTATTTCCGCCGAAGGTTTTAAGGCCATAACGTTACACCCAAATCCCAAATCCGAATATCGAAATCCCAAATAAATCTCAATAACCAATATTCAATAACGACTCAATTTTTGTAATTTTCTGTTTGCCTATTGGATATTTTTCGAATTTCAAGATTCGAATTTGGGATTTGCCTTTAATTATAGCCTCATCGGCATCACGACGCAGAGATAATGCTTGTCGTTAAGGGGGCTCAGAAGCGCCGGGTTGAGCGAGTTCGTGAGCTCGAAATTAACGAATTCTTCGTCTACGTTCTTGAGTATATCTATGAGGAAGCCGGGGTTGAAAGCGATCTCGAGGTTCGCGCCGGAGTGCTCGATGTCGAGCTCCGCCTCTCCAGAACCGAGGCCCTGGGCCTGCGCCGATATCCTCAGAAGGTTCTTGGCGAAAAGGAATTTTACGGTCGAAGCCTTGTCGGAGGTCAGCAGGGACATCTGCCGCACCGCGGAGAGCGCTTCCTTGACCTTCACTTTTACCTGGGTCTCGTGTTTTTTCGGAATGACCTGTTCGTAGTTCGGGAACGCCCCTTCTATGAGCCGCGAGAGTACCGTGATATTCTCTATTTGGAAAGCTATCTGGTTCTCGGTAACGCCTATCCTTATCTCCGATTCCTTCTCTTCGGCCGCTATTATCCGCTGTACCTCGTTGACCGACTTCGTGGGTATGATCGCCCGGTATGTGAATTTCTTGTCTATCCCTTCGCGGGAGATGTAAGCGAGGCGCCTGCCGTCCGTGGAAACGAATTTCAGGGAGCCGCCCTCCGCTATCAGGTAGACCCCGTTGAGCACGTAGCGGGTCTCGTCGGTCGATACGGCGAAAACGGTACGGCGGAGCATCGTCTTTAAGAGGCTCTTCTGTATCTTGAAAGTTTTTTCTTCCGGGAAATCCGGGAGAACCGGGTATTCCGATTTCGGCAGGCCCATCAGGACGAAGTGCGATTTTCCGCTCTTGATGCTTATCTGGTTCGTCTCGTCGGCCCTTATCTCTATGGTCTTATCTTCGGGCAGTTCCCTGACGATGTCCCCGAAGCGCTTGGCCGGTATGGTAATGCTGCCTTCCTTACCAATCTCGCCTTTTATATAACAGGAAACCCCGACCTCGAGGTCCGTTGAAGATAATTTTATTTTCTCTCCTTCCGCTTCGAATAAAAAGTTTGAAAGTATGGGAAGCGTGCTTCTTGGAGAAACCACGGTCTGAACGATCTGGGTGCCTCTTAAGAGCTCTTCTTTTTCACAAATTACTTTCATCTACTACCTCCTTTAATATAAAGACAATAGTCGTAGTAGCAGTAGGCGTCTGTATACTCTTGATAACTCCGGCGCGCGCGATAAACTCGTTCGATTTGCAGTCTTAATGTCCCCGCGGCTAAAGTATGACATCACGTGGAAAAGAGCGGGAGGTTATCAACACTATCAACAATTAAAAGATCTTTCCACCGAAAAACGCGGTTATCAAACTTTTAATAACAAAATCCGGCGGCGTATTTTTTCCATCAACTATCATCTAAAAGAACGCGCGGAAATATTTAAATTCAGCTTTTTTATTTATCCGCGCGGCGGCCGTTCATTCGTCTTTTTCGGAACGTATCTGCTGGCTTATCTGGTTGATCTTGGCCACGAAATACGGGTCGGTCGACATCCTGGCTTTTATTTTATTGCACGCGTGCATCACCGTCGTGTGGTCCTTGCCGCCGAAAGCGTCGCCTATATCGGTGGTGGAAAATTCGTCCGTGAGGGTTCTGGCGAGATACATCGCGATCTGCCTGGGAAACGCCACGGCGTCGGTCCTGCGCTTTGATTTCATATCTTTGAAATCGAGATTGAAGTGCTTGGCGACGACCCGCTGGATCTTGTCTATCGTTATCGGAGCCGCGTCGTCCGGGGGCCGGACCACGTCCTTTAATATTTTTTGCACGGAATCAACGGTCAGGGGCGTGCCGGTGAAGGCCGAGAAAGCCGTTATGCGCAGGAGAGAGCCTTCGAGCTCGCGGATGTTCGATTTTATCTGGGTCGCGATGTAGAGCACCACATCGTCCGGTATGTAGAGCCTTTCTTCCTCGGCCTTCTTGCGCATAATGGCTATGCGCGTTTCGAGGTCGGGCGGCTGGATGTCGGCTATCACTCCCCACTCGAACCGCGAGATAAGCCTGGGTTCCAGGGTGGGCAGCTCCTTGGGCGGCCTGTCGGAAGTTATGACTACCTGCTTGTGGGAATCGTAGAGAGTGTTGAACGTGTAGAAGAATTCTTCCTGCGAGCTCTGGCGGCCCACGAGGAACTGGATGTCGTCGATGAGGAGGCAGTCGAGGTTGCGGTACTTATTGCGGAACGAGGCCGGTTTTTCGAAACGCAGGGAATCTATGAACTCGTTGATGAATTTCTCGCTGGTCACGTAGAGCACGCGCAGCGTGGGGTTGTTCTTCCTTATATGGTTGCCGATGGCGTGCAGGAGATGCGTCTTGCCCAGGCCCACTCCGCCGTAAAGGAAGAGCGGGTTGAACTGCCTGCCCGGGTCTTTGGCGACGGCTTCGCAGGATGCGTGCGCGAAACGGTTCGAGGCTCCGACCACGAAACGGTCGAAAGTGTAACGCGGGTTGAAATTCTCGTCGGTGAGCACCTTGACGGGTTGCGCCGTGGAGACCGGCTCCTGGATGTCCTCGACTTTTTTCAGTATTGAGGTCAGGTCTTGGACCTCCTGGAAGGCGATGCTTATCGCCGACTGGGTTTCCTGGGAAAGTATTTTTTCTATATTTTCTTTCTGATGAATGTTGAGCCAGTCGGAAAAATATTTGTTGGGGACCTGCAGGACGAATTTGCCGTCGCTTATAGAAAGCGGTTTCAGCGGCTGGATCCATAGATTAAAGGATTCCTGCTGCAGCTGTTGAGTCAAGTTCTCCACAACTTTTTTCCAGAGCTCTTCAACGTTAAACATCGAGTTATCCCCAAATTTATCCACATCTGTGGATAAGTTTTGTGCATTACTTTCTTAATCTTTAAGGCTATCTATTTTACCATCTATTGTTATTAGCTGTATAGCGGGCGCATAACTACCTTCTGAGATTATACATTTTTCAAAACCGCAAGTCAATACTCGGTCTCGTCAAAAATAATTAATTATCAGCCGTAAAATGGAGGTTTTTGTAAAGGAGGCGAAACTGGTCTAAAGTGAGATTTTCCGGCCTCAGCGAAGGATCTATGCCTGAGCTCCCGAAAGCTCCCAGCACGCTCTCCTTCGGTAGTTCGAGAGAAGAAGAGATCGAGTTGAGCGCTGTCTTCCTGCGCTGTGAAAATGCGGCCCTTACGAAACCGCAAAAAGCGGGAGCAAGCTCCTCCGGGAAAAGGTTAGTCAGCTCGAGGACCGCCGAATCAACTTTGGGTTTGGGAAAAAAACAGCCGGGCCCGACGGAAAACAATTTCTTCGCGGAGGCGTAGTGCCGGCACAACACCGTGAACGAGCCGTACTCCCCGGTGCCCGGCGCCGCCGTCAGCCGCTGGCCGACTTCCTTCTGCACCATTATGACCGCGCGGCTCCAGTTCCCGGCGGGAAGGAATTTTTCTATTATCGCGGTCGAGGCGTCGTAGGGAAGGTTAGAGACGATCTTCAGGGGGCCGGCTTCGTCCCGGAACGGGTAGCCGAGAAAATCGGAGAGGACCAGTTCGGTATTTTTGTAAGCCGCGAAACGGTTCTTGAGGCCCTCAAAGAGAACCCTGTCGATCTCCACTGCCTTGAGCTCTTTCGCGGCCAGCGCCAGGGGTTCCGTCAGCGCCCCCCTGCCGGGACCTATCTCGAAGACTTTGTCGGAAGGCGCTATCCCGGCCGCGGCGACTATCTTTCGCGCGATGTTGTTGTCCGTGAGGAAATTCTGGCCGCGGGGTTGTCTCATATTATTTACCAACACAGAAATTCTTAAATATGCTTTCGAGGATCTCTTCCGTGGCGGTCTCGCCGGTTATCTCGCCGAGACAGCTCAGGGCTTCCCTCACGTGCAGGGCCGGGATCTCTTCGGAATACCCGTTCTTGATGGAATCCAGGGCGCCGCCGAGCGCTTCTTCCGTACGCCGCAGGGCCTCGAGGTGCCGGGAATTCGCCGTCACGGCCCGGGAGAGTATATCCCCCGAGAAAACGAAGGAGGAAACGAGCGCGTCTTCGAGCTCGCGCAGCCCGGAGCCGGTCCTGACCGAGAGCCTGATCCCCGCCGGGAATGCCGCGGGCCCGCCCCCGGTACGCAGGGCCGCGAGTTCAAGGATCTCCTTTTCGTCGGCCTTGAAAGGCAGGTCGGTCTTGTTCCAGACCGGGATGATTATCTTGCCGCGGGCGGTATCGTTGAGAATGCCGGAAATGAAGCGTTCTGCGGCGCTGCCTCCGGCCGAAGAATCAAGCACCCAAACTATGATCTGGGCGCTTTTTAAGGCCTCAAGGGCGCGTTCCTGGCCTATCTTCTCGACCGGGTCCAGGGTTCCCTCAGCGAGGCCCGCGGTATCTATCAGGACGAGAGGAAAACCTTTCAGTTCGATCGATTCTTCGATCACGTCCCTGGTCGTGCCGGGTATATCGGTAACGATGGCCCGCTCTCTCTCAAGCAGGGCGTTGAGGAGCGATGATTTCCCGGCGTTGGGCCTGCCGATGATCGCGGCTCTGAGGCCTTCCCTAACGAACCTTAATTTTTTGGAGGTATCAATTATTTGGGCTATTTCGCCGGAGAGGCCGGCGAGCGTCGCGGCGGCTCCGCTCGAGGGGGCGAATTCTATCCCTTCTTCGGCGTGATCGAGGGCAGCCTCCAGGGCGCCCGCGAGTTCCGTGAGTTTCGCGCGGAAACCCCGGATCTTTTCGGAAAAAGCGCCGCGGAAAAGGGAAAGCGCCGCTTCGTGGGCGAGCGTTGTCTTAGAAGCTATGAGGTCCGCGACCGCTTCGGCCCTGGCGAGGTCCATCTTGCCGTTGACGAAGGCCCTGAAAGTGAATTCTCCGGGGCCCGCCAGCCGCGCGCCGCCTGCCAGGAAAACTTCCAGGATACGCTTTAGTACCACGGGGCCCGCGTGGGCGCTGAACTCGACCATGTCTTCTCCCGTGTAGGAGCGGGGTTTAAGCATGAGGGAGACCAGAACTTCGTCTATCGCGGCGCCGCCCGCGTCGTGTATCCAGCCGTGCGAGAGCGTGTGGGAAGGCAGCGCCGAAAGGGGTTTTCCCCCCGCAGCGCGGAAGAACTTCCCCGCGATGGCGACCGCATCCGGGCCGCAGAGGCGCACGATGCCGATCGCGCCGGAACCCGGCGGCGTGGAGATAGCGGTGATGGTGTCCTGGAGGTTATAGAGCATCAAGAGGATAGAGGATAGACGGAAGAAGAGCGGGCGAAAAAAATGAGTCTCGGCTATGCCGCCCGCCGCTTCGAACCGGAATTATTTTTTGGGTTTAACGGCTACCTTGCGCATGGAACCGTCGCCTTCGGAATATGTTTCGACGTCAGGGGAGTCCTGCAGGGCAAGGTGTATTATTCTTCTCTCTTTCGAGTTCATGGGTTCGAAACGGTACGTCTTGCCGGTAGTCTTGACCTGTTCCGCGGCCTTTGTCGCCAGGGCCTGAAGCCGTTGTTCCTGGTGGAGCCTGTAGTCTTCGGTGTCGAGGTTTATCTTGACGCGGGTCTCGCTGGAGCGGTTGACAATGAGGTTGACGATGTGTTCGAGCGCGTCGAGCGTCTGGCCGTTCTTGCCTATGATGAGGCTGCCTTCAGGGCCTTTAATTTCGCACGACACCGCGTCCTCGCGGACCGAAGCCTCAACGTTGTCGAACGCGAGGCCCATGAGCTTGAGGATATCGGCCACGGTCTTTTTAGTTTTTGATTTGGCCAGCTCGTAGTCCGCTCCGCCGGTTTCTTTTTTTTCAATTATTTCAACGCCCTCGGCGATGAGCAGGACCCTGGAGGGTTTCGCGCCCATAAGGCCGAAAAGGCCGCTGGAGCCTTCGTTCAGTATTTTGATTTTTACCTTGTCCTTGGAAACGCCGAGCTTGTCGAGCCCCAACTTTATAGCTTCTTCGACGGTCTTGCCTTCCACTTCTAATTCTGCCATTTATTTTACCTCCGGTATGTCATTTTACGATAGTAGTTGCGCCCAGTTGCGGCTGGTTCCTCATTATGACGTACTGCTCGGCCATCGTCAGCAGGCTGTTCGTCAGCCAGTAGATGACCAGGCCCGACGGAAAATTCCAGAACATGAAAGTAAAAAGGACCGGCATCATATACATCATCTTCGCCTGGGCCGGGTCGGTAGCGACCGACATCATTTTCTGCTGGAAGAACATCCCGACGCCCATAATGAGGGGAAGAACGTTGAGGGGGACGCCCGCGATGCTCATCAAAGCGTCCGGCGCGGAGAGGTCTTTAATCCAGAATATCCAGTGCGCGCCCCGCAGTTCAAAAGCGTTCCGGAGCGTCGTGAACAGGGCCCAGAATATCGGCAGCTGGAGGAGCATTGGCAGGCAGCCCCCGAGCGGGTTTACCTTGTGCACTTTATAGAGGTTGAGCATCTCGACGTTGAGGCGCTTGGGGTCGGCCTTGAATTTTTCCTGCAGCTCTTTTACGAGCGGCTGGAGCTGCTTCATCGCGGCCGAGGCCTTGAAGCTCTTGACCGTAAGAGGCAGGACAATGATCTGCAGGATAACGGTCAGTATTATTATCGCCCAGCCGTAGTTGCCGGTGGCGCGGTGGAAATAGTTGAGGACGTCGAGCGCGATCTTGCCCAGGAAGCCGAAGTAGCCGAAATCAACGGTCTCTTCGAGGCCAAGGTGAAGGGATTTTAAGTGCTCGTGGCCCTTGGGGCCGAGATAGAACATCGCGGAACAGACCTGGGACTCGGCCTTTTCTGGCACGGCCGCCGAGAAGGAGACGGAGGGCGGTAATTTCTTCGAGGCCCGGGATACGGCTATGTTGGAAAATCCGGAATCTTTCAGGGGAATGAGGGCGGCGAGGAAATAGCGGTTATCGACGGCGGCCCAGAGATAGGCCCTCGCCGGGTAGTCGCCGGGCTTGAATTTCTCGAGTTTTGCGGCGCGCTCGGCCGCAAAGCCCAGGGCCCTGGTTTGGCCCTCGTTATCTTTCTGGCCTTTGAGATCGGTGCCGAGCCCGGGGCCCCACGCGACGTCTATGACCGGAAGCGCCGCGCCGCTCTTTATCTTTTCGGTCCGGATAGTAAGCTTGTGCAGGTAATCGTCGGAGAGCTCGAAAGTCTTCGTGACCTTCCAGCCGAGGAGCGAAGTATGCGTGAATATGAGGGTCTGGGGGTTGGGCCTTTGAACTTCATAAGTCGAGCCGGGGAAACTGCCGAGCTCCAGGGAATCCGCGTCGTGCACGAGGTCCACTAGCGCGCCCGATCTTTCTTTCAGGAACCAGTGTTTGACGGCGGCGCCGCGGTTGGTGAACACGGCCTTGTACTTGTCCGTCTCGACCGTGAGCTCCTGCTCGGGAAATTCGTTACCCGCTTCTCTGGACAGCGAAGGCGTTTTGGCGAGTTCCTGCTGAACGGCCGTAACCGCCGCGGGAGTGCCAGTCTGCTCCGGCGTCTTGGCGGGCTTGGGCTGAAAGAACATGAACCATACTATGAGGAAGGCCGTCGAAAGAAAAATCGCGAAGAAAGTATTTTTATCCATTATTATTGAATCCTCCAATTATTTTAAGGGACGGGGTCATAGCCGCCGGCATTGAACGGGTGGCAGCGCAGGATCCTTTTAAACCCCAGGAACGCGCCCTTGAGAACGCCGTAGCGGTCTATGGCTTCATACGTATAGTGCGAACAGCTCGGATAAAAACGGCAGCGCGGGTAAAGCGCCCCCGAGATATTCTGGTAAATGCGTATCGAAAAAAGAATAAAATGTTTCATACGAACACGCCGGCTTTTTTGAACAGCCCGAGCACCGCGTCCTTCAAGGCTTCGTAATTGAGGAGGCACGCTCCGGGCCTGGGAACGAAAATGATGTCGAGACAGGGGCTGAGGCCGTGCTTGTGGAGCCTGAAGATCTCTCTCAACCGCCTTTTTAAACGGTTGCGCTCAACGGCGGTGCCCAGCTTCCTGCCGGTCACCAGGCCCAGCCTGCGGGAGCCGTCCGCGGGCCCGTCCCTCTTCAAGATATAAATGAAAATCGCCGGATGCGCCAGCCTCCGGCCGGTTTTAAAGGCACGTTTGAAATCTTTCTGCAGGTGCAGTCTTTCGTTGTAATTGAACGTAAAACGCGGCTGCATCGCGGTTTCAGGCAGAGATGCGCTTGCGCCCTTTCCTTCTGCGGCTGGCAAGCACGTTCCTGCCGCCCTTGGTGCTCATGCGGGCGCGGAAACCGATCTTCTTTTTGCGGCGGCTTTTGTTGGGTTGATAAGTTCTTTTTACCATGATCTTTTATCCTTGACGCGCGAATTTTGTGCGGCCGGCATTTTTACAGACCCTGATTATACCTTATATAATATGTAGTGTCAATCCCGCGCCGGCTTTTGAAAAGCGCCCCTGGGGGGCCCGCGGTTGAAAAGAAAATCCGATTATGCCATAATATGAAAACACAAGAGAAAATGAACATATTAGTATTCAACTGCGGAAGCTCGTCCCTTACCTACAAGGTATTCAAGCTCGCCGGCCCGGAAACCATCGAAACGCTTCTCTCAGGCAAAGCGCACAGAGTCGGAGTCAAGGGCAGCGCGCCTTCATATATTGAAAATACCTATGAAGGGACGACTCAAAAAACGGAGATACCTTTAAGGAACCACGGCGAGGCCGCGGGGTTCTCGCTGGATTTTGTCAGGGAGCTCGGCATACCCGTCGACCTGGTGGGCCACCGCTTCGTTCACGGCGGGAATTTATTCAAAAATACTGCATTTATCGATAAAGACACGCTCCACAAACTGAGGCTCTGCCTGCCGCTCGCGCCCATACACAACCCTATCTCGCTGGAAGTAATAGAGGTGGCGCGCGAGCGCCTTCCCGCTGCGAAGCAGTACGTGGCGTTCGATTCGGCGTTCCACTCAAGCATTCCTTATTACGCCTACACCTACTGCCTGCCGAAAAAGATCATTGAAAAGTTCGGCTTCCGGAAATACGGTTTCCACGGCCTCTCGTATTCCTACGTCATAAATGAAGCGGCGAGGCTCACCGGCCAGGATGTTAAGAAATTGAAGGTCGTCGCCTGTCACCTGGGGACCGGCGGGGCGAGCGCCGCGGCCATCAGGAACGGGCGTTCCGAGGACAACTCGATGGGCTATTCTCCCCTACCGGGCCTCGTGATGAGCACGCGCGCGGGCGACATCGACCCTATCGTTTCTCTCTACCTGATGAACGTTTACGGCCTGAGGTCGGACGCCCTTATGGACATACTCAACAAAGAAAGCGGGCTTCTCGGCGTCTCGGGGTTTTCGAGCGACATCACCGACATTCTCAGGCGGTTCCCGGACGACGCTGACGAACAGGCCCAGGGGCGCCTGGCCATCGACATCTACGTGCACAGGCTCAAGAAATACATCGGCGGTTACGCGACCGTCCTCGGCGGCATAGACATGCTCATTTTTACCGACGACATCGGCGCGAAGAACCCGGAACTGCGCGGCAGGGTCTGCGGGAATATGGGCTGGTGCGGTATAGCCCTCGACGAAGCGAGGAACCTCGCGCAGACGGCCGGCGAAGAAGCCGCTCTCATCAGCCGGGCGGGGTCGAAGGTGAAGGTGGTCATAGTGCCCACGAAAGAAGAACTCGTCATATGCCTGGAAGGAGTGAGGCTCCTGCAATGAAACTATTTTTGAGCCCCGACAGGCCGGACCTGAAGTGGTGCGTGGCGGCGGACGGCGTTCTGAGCGAGAGCTCGGGGCCTTACGGGCCGGGCGTCAGGGGAGATATATTAGAGTACATCAAGGATATGGGAGAGCCGGAGGCGGTCGGCTATATGCTTTTTCACGGCGGGGAAGCGCTCAAAGAGACCGTGAGCCCGGTGACCGACGAGGTGCTCGCGAAAGCCGAAAAGAGCGAACGCTTCCTGCCGGAAGACAACACCATCACTACGGGGATGCTCAAGCTGTTCATGAAGAAGTATCCGCGTTCGCGGCACTATCTTTTTTGCGACACGGCCTTCTTTACCAAACTGCCGAAGGAAGCGAGCACCTACGCCGTGCCCTACGAGTTCACTAAAAAGGGAGTAAGGAAATACGGCAGCAACGGCCTCTGCCACGACTGGGCCTGCGGGAAGATCACGGCTATGCCCGGGTGCGGGGGCGTTAAAAAAATAGTCAGCGTTTTCGTGGGATCGCGGACCAACGTCGCGGCAGTGCTCGAAGGCAGGCCGGTCGAGACCTCGGCGGGCTTTACCCCGGTCGAAGGCATACCGTCGCTCAGCGGCTGCGGCGACATCGACCCGACCATCATTTTCCAGCTCCACTCTACGGGCCTGAAGTTCGGCGACATTAACAGGATCCTTACGAACGAAAGCGGGTTCAGCGGCCTGCTCGGCAGGAAGTGCTTGCTCGGCGACATCGTGGGCGCGTCCGTGCCTTCCGAGTTCAGCGGCGCGCGGGATATTTATTATTATAACGTGATCAAACACATAGGCTATTCGATGGCGGTGATGGGCGGCGCGGACGCCATAGCCATCTCGTGTGAAAATACCGAGACCGCCTGGACGTTCGCGAAAACACTGTGCGGGAGGCTCGAATACCCCCCGCTCACGCTGCGCAAGAAAACCGCGCTCGCCGGGGGCGTCCACGAAGTCACCGGTGCAGGTTCGGGGCTTAAGGTGTTCATCGCCGGCTACAACCCCTGGCTGATAATGGATGAAAAGACAAGCATATAAATGAAATAAAGCCGCCCAAGGCGGTCGCGCTAAATAAGGTGTTTACCTTTTAGGAAGGATGACAGTCCGCGAAGCGGACGCAAGAAGGAAACCATAGGTTTCCTATTGGGAGCGTCCCGGCGACTTTCAAATAGAGCCGGGACAACGAAGTAGGGTCGCCATAAGGCGACCGCGACGAAGAAGGTGTTTACCTCTTAGGAAGGATGACAGTCCGCGAAGCGGACGCAAGAAGGAAACCATAGGTTTCCTATTGGGAGCGTCCCGGCGACTTTCAAATAGAGCCGGGACAACGAAGTAAGGTCGCCATAAGGCGACCGCGACATACAGTAATAAGAAGTTACATATTGGAAAGGTTCAGTGTGCCGAGGAAGTTTAGCTTTCGAGGCGAACGCGGAAGGAAAACTACGTTTTCCTCCGGGAGCGTCCCGGCGACTTTCAAATAGAGCTGGGACAACGAAGTAGGGTCGCCAGAAGGCGACCGCGACATAAAGGAGGCTTTATGCCTGACCAGAAAAGATTCTTAGTAGACGTTGGAATGACCAATCTGCCGTTCCCGATGCGGGTGATCTCGAAAAAAGAGCCCGAAGGCCAGCACACCGTAGCCAGCATCGCGATATCGGCGAGGGTAATGCAGGAATTCGAGCCGAGCCTCATAGACAAGTTCATACAGGTGCTGCACGAGCACCGCGACAGGATAGGGACCAGGTCCTTAAAGACGAACATCACGGATTATCTTAAGGAGCTCAAGGCCAACGCGGTGCAGGTGGATTTTACCTACCCGTATTTCATAGAGAAGCTGACCCCGGTATCTAAGGAAAAGTGCCTGGTCAGGTACAACTGCACCTTTACGGCCAAGCTCTCCAGCCTCGAAGAAACGCCGAAAGTGGTCTTCAAGATGGAGATACCCGCGATAACGACCTATCCCGTGCATTTCGAAAAAGACCTCGGCGGGCTTTTCGGGCAGCTGAGCAACGTAGTCATAGAAGTCGAATCGGGCAAGGACATTTACCCGGAAGACCTCGTGGATATAGTGGACAGGCATGCCCTGGTCCCGGTCTACTCCTTCCTTACCGGAAAGGACCAGGAATTCGTGATAAACAAGATCCACACGGAAAAGAAAACGAGCGTCGTGATGACCGACGAGATAAGGGCGGAGCTCAGCCGCAACAGGAATATCGTCTGGTATTCGGTCAACTGCTCCAATTTCGGCATGCTGCACTCTTACAGCACGGTCGTCGGCACGGAAAAAAGCATGTGGGTGCCGTTCAGCAATTATTAACGGAGCGTAAATGCGGCTCAAGGGACATCTGCTCGCGTCGGGCGCGGTGAGCGCCGGGATCTACGCCGCCACGGGATCGGCCAAGATGGCGGCCTGTTCGTTCGCGGCCGGGGTATTGCTCGACGCGGACCATCTGATCGATTACTGGAGGGACCATTCGTTCAACCTCGACCTTTCGAGGTTTTTCAGCGTCTGCCACGAGTGCGACCTTAGCAAGACGATGCTCCCATTACACTCGGTGGAACTGCTCCTGCTGCTGGCCGCGGCGGCCTGCTTTACGCGCAGCGGCGCGATAACCGCGCTCGCGCTCGGTTCCGGCCAGCACCTCTTCTTCGACCAGCTGGTCAACAAGGTTTACCCTTACAGTTATTCATTCTTTTACCGTATGGGAAAAGGTTTCAGGTCGGACGCGGTTTTCACTAACGTGCGCCCGGGAGCGGGAAAAAATGGGAACGATTAAAAAACCCGAGCTGGTCAAGCTCTTCGCGGGGCTGATCGCTTCCAGCGAAGAACAGCTCACCGGGGCTCTCTCCGGCCTTGAAAAAAAATTCGGCAAGATCGATGTCAAGAGCCCCTGCGTGAACTTCGATTTTACGGATTATTACGCCGCCGAGATGGGCGGGGGCCTTCTCAGGCTCTGGGCGGGCTTCGAACCTTTAGCCGACCCGTCCGCGCTCGCCGGCATCAAGATAGCCACCAACGAAATGGAAGCTGAACATTCTTCAGAAGGAAAACGGAGTGTGAACATCGACCCCGGTTATATCACGCCCGCGAAGGTCGTTCTCGCTTCGAGCAAGGATTTTTCGCACAGGCTCTATCTTTCGGGAGGCATTTATGGCGAAGTTACGCTGATGTACAGGCGCAATAGCTTTGAGGCCCTCGAGTGGACCTACCCGGATTACAAGTCGAAGCCGGCCCTGGATTTTTTCACCGCTCTGAGAAAGATATTCAGGGAACAGCTGAAAACAAACATTTAAAATGCAACACTCCCTTAAAACCGCGCTGTATCTCATCGTCATCCTGTTGGCGGGCTACTGCTGCATGGCCTTCTTTATCGCCGGCGCGGTGGACAGGCTCAACACGGCCAGGGAAGAAGAGCTCAAAGCCGTGACGATGAGGCAGGGCCTGCTGCGCAGGGTGCCGAAAGAGGGCATCGCGAAGCTGTTCGGCCGCCGGAGCGGCGAACCCGACCAGCCTCCCGCTGAGCCCGGGGAGTAGTAGGACTACGCGGCAATGAATATCAAAGGAATCCTCACCAAAAGATACCCGGAGTTGCTGGCGCTGCTGGCCGTCGGCGCCGCGGCGCTCGTAAATAACCTGGGTTTTTTCTCCTACGTTTCCGACGTCCGCGTGCTGGAGCATATCCGCGCCGGAGAGCTCTTTTCCAACTTAGTCGTCACTCCGCTTGAATTCGTCTTCTTTGTCGTCCTTTTCCACCTGCTCGGCAGGCGCATGTTGGGGTTTTTCCCCCGGCTGCGGGGTTTCGCGGATGGCTACGCCCCCGTCGTTACCGTCGCCTTCGGGATGGGAGCCTTCAACCTCGCGCTTTTTTTGTGCGGCTCTCTCGGGATATTCCGGGCGGGAACGCTTTTCGCGCTAATCGCCCTCGCCGGCGCGGCGTCGCTGGGCGGGCTTTGGCCGCTCGCAGCTTACCGCCCGAAACAGCTGCTGCCCGATGACTCCCTTTCAAGGGCATTGTTGTTGTTCGTCCTGGCCGCGTTGGCTTATGGGTTCATAACCGCGCTCTCGCCACCCGCCTCCTGGGACGCGGTAAGCTATCTCCTGCCGTTCCCCCGGCTCTATGCCGCGGCGGGAAAGATCTATCCCGCGCAGGGAATGGTGGCCAAGCAGTGCACGCTCGGAATGGAAATGCTCACCGGGGCGGGTTTCCTGCTCGGCAACGACAGGCTGGGCCAGCTCTTTTCGTTCTTGTCCCAGGCGCTGCTGCTGCGGCTGACTTTCCTTTTCGCAAAAAAATATTATTCCGCCGCAGTCGCCTACGCCTCGGCGGCCGTGGTCGCGGTGATGCCGCTCGGTCTTTACCTGGGAGGCATTACCAACACCGATTTTTCAGCCGCGCTGTTTTCGATGCTGGCGGTGGTGAGCTTCTGGGAGCACTACTCGGAAAATAATAAGGAGCTGCTCCGCGTTGCGGCCGTTGCCCTCGGCTTTGCCCTGAACGCGAAAATGACGGGTCTGATAACCGCGGTCTTCCTGCTCGCGGCCGCCGCAGCTCTTGCCTCGCGGAAGAAGATGAGGTTTTCGTCTCTCACCGTGCCCGTCCTGATAGTTCTGGTCTTGTCCGCGAACATTTTCATCCGCAATTACGCCTGGACGGGAAACCCCCTCTTCCCGCTTTTCGCAGCGGAGCTTCCGGGCAAATACGCGGTCCCGGAGATCATCGCTAAGTCCCAGGCTAACGACAGGCAATCCCTGGGCGTGGACAAGACGGTTTTAAATTATTTTCTGCTGTCTTATTACCTGATCGCAAAGCCCGGCAGGTTCCAGCACAACCCGCAGTTCTTCGCCGCCGGGGCGGTCTTCATCTTCCTGTGCAGGCTTTTCGTACGGAAGAAGCTTCTCTCCGTAGAGAAATATCTCCTGGCCTTCGCGTTGGTTTATTCCGTCCTGTGGTTCTCTTTCGGGATACACGTCTGGCGCTACCTGCTGCCGGTGATCCCTTTCGCGGCCGTGCTTCTTGTGTCCTGGTGCCGCCTGCCGGGGCCGGGTTATTTAAAGGCCGCGGGGATTTTCCTGCTCGCGGCCAACTCCGTCCCGTTTTTCGCTTGGAACGTCAACAACAAGCTCTTCGCGGTATTCGCGCTGCCTTCGAGAGAGCACCCATTGATCTCCCCCGCGAAGCGTTACCTCGAAAAGAGCCTCGATTATTACGAAGTCTACGAGTTCGCTAACCGGAACCTCCCGCCCGGTTCCAGGGTGCTTCTCTTCAGGGAAATGAGAGGTTATTACCTCGAGCGCGATTATTTATGGGGAGACCCGCTCAACCAGAGCGAGATACTTTACCACACGATGAACTCGCCCCGCGAGCTGGGCGCAAGGCTCGCCGAGCTCGGCGTGACGCACGTGGTAGTGAACTTTAATAATTATTCCGAGTCGAAATATTATTACGATGCCCGCACGAACGGGCTGATGAACGATTTTCTCAAGGACGGGTGCACCGGGTTGTATTCGCAAAATAACGTGAGCCTCTTTAAAATCAATTAAATATTTAGGTATAATTGAATAACGTATCTCGGGCCGGAGTGAGTTTATCCCCCCGGTTACAGCGGGAAGGTGACCAGTGAAACCCTTCAATGAAAAAGTGATCGCGGTCGTCGGTGTTTCAGGAGACCGCTCAAAGTTCGGCCGCAGGATATTCGAGAGCCTCGTCGCCGAGCGCCTGAACGTTTACGGCGTTAACCCCAGGGGTGGAGAGATATCGAACAGAAAGATCTATAAAAACCTTGCCGAGATGGAGACCAGGCCCGACGTGGTAATAACCGTAGTCCAGCCGGCTGTGACCGAGAAGATCGTCGAGGAATGCCGGGCGCTGTGCGTCGGAGAGATCTGGATGCAGCCGGGCTCGGAATCACCGGCCGCCATAGAGCTGGCGAAAAAATACGGCATGAGCGTCACGCACGGCGCCTGCATAATGCTGGCTAACGGGATCTGGTGATGTTCGAGCTTTAGCATTTTAGACCGGACTGGTTTTTTGGGATTTCGTAATTTGGATTTCAAATTTGGCACTTAAGGGGGCGTTATGTATAGAATTGAGGTTTTCAGCGAACGTTCCAGCGAATTCAGGATCAGATCCAAAAATTATGAGTTTATGGTAGACAGCGAAGGCGAAAAAGGTATTACGCCTCCGGATACGCTGCTCGCGAGCCTGGGCTCGTGCATCGGGGTTTATATAAGGAAGTACTGCAAGAACACGAGCCTGGACATTAAGAACTTCCACGTGACGCTGGAGGCGGAGTTGAGCGGGGATAAACCGGTCGCTTTCAGGAAGATCGCCGTGAAGATCGATCTGATGGGCCAGCGCCTGGACGAAATGCGGAAAAGATCGATCTTATCGTTCATCAAGAATTGCCCGGTGCACAATACGCTGAGGCATTCTCCGGAAATTGAGGCGGAGATAATATGAAATTCAGGCCGCTGGCCGTTATCTTCGATATGGACGGTGTCATAGTCGATTCAATGCCCTACCATTTCATCGCCTGGTACGAGGCGCTCAGGCCTTTCGGGGTTCGCATAAATTGTTTTGACGTCTATTTGAAAGAAGGCGAGAAATGGGAAAAGAGCATGAAGGAATTCCTCGCGAGGGCGAACGTCAAGCCCACGAAAAAACTCCTGCGCGAAGTGTTTTCATCAAGGGAGAGGATCTTCAGGAAATATTTCAGGCAGTATATTTTCAAGGGAGCGCTCGAGATACTGGCCTGCCTGAAAGCCGAAAAATATCCGCTCGCCCTGGTCACCGGGACCAACGCCGATGAAATAAACAAAATACTCCCCGCCTCGCTCCGGAAGTATTTTGACGTCATCGTTTCGGGAGACAGCGTCAGGAACGGCAAACCCTCTCCGGAACCCTACCTCAAAGCAGCAAAGCTATTGGGATTACCCCCCTCAAAATGCGCGGTCGTTGAAAATGCCCCCTACGGCATCGAATCCGCCAAGAAGGCGGGTATGTACTGCATCGCAGTAACTACCAGCCTTCCAAGGCAATATCTCAACCAGGCAGATGCCGTTGTTGATTCCCTTGATGATATCCACAGGCTTATCGGCCCCTTGTGCAAATGTTTAAAATGATTGAAAAAACAACAAGAAATCAATTATTTATCTTAGTTATTGTGCTCTTTATGCCCATCTTATTCAGGCGTTATATAATCTAAGGTAAGCCGCTTTCTGACATCCACGGCAATAACATTCTATGCAGTTTCCTCCTTTTAACCTCAAGTCATCAAAGCTGATCAAAAGTGAGCCGAACCCGGGCCGCACGGCTGTTTAAGAGAGTTTCGTGTCCTGTGAGAGCGCTCCGATGCCGTTATAATACCGGGGACATTCATTGCGTTGATCTTGACACACATTTCAGGTGCTCCGGTCTTTAAAGCCGGATGTTCCACGTGAAACAATTTATAGCGAAACGGGTTGTCTGTATAAACTCCCTTTTTTGATCTATCGGAGTTTGAAGCGGCCGCGCTGGCGCTGCCTTCAACTAATCAGGAATAGACATATTAAGGCAGGGTAAATATTTGCAGTCATTTGAGGCGCCCGATTAACCCGGGCATCTAATTATGATCGATAAGATTGAGTTTTCTCAATCATAAAGAGGTTGAAAAAACAAACGTATTTTATATATATTGACCCCGTTCTGAAGGGTAAGTCGGAAGGCATGAGCATTTCAGAAAGGGTTTAGTGCCGGGATACTTTACAATGAAAGGCAGAAAGGGGATGGCTTTGCAGTCTTGATCGCCCGCCAGACTTTATCCCCCTGGTACTGCTCTTTAAACAGATTGAAAATACAAATTGAAATAACAAATGGCCGCATAATATTCTTGATTATTCCCCCACTCAACATCTCTCCAGGCAACGGCATCGGGCCTGTAAGGTATATTTGGCGTGAAAGATAATGGCGCACATTGGCTGTCATTTGAAAAGCCGGCCGCGAAAGATAGCTGTTTACGCCATCAGCCGGGTGCGGCAGAACCAATGGGTCAAGTGGATCGTTCGCCGAAATGATCCTTAAATTGCCCGCGGGATAAGGCAGCATGGGCCATCAGCGCTTTCCCGGGGCTAAGCAGCGGAGCGTACGATCATCAGTACGGGGCCAATGCGGCAGACTATAGTTTTTGAAGTTTTTGTGTGATAAAGAAAGTCCGGGAGGCGCGGCGGATGACGTTCCGCAAAGGGGTTTAGACGATTGTTCCACGTGGAACAAAAGTATTTCTTAATCTCGTGAGGTAAAATTATCGCGATATCTCCCAGCGCCGTTTATCCATTTTACCGTCAAGAGCTTGACACTTATAAGTATTTGTGTTAGACTATAACAGGGAATTTTCCCAAAAGGGAGGTGAAAATAAATGAAGAAAACACAAGGTTTCACGCTTATCGAATTGATGATCGTTGTAGCGATCATCGGTATTCTTTCGGCAATTGCCATTCCTAAGTTCGCCGACCTTATCCGTAAATCCAATGAGGGCGCAACAAAGGGTAATCTTGGAGCCATCCGCAGCGCGATGTCCATATATTATGGGGAGATCGAGGGATGGTATCCTACGACAGACCCGGGCCCAGTACTTACCATGGACAACGGCAAATACCTGAAAGAGATACCTGCTTGCTACAATCCGCCTTACCATCCCAAGGTCGCCGTATTCGACATGACCAACTCGACGGGTGGAGTTGAGAACGGAACTGCAGGCGCCTGGGCTTACCAGGAGAGCCGCACTCCGAACGCTGGTGACAAGCCGTGGGGAGATGTGTGGGTGAACTGCACACACACCGACTCAAAGGGCACCACGTGGTCAGCTTATTGATCCGAGCCTTGCGAAATTTTTAAAGAGAGACCCGCCCCACAAAATGGAGCGGGTTTCTTTTTTGCCAATAACGGGTTTAAAAGAGCGCGATTACCTTCGAACATCTTGACATAAGACAAAAGTCGTGCTAGAGTATTACCAGGGACATTTCCCAAAAGGGAGGTGAAAACAAAATGAAGAAAACACAAGGTTTCACGCTTATCGAATTGATGATCGTTGTAGCGATCATCGGTATTCTTTCGGCAATTGCCATTCCTAAGTTCGCCGACCTTATCCGTAAATCCAATGAGGGCGCAAC
>Ga0265342_10000152_pt1 | contig 78324 bp, 58 predicted proteins | sample 4CB327metaG_FD_203125 | JGI IMG/M metagenome (GOLD analysis project Ga0265342, IMG submission 203125) | Rhizosphere microbial communities from Carex aquatilis grown in University of Washington, Seatle, WA, United States - 4-CB3-27 metaG | ecosystem: Host-associated > Plants > Roots >...
GTCGCTGAAGAACCCCGAGCAAGCAACGGCCAGCGCGCCTTCCTGCCCAGGCACCGGGACGATCGCGCCGCAGTCTTTGAAAGCGGGCAGATCAATGACCTTGCTGACTTTGTCAATCGTCGGGTCCACGACGACCACGCGGCCTGGCCCAGCCTGGGTGACCATGTCAGCGCTGAAGTTGTTGAGGGTGACGTAGATCTTGCCGTCCAGAACGCGGGCGCGGTCTGGATTGGGATTGATACCAACTCCGCCCGCCGCGTAGGGGGCCAGGTCTATGCGGCCCACGGCCTCGCCCAGATCGAGATCCAGGATCAAGAGGTCACCGCCCTCGTCGAGATCCGACGGGTCGGCGGTGGGGCTGGAGTTAGTCGAGTTGCGAGTCACATAGAACTTGTTGGGAGCCACGGCCACCACGTCGTGCGGGAAGGCCTTGAATCCAGTGCTGACGCTCAACTGTCGGACCACAGTGCAGTCCACGGGGTTGACCCACAACAGAGCGCTGTTGAGGCTGTCGATGAGGACCAGGGGATGGCCAGGCAAGGGCGCGCTGGGCAGCACCACGCCCCCGGAAAGTGCCTGCGAAAGTTGCGGCGCCACGCTGCCCGAGTTGAGGCAGTTGTCGTGCACCAGCGTGGCCGTTGCCGGGTCGACCAGCGAAAGCAGCGACGAGATGTAGTCGCTGCTGCCGTGAATGACAGCCAGCCCGACCGGCTCGGAGCTGGCGGAATCGGCGGTTTCCTCGGAGTCCGCGCCGCCGTCAGCGGCGCTGGCCGCATCGTCGACGACATCGGCCGCTGGCGCGTCGCCAGCCGCTGGAGCTGCATCCGGGGTAGGGCTGTGGATGGCATTGCCGCAGGCCAGGCCTAAGAAGGTGGGCAGCGAAAGGATCAAGCCAAGTTCGAGCGAACGGGATCGGGTGCTCATTCCAATGTCTCCTTGTTTGCGTCGGGCGTGGACCATTGCATGGTGAAATTGATCGATCGGCCGGGCAGGGGATAGCCGGTGACGTCGACGACAGGGGTGTTGGCCAGGTTGTACGCGCTGGCGACCAGGCGCAGTCCCCAGTGGGGCGCGCTGATCTGGCCGCCTGCACCGAAAAGCACGCGCTGGTTCAGCTCGACCAGGTTGGTCGAGTCGCGGTAGTTGCCACTGGTCACGTCCAGGTCGGCGTACAGGCCCCAACGCCAGCGACCCGCCAGGGGAAGGTCGCGCAGCTCAGGCCGCGCATAGGCGCGCAGGCGCGGACGAAAGGAAAGCTGCTTGCCGTAGACTCCGCTCACGTTTTCCTGGTCGCGGGCATCGGTGAAAGTGGTCTGCCCGAAAAACCGAAAACGGCGTCGCCAGTCGACCGTGGCTGAGGTTTCCGCACCCAGGATGCGTGCGCGCCCCACGTTTTCCGGCCGCAAGTAGGGCCCGGCCAGGAGGAAGTGAATGAGGTTCCGCGCCCAGACCGCAAACAGCGAGCCGTCCAGAGAAAGCCGCAGTCGCTCGCCTTGGCGGGTCCAGTTCGCACCCACGTCTGCGTTGGTTCCGCTCTCGGGCACAAGGTCAGGGTTGCCCAGCAACAGGCCGGTATTGCCATAGCGCTCGGTCAGTGAAGGCAAGCGGCCGTAGCGGCCCAGATTTGCGCGCAGAGTGACTTGCTCGCTCGCCCATTGCACGAGGGCCAAGCGAGCGTTGGGCAGCCAATAGGCAGCGGGCTGGGTGTCCGCGCCCATCAGCCGATAGCGCGCCGGGCGCGTGATGGTGTCTTGGGCTGCTTCCAGGCGCAGCGACGGAATCACAGCCAGGCGCAGCGTCTGGGTCACCAATCGTGCCTCGACTCCACCAGCGCCTTCCACGCGCGACCCAGGGGGAATAGAAGTCGCGCCAGGCAGAAGGCTGGAGGGATCGAAACGCTCATAGCGGCCGGCGGCAACAGCAGAAAGCTTCATCCACGCCGCCAATGGCTTCGAGCCCGTAAGCGTCGCGCCCGAGCTGGTGGAAAGGTCACGCGTTTGTGTGGGCACGTTGCTCGACAAGTCGCCGTTCAGGTCGTCGAGGCGCTGCCAGGTCGCGACGTCGTAGAGCTGGGCGCGCAGCGAACTGCCTGGCCCGAGATCGTCGTTCGAATCGTACGCCACAGTGGTCAGCAACCGGTCAGTGCCGAGCGACGCCCCGCTGGCTGTCACCGAGCCCACCGGGGGCTCACCCTGGTCACGGTGAAGAAAACTGACCGTGCCCCAGATCTGTCGACTTCCAGGCAGCAACCCAGCGACATGGGCCAGACCGTCGATCTGCCGGAGGGCATTGTTCTGGCGGCGCGTGATGGAATCGTCGCTGGTGTTGAAGGGCGTGGCGTTGTCGTTGCGATAGCTGAAGTCGCCGGCCGAGCCCAGCCCGTTCACGCTGGCGAGTGCGCGTAGCTTGCGGCCCGCCCAGCGCGCTTGCGCGCCAGCAAACTCAGTGCCGAAGGAGCCGCCGCCCGCGTAGGCGCGCACGCCAGAGTCCGTCGCCGTGGCGCTCGACAAGGACACGATGCCACCGATAGCTGAAGCGCCGAACGCGATGGGGCTCATTCCCCGGTAGACCTCGACCGAGCCGAGATCGACCACGGGAATGAGTCCGACGTCCACGCCGCCGCCCGAAGCTGCCGAGAGCGGCACACCGTCGAAGTACACTTCGACCTGGTTGGCCGAGGACCCGCGCAACGACAGCGTGGCCGTGGAGCCCAGCCCGCCCATGCGCGTGACCGACACGCCGGGCAGCTCCGAAAGAAGTTGGGGCAAGTCCTCGGCGCTGCGCGGGGTGCGCGCAGCCGTGATCACGGATGACGAGGCCGCATCATCCCGGCTCGCCCGCGGCGCCGCCTCGGCCACCACCACGGTTTCGAAGGCGGGCTCGGCCGCGTGCGCAGCGCCCGCCGCCATGCACAGGACCGCCGCCGCGAATGCGGCGTTCAGGCGTGAATGAGTCTGTTTGCGGGCCGGATCGGCGATCTCCGCGCCGGACGGCACCCTTTCGAACCACATGAAAAACCCCCGTTCCGTCGGCGGAAACGGGGGTGCGTGGCTGAAAGCTCGGCGCCCAGTTCCTCCTCGGGAAGGCAGCATGGCTGACGCGGGCAGGTTTCCTGGCTCGTGGGTCTTGCGGCAGAGCCGCTTCGCCTGTTCCAGCCTTCCCAGAGGTTGTCCTCCAGTGGCCAAATCGGAAAAGACTTCCCACTTACAGTGGCGGGACCGCGCCGGGATAGCACCCTGGGTGCGCACCGGCTTCCCTTTTCAGCGGGGCCATCGAAGCCCCGCGCCCGTGTCGCTATTCAGTTGTCAATGCGGCGTCAAACTAGTCTTCGTGCCGGGGTCTGTCAAGCGCATGACGGATTGGACCGATTTGTGTAGTGATTCGGTCGTTTCTGCTAGTCTGGAAAACATGAGCGCTGAGGGCGAAGGCACCAGGCCCAGCCTGGGTCATGAGATACCGGATGTTCTGCCGCTGCTGCCGGTGCGGGATCTGGTGGTTTTTCCTTACATGATTGCTCCGCTGCGCGTGTCGCGGCCCATCTCGCTGGACGCCGTGCAGGTCGCCCTGCAGGATGATCAGCGGTTGTGTTTCATCGTGGCCCAACGTGAATCGGCGGAAGAGGATCCCAAGCCCAACTCGCTGTATCGCACGGGCACGGTCGGACTCATCATGCGCATGCGCAAGCTCTCCGACGGCGGGCTGAAGATTCTCATTCAGGGCCTGTGCCGCGCGCGCATCCAGCGCTTCATCGCCGAGCAGCCCAGCTACCAGGTTCGCCTCGACATCATGGAGGAAGCGACGCCGGCCTCCACGGTCGAGCTGGAAGCGCTGGTGCGCACGGTGAAACAGAACGTCGAGCGGGTGGCCGAGCTGGGCCGCACCGTGCAGCCCGAGCTGGCGTTGGTGTTGCAGAACGTAGACGAGCCGGGCCGCATTGCGGATCTGGTGGCGTCGAACTTGACGCTCAAGCTGGCCGACGCGCAGGCCATCTTGGAGATGGACGATCCGGTACAGCGCCTGGCCAAGGTGAACCAGGCCTTGGAGAACGAAGTCGGAATTCTGGAGGTGCAGAACCGCATCCAGAGCCGGGTCAAAGAGGAGATGTCCAAGACCCAGCGCGACTACTATCTGCGCGAGCAGTTGCGCCAGATCCGGCACGAGCTGGGCGATGCGGATTCATTCCGCGACGAGATCGAGGACTTGCGCCAAAAAATCGAAGCGGGGGGACTGCCGGCCGAGGCGCGCGCGGAGGCGGACAAGCAGTTGCGGCGCCTGGAACAGATGAGCCCCGAGAGTGCCGAGGCGGCGGTGGTGCGCAGCTACGTGGATGTCATGGTCGAGCTTCCCTGGAAAGAACCGGACGAAGATCCGGTGGATCTGCGCAGCGCGCGCACCGTGCTCGACCAGGATCACTACGACCTGGAGCACGTGAAGGAGCGCATCCTCGATTACCTGGCGGTGCACAAACTGCGCCGCGGAGTCCACGGGCCGCTGCTTTGCTTCCTGGGCCCGCCCGGCGTGGGCAAGACATCGCTGGGGCGCTCCATCGCGCGGGCGCTGGGCCGCAAGTTCGTGCGCATTTCCTTGGGCGGCGTGCGCGACGAGGCCGAGATCCGTGGCCACCGGCGCACCTACGTGGGCGCGCTGCCTGGACGCATTCTGCAGGGGATGAAACAGGCGGGCAGCAAGAACCCGGTGTTCATGCTCGACGAGGTCGACAAGCTGGGCTCCGACTACCGCGGCGATCCCTCGGCGGCCTTGCTCGAAGTTCTCGATCCCGAGCAGAACCACGCCTTCCGCGACCACTACCTGGGCGTGCCCTACGACTTGTCCAAGGTGATGTTCATTGCCACCGCCAATCTGGCGGACACCATTCCGCCGCCCTTGCGCGATCGCATGGAGACCCTGCGCCTGGCCGGCTACAGCGAGGAAGAGAAGCTGGCCATCGCCGAGAAGTACCTGGTGCCCAAGCAGATCGCCGAGGCGGGCCTGAGCGAGCGCGATCTTTCGCTGGGACGGCCGGCGCTGCGCAAGATCATCTCGGAATACACGCGTGAGGCCGGGCTGCGCGAACTGGAACGGCAGATTGCGCAGCTGGCGCGCAAGATGGCGCGGCGTTTGGTGGAGAGTGGCCAGGCACCCGCCAGCGGCCGCAAGACCAAGGCCGGCCGAACCGCGGTGAGCCCTGACGACCTGGCCAAGCTGCTGGGACCGCCCAGGTTCATTCCCGACGAGCGCCAGCGCGCGGACGAGGTCGGGATCGCCAACGGCCTGGCGTGGACCCAGGTGGGCGGCGAAGTCCTCCACGTCGAAGCGCAGATGATGCCGGGCAAGGGCAACCTCATCTTGACCGGCCAGCTGGGCGAGGTGATGAAGGAATCGGCGCAAGCGGCGTTGTCCTTCGCGCGCGTGCAAGCCACGCGTCTCGGGCTACGCAGCGATTTCCTTTCCGATCGCGAGATCCACATTCACGTGCCCGCGGGCGGCGTGCCCAAGGACGGACCGTCGGCCGGGATCACCATGGCCTGCGTCCTAGTGTCGTTGGTGTCCGGGATTCCCGTGCGCCGGGATGTGGCCATGACTGGAGAAATCACCCTGCGCGGGCGGGTGCTCCCGGTCGGTGGCCTGAAAGAGAAACTGCTGGCGGCGGTGCGCGCGGGTATGCGCGTGGCCATCGTGCCCGCCACCAACATGGCGGAATTGAGCGAACTTCCCGCTCACCTGCGCGAGCGGATCAAGATCCAGCCGGTACACAGCGTGGATGAGGCCTTGGTCATCTCGTTGACCCGGCCACTAAGCCATCCCAAGGCCGCGGCCGTGGCTCCGCGCAGGCCTGCGGCCAACGTGGTCGCGCCGCCCCGCCGCGGCGGCGCGGCATAGAGCACCGAGGTTGCCGTCTCAGGCGACTCAGACTCTAGTTGCTAAGTCCAATCACCAATGAGACGTCGTCGATCCAGACCCCGAACTTGTTGTCTTTCGGAATCTGGAACTGCACCTCGAAGATGGTCGACCGGTCGAAGCCGCCCCCTGAGCGGCCCCATCCGTCGTTGGTGAGCGAATTGAAGTAGACCGTGTACTTGGTCCACGCAGTCGTGAGGTTGGTTATGCGGTAGCCGTAGTGGTCGTAACACTGATTCCCCGCGACGTTCCCCTGGCAGAGCCCGCCATCAGGCGAGGTGTCCTTGTCGGGGAACGCCACGCGCAGCCCGTATGAGCCGCTATCGATCTTGGCCCAAAAGCTGATGCCGTCGTACTTGGAGGCGTCGTAGGGGCCGCCGATGCCGAACCCAACGGTAGCGCCCGTGTCTACAAAGGGCCCACCATACACGTAGGCCGCGTACTGGCGACAGATGTCGCCTGTTTTGGTCATGGTGAAGAGTCCCGCTGGGTCAGGGAACATGGTTGCGCCCGGCGTGCCGTCGTCGCTGTCCTTCCAAGCCCCGGCGCGGCCGTTGACCTGCGGGATGAAGCGATCGCCATCATTCATGTCGTCGATCAGCTCTTCATTGGGCGCCAATCCCGGACAAGTCGTGCTGCCGACCGACCCTCCAACACCGCCGGTGCTCGCCATGCCGCCGCCGCCACCGACCACGGTGCCGCCCGTTGCAAGCGTGCCGCCGCTGCCACCGACTGGGATGCGACCACCGACCACGGTGCCGCCCAATGGAACCGTGCCACCGAATGGGATGCGACCGCCCACCACGGTGCCGCCGAGAGTAAGCGTGCCGCCGCTGCCGCCGCTGCTGCCGCCTAATACTGTTGTGCCACCGAATGGAAAGAACCCGCCCGTGCCGCCGCGACCACCCACCACGGTACCGCCCAATGGCGTTGTACCGCCGCGGCCACCGAGCGCAGTCGTCCCGCCCGTCGGCGGAACGTACGTCGTTGCGCCCGTCGGCGCGATGTACCCACCCACCACTGCTGTGCCACCGAATGGAACGAATCCGCCCGAACCGCCGCCCAGTGCGATCACACCACCAGTTCCGACTGTCGCGCCCGCAAAGCCAATGACACCGGCTGTCCCGACCACCCCGCCCGTAGCGAGACTACCCCCGAGAACCAGACCCGTGTCGCCACCTTGGATAGCGCCGCCGACCGGGCCACCGGGTTGTGCGGATTCCAACTCGTCCAGGGGCGTTCGCGCCCCGCCGCATCCCGCGGCGGTCAGGAGCGAAACAGCCAGCCATAGGTTCAAGCGATTTGCCTTCATGGGAGTACCCTTGCTTTCGCACATGTTGCTCGACCGACGAAATAATAACGGACTTCGAGGCCAGTGAGGGAAAGACTCACCGCTCACAGATCACTCACTCGGCGTCGATTAACGACAGCTTGGCACGCGAAATTAATCAATGTCCATGCAGGGATAGATGCCATCCATAATGTATCGATTTAGCTCTAGCCTGCGCTCGGTTACCCGGCTCTGGCCGCCGAGTCGAATGCCTCTCGGTCCAATAGATGCGACAGATTGACGTTGCCGAGCGCTGCCAGCATGGTCTGGCGCAAGTTGGGGTGCTCGGCCTCCAAGCGGGACAGCAGGGCCTTCATCTGTTTACGTTGGGCATCGGGCTGCGAGCCGCACAGGTGGCAGGGCAGGATGGGAAAGCGGCGGCCTTCGGCGAAGCGGGCCAGGGTTTCTTCGGCGCAATAGATGAGGGGCCGGATGACGATGGACGCGCCATCGTCGCTGACCAGGCGCGCCGGAATGGCCGCCAGCTTGCCCGCGAAGAAGACATTGAGCAGTAGGGTCTCCACGGCGTCGTCGCGGTGATGCCCGAGCGCAATCTTGGTGCACCCGAACTGGCCAGCCAGCCGGTAGAGAATTCCGCGGCGCAGGCGCGCGCACATCGAGCAATAGGTGCGGCCTTCCGGGATCTTGTCGACCACTATTGAATAGGTGTCTTCGCGCACGATTCGGTGGTCGAAGCCACTGGCGCGCAGCCAGTCGGCAAGCGGTGCGGGATCGTGGCCGGGCTGACCCTGGTCGAGGTGCACGGCCAGAAGGTCGAAATGCACCGGGGCCCGGCGACGCAGAGTTTCCAGCAAGGCGAGCAAGGAATAGCTGTCTTTCCCGCCAGAAACTGCCACCAGGATGCGATCACCCTCTGAGATAAGGTCGAAGTCCGCCACAGCGCGTCCCACGTCATGCAGAAGGTCGCGTTCCTCAAGCTGCCCTGGCCGGTGGGCGGGCTGCATGGGATCGCCAATTTGCACGGGGCGGCTCATCGCGTGGACCAGCTACTCTATAGCACCAGAGACCGACGTCCTCCGGATCCCGTCTTCCGCAACTGGCTGCAATGGTTGGCCCTTGCGAAAAAGTGGCTACACTTATGGGTGTAAGGCGGGTCTCGCGCCATGGCCATCTTTGATTCATCCCAGCGACGGAAGGGCTCCTCGCTCGGCCGATGGGCCGCGCTGGCCCTGCTCATCCACTTGCAGCTCCTGCTGGTCGCTGGAGTCGTGCTGCACATCTGGGCCCCGCGTGACGCCGACATCTTGGCGGAGCGCAAGCGGGCTGCGGCCGAGGGCGCAGCCGAGCCCATCGCGGTGAGCACGGTCGATGATGCCACGGCGAGAAAGCTCATCGCCGACATGGAGCGCCTGGAAGAGAAGGCGCAAGAGGAAAAGGCGAAGAAGGAAGAAGAGTCGGTCAAGGCGCCCGGGCAGGTCGTGGATCTGGCCCGTCCGCGCGAGGAGAAGCGGCCCGAGAACGCGCGCTTTGCCGCCGAGTACGATTCCTCGGTCGAGCACGAGACACGCAAGTACGGCAGGTTCGATCCCAACGAACTGCAGCGCTCGCGCGGCGACAGCGATCGCAACCGGGTGGCGGTATCTGAGCCGGCGGGGTCGCCCAAGCCGCCGGGCGCGGCCGGTGCTCTGGCCATGCGCACACCGATGCACCGGAGACCGATGTGGACGCCCGGCGATCCCGATAAGGCGCCCGGCGAAACCGGCGAGCAGGTTTCGGAATCCTCGGATCCTGAGGGACTGTTCGCTGCGCCGGGCGGCGGTGGCTCGCGCCGGGCTCCCTCGCAGACGCGCGAAGGCGAACCCTTGCTCTCGCCCGGCCCGGGCGCAGCCGCGCTGCTGCCCTCGGAAGAAGAGGTTGCGCGCGCCGTGGGCAGCGGAACCCAGGACCACCTAAAAGACGTCGACGAGGGCGAAGAGACGGCGCTCAATGCCAAACGCTGGAAGTTCGCGACCTTCTTCAACCGGGTCAAGGAACAGGTGCGCGACCGCTGGAAGCCGGTCGAAGAGTACCAGCGCCGCGACCCCACGGGCGCCATCTACGGTGCGCAGGACCGCCTGACCCAGGTGCACGTCCAGCTCCGAGCCGATGGCTCGCTGGCCAAGGTCTCGCTGGCCCAGACCTGCGGCGTGGACTTTCTCGACGACACGGCCATCGAGGCATTCAAGCAGGCGCAGCCGTTCCCCAATCCGCCTCGCCAGCTGGTGCAGGCCTCTGGCCTCATCGACTTCGATTTCGGGTTCTATCTCGAGATCTCCGGTTCGCCGCGCGTGAGGTTCCTGAAATACAAGATGTAGCTGGGCCAGGCGCGTCTCGCGTCGCCGCGCGCTATCGCGGATTTCTGCCAAGTGACAAATTCGTCCTATAATCTGGCCTCGAATGCATCGCCCGAATGGGCTCTCGGCAATAAGAAGGAGTTTCCATGAGAAATCTAAGCATCTTGGTTTCGGCTAGCCTTGTCGCGTTTGCCCTGGCTTGCGGCAGCGGCGGCACACCCACGGGCGGCCACAGCGGCGGTGCAACCGCCGGCACGACACCCACGGGCGGCCACAGCGGCGGCGCCAGCGGCACGACACCGACAGGCGGAAGCTGCGGAACCACGAGCGGCACGGGCGGCGGGAACGGCTCGGCTTCCTGCAGCCTCCCGGACTGTCTCAAGTATCTCGCCACCGACTGCGTTGAAACTGGCACTTGCACTACGCAGACAGACCTGTCCACGGATAACTTCAATACCTGTTACCCGAACGGGGTTACGGAGAGTGCGGTTCTGGATAGCTCGAATGTAACCACGCTGACCGTGAAGAAGAGCGGCTCGACCTGCTTTTCCACAGTGTTCGAAGGGAACGACGTGACCAACGGCATGGGCGCTTCCATCACGGTGAAGAATGCGTGCGGTACGACGGTGGCGACCGTGAGGTACGACGACGCGCTCACCTACTACTGGGTCACCTGCACGGGCGCGCAGGAGGTGGCAACCGATCCGTCTTGTTTGGCTGTCTACCCAGTGTCCACTTTTATGGGCTCTCATTGTGATGAGGGCGGCTGCACGCCCTAGCGCTTGCGCTACCCCCACCGCTATCGCGGAATCAGCGAGTCCAGCTCGCCCCAGCGGGCGTAGAGACGGTCGACTTCTGCCTGGGCGGCGTTGATCTCTGCCTCTAGCTCGACCAGACGAGCGTGATTCGAGGCAACCTGCGGGCTGTTCTGCTCGGCCCGCAGCGCCGCCAAGATTGCCTCGGCCTGGGCGATGCGCGCCTCAATGGTGTCCCAGTCGCGCTGGTCATGGTAACTGAGCTTGCGGCGCGGGGTGCTGGCCGCCGCAGGCGTCTTGGGCTCGGTTGCATCCACGACAGTGCTGGCGTCAGCCTCCTCAGCGTACCAGCTCTCCCACTGCCTGAGGCCCACCATGGAACTGATGCGCCCTTCGGCGCCCGGCCGCGTGTGAAAGGCGAGCAGCTTGGTGGTCACGCGGTCGAGAAAATAGCGATCGTGAGTCACCAGCAGGACCGCACCGTCGAAGCCCAGCAGCGAGTCCTCCAGGATCTGCAGCGTGTCCAGATCGAGATCGTTGGTGGGCTCGTCCAGCACCAACACGTTCGCGGGTCGCAACATGAGGCGTGCGAGCACCAGGCGGCTCTGCTCGCCACCCGAGAGCTGCCCCACGGCCAGTTTGGCGTGCTCGCTGCGGAACAGAAAGCGCGCCAGGTAGCCGCTGACGTGAACGCGCACGCCGCGGAAGGTGACGTGGTCTCCGCCCGGGCAGAGGGTGTCGACCACGCTCTGCTGCGGATCCAGGGCCTCGCGGTGCTGGGCGAAGTACGCCACCTGCAGTCCATCGGCGCGCAGGATCTGACCTACGTCCGGGGGCTCGTCACCCACCAGCACGCGCAACAAGGTCGACTTGCCGCACCCGTTGGGACCGATGAGTCCCACGCGGCTGCCCGGACCGACAAAGAGGTCCAGTTCTTTGAAAATGATCTTGTCGCCGTACGATTTGGCGATACCGCGCGCTTCGATCAGGCGGCGCGGGTTGCGGCCGGTGCCGGCAAAATCGATGTTCGCGGTGCGCACGACATTGCGGCTGGCCAATTCGTCGACCTCTCCTGCCAGCGCATCGGCGCGCTGGATGCGCGCCTGTTGCTTGGTGGAGCGGGCTGGCGCGCCGGCGCGTAGCCACTCGGTTTCACGGCGCAGGGTATTGCGCAGCGAGGCTTCGCGCCGCTCTTGCGCAGCCATCAAGTCCGCCCTGCGCTCGATGAAGGTGGCGTAGTCACCGTCGACGGCAAGCAGCCCGCCGGCATTGCGCCGGTCAAGTTCGAGGATGCGGTTGGCCACTCGCTGCAGGAACAGGCGATCATGCGTGACGGTCACGGTGGCGAAGGGCGCCGCGGCCAGCAGCTTTTCCAGCCACAGGATGCTGTCCACGTCGAGGTGATTGGTGGGCTCGTCAAGCAGCAGCAACTCCGGCTCGCGCACCAGCTCGCGCGCCAGAGCCACCCGCTTGCGCCAGCCGCCTGACAGGCGATCCACCAGCGTGTCCGCGCCCGCCTGGGCGCCAGCCAGATCCAGCCGCGAGATCAACTCGTCCACACGTGCCGCGGCCCTCCAGCCCAGGTCGTGATCGGCGATTCCAGCCGCGCCCTCCATGATAGTTTCGCGCACGGTCCGCCCCGCGGTGAACTCCGGCACCTGCGCCACATGACCCACGCGCAGCCCGCGCCGCAGCGACAGCTCGCCGCGGTCGGAAGTGTCCGCGCCGGCCAGAATACGCAACAGCGTCGTCTTGCCCGCGCCGTTGGGCCCGATGAGCCCCACGCGCTCGCCCTCGGCCAGAGTAAAGCTGACGCCGTCGAACAGCGGTCGCGCGCCGAACGACTTGGACAGCTCCTGGGCAGTGGCAAGGATCGCCATAGGGTGCGGGAGTATAGGGGTATTTGCATCTCGGCGTGCTGGAACCATGAGGCCGAGCGTAGTAAACACCCTCGCTCTCGTGATTCGCCTCGACAACATCAGCAAGCAGCACGGCCCGCAGATCCTATTCATCGAGGCCAGCGCAGCCATTCTGCGCGGCGAGAAGATCGGTCTGGTGGGGCCCAACGGCGCGGGCAAGTCCACCGTGTTTCGCCTGATCATGGGCGAAGAGTCGCCTGACGAGGGCCAGATCTCCATAGACCGCAACGTGACCATCGGCCACTTCAGCCAGGACGTGGGCGAGATGACGGGCATCTCCGCGATTGGCGCGACTATGGACGGGGCGGGTCCGGTATCCGCCATGGCCACCGAGATGCGCGAGCTGGAACACGCCATGGCCGATCCAACGCGCGTCGACGAGCTCGACACCCTGGTCCACCGCTTCGGCCATGTGCAGGCGCGCTTTGACGAGCTGGGCGGCTATGCGCTGGAAGCGCGGGCGCGTGAGATCATGGCCGGCCTGGGCTTTTCGCAAGAGATGATGGACGGCGACGTGGGGAATCTCTCAGGCGGGTGGAAGATGCGCGTGGCCTTGGCGCGGATTCTGCTGATGCGGCCCAACGTCATGCTGCTCGACGAGCCGTCGAACCACCTGGATATCGAATCGATCATCTGGCTGGAGGGTTTTCTCAAGAACTACGACGGTGCGCTCTTGATGACCACCCACGACCGCGAGTTCATGAACCGCGTGGTCAGCAAGATCATCGAAATCGACGGTGGCGTGCTGACCACCTATTCAGGCAACTATGATTTCTACGAAAAACAGCGCGCACTCAACGAGACGCAGGCCGAGGCAGCGTACGCGCGCCAGCAGGCGATGCTGGCCAAGGAGATCCGCTTCATCGAGCGGTTCAAGGCCCAGGCCAGCCACGCGGCACAGGTACAGTCACGCGTGAAGAAGCTGGACAAGATCGAAAAGCTGGAGCCGCCGCGCCGTCGTCGCACGCTGAGCTTCGCGTTTCCCGAGGCGCCGCGCTCGGGCGAGGACGTGATCAAGATCGAAGGCCTGCACAAGCAGTACGGATCCCACGTCATCTACGACGGATTCGATCTCATGGTCCGGCGCAAGGAGCGCTGGAGCGTGATGGGCGTGAACGGCGCGGGCAAGTCGACTCTACTCAAGCTGGTGGCGGGCGAGATTGCGCCCGACGCGGGGGCTGTGACCCTGGGCGCGGGCGTGCGCCTGGGCTACTTCGCTCAGCACGCCATGGAACTGCTCGACGCTGACAAGACCGTCTATGAAACCTTGGAAGAGGCGTTCCCGCTGGCGTCAGTGGGCACGATCAAGTCACTGGGCGGCTGCTTCGGCTTCTCGGGCAGCGACATCGACAAGATCTGCCGCGTGCTTTCGGGCGGCGAGAAGGCGCGCCTGGTGATGGCGCGGTTGCTTTTCGATCGCCCCAACTTGTTGGTGCTCGACGAGCCCACCAACCACCTGGACATGGCCACCAAGGAGATGCTGCTGGTAGCCTTGCGCGACTTCGAGGGCACCATGCTCTTCGTGTCGCACGACCGACGCTTCCTGGCCGGCCTGTCCAATCGCGTGCTGGAACTGGTGCCCGAGGGTGTGATCCCCTACGGCGGCGGCTACCTGGAATACGTGGCCCGCAGCGGCCACGAAGCGCCCGGGTTGCGCGCGTGACGTTGCTACCTTTGGCAGCCCACAACCTGGAGCACCGCCGCGGGGTCGATGCGCCGGCGAAAGCGCACGACGCGCGCTCCGGTCGGGAGATCCCCGTCGGCACAGCAGCGTTCCTCGTCGAGACACAGGATCAGATTGTCCAGCTTGGCGGCTCGGAGCAGGGACAGCTTGCGCCGCAGGTATTCAGGCGTCCAGAAGCCGAGGACTTCTACGAGAAACTGCCGGCTGGGATCGAACCGGTGGCGCAACAGAAAGTCGGGAAAGATGATGGTGCCACCGGCGCACACGGGCTCGGGCTCGCGCACCAGATCCCAATCGGGCGCAGCCTTCTTGAGATCGCGGGCGAAGCGCGCCTCCAGCTTGCTGTCAAAGGGCTTGGGCGTGCTGGCGGGGAAGAACGGATCGCCACTCTGCAAGTGCAGCTCGCCTTCCTGGCCGCGGAGCGTGCAGACGGCAGTGAGTTCGAAGCGTGCGCACCAGCCGAGGAAGGGAAGCAGCTCGCCCAAGGCCCGGCCGTAGAGCAGGGTGCGACGAAAAACGGCATACGGCCCCGACAGATCCAGCACCGGCGGTTGGCCATCCTCGACGGTGCAGATGAGGCCGCGCAGCTTGGCCTGGCGAACCACCGGGCGCAGGGCGCCCTCGGCACGGATACGCACGCGGCTGGCACGAAAGAGCAAGCTGCGCGCGATGAGCTGATTGACCCGCAGGGCGACTTCGTGCGGTGACACAGGACTGCTGGGGCCGGTGAAGATGCGCTCACCAGGAAGGTCGGCGAACAGCGCTCGTTCCAGGGCAGCCGGTGCCAGGCCAAACCTTGCGGCTGCGGCTGCGACAATTGCCGTGCGCGGCTTGCCGGTCTGGACGGCCGCCTCGACGAAGAGCGTTTCGCGGGCTTCAGCCGGAGACACTTCAGACTCGATCTCAGCGTTGCCCATGCGCAAGAGAAGCTGCGCGGCCACGCGCAGTTTGAAGTGAGGCGCCGCGCAGGGCAGGGGCTCGCGCAGGCGCTGCAGCAGCTCGCGCAAGGCCCGGCCGCGAAAGCGATCCACCTCGTCGATGAGAACATGCAACCAAGGCTGGTCGCGCTCGTCGAGGAACGCGGGCAAGACGCGGCCGTTGTGGATGCGCGCAGGAATGACAGCTTCAGGCAGCAAGGGCGCTCCTCCGGCGGCGGGCCTGCTCGACTTCGCCCGTGGCGCGCACCACCAGCTCGTACACCAAAGCCCGCTTGCCTGGCCGCGGCCGCAGCACGCGACCGACTCTTTGCACATGTTCGCGCTCGCCCTTGCTGCCCGCCACGATGATTCCGACCTCGGCGTCGGGAACGTCCAACCCTTCGTTGAGTACCTGGGCCGAAACCAGGGCGCGCAGCTTGCCCTCTTTGAAAAGGGTCAGGGCGCGCTCGCGCTCCTTGCGGCCGATATGACAGGTGAGCGGCATGATGAGGTGTTCACGACTCACGGCATAGGCAGTCACGTTGTCTGCGGTGAACACGATCACGCGGGCATCGCCGTGGCGGGCCAGCAGGTTGGCCAGCATCTGGCGCTTGGCCCGGGGAAAGGCGAGCAAGCGCCGCGAGCGGTGCCAGGCAGCCAGGGCGCGGCGACCTTCGTCGGTTTTCGCCGCAGCCCGCGCGAACTCCTTCCAAGTGGCGTCGGGATCAACAGCGCGAAAGCGGCGCAGGACTTCGCGAAAAGTCGCCATCAGCGTCTCGTACTCGGCACGTTCTGCCGGGGTCAGATCCAGGTGCAGCACCACCGAGTCAAAGGGCGCCAGGAATTCGCCTGTCAGATCGTCGACGCGCAGCTCGTAGACAGTGGGGCCGACCAGCTCGGTCAAGCGCGCGGCCGCCTGACCCGTGGGCGGTGTGGCGGTCAATCCCAAGCGCATGGGCGCAATGCTCATGTCCAGGGCTTCATCGCGCAGACCCGCCCCGAAGTGGTGTGCCTCGTCGACGATCAGCAGCTGGAAGCGGTTGCCGAGTTGGCGCATCTGGCGCCAGCCGCTTTCAAAGGTTGCCACGGTGATGGGCTCGACCCGATGCTCGCCGTCGCCCAGTCGGCCGGGAGAGAACCCAGTGCATTCGTGGATGGCGCGCGCCCATTGGTCGAGCAGCACCCGCGTGGGAACCAAGCAGAGGGCCGGCACACGCAGACGCGTGATGGCCGCAATCGCCAGCCGGGTCTTGCCCGAGCCCGTGGGCAAGACGGTTAATCCGCGCCGGTCAGCCATTGCCCAGGCGGCCAGAGCTGCCTCTTGGTATGGGCGTAGGTCAGTAGGCCGGAGGGCCGGCAGTTCGTCCGCTGGGCCGGCCACTTCGTCCTCGAATCGGACACCGCGCCGGCGAAGTTCAGTGAGCAGTCGTTGATGAAATCGCGCCGGCAACCGCAAGGCTCCCACACGGGGATCCCACAGCGCGCCCGAAAGATCCGCGAGTGCCGACGACGATTCAGGTTCGAGGAGGAGAATGGTTCCTTGGTCAAAGACAAGGCGCATGGTCCGCGCAAGTGCAGCGGCCGTGCCAGGAAAAGCTAGCTTCGATAATCCGCGTTCTCGCTGACGTACTCGTGGCTCAGGTCGGCGCCGATCACGGTGGCGCTCGCGCTGCCCACACCTAGATCGATCTCGACTTCCACGCAACGTTCGTGCGCAGGGTAATCGACAGGCGGACGGAACACGCCGTCGACGGGTGGGGCGCTGGCGTAGAGTTCGGCCTGCTTGAGATGGGCGACCAGGGCGGCTTCGACCCTGGAGTCGAGGTGGAAGCTGCCGCTGGCGAAGATGGGCAGACCACCCATGCGGATGCGCAGGTTGCGCAGATCGAGGTCAGGCGCCGCCGGGCCAACATACTTGCCAATGGCGCACACCAGGCGGCCCACGTTGGGGTCGTTGCCACACACCGCGCACTTGAAGAGAGGCGAATTGACCACGGCCTTGCCCACGCCTCGGGCCAGCGCCTGGTTGGGTGCGCCGCTCACCCGCACTCGCAGCACGTGGTGAACGCCTTCGCCGTTGCGGGGCATGTCTTCCGCCAGATCCTGGCACACTTGTGCCAATGCCTGCTCGAAAGCAGCCGGGTCAGGACAGGGCACAGCGCCCGACGAGAGCAGCAACACGGCGTCTGATGTGCTGGTGTCAGAGTCGATACTCATGCAGTTGAAACTGGAATCCACGGACGGGATCAACATGCGACGCAGCTCAGCGCGCGGGACCGCGACATCGGTGAGCAAGAAGACCAGCATGGTGGCCAGGTTCGGCTCGATCATGCCAGCACCTTTGCCAATGCCCACGATGCTGCCCCGGCCAACCGATGCGCGCCGGACCTTGGGATACAGATCCGTGGTCATGATGGCGGTCGCGGCGTCGAGCAAGGATCGCTGTCCCAGCGACGCCACGGCATCGGGCGCCGCGGCCAGCATTGCGTCGATGGGCATGCGCCAGCCGATGACGCCGGTCGAATTGGGCAACACCTGGCGGCCTTGCAGGCCGAGCGCACCGGCCACCACCTCGCACCAGCGCTCGGCAATGGCGAGGCCATCAGGAGCGCGCACATTCGCCACCTTGCTGTTCACCACCACCGCGCCCACGGTCGACTCGTGAAGCCGCTGCCGGCCGAGAATCACGGGCGCGCCCGGAAGCGCATTGCGGGTGAAAACCCCGGCGAAATCGGGCGTGGGCCGATCCAGTGCGATCAAGGTTATGTCCATCTTGGCGGGCTTGGGGACCTCCGCCGGAATGAAGGACAAAGAGGTGGTGCCCACCCGAAAACCCGCTGGCAAAATGGCCTGGGTGGCCAGCCAGGCCCGGTGGGCTTCGCGCGACGAGAAAGTCAGATTGGTGCTCGACATTGCTGCTTCAGATGGGAGCCCTCAAAGAATTCCCAACCCCTCGCGCGATAGTGCGCGGCCGGCAAAGCCGGCCGGATCCCCACGCGGATTGTAGGCCTCGACCGGCGGACAGGAACACACGAATTGGCGGTCGCCCAATACGTTGTTCAGCCGCCCCACCGACGGCCAGAACTTGCGGCCGCGCAGCCAGGGCAAGGGATAGGCCGCGCGCTCGCGCGCATAGGGGTGCGTCCAGTCGGCGGTGAGCAGCGATTCAGCAGTGTGAGGCGCGTTTTTGAGCAGGTTGCCTTCGCGGGGCTGCGCGCCCGACTCGATCTCGCGAATCTCCTGCCGGATGGCGATCATCGCTTCACAAAAGCGGTCCAGTTCCGCCCGCGATTCGCTCTCGGTCGGCTCGATCATCAAGGTTCCCGCGATGGGGAAGGACATGGTGGGGGCGTGAAAGCCGTAGTCCATGAGCCGCTTGGCCACGTCCTCGGCCTCGACGCCCGCGCTCTTCTTGAGCGCCCGCAGATCCACGATGCACTCGTGGGCCACGCGGCCGTTCTTGCCCCGATACACCACGGGATAGTGCGGCTGCAGCCGCTCGGCGATGTAGTTGGCGTTGAGGATGGCGAACTCGGTGGCGCGCTTGAGTCCTTCCGCCCCCATCATGCGGGCATAGGCCCACGCGATAAGCAGAATGTTGGCGCTGCCCCAGGGCGCGCCAGAGACCGCGCCGATGGCGTCGCGTCCGCCCACTGGCACTACGGGATGGCCGGGCAGAAACTCGACCAAATGGCTGGCCACTGCGATGGGACCCATGCCTGGGCCGCCGCCGCCATGGGGGCTGGCAAAGGTCTTGTGCAGATTGATGTGGCAGACGTCAGCGCCGATGTCGGCCGGCCGACAAAGTCCGACCTGGCCATTCATGTTGGCGCCGTCCATGTACACCTGGCCGCCATGCTCGTGCACGATGGCGCACAACCGCTTCACGCTCTCCTCGAACACGCCGTGAGTCGAAGGATAGGTGAGCATGAGTGCGGCGAGATGGTCTTTGTGCTCGGCGGCCTTGGCTTCCAAATCCGCGTCGTCGACGTTGCCTCCGGCGTCGCAGGCCACGCCCACGACCTTGAACCCGGCCATGACCGCAGACGCCGGGTTGGTGCCGTGGGCCGACGCCGGAATCAGGCACACGTCACGATGGCCCTGGCCGCGTCGAGTGTGATAGCGACGAATCACCAGCAGGCCGGTGTACTCGCCCTGCGAGCCCGCATTGGGCTGCAACGACACGCCCCGAAGACCGGTGACCGTCGCCAGAACATGCTCCAGCTCGCGGAACATGGCTTGGTAGCCCTCGGCCTGGTTGGTCGGCGCAAAGGGATGCAGCCGGCCCCATTTGGGCCAGCTAATCGGTACCATCTCGGCCGTGCCATTCAGCTTCATGGTGCATGAGCCGAGCGGGATCATGGAGTGGGTCAGTGACAGATCGCGTGCCTCCAGCCGCCGGATGTAGCGCAACATCTCGGTCTCGGAATGGTACTGCGCGAAGACCGGGTGTTGCAGGTACGCGCTCTTGCGCAGCAGCGCCGAGGGAATCGGCGGCTCGATGTCTTTGGCCAGGGCTACGACGTCGGGAAGCTTGTGGCCCGCGGGCGCCAGCGCGGCCAGAATTTCTGACAGGTCGGCTTCGCTGGTGGTCTCGTCGAGAGAAATCGTGATGGCCGACGGCCCCAACGGGCGGAAGTTCATCCCCGCAGCCTCGGCGTGATCGTGCCAACTCTTCACGTCAGCGGTCGGACCCTCCACGCGAACCGTGTCGAAAAACGGCCCGCGCCACACGCGCAACCCGAGCCGAGCCAGGCCCTCGGCCAGCACAGCGGTCAAACGGGCGACCCGATCCGCGATGGCGCGAATTCCGGCCGGCCCGTGGTACACGGCGTACATGCTCGCCATCACGGCGAGCAGGACTTGGGACGTGCAGATGTTGCTGGTGGCCTTGTCGCGCCGGATGTGTTGTTCGCGAGTCTGCAAAGCCATGCGCAAGGCAGTCCGGCCGTGCGCATCGACGGACACGCCGATGAGTCGTCCGGGCATGCGACGAACGAATTCCTTGCGGGTGGCAAAGAACGCGGCGTGGGGGCCGCCGTAGCCCAGCGGCGTGCCAAAGCGCTGCGTGCTTCCCAGCGCCACGTCGGCACCGAACTCTCCTGGGGGCAAGAGCAGCGCCAGGCTGAGCAGGTCCGCGGCCACGGCCACGCGCGCGCCGGCAGCGTGCGCGCGTTCGCAGAAGGCGCGGTAGTCGACCACGCTGCCGTCGGTGGTGGGGTACTGCACCAACGCCCCAAAGACCCGGTTGTCAAAGGCGAAGCGCTCGTGGTTGCCCACCACGACCTCGATGCCGCGCGCCTCGGCCCTGGTCGAGACCACCGCCAGGGTCTGCGGGTGGCACAACTCTGAGACAAAAAACAGGTTGGCGTCGTCACGCTCGGTCTGGCCGGCAAACATGTGCATGGCCTCGGCCGCGGCCGTGGCCTCGTCGAGCAGGGACGCGCCCGCGACCTCCATAGCGGTCAGGTCCATGATCATGGTCTGGAAGTTGAGCAGAGCCTCCAGCCGGCCTTGCGAGATCTCGGCCTGGTAGGGCGTGTACGCTGTATACCAGCCGGGATTTTCCAGGATGTTGCGCTTGATGACGGGCGGGACGATGCAGTCGTGGTAGCCCACGCCGATGTACGAACGGAATACGCGGTTGTGGGTGGCTAGGCGGCGGGCTTCGGCCAGAAGCTGCGTCTCGGAAAGCGGCGGTGGCAAGTCGAGCGGCGCGGTCGCCCGGATGGCGGCTGGGACCGTCTGACTGACCAGCTCGTCGAGCGAGCGCACGCCCACCACCTTGAGCATGGCGACGAGGTCGTCATCGTCGGGCCCGATGTGGCGTTGGGAGAAGAGGTCTGTCGGATCGAGTGGGGACGGCATCTAGCCTTCGTGGTCCTTGAGGAATTCCTCGTAGGCCGCGCTCGTCATCAGCCCCTTCAGCTCTTCAGGGTTGGACATCTCGACTTGGGCCATCCAGCCGCCGTCGTAGGGTTCCTCGTTCACGTATTCGGGGGAATCCTGCAGCGGGGAATTGACCTTGACCACCTTGCCCGATACCGGGGCGTAGACGTCGGACACGGCCTTGACCGATTCCACCGACGCGAATACTTCATGCCGTTTGAGGGTTTCACCCTCGCTGGGCAGATCCACTTGGGTCACGTCGCCGAGTTGGTCGACGGCGAACTGGCTGATGCCCACGGTGACCAGGTTGCCTTCCTGGCGAACCCACTCGTGGTCCTCAGTATAGAGGAGTTCGTTGGGAACATTCTCGCTCATGTCGGTCGCTCTCCTTCGCTGGCGGGATTGTACTGCACGCTAACGGCGATAAAAGGGGCCTTCTATCACCTCGGCTTCGGTTTGTTTTCCACGACAATCGATGAGCAAGCGCGCCCCGGCCCGAGCCAGCGGCGCTGGCACATAGCCGAGCCCGATGTTCTTGCCCACGGTGGGGCCTACCGTGCCCGAGGTCACGTCGCCGACCTTGGCGCCCGTCGACGAATCGTGAATGGGGTAGCCGTGACGGGCGATGCCGCGACCGAGCATGAAGAAGCCAGCCAGCTTGCGCCGAAGGCCCGCTTCCCGCTGTCGCAGCAGGGCCTCGCGGCCGATGAAGTCGCCCGCGTCGAACTTCACCACCCAGCCCAGGCCCGCCTCCAGCGGGGTGGTCTCGTCGTTGAGGTCGTTTCCGTAGAGAGACAGACGGGCTTCCAGCCGGAGCGTGTCGCGCGCGCCCAGGCCAACCGGCTTGCCGCCCACGCCTGCGCAGGCGTCAAGCAAGGCCTGCCACAGCGGCTCGGCGTCGGAAACCGCGCAGAAGATCTCGAAACCGTCCTCGCCGGTGTAGCCCGTGCGCGCGATCCACGCGGGCCGGCCTGCGACCTCGACGTCAGGCAAGAAGTGAAACGGCTTGAGCGTGGCCAGCGGCGCGCGCGTGAGCGGCGCCAGGCAGGCCTGGGCCTTGGGACCCTGAAACGAGATCAGTCCGGTTTCGTCCGAGGCGTTGCGAATTTCGCACCACGACCCCACCTGCTGCACGAAGTGGCCATAGTCCTTGGCGATGTTGGCCGCGTTGACCACGATGAGGAAGTGGTCGGGCTTGACTCGGTAGACGATGAGGTCGTCCACAATGCCGCCCTTGGGGTTGCACGCCACCGTGTACATGGCGCGGCCGTCGTAGAGTTTGCCGACCTGGTTGGTCACCAGGCGCTGCACAGCCTCGGCCGCGCGGGCGCCGCGGAAGTGAACCTCGCCCATGTGGCACACGTCGAACATGCCGACCGCGGTGCGCGTGGCCTTGTGCTCCTCGAGAATGCCCGCGGGGTAGTTGACTGGCATCAGCCAGCCGCCAAAGTCGATCATCTTGGCGCCCAGTCGGCGGTGCGCCTGGCAGAGCGGGGTGGTGCGGGGTTCGGTGGCAGGGCTGGCGTTCATCGCGGCCGCATCTTGGCGGAAAGGCTGTGCGCGGACAAGAGGATTGCCCTGTCTTGCCCTGTCTGTAGTCCCGCGATAGCCGCAGAAGGTCGTGGCCGCTCGGCTCACGGGCTCGTGGATGGTTCGACGACAGTGGATTGTCCGACGGCGACGGCCATGCCGACGATGAGCATAACGGCCCCGACCACGACAAATCCCCACGTCAGCGCGGCTGGAGGCCCCGACGGAGAGTCCCAAGGAAGGGTGGCTGGCCAGTCAGCAGGCGGGGAAGTTGGTTTCGGAGTTGTCGCAGCCATCGCGATGCCAATGGAAGTCATGCCTGCGCCCAGCATAACCCCCGCGAGCCCGAGGCTGCGACGCGCTGACGATCCTGCTGTCACTTTGAGAGTTCTGACGTCTTTCTCCAGTGAGAAGGGCTCGGACGGCGTCAAGCCGTCGCCGGCGACCATAAAGAGGCCGTTGCGATCCACGGGCGCATTGCATGGGGCATCGCAGAGTCTTGTCCAGTGTTCTATCGGCCACGGGCCCCGCGAGCGATGACGGGCATTCACGATCCAGATATCTGGATCGAGCCGGAGAAGGCTGGCGCGGCCGTCATCGCTATCCAAGCGCAGAGGCTGAGCAGAGGATGATGGGCTAGGCGGGGGCGTGGGCTCTGCGCGGGCCGTGGCGCTTGCCACTGCAAGCGCGCTCGTCATGATGGCTATCCGTCTCGCGCTGCCACTCGCCTTGATCGAGAATTGTCTGCCGGTGTTTGACATATCCGGTACTGGCTGCAATTGCCGATCCAAGAGCTGGGCCCGCACGCGGGCGAACAGAACGCCATTTTCCGCATCTGCGTCCGGGGCGCCATGCCCCGTGGGGTGTTGTGCCTCGATCCCGCCGCTCCTTGAACGAATTACTCGCTGATTCCCCAGCGCTCGAGCTTGCGATAAAGCGTCTTGCGGTCGAGGCCCAGGATTTGCGCCGCCTTTGTGCGCTGACCTCCCGCTGCCTCGAGCACCCGAAGGATGTAGCGCCGTTCCACTTCTTCCATGGTCACCAGGCTCGCGGTGTCGTCAAGATCGACCACCACGCGCGACCGGCGATAGTTCTGGACCTTTTCCGGCAGATCTTCGACCACGATCTCTTCAAAACGCGTCAAGGCCACCGCGCGTTCGATGCAGTTGCGCAACTCACGCACGTTGCCCGGCCACGAATAGGCCAGCAGCTTCTCCGCTGCCGTGGTTGAGACACCGGCCACGGGTTTGCCGACCGCGCGGCTGAAGTGCTGCACGAAGTGCTGCGCCAGCGGCAGCACGTCGCCGTCGCGTTCGCGCAGGGGCGGAAGCTCGATGTGAATGACGTTGATGCGATAGAAAAGGTCGGCGCGGAACCGTTTCTCCTCGACGTCGGCCTCCAGGTCACGGTTGGTGGCGCACACCAGTCGAACATCGAAGGGCCGCTCGCTGTTCTCGCCCAGCGGACGAATGCGTCGGTCCTCAAGGGCGCGCAATAGTTTCGGCTGCAACTCCAAGGGCATATCGCCGATCTCGTCGAGCAGCAGGGTTCCGCCGCTCGCCTGCAGCAGTAGGCCGGTGCGCGGGATCTTGGCGTCGGTGAATGCGCCCCGTACATGGCCAAATAGCTCGCTCTCGAGCAGCGCTTCAGGCATGGCGGCGCAGCTAACCGCAATGAAGGGACCATCGTGGCGACGGCTGTGCTGGTGCAGAGCGCGCGCAACCAGCTCCTTGCCGGTGCCGCTCTCGCCGGTGATGAGCGCCGTGGCGTCCGATTCCGCTGCACGATTGACCAAGTCCAACACCTGCCGCATCGGCGGGCTGCTGCCCAAGATTTCGCCGAAGCCACGCGACTCCGTGACTGCCTGGCGCAGCCGCTTGACTTCGTCGCGCAGCCGATGATGCTGCACGGCTCGATCCAGAGTCAGGCGAAGCACGTCCATCTCGAATGGTTTGGTGATGAAGTCGTAGGCACCGGCGCGGATTGCGGCAACGGCTGTGTCCAAGCTCCCGAACGCGGTGATGACGACGACCGGCACATCGGGCCGGTTGGCAGTCACGCGCTCGCACAGCTCAAGCCCATTGGTCCCGGGCATGTTCAAGTCCGTGACGATCACGTCGAAGTCGCCCTCGGACATGGCGGCCAACGCTTCAGCCGCGGACGTGCGCCAAGTCACCTCGAATCCGCGCCGGACAAGCCCCGCCTGCAACAGCTCGCACATGCTGCGGTCGTCGTCGACGACCAAGACGCGCCCACTCACGACTCACCCCGCGGCAAGTGAATGGCGAATCGACTTCCCTGACCCGGCTCGCTCTCGACGGTGATGAACCCGCCATGCTCTTGCACGATGCCGTAGGCGACGGACAGGCCGAGCCCGGTCGCCTCTCCCACCGCCTTGGTGGTGAAGAAGGGCTCGAATACATGCGGGAGCACCTCAGGGGCGATGCCATCGCCCTGGTCTCTCACGGCGATTTCAAATCGCGCGCCTTCCGTGACTTCTGCCCCCGGCGGCGGCTGGGCGCTCGACGGCCGAAGCGAAATGGTGACCGTGCCCCCCTTGGGCATGGACTGAATGGCGTTGACCACGATATTGGTCAGCACCTGCTGGATCTGCGAGGCATCGACCTGCGCGGACGCCGGAGCTGTCGTGGCCTCTATCGCCAAGGCGACACCTCGTTTTTCGGCAAGGGGTTGCAGCATCGACACAGTTTGGGCCACGAGCTGGCGCAAATCATACGACGCTTTCCGGGCGCCGCGCCGACGGGCGAAATCCAGCAGTTGGCGGATGATCGCACTCATCCGACGCGTCTGCTCAACGATGATGCGCACGTTGTCTGTCACATCCAAGATTGCGGCTCCGCCAATCCTGTCTGCACCGCCCGCTTGCACTGACTCTGCAATAAGCTGGGCGCGTCCGGAAACGACGTTCAACGGTGTGCCGAGTTCATGAGCAATGCCCGAGGCCAGCTTTCCCACCGTACTCAGACGATCGGCATGGCGCAGTTGCTCGATGGCGGCGATGCGCGCTGTCGTGGCCGCGGCGAGTTGTTTGCCTGCGTCGGCCAGACGCTCGCTCATCAGGTTCATTTCCGTCGCCAGCTCGCCGATCTCGGCGGCATGGGGGATGTGCAGACGGCCGGAAAAGTCACCTGCTCCCACCCGGCGGGCCTTGTTGATCAAAGTCTTGATCGGGCGTCCCACCAGCCACACCCCGAGCACTGTGGTCATGAGTAGGCAAACCGCCGCAAGCGAGACCGTCGTCACGACCGTGCTCAACCCGATGCGCTCGGCGTAGTGCCGCTTGTTGGTGAGCGGTTCCGAAATCTCGAGCACACCGGCAAGCAAGCCGCCTCGGAGCACGGGTGCGTAGACGAACAGCATCCCTGGCGAAGCATCCCTCTGCTCGCGCACCACTTCCTCGCCCTTGGACAGCGCGCTCATCGAACCAGGCAGCAGAGCCGACAGGGCGCCTCCCTCGCGCTCTAGCGCGCCGGCTTCCAGCCAGCGAAACTGAAGACTCGTGTGCCTACGGGCCGACACATCCCCAACATACGCAACCGCTTGGTCGCGCCCGCTGCTATTCCAAATCCTGTCTACAGCGGCGGTAACGACCTTACCGATCAGCAGGTCGTCTTGCCGAGAATCGACATCGAAGCTTGCAACGTCTCTGCGCATCTCCAGATATGACGACGCGGCCAGCACGAGCAAGATGCCGGGCAAGAGAGCGAGAGCAAGCTTGAGAGTCAAGCGCACGGCAAGCCCAGCTTAACCCCATTTTGTCGCGGCTGAGCGGATCGTGTCGAACGAGTCAGGGAAGAAACGCCCTTCACCTTCCACCTGCCACCAGTCTACGACCCAGGGGAGGAATGTGAGCGTCCGAGCGAGCCACTACGCCCACCGCCAAAACCGCCATGGTACGGAGAGAGGGAACCCCCATGGCCGCCAGCCATAGGCGCTGGCCCGCCCAAAAAGGTGGGCCGTCGGGTCGGGCGATAGCGGGCACGCGGCCCCAGCCAAGGCGGCGGGGCAACGCTGAACGAACCCGAGATAGGCGGCGAGAGCGGCGCGTACCAATCCCAGAATAGTTGGTCGGTCTCTTCATCGCCGCCGAAGAGAAAGGGCTGGGCGTCTTGCCCGCCACAGGCCTGCTCGTTGCCCGCCTGACGAAAATCATCCAGCGCCAGCAACCTGATGTCGACGCCGGCGCTGGCCAGTGCGACGAAATCCGAGTTTAGATCGTCGAGCTCGGTGTCTCGCGCTCGACCGGTGACGTAGAAAAGGCGCCGAATCCCCAACCGCCCGAACGCCTGCGCATCAGGCAAATCGACCATGTATCGATTGTCGAACTCTCCGGCGGCGTCGACGTAGGGGGCCAGACGATTGCTGTCGAGGACGATAACTGGGGGACGCGGGACAGGCCGGGTCTTGAGGTCTTCCAGTAGCGGCGCAAAGTAGAGCGCCGCGGCCAGGGTGAGATGCGATGGCACGACACCGCGTAGGTGCGGCCAATTGTCGAAAATGAACACCGGATCGAATCGTTCGGCCAACGCCGCCCCGGCCGCGATCGCCTCGGGACCGGGCGCATCGATGATGATCGCCGTATCCGCGGGCACACCCCTGCGCACGAACAATGAGAGAAGGCCGCGTCCGCGCGAATAGGCCCGGCACATGTCGGATGTGTAGATGGGCGTGATCAGCGCGCGCAGATCGCGTCCCTGCTCGAGCATTAGTGTTTGAAACAAGGTTGGACGGTAGAAGGGCAAGAGCGCGTCCTGCGCGGGAGCAAGGCGGGCGGCGAGCTGGGGAACCATTGCCATCCAGCGAGCGTAGCCGCGCGCATCGGTCTCGACCGCCCCTGGGAAGTACCAGGACTGCGGATATTCGTTGCTCTCATCTTCGTGCTGACTCTCTTCCGTTGCCCCTGGGCTCTGCTGGCCATGGGCGCGGGATAGCCACATCATTTCCGTGCAGCCAAGCGTCCCGAGGCCAAGACCAAGCAGGGAAAAGCGACGCAGAAGCGCCATGCGATAGACCGGATCGAGGGCACAGGCAGTGGCCTCGCGCCACCACGCAACACTGTTCGCTGCGTGTGGATCGTGGCCATCGTCGCGACTGCTGCGATGGAAGCGACCGTCGCTGTCGTCATGCTTGTTCATGTGCACCTCGCGGATAGCGGAACTTCAAACCGGCGCATGCCTGCGACGATGTCGCTCGCCGAGCGAACATTTTCGGGTGTGCGTGCGACCAGGACCGGCGCAGTAACAGCTCGCCGATCCGTCGCCGTGGTCTGGATTCGACAGAAGAGACCTGCTGCTTTCCCCTCAATCAGGTAGACGCCGTGGTTGACCGCTGCCCCGTCCTGGTCGCGGCAGGGGCAGAACCGCTCCTGCGCAATCCACCGCTGCGGCACTGCCTGGCGCACGGCCGCCGCCCACAATCCGTCGTCGACCTCTGCCCCAACCACGACCTCGGCTCCCTCGCAGCCGTAGTCAGACTTGAGTACCCAGCCCATGCGCTCGCCTGCCAAAGTCTCGGGCGCCAGCACTTCCATGCGCAGCGTTCTGGGCACGAAGCGCCGGATGACTTCTTGTGCCCAGACCGGAAAACGATTCATCTCCTCCCACATGAAAGCAAAGGTCAGCTTGTTTTGCGCGAGCACCGCACCGAACGGGTTCACCACGCCCACTCGCCCGCGCAGCACAGCCCCCAGCACCAGACCAAGCGGACCAAGCAGCGGCTCGGGATCGGAAAACGCGGGCTCGTCGCGCCACACCGGCAGGCGCTCGCCCCACCAGTCCGTCTTGTAGTGGCGTAACAGCACATCACAACGAGAGCCGAACAGCGCCACACCGCCGTCGGAGGCAGGGCGAAGATTGAACGGGGAGCCGAGAACCACGCGCCAGCCACGTTTTTCAAACCACCGGCGGTACAGTGCCATCATCGATAGGTCCTCGGAAAACTCCGTGGGATAGACGAACCCTGCGACCAGCTGCTCCGTCCGCGGTCGGGCCATGGATTCGACCAATTCGCAGAGACGATCTCCCAGATTCAGGCAGGGATCGAAGCACCCGGATTGCTCGGCCGTGGCGAAAGATCCGAGCTCCACCGCCTCTGCCTCGCCGCTCGGCGTATCACAATTCACCTCGCAGACCACGGGGCCGTTTTCGGTCATGAACACGTCCGCGCGTGCGATGCCGTGCCATGCTGGCGCTGATGCCGCCCACATGATCTGCTGCGCGCGCGTGAGGCCAAACCAGTGCTGAACCAACTCAGGCTCAGCAGCGCAGATCACCGCCAACTCGTGCAGGACCGCCAAGACTCCCTCTGCCGCCTGGTAGAGCGCGGCCAGTTCGCTGGTGCCGAGCACGAGTGGCCGTTGTCGAAACCTCGGCTTCCCGTCGAGCCATGGGTCGGAAAGTAAACCCGTTGCCTTCAGCCGTGCCGCAAAGTTGGGGTAGGGGTCGGAGGCGTCCATGCGGGACGGTAATGCAACAGGCATGCCCGCCATATCGACTTGAAGTCTTTGGCCAGACGGCCCCGTCGACCTGGGGAATCATGCCCCACGGGGCGTAGTGCCCCAGAGATCGGCTCGGAATCGACCCGATTGAACCTTCTGAATTGGCGCTGCGCTTTCGCTAGGTCAGTGCTCCGAATCCCAGACCTACCGTCGTTCAAGCAACGTCGGATCGAGAAATCCCACCAGCAACTCGGTCGCCTGATCTTGCAAGGCGCGCGCTTCCACCGGCGAGCGCAGGTCGTTCATCAGAAAGGAGAAGACCAGGGGCTTCTGCCCGGGCGCGCCGGCCACGCCAGACAGGCAACTCACCTTGGCCAGAGTGCCGGTCTTGGCGCGCACGTAGCGCTCGGCTGCGCTGCCGGTCATGCGGTTGGCCAGGGTTCCGTCGGCGCCGCTCACCGCCAGCGAGGCGAGAAACTCGCCTGAGATGCGGAAGTCGCGCATGGCCGCGCGGACGACCGTGGCCATCTGCTCGGCGGAAAAGCGATTGGAGTCGTACAGCCCGGAGCCGTTGCGCATGGTGAAGCTGGTCTTGGCTATGCCCAAGCCTTCGAGGTAGCGCGCCACCGCGTCCAGGCCCTTCTGCCATGTCCCGGGCTTCCCCATGACCTCACCGCCCAGGGTGCGCAGGACTTGCTCGGCGACAAAATTGTTCGAGCGCTTGCCCAGCTCGTGCACCACCACCGCCAATGTCGGCGAATCGTGCGTGGCCAGGGTGCGCAGCCCGTTCTTGGGAGCAGCAGCCACGCGCAGCGGCTGGTCGACGGTGATGCCGCGCTTCTGCAAGACCTGCTTGAAGGTCTGGCCGAGAAACAGATCCGGCTGCACGATCCGGCGCAGCACGATGCGCGGCTCACTGCCCAAGAGGATGCGGCCCGAAACGCTCACGCGGGTTTGACCCTTGCCTGCGTCGCTGGTTTGCACAATGGGCGCGGCTGGCCCCTTGCTTGCGGTGGTCACCCGGCCGGCCAAAACCAGGTTGGATGAGGGCGGGTCGAGCACCACGCGCGCCGCTGCGCCCGCGCTGGGCCCAGGCGTGATGATCACCGAGACCGCGTTGCTATTGAGCGAAGCAGCGGACGAGGGCGCGCGAAACGCGGCCGAGTCATCCTTCTCATCATAGGACGGTCCCACCGTCGCGCTGTCAAAGGCCGTGGCGTCGACCACCAAGCCTCCGTGAACCCTGCGCAGGCCGATGGCACTGAGCTCGCTGGCCAATTCGGCCAGGTCATGCGCGGTGAGCGTCGGATCGCCCGAGGCGCGCAGAAAGAGATCGCCCTGCAATTCGCCGGCGGGGCTGACCGCACGCCCACCCTCGGCTGGCGCCAGGCCCAGCACAGCCGTCTTCCAGCGGAACTCAGGCCCGAGCAGAGCGAGGGCTGCCGCAGTGGTCACCAGCTTGACGTTGGAAGCGGCATTGAGGCCGTTCTTTTCGTTGCGGCCATAAACAGGCTTGCCGCTTTCCGCGTCGAGAACCAGCACAGAAATCTTGGCTCCGGCCAGGGCAGGGGAGGTGAAAAGCGCATCCAGCCGTGCCTTGAGCCACGCTGGTCGTTCTGCGGGATTGGCCGGAGGCGACGTCGCCGGGGCTGCCGCCGACGGCACCGAAGTCGCAACCGGGGTCGTAGCGCCGCTATCGCCAGCCGCCTGCGCGGTGACCGACAAGGGGCCGATACAGAGGGCGCAGATCAGCGTGAACTTGTGGCGCAACATTGCGCCGGTCTACCGTGAAGGGGACCGAGACTGCAACCAGGGACGACGCGAGCGCAACGGCTGCCGGGTGGCCGGTGCCAGCGTCCACATCGCGAACAAGTCCTTCGACATGGCGCTGTCAACTTGGGAGACTGAGCATTATGGCAAAGACCATGCGTGCCTTGGCTGCGTATGCCTACGGTCCCATCGGGAACTTGAGGGTTGTGGAACTGCCGCTGCCGGAACCAGGTCCTGGCGAGGTGCGGGTTCGCGTGATGGCCTCAGCGCTGAACCCCTCCGACGGCAAGACTTTGCTGGGCAAGATCAAACTGCTGCACGCCAAGGTGTTTCCTCTGGTGGTCGGGTGGGATCTCTCGGGCGTGGTCGATGCCGTGGGTTCGGGCCCGACCGACCTTCGCGTGGGGCAAGAGGTCTTTGGTTTTCATGCCTATTCGCGATCGACCAAGCTCGGCGCTTTGGCGGAATACACGGTGCTGCCAGCCTCCCAGCTGGCGGCAAAGCCCGGGAACGTGAGCCATGAAAGCGCAGCCGCAGCGGCGACGGTGGGCATTACCGCGCTGCAGGCGCTGCGGGATTGCGGTCGGATGACAACGGGGCAGGAGGTGCTGATCACCGGCGCATCGGGGGGCGTGGGTTCTGTTGCTATCGGGGTTGCCCGCAGGCTGGGTGGCGTCGTCGATGCGGTCAGCACCAGTGCGAACGTGGACTTTGTTCGTGGCCTGGGCGTTCGCGCGACTTTCGACCGCAGTGACAAAGCGTGGCTTGCACGAGTCGATCGACAGTACTCGGTGGTGCTGGACGCGGCAGCCGCGTTTGGATTGCTGGCGATGCGCAAGATCCTTCTTCCCGGCGGGACGTATGTCTCGACTTTGCCCAGCGCTGGCCTTGTCGGCGGCTTCTTGCTTGCGCCCTTGCTGCGTCGAAGGTGCAAGCTGGTGATGGTCAGGCCGCGCAGAGCTGACCTGGAATGGTTGGCGCAAGCCTTGCGGAAGGGACTGTCGGTTACCATCGCCAGGGTGTTTCCCATTCGCGAAGCCGCCGCTGCCATCGAAGATTTCGCGACCAGCGGCGCGCGCGGGAAGATCGCGATCCGGGTGGACGGGGGGTTCTGATGACCTCCCACTCGCGCCTTCGTATTCATGTCAGACTGGCGTCACATGCAGATTGCCGCACACCCCTTTCACGATCTCCTTGGCCGCTTTGCCACGCTGGAGATTCGACGCTTTGGCAGCCCGGGCGCCTTCCTCGTCGAGAAGGGCGCCGCCCTTGATGCAGCCACGCTGCTGCTGCTTGGGCCGGAGATTCCCGAGAATGCTCACGAGGGCGACGAAATCAGCGTCTTTGTCACGCTGGATTCCGAGGGACGGCCGCTGGCCACGACCGCGACCCCCAAGCTGGGGCTGGGCGAGGTGGCGTTTCTCACGGTGACGGCGTGCACGGATTTTGGCGCGTTCGTGGACTGGGGCTTGCCAAAGGAATTGCTGGTGCCGTTCGCAGAGCAGACCAGGAAGTTGCGGGTGGGCGAACGTCAACCCATCGGCCTGTACATCGACAACAGCGGACGCCTTGCGGGAACCATGCGCGTGACCGAATGGCTGGGCGGAAGCGATGCCTTTGTGTGCAGCGAATGGGTGGAGGGCGAAGCGTGGCGCGACGACCCCGCGATCGGTCTGTTTGTGATTGTGCAGCGCCGTTTTGTCGGGCTGGTGCCCAAGCAAGAGCCGCACAGCTTGTCGCGCGGCCAGGCGGCCAACTTTCGCGTGACCCACGTGCATCCGGACGGCAAGATCGAGCTGTCGCTGCGCGGGCATGCACACGAGGAGCTGGCCGACGATGCGCAGAAGATCCTCGAGTTACTCAGACGGCCGGGCGCGCCCAAGCTCGGGGATCGCTCTGACCCCGAGCAGATTCGCGCGCTGTTCGGCCTGAGCAAGAAGGCGTTCAAACGGGCAGTGGGACGCCTGCTGAGAGAGCGCCTGGTCGACATCGACGACCAGGGCTACGTGCGAGTCCTGCCGGCCTCGTCGTAGAGGACACAGCAGGTATACTGCGTGCCGTGGACCTCTTCGCACATGCCGCAGGCAAGGACCGACGCGGCCAGCCGCTGGCCGAGCGCATGCGGCCCATGTCGATGTCCGAGTACGTGGGCCAGGAGCATCTGCTCGGACCGGGCCGCTGGCTGCGGCGGGCGCTCGACAGCAAGGAGCTGACCTCGCTCATTCTGTGGGGGCCGCCGGGCACCGGCAAGACCACCCTGGGGCGCCTCTTGGCTGCGGAAACCAACGCCAGTTTCGTGGCCATGTCAGCGGTGATGGCCGGGGTCAAGGAAGTGCGCGAGGCCGTGGCCGAGGCGGCGCAGCGGCGCGACATGCGCGGGCAGAGAACTCTTCTGTTCATCGACGAGATCCATCGTTTCAACAAGGCCCAGCAGGACGCGCTTCTGCCCCATGTGGAGGCAGGCACGGTCATTCTGGTCGGCGCCACCACAGAGAATCCGTCTTTTGAAGTGAACGCGCCGCTGCTCTCGCGGGCCAAGGTGGTGGTCCTGAAGCCGCTTTCGCAGGAGAACCTGCGCACCATCATCGACCGCGCGCTGGCCGATCCCAGGCGGGGCCTGGGCGCAGAGTCCATCGAGTGTTCCGACGCTACACGCGACCTGGTTGCGGCCGAGGCTGGCGGCGATGCCCGACGGGCCTTGTCCACGCTGGAGGCAGCCGCGGCCGTCGCGTTGCCCGACGGCGAGGGCCGCAAACTCATCGACGCCAAGACCATCGAGGAGGCCTTGCAGCGGCGGGCGTTGCTCTACGACAAAGCCGGCGACCAGCACTATGAAGTGGTGAGCGCCTTCATCAAGAGCATGCGCGGCAGCGACCCTGATGCCGCCGTGTACTGGATGGCGCGCATGTTGGAAGCGGGCGAGGATCCGCTCTTCGTGGCGCGCCGGATGGTGATCTTTGCCGCCGAGGACATCGGCAACGCGGATCCCAATGCCTTGCGCGTGGCCATGGCCGCGACCGATGCGCTTCGTTTCGTGGGCATGCCCGAGGGGCACCTCCCGCTCACGCAAGCGGCGGTATATCTCGCGGTCGCGCCCAAGAGCAACACCTCGGTGACGACCTACGCTGCCGCCAAGGCCGACGTGGAAGAGCAGGGCGCGCTGCCGGTGCCGCTGCACCTGCGCAACGCCAGCTCGGCGCTGGGCCAGTCCATGGGCTTTGGCAAAGAATACAAGTACCCGCACAACTACGAAGGCCACTTTGTCGTCGAGAACTACCTGCCCGACGAGTTAAGAGGGCGGCACTACTACCAGCCGTCCGACTCGGGGCGAGAACGCGACATAGCTGTGCGACTGGCCGATCTGCGAAAACAGAAGAAATAGGTGAGAAACGTGGATCCCTCCATGTCTTACCCGCAATGGCTTGATGAAATACTGAGGTGCCCACAGACGGGTGAACGTTTGCAGCGTGAGGGCCACGTGTACGTGCGTGCGGACGGCAAGGCCTACCCGGTCGTGAACGGCGTGCTGTCTATCGTTTATCCGGAAGTGCTCGGGGCGCAAGACGCCACAATGAACAAGCTTTACCGATGGCTCGCGCCGCTGTACGACCTGAATGAAAGGATCGCTGGAAGACTGCTGGTCGGTGTGGACATGGTCGCCGGTCGCAGGCGGATTGTCGAGCTGCTCGGTCTGCGCCCCGGAATGCGACTGCTCGAGGTGTCGCCCGGTCCGGGGGTATTCCAGCCATTCCTGCGGCATGATCTGCGCGAGGAAGGTCGAATCGTGGCGCTGGACCTATCCATGCCGATGCTCCGCCAGTGTCAAGCGCGCAACAAGCGCCTCGATGTGCACCTGGTGCACGGAAATGCATCGTACTTGCCGTTCGCCGATGAGTCCTTCGACGCGCTTTTTCACTTCGGCGGCGTGAACCTGTTTAGTGAGCCCGACAAGGCGCTGGCCGAGTTCGTGCGGGTGGTGCGCAGAGACGGCCTGGTGTCGTACGGCGATGAGGGATTCGGCAAAAGCTACCCGCACACGATGCGAAGGAAGATACTTGTGAAGATCAACCCGGGTTTTCTCAAACCAAGGCCGCCAGCTCCCGGTGGTATCGCGGATATCAAGGAACACGAAGTCTACGGCGGCTTGGGGTACCTGGTTGTCGGCAGAAAAGTTTGATCGCGCGGCTGTCACAGCCGACTGAGCTTGCGCAGTTCGGGAACTCGCCAGGCCGTGACCGCCACCACCACGAGGGTGATGCAGGCGCCGAGAACCACGCTGGGTATGAGGCCGAACAATCGCGCGGCCACACCCGACTCGAAGGCGCCCAGCTCGTTGCTGCTGCCGATGAAGAACCCGTTGATGGCCTGCACTCGTCCCATCATCTCGGGCGGCGTCTTCATCTGCACCAGCGTGGCGCGCAAGACCACGCTGACGTTGTCAAAGGCACCGCCTGCGGCCAGCAGGAGCCAAGACAGCACGAAGCTCGTCGACCAGGCAAAGCCGATCCAGGTTAACCCGAAGAGCGCCACGCAATAGAGCAGGATCTTGCCCGTGCCACGCGACTGGGGCCGGTGGGCCAGCACGATGGACATCAGCACCCCGCCCAGCGCAGGCGCCGCACGCAGCAGACCGAGGCCACGCGGACCTACGTGCAAGACATCGCTGGCAAAGGCGGGCAACAGAGCGACGGCGCCGCCGAAAAGCACTGCGAACAGATCGAGCGACAACACCGAGAGAATCAGACGGTGCGAGAACACGAAGCGCACTCCTTCAATCAGGCTGCGCGCCAATTGGGTTTCCGCAGTCAGCGGACGAGGCCGTCGCCGGACCCGGCTCAGGGCGAAGAGACTGAACGCCATAAACCCGGCCTCGGTGCCGTAGGCGCACAGCGGACCGGCAAAGCCATAAAGCAATCCACCCAGGGCGGGCCCGACCACTGTGGCCGAATAGAAGACGGAGCTGCGCCAGGTGGCCGCGTTCTGATAGGCCTCGCGCGGGATGAGTTCCGTGCCCAGGGCGTTGTAGGCCGGTCGGTAGAAGGCGCGCGCCACGCCAGCCAGCCCTTGCACCAGATAGAACGGCCACGCCACGCGCGGCCCCGAGCCCAGGTTGAGCAGCAGCAGAATGATCGCGCCGACCAGCAGCGCTGACATGGAAATCAAAGACAGATTGCGACGCTCCCAGCGATCGGCCGCCCACCCGCCGAAGAGCGACAGGCCCAAAAAGGGCAGGGCTTCAGCCAGACCGATGAGACCCAGCGAAAGCGGGTCATGGGTCATCGAATAGACCTGCCAGCCCATCACCAAACTCTGGATCTGCGCGGCCATGAACAAGGGCGCGCACCCGAGGAGATACCAGCGGTACTCGGGATTGCGAAGGGCTTGATAGGGATCGTGTCTTTCGGTCATGAAACGGCAGCCGCCGCGAAGTGTACTGTGCTCGTCGCGCCTGTCGACTCCGTGTCCTCTCCTGTGCCCTCTGTGTTCTCAGCGAAGGGCCACTATCGAGACGCCGCGAAAGTTCTGTCGTTTCCGCGCAATCGAATCAAGGCCACAGACGGCGCAACGTGGACAGATCGAGGCGTGCGGCCCAGCGCTTGGCGGCGTGGGCCAGGATCTTGGCCTTGTCGCGCTTGCCGATGACCGGGCGGTGGGTGAACACGTCGAAGTCGGCCTCCTCGATCTTGTCGAGTATGGCCATGCCGGCCAGCCAGATGAGGGCCAGTTCAAACTTGAAGTCGTGGCCGAGTTTGCCGAGCAGAGGGCGGCCGCGTTCGAACAGGGCGCGCGTGCGCGCCACCTCGAAACGCATGAGATCGCGGATGGGCGTGGCCAGCTTCAGCGCCTTGATGTCGGCCTCGCTGACGCCGAAGAAATGCAGATCCTCGCCGGGAATGTAGATGTGGTCGCGGGCGGCGTCGGAAGCCACGTCCTGCCAATAGTTGGTCAATTGCATCGCGGTCGCAATCTCGTCGGCGTAGCGAACCAGCTCGGGATCGTGATAGCCGAACAACCCCAGAAGCAGCCGTCCCACCGGCTCGGCCGAACGCGCGGTGTAGGCGCGCAAAGAAGTAAACGTCGCATAGCGCGTGACCTCGAGATCGGCACGCAGCGCAGACAGCAGATCCTCGAAGGGGGGCAGGGTCAAACCGCGCTTCTCGATGGTGTCGTGCAGAGCCACGAACACCGGATGGCGGGGCTCGCCATGGAAGCACCGGTTCAGTTCCTCTTGCCAGGCGTCGAGCGCTTCCCCGCGGCGGCCGTCATACTGCGGCTCGTCGGCAAAATCGTCGGCGGCACGGAAAAAGGCGTAGAGCGCGACCACATGGGGCCGTAGCGCCGACGGCACGAAACGCGAAGCCACCGGGAAATTCTCGTGGTGGACGCGGGCGAACTCCTCGCAGTAGTGGTAGGCGCGCTCCACGGTCCAAGGACCGGGTGGCGGGGTCAACCAGGGCAGGGAGGAGTCCGCCGGGCTGGGCGCGTCCGCATGGCCACGGACCTTGGCGGCGAGACGCGAACGTCCGCTGCGCAGAATTGCACGGATCACGACCGCGGTCCGTTCCGGGCAGGCGTGGCATCGCCCACCGCTCGTCTGTGCAGGGTCATGTGACCGCGCTGGATGCCTTCGGTGGCCAAGGCGCGCAGGGCAGCCAGGTTTTGTCCCAGGCCCGCGGCCCCGATCACCATGCCCAGCTCCTCGGAAGACGAGACGCGCAGGATGCGCAGAGCGAGTCGCGCTCCGGGGTGCACCTGCAAAGTTCCGCCGACCGTGCCCACCGCCATGGGCATCTCCAGCCGCCCCAGCAAGCTTTCGCCCTCGACCTTCCATGTGCTGAGCGGCCGATAGCGGCCGTCGCGCGCGGCATAGACGTGCGCGCCGGCTTCCACTCCGCGCCAGTCGTTGCCAGTAGCCATGACCACCGCATCCACGCCGTTCATGATTCCTTTGTTGTGCGTGGCCGCGCGATAGGGATCGTCCTCGGCGAAACGCGAAGCAGCCGCGATGCCTTCGGCCACTTGACTGCCGGTAGGCCCGGTCCCGTGGGCGGTCAAGGCAGCAAAAGGCACACGGGCACTTACGCGCACCACGCGCCGGTCGGCGAGATTGGAGAGAATGCGCAGACCGACCCGGCCGCCAGAAAGTTCGGCCAGCCGGGGGGCCACGGTTTCGGCCATGGTGTTGACCGAGTTGGCGCCCATGGCGTCGCGACAGTTCACGTGCAAGTGAACCACGAGGCGGCTCTGCGTGGAGCCGGTCACGTGTCGTACTTCCAGGTCGCGCGCACCACCACCGACGGAGACCAGCACGGCCTGGCAGCTGTCGGCCAGGGCCAGGATTTCGGCACGGGCGGCCGAGATACGAGCGCGTGCCGCGGCTGGATCGGCGACATCGCGCAGCTCGATCTGGGCGATCATCACCGGCGGGTCGGCCGTGGCAGAGAACCCGCCACCTTCGCGCACCATGCGGGCCGCGTAGGAGGCTGCGGCCACGACCGACGGCTCCTCCACGGCCATGGGAACCAGATAGTCGCGCTGGTTGATCTGGAAATTGAGCGCCACGCCCAAGGGCAGGGCGTAGATACCCACGACATTCTCAATCATGCGGGCCGCGTCTGCCGCAGCGATGCCGCCGGTGTCGAGCAGGGCCAGGTCATCATCGGTCAGTTGTGCACGCGCCGCCAACTCGCGGCGCCGATCTGCCAGCGACAGGCTGCGAAACTCTGGAATGCGTGAGCCGTTTTGCTTATCCGACATAGAAGGGTCCCCGCGATTCGACCAGCGGCTCCTCTGCGGAGCGACGGGAAACGCCCGAGCGGGCCAGCGAGACATCCAATACCGAAAGCGTAGGCTGGGACGCGCGCACGAACAGCGCCGCGGCCTCGGGCGTGGCAAACAGAGCCAGCCCCACGTCGCCGCCCCCAGCCCCCGACGGTTTGGCATCGCCACCCAGCTCACGGGCCAGGGCAGTCGCTTGCTCGAAGGTGTCGGTCACGATCTTCACACCCGCGGCTTTGCCCAGCTCGGCCATTTGTCGGCCGTAGCGACCCGCCGCCACCACGGCACCGGTGGCGCGACCCGCGAGCAATTCATTCACGAAACGCTCGGCGGTGGTGCGCAGCGCCCCCATCAGCATGCGGTACGACGACGGTGCCAGGCGCGCGTAGCTCTGTACCGATTCCACCAGGTCGCGCGTGTCAGCCGACTCTCCCGTCCAAAACACAACCAGGTGCAGGCCGGCCGGCACAGCAATCGGTTCGACGACAGGGGGACCTTCGGCGGGCCGCACGAACTTGGTGAAGCCACCCCAGACCGCGGCTGCCACGTCGGCGCCCGAGCCCACTCCGTTCTGGGCCGCGCGGTGGGCAGCCTCTGCGATCGCGAAGACCTCATGTTGCATGCCTTCGATGGACAGACCAGCAGTCTCGAACATGGCGCCCACCGTTGCCACAGCGGCCGCTGCGCTGGAGCCCAGCCCAATCTTGACCTTGCCTTGGCAAAACGAGTCCGTGTCCACCAGCACGGACCCGGGCGGCAGAGCGGCCGAGGCTTCGCCAATGGCTGCCAGCGCGCGCTTCACGGCTTGATCGACCACCGCCGACTGTGGTTCGCTTCCTGGCAAGTACTGCGCGACCGCGTAGCGCGACACTGCGGCCAAGACAGCGACGCCGCCCTCGAGTACGGCGTACTCGCCCACCAGAAAGATCTTGCCCGGGGCAGCGACCACCGGCGTGCCCACTAGAGTCGTACGCGATCCGGTCATCGCCGCTCCTCGCGCACCACCTCGGCGCCTGGACCGGGCGCCAGCACCAGGGTGCGCAGAACCCCGGGCGTCGCGGCCAGGGCGGGCTCCACCCGCTCGGCGTCGCGTGCCGCGCACAGCACCTTGACGTGCGGCCCGGCGTCGATGGTGAAGAAGGCTTGCGTGCCGGCTGCGCGCAGGCGCCGTACGGTTTCCATCGCGGCCAGGGTAGCGGCGTTCCAGTAGAGAATGGGCGGGTCGGCCGCCATGGCACAGGCGTGCATGCGCATGGCACTGCGCTCGGCCACGCTGCCCAACCCGGCCAGATCCTTCGCTGCCACGGCGGCTCGCGCTGCGGCCAGATCCTGCGGCACAGCTTGCACCCAGCCCGCATAGTAGGGCGAAGTCTTCGCGGTCAGCTCCATGGCCTCGCTCGATGCAATGGCCTTGGCCGCATCGGAGGTGATCGCCACCACCAGACGCACATCCCATGCGCCCGCAGGCAGCAGCTCCTGTGCGCAGGCATCGCTGCCGTTGCGCTGCGTACCCGCGGCCATCTCGACGAAACCACCAAAGATAGAACGCGCGGCCGAACCCGATCCCCGGCGGGCCAGGGCGGACAGCTCGGGCAGGGCGAGATTCATGCCGGCGGCGCGCGAGGCGGCCAGCGCCAGCGCCGCGAACCCGGCAGCCGAGGAGGCCAGGCCAGCGGCGGTGGGCACGCTGTTGTGGGTGGCTACCTCGGCGGGCAGGCCCACGCGCGCGTCCAGGCGGATCAAATCGAGAAAGCGACTCACCCGTTCGGCGAAGGGCAGGGGAGCGGGCGTTCCGTCGAGGGTGATGCGGTCGCCGCCGTCGGGCGATTCGGCGTCGGGAGCAAAGCGCACCGTGGTCTCGCTGCCGAAATTGGCCAGGGTCAGCGACAGGCTACCGGTCGCCGGCAAATTCAAGGTCGCGTCGCGCTTGCCCCAGTACTTGACCAGGGCAATGTTGGTTCCTGCGCGTGCGGTAACTGAGAGAGGCAAACCGAAGATGCTCATTTTCCTACCTGGGTAAGGAAGCCATAGCAGCCCATGGCGCGCCAGCTTTTCAACACTTCTTCGGCGCGATCAGGAGCCAACGCGATCACCGCGCCCCCGCCGCCGGCGCCGGTCAGCTTGGCGCCCAGAGCGCCGGCCCCACGCGCGGCGCGAACCAGGGCGTCCAGTTCAGCCGAGGACACGCCCAAACCGGAAAGCAGCCCGTGGGCCACGTTGAACTGGTGTCCGAGCGCGACTTCATCGCCGCTGGCCAGGGCCTCCATTCCAGCACGGGCCACATCTCCCAGGGCGTCGATGAGACGACGTGCCACCGGAACCCGCTGGCATAGTTGGGCCACGCCACTCACCAGATCGCTGGTCTGGCGCACCTGTCCGGAAAGGCCCACGCACAATTCTATGGGACGACTGACCGGGATGGCCTGCCAGCCTGCGGCGCGGTCGAAGCGGCCCACGCCGCCCCGGCTGGCTGCCGCGGTATCGATTCCCGAGGGATTCTCGTGAAAAACCGCTTCGGCCAGCGCCGCAGCGGCTAGCACGTCGTCTTCGCCTGCGCCGGTGCGCGCTGCCACCGCCCGCGCGATGGCCACGGCCATGGCCGCTGAACTTCCCAGACCAGCCCGCGACGGCACCCCGGCTTCCAGCCAGAAATCCAGGCTGCGGCCAGCAACGCCCAGTCGCTGGCACAGCCGATCGACCGCGGCGCTCACGGGCGAATCGTCGCCCACCTGCACGTCGAGTTGCCAGGCTGGCACGCGCACGCTGCCGGCTCCCGCGCTGGCGTGGGCGCGCACGCCAGCCTGCATGCCCGCTGCCAGGGCTGGCTGACCGTACACCACGGCGTGCTCGCCCAGCAGGATGACCTTGCCGTAGCCGAAGCCTGTGGTGGTTGCGGCGTCCTCGGTCATGCCGGCCTTTGCGCCAGCCACTGGCCCAGTTCGCCGGTGATCACGCGCGGGGCACGGGCGAGGTCAGCTGCGTTTCGCTGGCCCGAGAGCAGGCACACCTGGCGAAGGCTGTGGATGATTCCCGACAGGTAGGCGGTCGCGCCTCGCTCGCCGCCCTTGCAGGCGGCGACCAAAGCTGGCTGGGCCAACGCCACCACGCGAGCCCCGAGCGCCAGCGCCCGCGCGGCGTCCAGACCCGTGCGTACGCCACCGGAGGCCACGATCTCGGCGCGCAGGCCCGTAGCAGCCAGCCAGCCCACACAGGCCGCGGTGGGAATGCCCCATTCGCGCAACTCGCGGCCGCGCGTCGCCTGGGCGCCGCGCGCACGCAGGGCTTCGATGGCGATCCAGGAGGTGCCGCCTGCGCCTGCCACGTCGATGGCCGTCACCCCGACGTCTACCAACGCGCGTGCCACCGACGGCGAAATGCCGCAGCCGGTTTCCTTGACCATCAAGGGTCGCCCCAGCTCGGCACACAACCGGCCAATGGTGGCGAGAGCGCCGCGGAAGTCGCGATCGCCGCCCGGCTGGGCCAACTCCTGCCCGGCGTTGAGGTGAACGCAGATCGCGTCGGCCGCCAGGCGATCCATGGCCTGAACTACTTCGCTGGTTTTCATCTGGCGCAGCTGGGCCACACCCAGGTTGGCAAAGAGAAAGATCGAGGGCGCGACCTTGCGTACCTGAAAGGTGGCCGCAAGCGCGGGATGGTCCAGCATGGGGCGCAGGCTGCCCAGCCCGAACGCGATGCCGAGTTTCTCGGCGCTGGCGGCCAGGATGCGGTTGATGGTTGCGCCTTCCTTGGTGCCACCGGTCATGCCCGCGATCATGAGTGGGGCAGCCAGTCTCCGACCGAGCAAGGTGGTGGAAAGATCAATCTCGTCGAGAGCCAACTCGGGCAGGGCTGCGTGGATGAGCTGCACGCATTCCAGCAGGCTCGAGCGCGCGAAGCGGCCCGCGCCCGACCTTGCGATGTGCAGATGGTCGGCCTTTCGTCGCGCGATGTCAGTCGAGGCAGGGCGGGTCATGGAGGGCAGCTATTTGACCACAGTCGGCACACCCTGCACAGAGAATGACGCCGCAATCATCCGTCTCTGTCCCGGCGCCCCCGGCGAATTTCGTTGTTCTTGATCGTCCCTGGTGAATGGCGCAATCATGGATGACCATGGAACGCTTGCTGAAATCAGCCCTAGCCGCCGCCTTGTGCCTGGTGAGCGCGGTGGTCGTCCCTGAACGCATGGGTCAAGCGCAGGAACAAACGGCTCCCGACCCCGACTTGCAGGCAGCCAAGGCGCAGTTCGAGGAAGCCCAGATCCTCTACTTGAGGGAACTATGGGACGACGCCGCAGCCAAGTTCCTGTCGGCCTACGACAAGAAGCCCTTCAGCTCGTTTCTCTTCAACGCCGCGGTCGCGTTCGAGAAGGCGAAGAAACTGGACCGTGCCGTGGACATGTTCCAGCGCTATCTCGACAAGGATCCGCAAGCCCGCGATGCCGCTGACGTCAAGACCCGCATCGACAGCCTGAAGGCGCTGCTGGCGCCGCCGCCCCCGGCGGCGAAAACCGCCGAAAAGGCACCTGCGCCCGCGGCGGTGCTGCCCACCATCGAGACCAAGGGGTTGGTGATCATCGAGTCCAAGCCGACCGGCGCCACCATCTACCTCGATGACAAATCCAAAGGGACCTTCGCCACCACCCCGTGGCAAGGCTCACTGGAGCCCAAGCCGGTGAAGCTGATCTTCGAGGCCCAGGGGTTCAAGCCAGAAGAACGCGAGATCCTACCTCGCACGGACAAAGTGGTGGAGATCTACATCTCGCTCTCCGAACAGCACTTTCTCGGCTGGATCGAGGTCATCGCCAACGTACCTGGCGCCGACGTGTTCATCGATCGACAGGAGATCGGCGCCATCGGCAAGACGCCCTACACCGGGCACCTCAAACCAGGCAAGCACATGCTGTGGGTGGCGCGGCCCGGCTACCAGACCAGTCAGAAAGAAATAACCGTCGAGCCAGGGACCGCCACCACGCACACAATTACCCTGGAGACCGTCGACTACGCCGTGCTCAAGGCCGGCGGGAAGGAGAGCCAGGGCGCCGAGCTCATGGTCGACGGAATCTTCGCCTGCATCACGCCCTGCGAGCATCGGCTCGCGCCGGGGGAGCATCGGATCGTTGTTCAGCAGGAAGGCATGGAGGCCTATGCCGGCAAGCTGACCGCCAACCGCGCTGATGAGACGACACTGAACCTGCAGTTCTCGCCCAAGCCCCCGCGCACCAAGGCGTGGGCCTATGCCGTTCTCTCGGCAGCGTCGTTCAGCCTCGGCATCTGGCGGGGGGTGGCAGGCATGGGGGTCAAGGACCAGATCAACAAGGACATCGGGAACCCGGCGCGGCTCACCAACAGCAACGATCCGCGCACCCGCACCGGGCAGATCGACTACATCGAAGCCGACGTGCTGTTCGGGGTGGGGGCGATCACCGGGCTGCTGTCGCTGTGGAACTTCCTCGAATCAGGGCCGCCCAGCACGGCCGCAGTCAGCACTGTCAACCGGACCACGCCCGAGCCGAAAAACCTGAGTCTTGTCCCCTTCGGCTTGCCGGACGGCGCGGGGCTTGCCGCCACGGGGAGGTTCTAGCATGCGACGGACGATATTGGCGTTGTCTGCCCTGGCGCTTGCAGGCGGCTGCGATCCTGGGGATTTCAGTTCGTTGCTCAACAAGGCACCTGTGCAGTACATCAGCGCGCCCGGTGGCTTCGGATCGAACGTCGGTCGCACGTTGCTGCCCCTGGCCCCGCCCGCAGACAAGCCCAAGATGGCGGCGCGTCTGCTTTTCGCAGGAACCGACCAGCCCAGCCTGGCCGTGGCGGATTTCGACGACGATGGCAAAGCCCAGGTTCAGACCGCCAGCAGCGACGATCTCGGTGCCCTGGGCCTGTCCGCCGACCAGACCCAGGGTCAGGGCGGCATCTCTAGCGCAGCCTGGCTGAGCGGTACGGGCGCCAACGGCACCATCCTCCTCGGTATTCCGGATTTCGTTCCACCGCAGGGCAAGGGTCTGCCTTCCGGTCGCGTCGCGTTTCTCAACCTGGTTGGGGATGCCGGCAAGGTGGACTTCGAGAGCGCCCAAATCCCAGCTGATGGACCTGTCACCGAAACCCACTTCGGCCTGGCCGTCGCCAGCGGGCGCGTGACCCAGACGGCAGCCGATGAAGCGATCATCGTTTCCGACAGCGCCGTGCACGTGCTGGGCGTCACCACGGGCGCAGCAGTTTCAACCACCTGCCCCGGATCTCTGCCCACGCCGCTGGACCTACACCGGTCGCTTGCAGTCGGGAATTTCCTGCCCAATGGCAACCAGGAAATCGCCATTGGATTGCCAGTCAAGGGCGGAGCCGGACAGGTGTTCATCCTGCAGTATGGCATCGATCCCGCCAACCCTACGGCGCCAGCTGGGCTGTTCTGCGCGCGCAAGATCGGGGTGCCCAATCCGGCCGGCAATCCAGCCGTGGGCGGATTCGGCACGGCGCTGGTTGCGGTGGAAGACCAGAACGGGGATGGCCTGGCCGAGTTGGTGGTAGGCGCGCCGCCCGATCGAGCCTATCTTCTGTTCAGCCCCTTTGACGGCAGCACGGCGCCCAAGCTGTTTACCAAGGTCCGGGTCGAGACGATCTCGGGGGTCACCATCGTCGACCCCAATACCCCCGACGGCGCTTCGGAGTTCGGACAACGAGTGGCTCTGGTTGACATCGATGGCGACGGGGTCAAGGAACTCGCCGTCACAGCCTTGCAGGCCGACGCAGGCAGGACGCCCAAGGCCGGCCAGGTGCTGATCTACAAGCTCTCCGGCTCCCTTGCCGACGGCAAGACACCGATCGCGGTTGTCAACGACAGCAACCCGATTGCCAATACGGGTTTTTTCGGCATCGGCCTGGCTGACCTCGAGTTCAACAGCAGCCGCGCTTGCGCCAACAAGGGCGAAGACGCCCATGTCCTGGTGGTGGGCGACGACCTGGGCATCTTCACGTTCTTCCGCTTTGCCGGTGTCGCTGACCCGAAGAAATCCATCGTGCTCGACCCGCGCTGCTTCGCCCAGTAAATGGGTTACACCCAACCGCGATCGTGCGCGGCGGATACCAGCAAGCCCGCCAGCCCTGCAATGAAAGCGGGATGACAGCTCACGGCCCGCGCCCGGGCGAAACTGGTGATCCCCCGCGCGGCGGCCCGTTCGCGGTACAGAATGTCTATTTCCTGCAGCGTCTCGACATGCTCGCCGGTGAAGGAAACCGGAACCACGACCACGGCCCGCTGGCCCGCGCCAGCCAGGGCATCGAGTGCTGCTTCCGTGGTGGGCCCCAGCCAGCGCTGCCGGCCCACGCGGCTTTGAAAGGCGAGTTGCGCCCGACCCTCCAACCCCAGCCGCCGCGTGACCGCGGCCACCGTCGCGCGGATATCGTCGAGATAGGGATCGCCGCGACGGACGTACTCTTCGGGAAGGCCATGCGCGGAAAACAGCACCGGGGCCGTCGCTCGCTCCGACTCCGGCAATTGCCCCGTCGCTTCGGCGATACGGTCGCACAGGGCGTCCAGATAGCCTGGGTTTGTGGCGTATCCCTCGATGCGGGCCGTGGCGATTGGCGCTCTCTTCAGGGCGGACTCGATGGTGCGAAAGGCTGACCCGCTGGTTGTCCTCGATCGATGGGGATAAAGCGGCAAGAGCAGCGCCCGTGTGATGCCATCGGCTTGCATGGCCGCTGCGGTCTCGGCGGGGAAGGGGTGCCAGTAGCTCATGGCCAGGTAGGGCTTGGCCACGACCCCAGATGCGGCCATGGCTGCGACCACCGCTTGCACCTGGGCGGTTGACTCTTCACGGATGGGCGAGCGCCCGCCGATCTGGGCGTACGCGGCTCGCGAGAAAGCGGCCCGGCGGCGCGCGATGAAACGCGCCAAGATCGGCTGCAAGGGCCGCGCCCAGCGCAACTGGATGATGTCGGGATCGGCAAACAGGTTGCGCAGAAACGGCTCCACCGCCGCCGGCGAATCCGGGCCTCCCATGTTGAGCGCAACAACGGCCAGCATGGGTTGAAGCTATTCAACCCGCACGGCGTGGACCAGGGCTTCCACGTTTTCGATAGGGGTATCGGGGTATATGCCGTGCCCCAGATTGAAGATGTGACCGCGACCAGCCCCGCGGCGGATCACCGAAGCGGCCTGGCGCCCAATCCGTTCGACCGGGCCCAAGAGAACGGCCGGATCGAGGTTGCCCTGCACGGCCGCGTGCTCGGCTCCGCCGGCGGCGAGCCGCGCCCGCGCTTCGTCAAGCGGCAGGTGCCAATCGATCCCGTAGACATCGGCATCCACGCGCGCCACGCGGTCGAGAATGGTGGTGGCCCCATTGGGGAAGTAGATGACCGGCACGCCAGTCGCCTTCACCGCCGCCACCAAGCTCGCGGTGGGCCCGACCACGAACTCGTCCCATTCCTCGGGCGAAACCACGCCCAGCCATGAGTCGAAGATCTGGATGGCTTGGGCGCCCGCAGCCACCTGAGCCAGCAAGTACGAGCGCGTGGCGCTTTCAATCAGTTCGAGCAGCTGATGCGCGGTCTGGGGCTCGCGGTAGAAAAGCTTCTTGGTCTCGACGAAGTGCCGCGAGGTTTTTCCCTCGATGGCGTAGGTCGCGGTGGTGAAGGGCGCGCCGGCAAAGCCGATGAGCGGCGTCTCGCCGAGCTGGGGGCGCACCAGCCGAATGGCTTCCAAGACGAACGGTGTGCGTTCCCAGGGATCGAACAGCGCGAGCCGGGCCAGGTCAGCCGCGCTCCGCACCGGCGGCGCGAGGGTGGGGCCGTCCTCGGTAAAGCTAACCGTCTGCCCCATGGCTTCCAGGGGAATGAGAAGGTCGGAGAACAGAATCGCGGCGTCAAAGCCAAAGCGCCGGATGGGCTGCATGGTCACCTTGGCCGCGAGCAGCGGCGTCTTGCACAGCTCAAGGAAGGTGACGTTGTTGCGCACTTCCCGGTACTCGGGCAGGTAGCGGCCTGCCTGGCGCATCAACCAGAGGGGCGGCCGCGGCGTGGGTTCGCCACGGCAGGCGTCGAGAAACAAAGAGCCCATGAGGTAGTTGTACCACTCGTGCCCCGCGGACACAGCGATGGTAGATTTCATGTATGACCGAGGCCATTCGCATTCACAACACGGGCGGCCCGGAAGTCATGTCATGGGAGGAGGTCACGCTGGCTGCACCGGGTCCAGGCGAGGCCCTGGTTCGTCACCACTGCGTGGGCGTCAACTTTGTCGACGTCTATCACCGTCGGGGCGTGTACAAGCTGCCTCTTCCCAGCGGCCTGGGAAGCGAAGCCGCCGGCGTGGTGGAAGCGGTCGGCCCTGGGGTCACCGACTTCCAACCGGGTGATCGCGTGGCCTGTGGCACAGGACCAGTAGGGGCGTACGCAGAAGCACGCGTGGTGCCCGCGGATCGCCTGGTGCGTTTGCCTGACGACATCGATGATCGCACCGCTGCCTGCATCATGCTGAAGGGCCTCACCGCCCAGTACCTGCTGTTGCAGACTACCCAGATTGAGCCTGGCGACACCATTCTGATGCACGCGGCGGCTGGCGGGGTGGGGCAGATAGCCTGCCAGTGGGCCAAGCATCTGGGGGCCACGGTGATCGGCACGGTGGGCAGCGACGAGAAGGTGGCGCTGGCGCGCGCCAACGGCTGTGACCATGTCATCGTGTACACACGCGAGGACTTCGTCGAGCGCGTGCGCGAGATCACGGGCAGGCGCGGGCTGCGCGTGGTCTACGACGGCGTGGGCAAGGATACCTTTGCCGGATCGCTGGATTGTCTGCAGCCGCGCGGCCTCCTGGTCATGTTCGGTCAAGCCTCGGGCATGGTTCCGCCGTTTGACCTTGGCGCCCTCAGCGTCAAGGGATCGCTCTATGTGACCCGCCCGACCCTGGGCACCTACGCCGCCACGCCCGAGGCCCTGCGCCGCATGGCCGGCGATCTCTTCGGGGTCGTGCGTTCGGGTGCCGTGCGCATCCTGCCGCCGCGGCAGTTCTCTCTGCGCGAAGCTGGTGCAGCTCATGCGGCCCTGGAGGCACGTGCCACGACCGGCTCGATCGTGCTAGTCGCGTAACTTCAAGTATCGCTTGAACTGATTGCCGGAACCCCGCTTGCGGTCAGCCGTGACGGCCGCAAACGCTGCACCGGTTGTTGCTGCCGATCACGCCGATGCAGGCGTCGTCGGGGCAAAGCCGGCGGTTGGGGTCAAAGGCTGCTTCTTCGGCACCAGACATGGTTGGCACACCAGACTCGTCACTGATCTCCGGCTCGGGAGTGGGCAGGGCAGGCGAGTTCGCGGCCGGTGTCACCGCAGCCCCGCCAGAGCCGAGCGTGCCGCAAACCTTGCACTTCCCGTCACTGCCCAGAAGACCTACGCAAGCGCCGTCCGGGCAAAGCCGCCGTTGGCTGGGGTCGAAATCGTCGTCCTGTTTCGTCGACATGATGCGCGAGCTGTTGATTGAACTCGGGAGTACACCAAGGCATATAGTGGCGCCAGTCAGATGTCCACTCTTCCCCAAGTTCCCGGTCGATTTGGTCCCTACGGAGGTCGCTACGTCTCCGAGACCCTGATGCCCGCTCTCGAAGAGCTGACGGATGCATGGGAGCACTTCTCGGCCGACCCGACCTTCCGCGCCGAGCTGGACCGGTTGCTGCGCGAGTATGTCGGCCGGCCCACGCCGCTGACCGAGGCGGCGCGGCTGGCCGATCACGTGGCCAAGACCCAGGGCCGCCGCCTGCGCGTGTTTCTCAAGCGCGAGGATCTCTGCCACACCGGCTCGCACAAATTGAACAACTGCGTGGGCCAGATTCTGCTGGCCCGGCGCCTGGGCAAGAAGCGCATCATCGCGGAGACCGGGGCTGGCCAGCACGGCGTGGCCACGGCCACGGTGTGCGCCCTCTTCGGTCTCCCGTGCGAAATCTACATGGGCGCGGTCGACGTGGAACGCCAATCGCTCAACGTGTTCCGCATGCAGTTGCTGGGGGCCAAGGTCCACTCGGTCAAGGACGGCACCGCGACCCTGAAAGACGCCATGAACGAAGCCATGCGCGACTGGGTGACCAACGTGGGAACCACGCACTACGTGCTGGGAACCGTGGCTGGACCGCATCCGTATCCGACCATGGTGGGTGAGTTGCAATCGGTGATCGGCCGCGAAGCGCGCACCCAGATCCAGGCTGCCACAGGTCGGCTGCCCGACGCGTGCCTGGCTTGCGTGGGCGGCGGGTCCAACGCCATGGGTCTGTTCCGCGGATTCCTCGACGATCCCGGGGTCCAGCTCTTCGGCGTCGAAGCAGCGGGCGAGGGCGTCGACACCAACCACCACGCCGCCACCCTGGGCAAGGGCCGGCCAGGCGTGTTGCACGGCACGCGCTCCTACGTGCTGTGCGACGACGACGGCCAGATTGCCGAAGCCCACTCCATCTCGGCTGGCCTCGACTACCCGGGCGTCGGGCCCGAGCACAGCTACCTGCGCGACACAGGACGAGCCGTGTATCTGGCCGCCACGGACCAGGAGGCCCTGGACGCGTGCCGCCTGCTGGCCCGCTGCGAGGGCATCATTCCGGCCTTGGAGAGCGCGCACGCGGTGGCAGGACTGCCTCGCGTGGCCGCGCGACTTTCCGACGGTGCGAGCGTCATCATCAACATCTCGGGCCGCGGCGACAAGGACATGGGCACCATTGCCAAGTACTTCGGCGCGGGGGTGTCGCAATGACAACCGCGCCGCCGACTTCGCGCATAGCCGCCGCATTTGCCAAGGCTCGCTCGCAGGGCCGCAAGGCGCTGGTGCTCTACCTGACCGGCTGCGACCCCGATTTCGAAACCAGTCGCCGGCTTCTGCTGGCCGCCGCGCGAGCCGGAGCTGACGTGCTCGAGCTAGGCGTACCTTGGAGCGACCCCTCGGCTGACGGGCCGGCCATTCAGGCGGCCATGCGCCGGGCGCTTGCCGCGGGCGGGGGCATGGCCAAGGCGCTTGACCTGTGCCGGGCCGTGCGCGCTGACAATCCGGACGTTCCCGTGGTGCTGTTCGGGTACGCCAATCCGATCTTCGTGCGCGGCACTGCGAAGTTTGCTGCCCAAGCCAAGCAGGCTGGCGCCGACGGAGCCCTGTGCGTGGATTGGCCGCCCGATGAAGATCCCGGATTAGCCCAGGCCCTTGCCCAGCAAGGCCTGGACTTGGTTCCGCTCATCGCGCCCACGTCCACGCCCGCGCGGGTCAAGGCCACCGCTGCCGTAGCAGGCGGCTTTCTCTACTACGTCTCGCTGACCGGCATCACAGGCAGTCAGCTGCCCAACCTGGCCGCAGCGTCCGCAGGTGTGCAGCAGGTGCGCGAGCTGTCCGACGGCCGCCTGCCCGTTGCCGTGGGATTCGGAATCGCCACGCCGGCGGACGCCCGCGCCGTGGCGGGATTTGCCGACGGCGTGGTCGTGGGCAGCGCCGCAGTCCGCGTGATCGAGCGAGCCGTCGGCGAGGGTCGCGATCCAGTGCCGGCGCTGGAAGCCTTTGTCCGCGACCTGCGTGCGGCGCTCGGTTGACGAGGCCTGGCCGCAACCATCGAGTTCGGCCGAGGAAATGCGCGAAACAGGGAACCGGGGGCGCGCGCTGTTGTCTATGGATGAGTGACGTCGCGGTCATACGCCAGTCTTCTGCGCTCGGGCTGTCCCTGGCTCCTCGTGGTTGGGACCGTAGCCGCGTGCTTGATCCTGTCGGCGCGTGCACTTGTGCCGCCGGCAGCGCTGGGTGGAGACGCGACTGCCGGTCGCTTCTCTGAGGCAAGGGCGCGCGAAATCGTTCGCCAGCTCAGCGAGGGGATTGGCAGGCGCGTGAACGGCACGCCAGGGTATGCGCAAGCGGGCGACTTCCTGGCCGCAGAGCTGCGCAAGATTCCCGGCCTCGAGGTCGAGACGCAGCAGAGCGCGGGCACGCACACGCACAAGATGTTCCCTTCGTACCCGTTCGTGTATCAGACGACGAACGTGCTCGGGCGTCTGCCGGGCAAGAGCCGTGACGCCGTCCTGCTCGACGCGCACTTCGACACCCTGGTCGATTCGGTCGGCGCAGCCGACGATGCCGCCGGCGTCGCCTGCATCCTCGAGTTGTTGCGCGTGTTGGCGCGCGAGGCGCCGCTCGGTCGGACCATCGTCGTGAATCTCAACGGCGGCGAGGAGATGGGCGGATTGGGCGCGGTGGCGTTCCTGAAACATGCCTGGGCCAAGGAGGTTCGAGCCTACGTCTATTTGGAGGCCCTTCCCGGCGGTAGGGCGCTGCTGTTCGGGGCTGGGCCGGGCAATCCCTGGCTGGCGAAGACCTATGCAGCCGCAGTGCCCGCCCCGCTTGGTAACGTGCTGGCGCAGGAACTGACCCAGCGTGGGCTGCTTCCCTTCAACGGCGACTTCACTCCCTTCCATGAGGCGGGCCTAATTGGTCTGGACGTGGCCATGGTCGGAGATGCCTGGGGCGTGCACACGCAGCTCGATCGGCTGGAACGATTGCAAGCCGGCGGTTTGCAACACATGGGCGACGCGGCCCTGGCTGCGACTCGGGCTCTCGCGAGCGGCGCCACCCGTTTGGCCCCCGACCCAGCGCATGCGGTCTACTACGACATCCTGGGCTACACGATGCTGGCCTATCCTATGTCCGTCGCGCGCTGGCTCGGGTCAGTTGCGTTGGTCGCGTTCGGGCTGCTGTTGCTGCGCTCTTGCCGGCTTGGCTTGCGGTCGCTGCGAGGCGTGCTGGCTGCCCGCGCATGGAATTGCCTTGGCCTGGTGGCGGCAGTGTTCGCGGCCTTGCTTCCAGCCCTGGCGATGAAACTGATTCTGCACCGGTCACTCGGTTGGTTCAGCAGGCCGGCGCTGGTCGTGGCTTGCTTTGCCCTGCCCGCGGCGGCAGGCATGTTTTGGGTTCACAGTCGCTGGCGAGCGTGCGCCCTGCACAAGATGGATGGCGACGTGGACCGCGTAGCGCTGACAGCTTGGATGGGCGGGCTCTTGTTCTGGGCGTTTTGGTTGCTGGTCGCCACCATCGGCGGGGCTGGCGCGGGCTACGTCGCATTCTATTGGGTGGCCGGCGGGACAGTGGGACTACTCGTCTCGATTCTCTGCCCGCCTGCGCGGCTCGCGGGAGCGCTGTTTGGCCTTATCCCCGGCGCGATCGTCACCATCGAGGTCGCGACCATGGTCGTCGCGAGCATCGTTCCCATGGCGGGCATGACCCCCTCGAATGTGCCCACTGACATGGTGATCGCCGTCCTGGTGGCCCTGGCGACCGGTCTGGTGGGGGTGGTCGCGTTCACCCTGCCGTGTCGCACGGGCGGCCTGGGCAAGGCTGCCCTGCTTTGCGCTGTGCTGGGCGTGGCGGGAATCGCGCTGACCGCACTTCACGCGCCGTATTCCGCGGCCCGTCCGAAACGCCTGCTGGCCGTGCACGCCGCAGATGATGACAAGAGCGCCTTGCTGCTGGCCAGCCTTGGCGCCGACGGGATGAGGCCTCTGTTGCCGATGTTCCCGGACGCGACACCTGCGCCCGCAAGCTGGCCCAGCCTCGACATCATGATGCCGCCGTTCACGCACATGCTGCCAGCACCTGCGCCGGCGATGCAGGCGCCAAGGGCTGAGGTCACTGCGGAACATCACGATCCGGCCACCGACACCAGACAAGTCACCCTTCACCTCGACGGAACCAGCCCGCAACTGCGGCTCGCGATTCCAGCAGAAGTACTTCTGGGCTGGTCAGCGAGCCCGAAACTCGGCGCGCCCACCGATGGCCGGTATCTCGTCCCCTTCGAAGGTGTTCCGGCGACCGGCGTGGATATCCAGCTCACACTGCGAGGCTCGCATCCGGTGGAGGTCGATCTGCGCGGCATCGACGGCGCCCCGGCGGCTGGCCTCGACATGCAAGGGCTCAGCAGACGTCTGCCCGATTGGGTAACCCTAAACGCGTACTCCTATCGCATGGCTCGGGTGAAGATCTGAACCACCCCTTTACTCATCGATGGGGCGCATGTCGGCGTAGCGCTGGCCCACTGCCTGGCCGGCCTGGTCGAGAACCTGCAAATCGGCGGGCGACAACTCGACCGAAACCGCGGTTGCGTTCTCTTCGAGATACTTGCGTCGTTTGGTGCCTGGGATGGGCACCACGTCCTCGCCTCGGCCAAGCACCCAGGCCAACGCGACCTGAGCGGGCTTGACGCCTCGGCCGGACGCGACCTTGGCGACCACGTCTGCCACGACAAGGTTCTTTGCGAAATTCTCGCCCTGAAAGCGAGGAAAACGCTGGACCCTTGAGTCACCGGGCGCCAGGTCCTCGACCTTGCGAATCGCCCCAGTCAGGATTCCTCGTCCCAGAGGACTGTACGGCACGAACCCGATGCCGAGTTCGCGCAGCGTGGGCAGGATTTCTTTTTCCACGTGGCGCTCGAAAATCGAATACTCGGTTTGTAGCGCCGTGATGGGATGGACCTTGTGTGCGCGCCGGATGGTGGCAGGCGCGGCCTCGGACAGACCGAGAAAGAGCACCTTGCCCGCGCTGACCAAATCGGCCATGGCGCCCACGGTTTCTTCAATGGGCACGTCCTTGTCCACGCGGTGCTGGTAATAGAGATCGATGTGGTCGATGCCCAGGCGCATGAGCGAGTCGTCGCACGCCTTCTTCACATAGTCGGGCCGTCCGCTGATGCCCAGCCATGCGCCGTCCTGGCCGCGCACGTTGCCGAACTTGGTGGCAATGACCACATGCTTGCGCCGTCCCGCCAGCGCGCGCCCGACCAGACGCTCGTTGGTAAACGGGCCGTACATATCGGCGGTGTCGAAAAAGTCGATGCCCAGCTCGATGGCGCGATGGATGGTCGCGATGGCCTCGGCATCATCGCGCGGACCATAGAATTCGCTCATGCCCATGCAGCCCAAGCCGAGCGCCGACACTTGCAACCCTTGCCTGCCCAGATTTCGTTTTGTCATGGAATCCTTCGTTCGGTTCTATATTGATGCCTAGATCGCCTTCAAGGCCTGATCGATCTCCTTGCGAAGCCCGTCCTTGAATTGCCACTCCTTCTTGGTCCCGTCGGCTTCCTCGCGCGACCACATGCCATCGGGAACGCCGTATCTAAACCCTCCCTTGACGACCACACCGTCCTTGAGCTTGAGAGTGCATGGACCATCGACTAGGCCGCTCCTGAACTGGCCAGTGACGCTGGTGCCTGTCAGAAGGAAGAGGGTTCCGGCGCCGTCGTATCTTCCATTTCTAAAGTCCCCCTTGTAGGTGCCTATTCGTGGCATCACCAGGGTTCCCTTTCCGTCGAAGTAGTCGTTGCGGAATTCGCCGACGTATTTCTGCCCATCTCGCGACTCCAAACTGCCATTGCCTTCGCGTTTGCCGTTCCTCAGGTCTCCGACATAGACACTGCCATCGGTGTAGATGCGCTTGCCTTGGCCTTCTTCCCAATCATTTCTGAAACTGCCCTCGTATCTGCTCTTGTCGGCAAATGTGACGACCCCCTTGCCTTCGCGCCTTCCGCCGCGAAATTCCCCTGTGTACACCCCGCCGTCCGCGTAGGTCAGGGTGCCTTTCCCGTCGTACAGGCCATCGACGAACTCCCCCGAGTAGTGCGCGCCACTTCGAAGTTTGTGATCGCCCTTTCCGTGCCACTTTCCTAGCTTGAAATCCCCTGTGTAGGTCGCGCCGTCGGAGAAGGTCACCGTTCCATGTCCGTCATACAGCCCGTTCTTGAACTCGCCCTCGTAGGTTAGGTCGGCTGGCTGCGTGAGCTTTCCTCGGCCATTGAACAGATTGTCCTTCCATTCTCCATCGTAGTTGCGGCCGCTTTTCAACCTCATCACTCCATGCCCGTTCCTGGTCCCGTTTCTGAATTCACCTTCATAGACATCGCCGTTGGCTTTGGTTTCTGTCCCTCGGCCGTGGGCCAGATTGTCCTTCCATTCTCCATCGTAGCTGAAGCCGTTTCTCGACCTGGTTACACCATGCCCGTTTCTGTTGCCGTTTGTGAATTCACCTTCATAGACATCGCCGTTGGCTTGGGTTTCCGTCCCGCGGCCATGGAACAGATTGTCCTTCCACTCTCCGTCGTAGGCGCGGCCGCCTCTCGACCTGGTTACGCCATGCCCGTTCCTGTTGCCGTTTGTGAATTCACCTTCATAGACATCGCCGTTGGCTTGGGTTTCCGTCCCGTGACCATGGAACAGATTGTCCTTCCACTCTCCATCGTAGGCGCGGCCGTTTCTCGACCTGGTTACGCCATGCCCATTCCTGTTGCCGTTTGTGAATTCACCCTCATAGACATCGCCGTTGGCTTGGGTTTCCGTCCCGCGGCCGTCGTGAAGGTTGTTTTTCCAACCGCCCACGTATTTTGCGCCGCCGGGGCTGGTGAGGGTGCCCTGGCCATCCCTCAAACCTCCTTTGAAGTCGCCGACATATTTCTCGCCGCTGCCCCACACCCTGGTGCCTTTGCCCTCGTAGCGGCCGCCCTTGAATTCGCCTTCATAGCTGCCGCCGTCGTCGAAGATCTTGATGCCGCGGCCCTCGAACCTCCCATCCTTGAACTGGCCCTCATAACTGCCCCCATCCGGGTACACCAGAAGGCCCTGACCGTTCACACAGTTACCCTTGGCGCAGGTGTGCGCGGCCACGACGGCCGGTTTGATCAGCCCCAGGGCGGGGAGGGCGACAAGGAGTTGAATCAATGCCCTGTGTCTCGTGTTTTCGCATTGTGACCCTTCCCAGGCAGTCCTGCCTGGTCGCGACGACATGGTAACCCGTCGCGGTTCTGGACGGAGCTTCATGTTGTAGTTCGACATTTGGCGACAGCAGTGCACGAGGATTCTATACTTACGGGCCATGCCACACGCGAGGCGATACGCAATCCTGGGCACGGGCGCGCTTGGCGGTTTCTACGGCGCGCGTTTGTGCCGGGCTGGTTGCGATGTGCACTTCCTTCTACACAGCGATTTCGAGCATGTGCGCCAGCACGGGCTGGTGGTGGATTCCAAGGACGGCGACTTCGTCCTGCCGCGGGTGCAGGCCTATTGCGACGTGCGCGATATGCCCCGTTGTGATGTGGCGGCGGTGGCGCTGAAGGCCACGAACAACCACTTGCTGCCGTCGCTGCTGCCGCGGGTGCTGGCGGAGGGGGGGGTGGTGCTGCTGATGCAGAATGGGCTAGGCGGCGAAGAGGAGGCGGCGCGGGCCGCGCCCGGCCATACCGTGCTGGCGGGTCTGTGTTTTCTCTGCTCCAACAAGGTCGGCCCTGGCCACATCTGCCACTCCGACTACGGTGCAGTTCGCTTTGCGCAGTATGCGGCTGATGGCACTGTGGCTGGTGTCAGCGACGGCATGCGTGCCATCAGCCAGGACTTCGCAGCTGCAGGCATCGAGGTCGACCTGCTGGATGATCTGCTGCTGGCGCGCTGGCAGAAGCTGGTGTGGAACGTTCCGATGAGCGGCCTGTCGGTGGTGCTGGACACGGACACAGGAGCGCTGATGGCCGATCCGCACACGCGCGCACTGGCCGAGAACATCATGCGAGAAGTGGTGGCAGGGGCGCTCGCCTGCGGCCGGCACGTCGACGACAGCTTCGTGCGGAAGATGCTCGACATGACCGTGGCTATGAAGCCCTACCGGGCCAGCCTGAAGGTCGATTTCGATGACCACCGCCCCATGGAGGTGGAGGCCATCTACGGCAACCCTCTGCGCGCCGCCCAGCAAGCCGGCGCGGCCATGCCTCTCGTCGAAACCCTATACCGGCAGCTCAAGTTTCTCGACGCGCGAAACTGCGGAAGGCGCGCGTAAGGACGGTTCCCAATGAAAAAGATTGTCGTCACTTTCGCCCTTCTCCGGCTCACGAGCGCGCATCCAGCGGACCCACTCGGGTGCGCAGGTCCGTTACCGTCCCGGGATCCACCAGTGGCTGCATGCGCGTCAGGATCTCCCGCTTGAGCAGGGTGATCTGGTGGGCCAGCGCGGAACTCGACACGCGTACGAAGAGCGTGCCTTCGTGCAGGCGCTCGGCCCTGGTGTGCTGGCGCAGGGGACCGCCCACGGCTTGCTCGTAGGCAGCGAAGATGCGGTGCTCGCGGGCCCGGTGCTCACCGCCGATGCTCGCCACCACGGCCGACATCAGGGATGCCGCGGTCTCGGGTTCGGCATTCCGGCGCCGCGGCCGCCTGGCAGATCTCACTGCCGAACGGTACTGCCGCCAGGGTTGGCTTGGCAACATGGCATCTGCAAAAATGTGCCCTGGCTGCGTCCCTTGCTATCATCGGGCAATGACTCGCGAGATCGTCTCCACCTCGTCTGCCCCGCGCGCAATCGGCCCGTATTCCCAGGCCGTGATCGTACAGGGCGCTCGCAGCATCTACTGTTCTGGCCAGATTCCGCTCGATCCAGAAACCGGCGGGCTGGTGGGCAATGGCGACGTGGAAAAGGAAACCCACCGCGTGATGCAGAACTTGGCAGGCGTGCTCAAGGCTGCTGGTGTATCCCTGGACGCTGTGGTCAAGACGACCATCTATCTGACCGACCTGGCGAGCTTTGCTGCCGTGAACGCAGTCTACGCCACGTACTTCGCAAGCACGCCACCGGCGCGCGCCACCGTGCAAGTCGCGGCCCTACCTCGGGGCGCGCAGGTCGAAATTGATGCCGTAGCCGTGGCGGCTTGAAGCCAATCGTGAAATGCGGCGCAACCCGAGGCTACGGAGCCTTCGCGACGAAACCGGAACGGATGCAACGGGTGCACACGCGCACGCGCTTTCGCGAGCCGTCTATCACCACATGCACATTCTGCAGGTTCGGCCGCTGCAGGCTCTTGGTCCTGATATTCGAGTGGCTCACGTTGTTGGCCACTTTCCTTTGTTTACCGCAAATTGCACACTGCGCAGGCATGGTTTCTCCGAGAGGGCGTACCATTAGCACCGACTGATGCCCATCGCAAGCACTGACAGACAAGCCGGCATTGCCACTGTGGTCATGGCGGCGCACATCCTCGTAGCTGCCGGCGGGCTGGCTTGCCGGGGATCCAGACCAAAGCGCGACGCGGTGGGCGACGCAGAATCGGTAGCGGAAAGAAAGGTGGGCCCGCCCGTCGACCTCGCGGGCGCGGTGCAGGACAGCCGCGGTACGCCTCTGCCGGACGCCCTGGTCATCGCTTGGCCCAAGGACAAGCACCCCGGTTCCGTGGTGCAGGCGCGCTCGAATCCCGACGGACGCTTTGTTTTGCCTCGTTTGCTGCCGGGAACCTGGACGCTGCTTGCCGAAGCTGCCGGCTTTGGCACTCTGGAACTCGACCGAGCCGTGCCAGACTCGGAGTCGTTCGTGCTGGCGCTCGATGGGGAGGGGCGCAGCCTCAGCGGCCTCGTGCTCAGCAGCCCAACCCGCGCCGAACCAGGGGCGCATGTGGTGCTAGGCGGGCCAGGCCTGCGCTGGCTGCGTGAGACGGTGGCAGACGCGCATGGCGTTTTTTCGTTCGCGGGGTTGGGCCTGGGCCGGTTCGTGGTTCGTGCCACGCATGGCAAGCTGGTGTCGGTGACGGCAAGTCAGGTGATCGAAGAAAACACCGGGCACCTGGCACCGGTGCGTTTGCTGCTGGGGCCGGGCGCCTTCGTGGAGGGCAGCGTGCGCGACGACATGGGACGAACCCTGCCGGGGGCCGCAGTGGATGTGCTGACCATGCCATCCGATGACTTGCCCGTGGCCTGCCAGTCGGATGAGGAGGGCAAGTTCACTGTCGGGCCGATGCGGCCCGGTCGCTACCAGGTTCTCGCTCGGCTGGAAGGCCACATCTTGTTGGATGCGCCGGAGATCTCGCTTGCCGCCGGAAACAGGGTCCGAGTAGCCCCCAGGCTCGCGCGGGCGGCTCTCGTCATGGGCCGCGTGCTTGACCAGGACGGCTCTCCGCTGAGCGCAGTGCCCGTCTCGGTGGTCGGGCTGGTGGGCGGACAGGACGAGGTGATCGTTCTGCCCGGCGCCTTGCCCACGGCGGCCGAAGCCGCCGAGCTGCCGCCGGGCTCGCTGGCGCGTCAGGGGAGCATTCGTACGGCGCTTTCCGATGCACAGGGACACTTCGAGGTCGGGGGATTGGCTCCGGGGCGTGCGCGGCTTGAGGTTTCACCGGCTGACAAACTGCCTCTGCGACGCGAGCCACTCTTGCTTGCGCCTGGCGATGCCCGCGATCTGGGCGATGTGGTCGTGTCCACCGGTGTGGTGATTTCTGGCCGCGTCCTGGACCAGGACGGCCAGGTTCTGGAGGGTGCTCAGGTGGAAGCCCGTGCTGCCGGAAAGCCCGTGCGCCCCGCCATTCGGGTCACATCCAACCCACAAGGCCAGTTTTTGATCCGTTTGCCTGTGGGCGAATATGCGGTCGCGGTCCAAGCCAAAGACCATGCGCCACAGACCATCCCCGTGGTGCGCGCCATGGGGCAGCCCGATCTTTTGGAATTCCGGCTGGCTCCCCGTGCGGCTAGCGCCGACGGCGGACCACCGTCGCCGTCGCCAGGAGCACCAGCACACACGCAATAGAGTCACGCCTCGGTCGCGCCGGGTAGGAACAGCCACCGCCACCGGTTGCCAGATAGGCTCCCGAGGGAGGGAGGCACACAAAGTTCGGCTTGACAGGGTAGATATCGCACACGGCCTGCACGTCATCGAGCGACAAACTGCGCAGATCAACCTCGGCGCTGGGCGAAGCAACCGAGACGTACATCGTCGCCTGCGTGATGACGGTCGGCAGGTCGCCGTCGCTGCAATCAGGCACCGGGTTGCCTAGGTTGTCCATGGGCCGCGGAATCACCTTGCCGTCGGCAAAGGTCGCCCCTGGGTTGAAGCACGTGTGGTCTAGGCCGATGACATGCCCGAACTCATGGGTGATCGCCCCCTGAAAGTCTTGGGTGTTGGCTTGGAACAGCTCGGGATGGGCCACGAAGTCGCCCCAGGTGAAGTTGTAGGCATTGACCTCCAAGTCAGCATCCAAGATCTCGCCGCTGTTCTTGAGCTGGAACACGGAAGTGATGGCCAGAGCGTGCTCGTCATAGCAAGGGGGGTCGTTGGGATCATCTCCACTAGGCGGAGGTTCGCGACACCACTTGTCTTGGCGGAAGATCAATCGATTGTGGTAGTCCATGCCCACTGAGCCGGCGACATCGGGGACCGACACCACGGTGAAGATCACGTTGCTGCATCGATTGACCCCATCGAGCGCGGCTTGACTCCAGGTCGCGCCCGCTGCGCTAGCTGCCTCAAAGTAACCTTGAGAATCCGACACGGGCGGAGGGGCGCCCAGGGATATCTCAATGGTCACGCAAGGCGCTTCCCAATGCTACAGCGCGCCCGCCTCGGTTACCGTGCGGACGTAGGCTGCGGCAGGCAAGGGCAACGCTGCCACAACAAGCGGCACGACCAGGATAACTCGGGTGTTCATGGAAGCTGTCCCGAAGCTCCTACGGCCTGAGCAGCGCGCGCACTCGCTGGCGAAACTCATCCAGCCCCGTGACAGGTTCGGCCGGGGCCGGTTGTAGCCGGCCGTGCGAATCGCGGCGCACCACTGCGGAATGCTCCGCGCCTTGGGCTACCCAGCGCTTGGCCGTGCTGTCCCAAGCCAAAGAGCGCTTGCCCTGACTCATTCCCACCACGCGAGGCGCGGCTTGGCCGGCAAGAAACAGCACCGTTTTCTCGCCAGGCGCAAAGCTGGGCATGCCATGCACGCGCATTTCGACATTGCCCACGCTGCCGCCCGGCTGAACGATGACGATGGTCTGGCCGGGAGCGACCGCCCCTTTCCAAGCTTCCTCGACCTTGATCTCGATACGCGTGCGAATGGTCCGGCGGGAGGGATCCCAATCGCTCCTGGTTGACACGACCTGGGCGACCACAATGCGCTCGGCCTGGGCGGTCAGCTCCGCCAGGTCCAGGGCTTGGACCAACGAGCCCGCTGCCAGCGACGGCACCAGCAGGGTTGCCAGGCACAAAGTCACACTTCGCAAGAGCCTCATGACGACAAGAGTAGCACTACCCCATGTCAACGCCCCGCAGACTCCTTGTCGAGTTTGCGCAGCGCCGGCTTGGTTCCGCGGGACGCGGCAAGTTCCTCGGCCGTGAGACGGCCACTTCGCCTCATCATGGCAAGCAGATCATGGAGTCTTTGCAGCCAACCGTCGTCCACGTGACCATCGCGAAATCGTCGCGCCAGCACATGCGGGTTGGGCGCCAGCGCCGCCAGATAGGCGGATTCGATGGGGAGGAGATGGCGAAGTTCCTTGCCAAAGTAGACGCGCGCAGCCTGGCGCACGCCGCGAATTCCCGGCCCCAAGTCGATCACATTCAAGTAGAGCTCAAGAACACGGTCCTTCCCGAGAAGATTGTGCAGGCGCCACGCCAGCACGGTTTCCTCTAGTTTCCGGGCCAGGGTTCGATGGGGACTTAAAAACAAGTTCTTGGCCAGTTGCTGCGTGATTGTGCTGGCCCCGCGTCCGAAAGTCCGAGTCTCGAGATCCTGCACCAGAGCATGGCGAATCATCTCGATGTCAAAGCCATTGTGCCCGAAGAAGCGGCTATCCTCGGAGGTGAGAAAGGCCGCCGGCAGGTGGCTCGGCATTTCCGCCAGCGAGGCGAAATCCGGGTGGTACTTGCCCAGAGGGAGGTTGGGCGCCTGCGGGCCGGTGGGCCTCTGCCGTAGCAAAGCGGGTGTCAGATTGGCCAGCAACTGCGGTTCCGTTTTGACGGTGCAGCGCGGATCCACTCGGACGTCGAGAGTCAGGGTTTCCCAGGCGGCGGCGTCGAAAGAAAAGGCGACCGCCACCCCCAATTTGCCGCCCAGGGTGAGCCCCGCCAAGGTCTGCCGAACCGGCTGTGCCTGTGCAGCGAGCAGCGAGCTGCACGGCAAGGGTGCCGCGCGTGGCGTGCTGACGGTGAATTCCCCGCGGGGCGTTCCCAGCAGCTCGGCCCAGCCCTTGACGTCGAGATGCGCGCCCAACGCGCGCACCTCGGCTGATTCGATGTCGACCCGGCCGGCCGCGGTTGCCACCTGGCCACTCACGTGGACTTCCATGCCCACGTCGCGCCAGGGGGTCCGGTCAACGGCCGGATGGTGTACCTCGACACCGCGCAATTGGCCGTCCACCTGAAAGGGAACGAGCCGACGTTCCATGTCCAAGGACGCCACGAGGTGCAGGTCGGCGCGCGCATCGTCCAATCCTACCCCGCGCGGCTCGGCCATCACACGCAACGCACGCAGCGGCCAATCATGTGCATCCACCTGCAGCTCAGCCACATCACCCGCTGTCCGGCCGGAGATGAGCAGGCCGGGAGATGCACCGTGAGAGTCATCGCGGCGCAGTTCGATGAACACGCCCTGACCAGCGAAGCGTGCCTCGACCGTCGCGCCTTCCGCCAGAACGCCGCCGCCAGGGATCACCAGGCTGGCGCCCCGGCCCGTCGCGGCCACCGGGATGCCGCGCAGGCTCTCGATCGCAACCTCGGATACGCGCAAGGTCGCGGCGCTCCCCACTTCGAGGACCAAGTCGCGCAGAAACGCCGATGGCTTGCCTTGGGCTGGGCGCTGAAAAGTGGCATCGGGCGTACGAAAATCGAGGCGCAATCCGCCCGGCAGAACCACCACGCCGTGCACGCGCGCTCTTCGGGCTGCAAGCGCAACCGGCATCTCGCGCAAAGAACGCCGGCTGCCCAACGCCAGCGACGGAACCGCTGCCGATGGCGGGCCGAAGAGATTGTCGGCGGCTCCGGTGCGCAGGTATTCCACGTCAAGACCGTCTGCCGTCACCTCGGCAGGTTCCCAGAATCCATGCCCCGGCCCACCCAGTCGCACGACGATGCGTTCCGCGCGCACGATCGGCTCTGCATCAAATGGGGGCGCCCCGAAGATCTCCACGCCACGCGCGACCAGGACGCGCCAACCGCCGATTGCAAGGCTGTCCATCCGCACCTGACGCCCGATCGTCCGTTCCAGGCGTGCTCGAAACCAGGGCACCACGCCTCGGTTCCACAGTCCGATGCCGACGGGCACCAAGATGGAGATCGCCAGGGCTGTGATCCCGAAAAGAACAAAACGGCGGGCTGTACGAGGCAAGGCGGCACCATGGTACCGCAGGACCGGGTACCGCCTCTCGAAAAGTCGTAGTTGGTTTTTGAGCACCGAATCCGGCCCTGGTCCACGGATGCGTTTCCGGCCTCGGCCCACCGGCCTCTGGATCAGTGGGCCGCCAGAGCAGCCGTCGCCCGGCGGTCCGGACCTTCGAAGGTCCTGTGATCCGTGCGTCGATTGCGCCGAATTCCGTGGGCGCGTAGCCGGGCCCCTGCCAAGATCTCCTCGATCAGATCATCGAAGCCAACCCCGGCTTCGTGCGCCATGCGGGGCAGTGGGGCTCCGGGCAAAAGCAACGGCGCGGAATCCACATCCACGATGATCTCGTTGAACCGTTCGCTGACCACCATCTCGACGCAAGCGGGACCGTCGCAGCCCAGCGCCTCGTAGGCATGGGTCGCCAGGCGCAATACCGAAGCTCCTCGGGCAGACGACAGGCGCGCGGGGGCACAAACTTCATGGCCTCGTCCGCCCAACAACCGTCCTACCGCCCAAGATCCGGTTCGGGATACCTCCATCACGCCAAGCGCCTGGCCGTCGAGAACCGGCACGGAGATGGGTCTCCCCTGCACGAAGCGCTCAACCAGGGCCTCGTCATCCAGGGCAAACGCGCTCTCCAGCGCGCTTTCCAGTTCCATCTCGTCGTGCACCAGGGTGCCCCCGAAAAGCAGCGTGGCACCCACCGGCCTCACGACCGCGGGGAACCCGAAAGCGCCGTGAACTTCGCTGATGTTGTCCTGTTGCCGGGAGCGAATCAGGTAGGCAGGCGCAGTGGGCAGATTGTGCAAGCGCAAGACGTCCTTGGTTTTTGCGCGGTTCATGGCTAGCCCGCAGGCCAATACGCCCGAACCGGTATACGGGATCGCAAGCATCTCCAGCAGGCCCTGAAGGCACCCATCCGCGCCATACCGGCCGCGCACGGCCAAGAAAGCCACGTCTATCCCGGACTGGCGCAGGGCCATATCGACGTGACGATCGACAAAAAGGGCATGGACATCATGGCCCCCTCTGCGTAGGGCAGCCACGATGGCCTCGCCGGCCCGGGCGGAAGCATCTCGTTCCAACGACAATCCGCCGAGAAGCACTCCAATCTTGCGCGCACAACTCATCCCTCACGGGTAACGCCTCCGGGGGGTGTCGTCAAAAAAGCGCACGCTTCTTGCTGACCACGAAGAGCTCACCGCCACGCATGCGCAGTTTGTGGTAGAGACGGGGTCGTCATGACCTTTCTGGAAGCAGCCCTCGAGATTCTGAAACGGGAGCGCCGGCCTCTTCACTTCAAGGAACTCACCGAGAAGGCCACCGAGCGCAAGTTGTTGACTTTTGTGGGTCGAACCCCCGAAGTCACCATGCAAACCCAGCTCACTGCCGCCGTGAAGAAAGCCCCGGGTAGTCCCTTCGTGCGGGTCAAGCCAGGCGTCTTCGGGTTGCTGCGCTATCCGGAGGCTCCGGTCGAGCCCGAGCCGGCGCCCGAAACCGCGGCCGCACCAGGGAAACCGGAAAAGAGCGAGAGCCGGCCGGCTGCGGGCGAGGCACGCGGCGGGCGACGACGCCGGCGGGGAGGGCGAGGGCGTCGCCGCAGACGTGGCGATGCGCCGGGCGATTCCGTGGCGACCAGCGTCGCCTTGGCGGAGACGCCCAGCGAGAATGCCAGTCCGAGCGAAGGCGCGGAAGAACGCGAGAGTGCTGAAACTCCTGAAGAGCCCGAAAGTGGGTCGCTGTCCCCTGAAGCGCGCGCGGCAGCGTTGGCTGAGAGTGGCGTGCTGGAAGGCGACGGAGAGGACCGGGACGCGGAGGAGCCGGACGAAGAAGGACGGCCGCTTGGCAACGACAGAGATGCGGGCGCGGCCCTCAAGCATGAGAGCGCCGGACGCGACGACGAGGAGCAGACCAAGCCGGAAGGAACCGACGCTGGCAGATACCAATCCCTCGCCTCCCCGGGCGAAGCGGCTGCCAGGGCAGAAAGGCATGGCGTCCCCAGCCCGCCACCCGGCCCCGGCGAGAGCGCGGCGCAGGCGAGCTCGCCTGCAGGCGAAGGTACCGCGGAAACGCCGGTTCAGCAGGGCCGCAAGATCACCTCGCCCACCGACGCGGCCATCGAGATCTTGAAAGGCCAGGCCCCTGGCCGCGGCTTGCATGTGCGCCAGATTGCGGATGCAGCGGTCCGTCGGCGGCTGATCCACGGAGAGCCCAACGAAGCATGGCGGGTGATGCGAGCGGCGCTTGCGACCGAGGGCAAAGAGCGGTTGCGCGCTGGCCAGCGCCCGCGCGTGCGACCTGCGGGCAGCGGGCTTTATGCCCTGGCTCGCCGACCGCCAGACAGTGATCTCGAACGAGCCGAGTTCGTGCTGGGCGAGGCCAGGCGTGCCTTGCGCGAGCGAACGCTGGCCGCTCTGGAGCAGCGCCTGGCGGACCTGAGTCCGGCTGCCTTCGAGGCCGTGGGGCGAGTTCTCCTGCAGCGTGAGGGCTTCGGCCCGGCAACCTTTGTCAAGCGGGTCGAAGGCACCATCTATCTTGAGGCCTTGAGGGGACGAGGCTTCCGTCCCTCGCGCTGCCTCATCGCCTTGCGGCCAGGCGCCGCCGCCGCGGGCCGCCGCGCCCTAGGCGAGCTGCGTGCCGGCATCCGTGCCCGCAACCAGGACGAAGGGGTGCTCATGCTGGCCGGCCGGTTGGCCGACGACGCCGTCGCGGAATGGAAACAGTCAGGCGCGCCGGTGGAGGTGGTGGATGGTCCCGCCCTGGCTGAGACCTGCGTCCGCCACGGAGTTGGCGTTATCTGTGGCGTGGTCAACGTCGAGTTTGTCGACGCGGACTTCTTCGCCGAGATGTCCGAGGGCTAGCGACTGTGAGCAGCGGCGGCCGTCCCGAAACGGGTGCCGTGGCCGAATGGATGTGGCTGGGTCGGATCCCCTACCAGCCAGCCCTTGAACTGCAGGAGCAAATCCGCGACGAGATTCTGGCTGGGCGCAGACGGGAAACGCTGCTTTTGCTCGAGCACCCTGCCGTGATCACGCTGGGCCGATATGCTGACCCGGCCCACGTGTTGCTTCCCATGCCGGCTCTGCACGCCCGGGGCATCGAGGTGTGCCGGACATCGCGGGGAGGGGACGTGACCTTCCATGGACCGGGCCAGCTTGTGGGTTACCCGATCTTTAGGCTGCGCCGGGGCGTGCGCACGCACATACAGGCCATGGCTGCGAGCATCGTCGAGTGGCTCACCGGCCTCGGACTTGCGGCCGAGTGGCGCGAGTCGACCCCTGGGGTGTGGGTGGAAAGCAACAAGATCTGTGCCTTCGGGGTGCACGTTCGCCATCGCGTCGCCACGCACGGTTTCGCTCTCAACCTGGCCACCGACCTCGACGGGTTCTCGACCATCATCCCTTGTGGTCTGCAAACCACGGGCGTCACGTCGTTGCATCGACAGATCGGGAACGCGCCTCCACCGGAAGCGGTCGCGCGATCTCTCATCCGCTTGTTTGAGAAGAACTTTAGTGTACAACTAATAGAAGTGCGTGTTCCCGGTTGCAATCGGACAGCGCCACTCACTAGAATCATGGAAGCATCGTGAAGGCACGGACCAGGCCGCGGATCGTAGTCCTCTGCAATCGCGACTTCGAGGGAGCCGAAGAGGATCCCGAGAACAAGGCGCGCGAGGATGTGAAGGAAATTGCGGACCACATCGTTCGCATCCTGAGTGCGAACGGCTATGAGGCCTCCGGGTTGGGGGTGACCAGCGACGTGGCGGGCGCGCTGAGCGAGCTGCGTGCGCGCAAGCCGGCCGCGGTATTCAATCTCTGCGAATCGATCCATGGCGACAACCGCTTCGAGAGCTTGCTGCCGCTGCTGCTGGAGCTGGAGAGAATCCCTTACACGGGCTCAGAGCCATTTGCCCTGTCTCTGGCGCTGCGCAAGGAGAAGGTGAAGGAGATCTTGCGCGCCCGCGGGGTTCCGGTGCCGCCCGGTTGTCTGGTTTCGGCACAGAGCGAGTTGCCCGCTGTGAACCTGCGCTTTCCCGTGATCGTCAAGCCGGCGCGCGAAGACGCCTCGGTTGGGATCACCCGGGCCTCGGTGGTCAACGATCGGGCGGCGCTCGACGCGCGTGTTCTCCACATCCTCGACCACTACCATCAGCCTGCCCTGGTCGAGGAGTACATCGAGGGACGCGAGATCTACGTGTCCCTGCTGGGCCAGGTTGGCGGCGAACTCCAGGTGTTCCCGTTCTTTGAGATCGACTTCTCGGCCATGCCGCCCGACCGGCCCAAGATCGTGTCGTTCGAGGGCAAGTGGGTGGAGGATTCAGTAGAGTACAAGGGCACCCGACCGGTCCGCTGCGAAGGGCTGTCGCCGGAACTGCGCGACAAGGTGGCGCAGACGGCCCTCGACGCCTTTCGCTGCATAGGTCTGCGGGATTACGGCCGCATGGACATCCGCCTGCACGCCGATGGCACGCCCTACATCATCGACGTGAACCCCAACTGTGACCTTTCCGATTTGGCGGGCGGGTTCTCCCGTGCGGCGAAGACAGGCGGCCTCTCCTACAAGGACGTAATTCTGCGCCTGATCTCGCTGGCCCTCGCCAGGCGGGTGGATGAGACCCCGATTCCCCTGGCCGAGCCACCCAGTGAATCTGACCTCGATGCAGAGAGCGAATCCCTGCCTTCGGGAAGAGGCTTCGCCCCGGCCGGCGTTCGTCGGGGCGGCGCACATTCGACCTAGGGGACGTCCATGAGTTTCTCGAGGTGGCGGGTGATTGGGATCCCGTGCGCCGTGTCGGCCATGCTTTCGTTAGCAGGGGACGCTTGCAAGCGGCCAAGCGCGACAAGCCAACCGTCGCTGTGGCTCGGACCTGTGGCCGTCACGGCGACGGCAGGCGCAGGTGACGACGCTTCTCTGGTCGACCGGGAGGCTCTGGCGGAGAAGGCACGCTCGCAGCTCTTGCAGGCGGGAATCTTCGACGGCGAAGCCGTGCAAAGCACCCGACCGGGCGCAGCCGTGGCGCGGATTCGCATCACCGTGTCCACGGAACTTGTCCGGGCCGACGGCAAGGCTGCCGCGCGCGCCGGCGTGGGGCTGAACGTGTCGACTCGACCTGAGGGTGTGGCGCCTTCGCACTTTGGCGAGGACGTCCAGGCGAGCGCCGAGATGCCGTACGACCCGAATGCACAGCCGGACAAGAAACGGGTGCTGCAGCTGCTGGCGGAACGCGCAGTGGGCGATTTGCTGGCCGCCTATGTCGCGCGCCAGAAGTTGTGGTTGGCCAAGCCCCAGGCCCTGCACGCGGTCCTGGCCGCTCCCGGCGAGCTGCGTCTGGAAGCCATTCGCGTGGCAGAAGCCCGCAAACTGCGCGATGAGGTTCCCACCTTGGTTGCGCTCCTGTCCGACGATGAAGAGACCACGCGCGATGCCGCGCTCGGCGCGCTGGTCGAGCTGCGCGATCCGCGAGCGGTCCCGGCGCTCACCAAGACCAAGTCGATGAGAGACCGCCGTGAAATGCGCAAGATCGTGGACGCTCTTGCTGCGCTCGGGGGACAGGAAGCTGCTGACTACCTGAGCTTCGTCGCCGACGCCCACGAGGATGAAGAGATCAGAAACATGGCCAGAGCAGCGCTTGTGCGCCTGAGAGGCAGGAGTTCCGCCAAGTCGCCAACCCCCTGATTGGCGCATGAAGCTACGCCCGCTGCGGCAGATCTGACAACAAGATAGGCCGGCTTCCAAAACTCCTTGGAAATCGTATAATGATCCTCTGTGGTAGCAGTCAATGAAGTTGGCACTTCGACTGGGACGGGTGATCGCCCCTGGCCCATCGTCGCGAATCGCTACCGGCTAGGAAGACGGCTGGGGGGGGGAGCCAGTGGCGACGTCTACGCCGCCGCCGACCTGGCCGACCATACAGCCTGTGCCGTGAAGCTCTTTCCTGCTGGATTGCAACCAGCGGCCGTCAGCCGCCTGCTTGATGAGTTCGGTCGTCTCAGTGAACTCGACCACCGTGGCATCGTCAGGGTTCGGGACACCGGACGTATCGCCGAAGGCCCATTGGCTGGCCGACTCTTTCTTGTAACCGACCAACTGGCGGGGCCCGATCTGCCGGCGCATTTGGCCGCCGCCCGTGGCGAGGATCGCTTCCGGCGCTTCGCCGCTGCGGCAGACGCCCTGACTGACGCCTTGGCTTACCTTCACGGCCGAGGCTTGGTCCACGGTGACATCAGCCCGGGCAATATTCGCTGCGACCATGAAGGTCGTCCGGTGCTCATTGATTTCGGACTGTCTGCACGGGTGCTTCCGGTTCCAGAAACCCACGACGGCTTGGGTACGGTCGCGGGAGGTGCCTCAGGCACCTTGGGTTTCATCGCGCCTGAGGCTCTGGTCGGTGAGCGCGGCCCGGCGACTGACCTATTCAGCTTGGGAGCAACCCTGTATGCGGCGTGGACAGAGGTGCCGCCGTTCGGTGTGGGCATGGAGGCCGTTCGCCGTCTCATGGAAGGCCCACCGCCAGCACCATCCTCTCTTCGTCCGGGGCTGCCGGCGGAGTGGGACGCCCTCTTGGGCCGGTTGATGGCCCTTGCGGCCGAACACCGACCTGCGAGCGCACGCGAACTGCTGCGGGAGATCCGTCGCATTCTTCCGGACGGTGTCAGTCCCGTCGAACTGGACCTGTCCGTGCCACACCCCGCTGGCGATCCGCTGGCGGGGCTTCTGGTCGGCCGTGAAAAGGAGGAGCAAGCACTGTGGGCGCTGGTGGAACGACTCGCAGAGGGGAATGCCCCATCTGTCGCGGTCACAGTCTCCGGTCCACCGGGGTCCGGCCGCCGCACGCTGATTCGGCGGGTTCTGCGCGATGTGCGGTTGGCCCTTCTTTCCCAAACGCTGCCGCCCTTCATCGTGGATGAGCGCGGTTTGGCTGCACTGCAAGCTGACCTGTCCGTCCCTCCTGCAGAGCCAGTGCCATCTTGGGACGAGCCCGCCCGATTGCTGCAGGCGCGCACCGTCGCCTTGGTCGATGCGCTGGAAGCGCGCGCACGGCAACAGCCTCTCTGCCTGTTGCTTGGACTCGGCCGCGAAGAAGAACTGCTCGCAGAAGCGGTCGCAGGCGGATCACCGAGTGGTCGTCTGCTCGTCATCGTGCCCACCGAGCAAGCCTTGCGCAGCGTCGGGGCCGTCGATCTTCAGCTTGGGCCGCTGCGGGCCGAGGACCTGCGCGCGCTCGCCAGTCGCGCGGCAGGGATCGAGCCTACGCCCCAGGTGGTTGAGCAAATCGTTGGTGCCTCAGCCGGGCTGGCGGCTTCGGCCGCCTTGCTCGTGCGCCGTTGGGTGCAGCAAGTTCGCGAAGGCCGGCCCGAGAATTTCCGAGTCGACGAAGATGACGCTGACTTCGGCCGTCTTCTTGATGCGACGTTCGCTGGCCTGAACCGCAACACGCGCGCCTGGATTGCGGCCCTGGTGCTTTCGCAGTCGCCCAAGCAGGCCACTGACTTGGCCACGTGGGGCCAGTTGGACATCCCCGCAGCGACTCGCGAAGCCCAGACCGCAGGTTGGATGGACGAATCGGAGTTGACGGTTCCCTCGGAATCGCATGCTGCCGCGGTTTTTCGCGCCATCAAGCGCGATGAGACCCTGCATCCTCTCGTGCAACGGGCAATCCATCCTTTGTCCGAGTCAAGTCCTCGGCGCGCGGAGGCGCACCTGGCGCTGGGACAGCCGGAAGAAGCTGCCACGTGTTTTCGGGCCGCCGCGCGCGCCGCGGGCGAAGTGGGTCGATTGGGGGAGGTGGCGCGGTTCGCGATGCGCGCCAGGGACGTCGATCCCACGGCTGGAACGTCGGCCGAGCACATCGCCTGGGCCACGGCTTTGGGGGTTGTGGGCCGGTACGACGACGCCCTTGCCGTTCTGGACATCCCTCCGCGCGAGGGATCGATGGAGGTCAAGATCGAGCTGGCAGAACGGCGCGCCTGGCTGCTGGGACGGCGCGGAGATCCCGTCGCCGCCCGGCATGTACTCGAGACCGCGCTAGAGGAGGTGGGACGGTCAGGAGGGCCGCGGTCTTCCCAGATCCTGCGCTTGCGTGCGCGGCTGGCCCGCCTGTTGGTGTCCTGCGGCCTATTCTCGGAGGCACTGCAGGCGGCCGAGCCAGCCCTGCGGGAGGCATCCGATGCGGGACTTTTTGCACGGGAGGCGGCTGCCCTGGCGCTGACGTATGCGGGGAGGCTGTCGGAGGCAGATTCCCTCATTGCGGACCTGGGAAAGGCGGCCGAGGCTTCCCCTGACAGGCCGCTGGGTGCCCGCGTGCCTGCTCTGCGCGGCCTGTATTGGCAACTGGCTGGCCAACCCGTGCCTGCCGCCCAAGCCTATAAGGAGGCTGCGCGACGCTGTGATGAACTTCGCGACATTCACGGCCAGGCAGCCGCTGTCTTCAACCTTGGCTGTGTCTTGGCTGACGCCGGTCAGTTCGGCGAGGCACTCGATGCCTTCCGGCGCGCGCTCCGGGATCTCGGCCGCCTGGGCATCGTCACCGATCTGGCCCTGGCTCTCTACAACACAGGACTGCTCTTCCTTCAGCTCGGCGACCTGGACGCTGCAAGTCGCACAGCCCATCGTCTGCGCGATGAAACAGGCGCGACCAAGGCGGAAGCCTTTCTGGCTTTTGCCTCATCCCTAGATGCCGATATCGCGCGCCGGCAGGGCGCGCCCCGCACAGCCTTGCCCCTCTACCTCGCAGCCAGCGAGGCTTTTGCGCTTGCGGGGAATCAACCCATGGCTGTGGCCAGTGCGCTCACTCGTGCCGAAGTGCTGGCCGAGGCCGGACAGGCTGCGGAAGCCCTCGTCGCCTGGGACCGGATTCGCTCGACCCCTGCGAGCCCGGGCGCTTCCTTGGCCGACGCGGCCCTCGGCGACGAAATGTTTGCTCTGGCCAAGAGTCGCATCGTCCTAGCGCTGCCACGGGGAGACGCTGAGAACGACCGGGAACTCGGTCGTCGTCTATCGACTTTGGCCGACGCGGCCCTTGCGCAGGGACGCAAGCCCGCCGCTTGGCGGGCGGCGCAGTTGGCAGCGCGGCTTTTCACTCGGGTGAGCGATGCCCACGCTTCGGAAGAGCAGGCCCGCGCCGCGCACATCTTCGAGGAGGTCAAGATGAACACGCCCATGCAGTATCGTCCTGGCCTCGACCATGATCCGGAGGCGCCCTCGCTCAGCATGGCATCCAGCGACGCGCGAACCACGACGGCACTCATCATCGAACGAGCGACGAGGGCCGAGGAACGTCTGCGCCGGCTCCAGCGCATCAACAAGCGCCTCAACAGCGATCTGCGCCTGGCCCGCGTACTCGAAGCCGTCATCGACACTGCAATCGAAATGACCGACGCAGAACGGGGCTTCCTCCTGCTCAAGGACGGATCGGGTGAGTTGGTGGTGAAGGTGGCGCGCAACATCGACCAGACCACCTTGGACGCGCCCGACTTCGTGTTGTCTCGCTCCATCGCCAAACAAGCCGCCGAAAGCGGGCAACCGGTGGTCACGGTCGATGCCGCGGGAGATCGGCGTTTTCGAGAAGCAGCCTCAGTGAGCGATCTGCACCTTCGCTCGGTGCTGGCCGTCCCCTTGTCAGTCAAGGGAAACGTGGTCGGGACCATCTACGTGGACCATCGTCTGCGCAAAGGGGTGTTCGATGACCAGGCTCAGGCTATGGTCATCGATTTCGCCGAGCAAGGCGCCATCGCCATCGAGAATGCGCGGTTGCTGGCAGAGCTTCGCCGCCGAGAAAACCAAGTCCAGGCCTTGAACCGGCGTCTGGAACAAGAACTGCGAGTCCAGGAGCAGACCCTGCAAGGGGTTCGCGAGGAGCTGAAAGAAAGTCGCCAGGCAGCGGCCCTGCGCTACGACTATCGGGAAATCGTGGGACAAACCCCGCGTATGCTTGACTTGTTTCACCTGCTCGATCGGGTGACCGACACAGCCTTGCCCGTGGTCATCGAGGGTGAGAGCGGGACCGGCAAGGAACTCGTCGCCCGGGCTATCCATTTCAATGGTCCTCGCCGAGATCGGCCCTTCGTCTCCGAGAACTGCGCGGCGATTCCGGAAACCTTGCTGGAATCCACGCTCTTTGGCCATGTGAAGGGCGCCTTTACCGGTGCGGACCGAGAGGCACGAGGGCTGTTTGCTGTGGCGGACGGTGGAACCCTGTTTCTCGACGAAGTCGCGGAGATGTCGCCCGCTATGCAAGGCAAGCTCCTGCGCGTGCTTCAGGACGGTGAGTTCCACCGCGTGGGAGGCGAGCGTCCGCAGAAGGTGAATGTCCGCGTCCTGGTGGCGACGAACAAAGACCTGGAACGTCTGATGGAGCAGGGCAAATTTCGGCAGGATCTCTACTTCCGAGTCTCCGTCGTGCGCCTGGTGTTGCCTCCGCTGCGGGACAGAAGCGAAGATATCCCCCTGCTTGTGCAGCACTTCATGCACAAGGCCGCTGCGGCGTCCGGAACGGCGGCCAAGTCGGTCGACGCGTCGGCACTGACCAAGCTTTGCGGCTATCGCTGGCCGGGAAACGTGCGCGAGCTGGAGAATGAAATCACGCGCGCGGCGGCCTTTTCCGGCCCGGTGGTGACCGTGGCTGACCTGTCACCCCAGGTGCGAGCCGGATCCGATCCCGCTGCTGCGCTTGCCGACGACCGAGATGGGATTCGCCTGCGACCTCGGGTGGAACGCCTGGAGCGGACGCTGATTCGCGAAGCCATGACAAAATGTGAAGGAAACCAGACCAAGGCAGCCAAGGCGCTTGGCCTCTCGCGGTTTGGCTTGCAGAAGAAACTGCGTCGCTACCGCATCGCTACGTGACAACCTAGTTGCCATCGTATGCACGGCGGTTGGCGCAACCCGGGCAAAATATGGCAAGATTCCGTAAGAAGGGGTTGGCGCGTCGCCTGCATACGAGACATCCGGACATGAGACATTTGCTCCGCAAGAGATTCATCCTGCGCTTGGTAGCAGCCCTCATGTTGCCGCTCGTGCTGACGGTGGGATCCTCCTGCAACGCGCCCGCCATCGGATCGTACTACATTCCCATTCCTCCCCCGGATCCGACCTTCGGCCCGCCGACTGCCGAGACCGACAGTGATGGGATCGCCCACACCTATTGGAAAGTGACTAGCCCGCCCAGCTCGCCCTTGAGCGAGTCCTGGGTGTATCTAACGAACATCGACATAGGCCGCGGCGTGAGCGTGCAGGCAGCTCAGGATGGCTCCTACAGCACCCAAGTAGAAGGCCAGCAAGGCGACCAGATCATTATCTCCGTCCAAGCCCCAGACATCGAAACCATCTGCAGGCCCTTGCGTGAAGGTCTGGCCAACGTAGCCTGCCAATAGCGCCAGCCCGCGCGCGGCGGGCGGCAGATATGGGAACCCTGAAAGGGTTCGCTCCGCCCTTCGGCTCCCCACCCGCCACCGCCTCCCCGCTCGCTTCGCTCGGCCTCGCCATGCCCTTCGGCCCCCCACCTGCCCCCACCTCCCCGCTCGCTTCGCTCGGCCTCGCACGATGGTGCGCCGCCGGCGACGAGGGCGCGCGAAGCGCGGGGGCAGGCGGGGGTGTCGGTCCCGAAGTCCCCGCAGGGGGAGCCGGCGGGCTTCCCACGCGACTAGGCCTGGCTACGAGCGGCCACTGCACGGCCGGAAACGGACGGGGCCGACATGCCAGTTTGTACCGGATGAACACCGTCCTCGACGTGCGAGGCGGGCGGCACAGAGGAAGGCATCTGCTTCACCATGTCTCGGGCGATCCGCCATGAGGCCTGGATGATCCAGGAAATGGAGCGATCTTGCCGGAGGGCCTCTTTCTGGGTCTCCGCCAGCATCGCGGCGTTGAAGTAAAGCGTGACCTTCCTCTTCTGCGACACAACAGCCTCCTGACCCGTGGTTCCGGCAGATGCTAGTGGCTGACTTTGACGTGGGCCGGAAGGAAGAATACCGCGTTCAATTCCACCATCCAGTTGTACGTCCACTGAAGGTCGAAACTGTTCACGTCACCGTTGCCATTCACGTCGCGGCCTGCGGCGTTGTTCTTGTAGATCAGGTTGTGCGCTTCGACGTTGATGGCGAAGTAGTTGTTCACAAAAGCATGCATGCCAAACCCGACATTCCCGCCAAACTTCATCCCCGTGTAGGGCCTTGCTTTGCACATCTGTCCGAAATCCGGGTCAGTGCGGCACTCCGTAGTGAGGTTGGCGCCCGTGGGCGTCTTGCTGATCAGATTGACAAGAGCAGGCCCAGCCAAGAGGTAAAGGTCGTAGTTCATGAACAGCTTGCCAAATAGTGAGAACTTGCCGGTGAACGGCACCAGATCGACTTGGGGCAAGATCACCATGCCTATGCGGTTTTCGGCAGCCGCGGCATTGGCTGGTGTGGGCGTCTTCCCGTCGGGCGTCGCTGTAGCTGTTGTGAGATTCGAGTTCAGTTGATCGTTGAATGAACTGCGCCAATTCGGGGTGACGTTGAGAAGCCCGGCCGAGACGCTGACGCCGATCCAGTCCGTGATGTGATACCCAAGCCGAAGGTTCAGCAGTAGGGCGTTGTAGAAGTCCTGCCCGATGGTTTGTGTCAGGCCGACGCCCACCTCAAGCCTATTGGCGCGCAACTCGAAGCGTTTGCGAATCGCCGGCGCATCGGCCAGCGGACTCTTGCGCTCCTGCGCGGCCTGCGTAATAGCAGGGATGCCAACGAGACATCCGACGAGCAACGCGATTCCCTTTTTCATCGTATGCGCTTTCTTCGTCATGGCATCGTCTCGCTAGCGGGGCGTCTTGTACTGGAAGGAAGGCGGCAGGTAGAACCCAATCGACCCGAACACCATGATGTTCTGGGTGAGCGCAAACTGGCCGTTCTGCTTGGCAAGCGCCGCGCTCTGCCCCGCTGGGCGGCCGAGGTTCTCGAACTTGTCGTCGAAGATGTAGTCTCGGATTCCGATGCTGAGCGAGAGCCAGTTGGCTAGGAACATTCGGGTAGAGATTCCAAGGTGCGGCATGATGTCGAGGTTGCCAAAGGGCGGGTACTGGTTGTCGACGTTGGGGTGGATGGTGATGGTCTCGGTCCAGATAACCCCGATGCCAGCATTCAGGGTGAGATCCCAGTGAACGATGTACTTATTGAACAAGCCGAACTTGCCATAGCCGGGCACGTACCCGAAAACCAGAGACGTCGAGTATTTGAACTTGTTCAGGGTCGGGGCGCGGTGGAACTGTTCGCCGATCAGCGACTCCCGCTCAGAGCGCTCTTTGATGAAGTACTGGCCCTCGACCCCAACCGAGAAGACATCAGTCAGATAGAAGGTGAGGTCACCACCGAACGAGTAGTGGCGAATCAAAGTGTCATTGATCGAGATCGCCGAGAATGGTGCCAACTCGACGCGCTTCGCTTTTATGAAAGCCCTGCGCGGCACGACCACGATGTCCTCCCATGACTTCTGCGCAGCAGCGGCACCAGCGGCAGCCTCGGTTTTCTGGGCGGCTGCCTCCTGCACCTCATCGCTGAGGTCAGGAATTTCGTCAGCATTCGCTTCCGGCGTTTCGCTCGCAGAAGACTCAGCCTGAGTGGCCTTGTCATCCGCGGTTTCACCGGTGTCGGCCGCAGGTGCCTCTGCGGCCGCTACGAACCCTGGATTTCCAAGAACTAGAAAGAGGCCGAACGCAAGACGTTTCATGCGGTTCCTTGCTTGGGGCCCGCCGTTCACCCCATGTCAAAAATCTCTTTGATTTCGCAGGCTTGGCTATGAAGGGCGAGGTGTGGGCAATGTAACACAAGCAAAATCAGCAGATCAACTAAATTACGTGGTTGTTTCGACCTCGTGCCGATCGGTGGCTAGGTTTCCCCTTCTGCACCAGCCGGAGCCTCGCCGAAAAGCGCATCCACGAAGTCATCCGCTTCAAACTCGCGCAGATCCTCGACTCGCTCGCCCACGCCGATGTAGCGAACCGGAATGCGAAGTTGGTCGGCAATCCCCAGGATCACCCCACCTTTGGCAGTGCCGTCGAGTTTTGTGAGCACGATCCCTGTCACAAACATCTCCTTAGTGAATTCCTGAGCCTGGACGATGGCGTTCTGGCCACTGGTGGCGTCTATGACCAGCCAGGTCTCGTGGGGAGCGCCTTCCAGCGCCTTGCCGGCCACTCGGCGCACCTTTTGCAGTTCCTCCATAAGGTTCTTCTTGGTGTGTAGCCGGCCAGCCGTGTCCGCAATGACCACGTCGATATCTTCCGATCGCGCGCGTTTGACCCCCTCGAACACCACCGAGGAGGGGTCTGCGCCCTCTTTCCCGCGCACGACAGGTGCGCCCACTCTCGAGCCCCAGACTTCGAGCTGCTCGGTTGCTGCGGCACGAAAGGTGTCACCAGCCGCCAGCAAGACCTTCCTGCCCTGGGCCTGCAGCTTGGAGGCGAGTTTTCCAATCGTCGTCGTCTTGCCGCTCCCGTTGACACCTATGATAAGGAGGACAAAGGGGTGCGCAGCAGCGAAGTCGACGGCCGGAGCATCCATAGTCAGGATCTCCACGCTCCTTCGACGGAGGTGGCCCCAAACAGCCGCGGGATCTTTGATCGCGTGTTTGTCCAAGGACTCGCGAAGCTCGCTCAGGAGCTTCTGGCTGGTACGCACGCCTATGTCGGCGGTAAGCAGAACCTTCTCGATTTCGTCAAGCAGTGCCGGATCGAGTTCCTTCTTGCCCGTGAAGAGCTGCCCGAGACGTTTGACCCAACCTGAGCGAGTGGGTTCGAGCCCCGGCACGAGCGCGGCGACGCCTCGCCTTTTCGTGGGCATCGGGCGCTCGGGGCCGCGCGGCTTTTCGACGGAAAAGGCTCCGGGTAGCTTGCCGCGTTCTGGTCCGAGCGACGTGGGCTCGCGAAGGGGAACGACGCTGGCCCGAGGCTTTGGCGGGAGGGCATCAGGCGACGCGGAACTGGCCGCCTCTGCTGTGGGTTTCCGGGACACGGCAGACGAGGCGGGCGAGGGTTGCTTGGTC
>Ga0265342_10000154_pt1 | contig 78186 bp, 72 predicted proteins | sample 4CB327metaG_FD_203125 | JGI IMG/M metagenome (GOLD analysis project Ga0265342, IMG submission 203125) | Rhizosphere microbial communities from Carex aquatilis grown in University of Washington, Seatle, WA, United States - 4-CB3-27 metaG | ecosystem: Host-associated > Plants > Roots >...
CCATTCGGGGCTGACCTTCGACAGGTAGTTCACCCAGTTGAAGGTCGTGCCTGAACCGTCCGAGCGGTGAATCACGGTGATCTTTGCGTCCGGCAGCGGGACACCGGGGTTCAGTGCTCTGATCTCCGGTGCGCTCCAGCTGCTGACCTTCCCGAGGAAGATGTCGGCTAGGAGCGGTCCGGTGAAGTGGAGTTGCCCCGGCTTGATCCCGGCGATGTTGACGACCGCGATGACGCCGCCGATGACGATCGGGAACTGCGCCAGACGCGCTTGATCGAGCTCGGCGCTCGCGAGCGGCATGTCCGATGCGCCGAAGTCGACCATTCCCGACTTAATCTGCATCACGCCGCCGCTGGAGCCGATCGGCTGGTAGCTGATCTTGTCGGCGCTCTGAGCTCCGTAGTCGTCCCCCCATCGCGACAAGATCGGAAAGACGAACGTCGAGCCCGAGCCATTGATCTCCTCAGCGCGCGCCAGACCGGAACCGAAAGCCACGACCAGGGCGAGCGCGCCCACCACCACCGTCCGCAGCATATGCAGGCTCATCGCGGCCTCCTTCCCGTTCGGCGCGGCGGCGGCTTGTTTCAGTGCCGCCACCCAACTTGTATGATACAAGCTTGCTTGTATGCTACAAGTCCAGGGTCGGTCAAGCCCTGACAGCGGAACGTCAGGGCTGCGTGAAGCCGCGGCCGAGCTTGATCTTGGCGAGAGGCGTGCAGCAGGTGGCGCCGCCGGCGGCAGAGGCCTCCTCGTCGACGTCGTAGTTGAGGTGATACACCTCCCATTCGACGCCGTCCGGATCGCGCACCCAGAACTTGTCCTCATTCGCGTAGCAGCAGGTGGTGTCCATCTCTTCGCGTACCTCGAGACCGCTCGCCTTCACGCGTGCGAGCAGTGTGATCACGGCCTCTCGGGACTCGACCTGAAACCCGAGGTGATCGACGGTCTTGCCCGGCCCCGCCTCGCCCGCCGAGAGCGCCAGGTTGATGGGCGCGAACTCCGGCAGGAACTTCACGTAGCCCGGCTTGACCTTGACTGGCTGCGCTCCGAGGAAACGTTCGTAGAAGGCCCGGCTCGCTTCGAGGTTCGAGACGTGGAGATGGATGTGGACGTGGCTCATTGCGCTCCCACCGTGGCGCGCGCCACGCCCCAGCCCTCTTTCGCGACCAGAGCCTCGATGCGGCGGCGCACCTCCTCGCGGATCCCTCGCACGACCTCCATGCTCTTTCCCTTCGGGTCCTCGAGCGGCCAGTCGTCGCGTTTCAGACCGGGGACGACCGGGCACTTCTCGCCGCATCCCATCGTCACCAACAAGTTGGAGCTGGCCGCGAGCTCGTGGGTGAGGAACGTCGGCTGGACGTTCGACAGGTCGAGTCCGACCTCTTTCATCGCCTCGAGAACTTCCGGGTGGACGCGCGGGCCCGGCTCGGTGCCGGCCGAGATCGCACGGGCGACTGAGGGGTTGGCGAGGGCGTTGAACCAAGCCGCTGCCATCTGCGAGCGACCTGCGTTATGGACGCAGGCGAACAGTACCGTCTTCATGGGTCTCCTTGCGGGTTTCCTTGGGTGCGATTTCCGAGCTGACGAGATAGGGATGGACGGCCGGCGCCTTAGGGACCAGCCAGCGGAAGAGCAGCGTGGCGGCCGTCGCCCCGACGGCCTGTGCGGCAATAAAGCCCGGCGCGTCGGCCGGCCGAATCCCCGCGAATGTGTCGCTCGCGGCGCGCGCGATGGTCACGGCTGGGTTGGCGAACGAGGTCGACGCCGTGAACCAGTAAGCGGCCGTGATGTAAGCGGCGACGGCGAAGGGCGTCGCGCCGGGCCGCGATCGGCTGGTGCCCCAAATCACGGACAGAAGACCGAAGGTCGCGACGAACTCGCTGAACAGCTGCGGGGCGCCCGCCCGGACATGCTGAGAGGCGAAGAAGATCGGCTTTCCGAACATCAGGTGCGCGCACGCCGTTCCGACGAGTCCGCCCAGGATCTGAGCGGCGACATAGACGGGGACTTCGCGCCAGGGGGTCCCGCCATGGCTCGCGTCGGCCACGGTGACGACGGGATTCATGTGGGCGCCCGAAATCGGCCCGAACGTCAGGATCAGCGTCACCAGCACCGCGCCCGTCGCCAGCGTGTTCGCGAGCAGCGCAACTGCGACGTTCCCGCTCGCGAGCGTCTCACCCATGATGCCGGACCCGATCACCGTCGCGACCAGCAGCGCCGTTCCGAGGAGCTCGGCCACCGTGCGGCGGGAGAGACTGGATTGGGGTGCGGTAGACATTTCGCTTGTACCATACAAAGGTAGACCTCCGAATCCAAGCCGGAAACGGGGTGGAGTTTCGCGCGCACGAGTTCGCAGACATGTCACTAGATCGACTGCGAAGCTCGGGGCGAGACGCAGGGCAACGGACCTGTCGAGTCATTTTCCTGGCCGCTGTGATCTCGATGGGTTGTCGAGCCTCGTCGCCCGACCCGACATTCGAGACGGAGGCGCAGGCTGTGGGCGACTGGATCAGGCCCGAGGGCGCGTCCACGTCCAGCCGACAGGACGCGCGGCGCGGAATGACGATCTCCAGGACATGGGAGGTCTCGGTTCCCGTTGGATGGCCCGCGTATCAAGAACACCTCCGCGGCGCGCCGTGGCTCGGCTATCACGAACGCGAGAGCACGAGCACGCGTGAGTCATTCTCCCGACTCAGGGAAGGCGACATGTTCATGCTGACCCTCGACCTTCTGTCCCCCGGTCCGCCGATCCGCGTGCGTGTGAATCTGACGGCCATGCCCGACTGAGAAGTGCGCACGCGCCGCGAGCGAGCTCCGCTCAGAGGCCGAGCTCGAGCTGCTCGCGCGCGACGGCGAGCTGCTCGGCCGCTTCGCGCACCGACAGAAGTCCATCGCTCCCGCCCTTGAGGACCCTCAAGCGGGCGGCGTGGTCGCCAGACTCGGGTAACAACCGGGTAACAACGGCGAGCGAATCGGTGCAACCGCACGGGATTGGTGGGAACGCGGCGCTCCGTCACTTCTAATCTTGTCGCCGACTTGCAACCCGCTGCTACCCCCCGCAACCCCCTGCTCATCCCGTCCGACTTGCTTCCCAAGCTGAATGTCGTCGGTTCGAACCCGATATCCCGCTCCGCGGTAGGCGAGGGGAATCCCTCAGGAAATAGCCACTCCCGAAAGACGCGGACCGGCCGAACCCCTCCGCGAGGACGAGCCGGCGCACCCGCAGTCGTCAGTCGTTGGCGGCTGGCGTCTCGGCTTCGTCGATCGGAATCGGTTCCCCCCGTGAGAGCAACAAGAGCGCGTCGCCGATCTTGTCGACGGTGAGCGCGGCGCGAACATGATCGTGTGCGATGGCGTACTCCGGCATGGAAGCGTGCTCGGCTTCCGAAGGCTTTTGCACCAGGGACAGGCCACCGGCCGTGGTCACGTCCAGCAGGCCCTGCATGCCGTCGTGGCCGCCGCCCGTTAGCACCACGCCCACGACGCGCTTCCCGTACGCGGCCGCGGCCGAGGCGAAGAGGGGGTCGACGGCCGGTCGCGTGCGGTGCTGCTTGGCGTCGCCATCGAGAGCGACGCGATCGTGCTCGAACCGCATGTGGCAGCCGCCGGGTGCGATGTAGACCACACTGCATTCCAGCGGCTCCCCGTCACTGGGCTCGACGACCCGCAACTTCGTCTTCGACCCCAGCACCTCCGACCAGTTCGACGAGGAGTGGTTTCCCCGGTGAATCACCACCCCCATAAACGCCGGCAGGTTCACCGGAAGGCGAGACAGGACATGAATGACGGCGCGGATCCCGCCCGCCGACGCCCCCAGGACCATGACATCTCGTACGATTCTCTCCGAATTGACAAAGATGCCCATGGGCCAAGTGCTAGCGCATTCCGACAGGCCGCGCTGTTGTGATCTGCCGTGCTATTTCAAGCGCAGCATTCGCGCGCGGAGCAGAGACGCGTCGCGCTCTGCTTGCGGACCTAGCCGCGGTTGCAAAGCTTGTAGACGATCGCCGTGCACACCGCCCAGGTCCTCTGCTACCTCGGCCACGCCTGTGGCCGGTGCGGCAAGTACCGCGTGACGGCCGACACGGGTTCATGCCTCGCCATGGACCCGTGCCGTTTTTTGAGGCGCGTGCCGGGCAGCCCGTCACTTATCTGCGAACGAAAAGGACAGTAGCCGCGCTTTAAGAACCGTTTCGCGCTCTTTTCCATCGCGGGCGGCGGCGGACTCGCCCCCCGGAGAAGCGCGTCAATCGATAATCGCCCGTTCAAAGCCAGAGGATGCTCATGAAAACGAACCGTGGGTCCGTTGCGCCGTTCGACAGCCGCAGTCACCTAGCCATTCGGCTATGGAGCACCTTGGCTGTTGCGGCAACCATGCAGTACGGGTGCGGGACTCACTCGTCCTCCTCCCATACAGTGGGCCCAGGGGCCAGCGGCGGGAGTGGTTCCGGCGTGGGCAATAGCTCGGGCGACACCGGATCCGGAGGGAACGGCGGCTCGAATGGGGGCGGACCCGGCGGAAGTGGACCGGGCGGAAATGGATCGGGCGGAACGACGGGGCCAACTGGCGGTGGCGGGTCCGGAGCGCGGGGTGGTTCGAGCGGCGGCGGCGGCAACAGCGGCTTGGGGGGGAGCGGAGGGTCCACCGGATCGACCGGCGGTTCGGGCAGCCCCAACGCTTGCGGCGCCAACCCCGCTCCGACGACGTGCGCAGTCACGATCTCGCCACCGCAGCCCATCCCCGCGCTCCCGATGAACGGCACCACTCCCGGCAATGTTTGCAAGAACGCCAGCCTGCCGGCCTCGTGGGCCACCAACTACAAGTTTTCCGATGATCCGGCCGGCTGGGGAAACCAGATGTCGATCATGGGTTGGGATGGGAACTGGTGGCCGGTCTTCGCCTACCCGAGCGGTGCATTCTTCGCTCGCGGTGTGGCGGGCATGTACACGATCGCCAACGGAACGATCTTCGCCTCGAAAGGCGTAACGGTCTGCGGCACGATGTATTCGTTCGGCGTCGCGTCGGCCGGAGGCATCCCGGCGAACGGGTCCGTGCAGTGGACCCTCGGAAGCGGCTATCTGCCCGCCTACACGACGTCGCTCACGCGAACCGGCGTCGCCATCTCGATCACCAACTTCGCGGACCAGGCCACGATCGGCGGCCACACGTTTGGTCTCGTTTACAGCCGTGTCTCCATCACCAACAACGGCACCGCCTCGACCACCGTCGATCCGGCGCCCTCCGCCGGGCTGACTGCCCTGACCACGACGTCGAACACCGTCGGCGCAGGTCAAACGGTCAATCACGACTATGTGGTCGCCGTCGACGACTACGGCAGCGGCCAGGCCCTTCCGACCGGCACCACCCTGACCGGCGCTGTCACGACGTACGACAACGCGTACTCGCACATGGCCTCGTACTGGAACGGGCGACTGAACGCGATCCCGACGTTGTCGCTTCCGAACGTCACGCTACCCAAGACCAACTTGGCCAACCCTGGCACGCAAATCGCCAACGCGTTCAAGGCCGCTTTCATCTACACGCGGATCGATCAAGTTGGAAAGGCGCAGTTCAGCGGTGCAAACAACTACAACTATGTACTCGACCACGACGTCCAACAGATTCTCACGGGCCGGTTCACACTCGGCGACTTTCAAGACGCCCAGAACCTGCTGCTCACGGGGCGGGCCAGCGAGACCGTGAACATGAGCTTCCCCGGCTATGGGGCCAACTATTACCTGGACGGCTGGTGGAAGACCCCGGTGCCGTGGGCGATTTATCTTCTAAAGACCGGCGACACCGCCTTCGTGAAGCAGTACTTCAACGACACGACCCCCGCCTGGGGCGACAGCCTCCAGACGTTGATGCACCAGATTCCCACCCAGACCTCCGGAGGGTTCCTGAAGGCGTCCTTCGACAACGACTCGACCGGCGTATGGCTGTTCGACGATTACGCGGCGATGATCGGCCTGTCCGCGTACAGATACATCGCGACCCAGATCGGCAACGCGACCGAAGCGACCTGGGCCGACACACAGCTCAAATCGCTCATCAGCGGGACGAACGCCGGTTTGATGGCGAATCAGCAGAAAAACGGCTTCAATTATCTCCCGTGTGAGGTCACCGTGCCGATGAGCGCCGATCGCTGCGGGAACAACGGCGCAGACGCAAACTGGGCGTCCGCGGCTTTCTACGGACAGGACGCGTGGGACGCGATGCTCATGGGCGCCAACCTCACCGGGATCGTCGGTGACCCGGCCCAGACCGACGGCCTCTACGACTACGGATTCAACACCTTGCTCAAGGGCAATCCGCCCTATCCGTCACTCGGCGCCTATTCAGGGTACAGCACCGCGAACAACACGGGATATGCGCAGGGTGCCCTCTTCGGGACGAAATATCGAGACCTGCCGCTCACGAGCTTCGCGTGGCAGATCCAGACGACGATGGCCGGACCGTACGCGTGGTGGGAGAACAGCCCGGCAGGACCCATCATGAGCCCATGGGCCGGCAGTCACACAAATGGCAGCTTCGGTGCCTGCCCCTACACGTGGACGCTGGCGGGGCAGAGCCTGGCCGTCCTGGACTCCATTGTCGCCGAAGGGCTGGCGGTGACCGCGAGCGGATCATCCTTCGCTTTCACGCGCCCGCTCTACATTGGACGGGGTATTCCCGATGCGTGGCTGGCCACAGGGCAGACGATCTCGGCACAAAACCTCACGAGCGCCTTCAGCATGTCGTCGTGCGCCCGCTCCACCTATGGAGTGACCATCAGCGTCGGATCCACCACGCCGCGCGTCGTCACGGTCACGCTCTGCGGCTCGCTACCCGCAGGGGCCATCTATGTCCAGCTGCCCATCTTCAACTCGGTGGGCGTCTCCAGTGTGACCTCCGGCGGCTCCTACGACAGCGCTACCCACACCGTCACGGTGACCCCCGGCTCGACGACGATCGTCATCCAACTAGCGGGCTGATTCCGACCCCTCCGCCGCGAACCGCTGATGGCCCGGGGTGAGCTAGCAGCGGTACGTGCCAGCGCCGCCCGGTCAGTTCGCCTGGCGCGGGTAGGCGCGCTCGATCGCGTCTTTGAGTTGCAGCAAGTCGCGACGAAGCGCGCCGCGCTGCCGGACCACGAGCGGGATGATCAGCAATGCGTATCGCGCACGCAGCCGGAACTCGACGGCGCAACCGATCCGTACGCCATCGGGCACGGGGTCGTAGCTCATGTACCAGATGGCCCGCCTGAACATCGACGCGGAGACGAGCTCGATGGTGGTGCGCCGCTCGGGCTCGTGCTCGGCGATGCGATAGGTCATCCGCATGCCCGAGGGGGCGATCGTGTCGAAGGTGAACCCCTCGGCGGCCGGTCCCGCCGAGCGGATCTCGATCCGAGCCACGCTCTTGTCCCAGCGGACCAGGTTGTTGGGATCGTCGAAGAACGCGGCGACCTCGGCGGACGACCGCGCGACGGTGATCTCGGACTGGAATCGCATCGCCGACCAGTCTAGTGCACCGCCGTACAGACCGAGGGGTTCGATGGTTTCCTTCACTTGCAACCCATTGCGACTCCCTGGAACGACACCCTCTCCCTTCCCAGGCTGATGTCGTCGGTTCGAACCCGATATCCCGCTCCGCCTGTAACGCCGGGAATTCCTACGGACCTGGTGAGTCCGTCGAGGAGCGGCGACCCCCTTCGGCGATGCGCGCCTTCAGCAGCTTCCGCACGAGCGTGGTGGGCAGCCGTTCCTTGGGGCCGAAGTGAAGGGCGCTCTTGGTGTGGCTGTAGCTCTCGATCTCCTCCGCCAGCGTCTTGAGCGTCGTCCCGCTGAACGGATAGTACGAGCAGCCTTTCGATGTGGCCGAGAAGCCCGCGATGATCCTCCCCTGGAGGCGAAACGCCGGGAGGCGGTAGCTGATGCACTCTTCGACCTCGGGAACGACGGTATGAATCGTCTTCCGGAGGGCCTGCAGCAGCACGCGATGCTCAGCGATCACCGTCGTCAGGTATTCATCGATGGCCGGCTCCCGCTTCTTGTTTGGCGAACCCGCCATCTCCTTCTGGAGCTGGGCAGGGATTGGGCGGCACGCGCACCGCTTCTGGTGCTCGCGGTGCCAGGCGATCCGCTGTCCGAGCGGCGCGCCCTTGGGCAGGACGTGCCGCTTGTGCCATTCCGAGTTCATCGCGCACTCTCCCTTCCCGTGCAATGGCTACCACCGAGATTGTTTGACTCCACCCCCGTCCGCCGCGGCCCGTTGTCGATGATCAGCGTAAACGGAGCGTCAAAGCTACGGCGCCAGCGCGCGTGGCACGAGGCGACGTTGCGACGCCTCACCGGGTGACCGGTCGCACGCGTCGAACCGTTCGAACTGGGCCATCGTCTGACGCGTTCTCCCGGCATCGCCACTTCAGGAGCGTCGTTCGTCGAAGATCCTGGGATCCCCACGCGGATCACGATAATAAACTCTGGTGAGACTCATTGTTCTGGTCATTGTCGCGGTGCTCAGTGGTTGCGTGAACGTCAACAACATCTGCCCGCACAAGCCGATCACCCAGGGCGTGTTCGGGGAGGTCGTCGACTCGAGCGACACCCTCGAGCAGAACGTCGAAGTCGACATCTTCACGATGCTCAACGGCATGAAGGACATGATGTTCGCCAGCGCTCAGACCACCCGTGGTGGCTACCAGTTCAACGCCCTTCCCTCGACGTACGTCCTGTGTGCGAAGACTGTTTGCGCCACGGTCACGGTACCGACGGGTCTGGTCGAACTCTCCGCGACCGACGCTGCCTCGGGACTGACCTGGGACGCGCCGGTCACGGTCCCGCCCGATCAGACCATCGGGCCCTGCAAGTTCGGCGACTAGCCGATCCCCTTCGCCCCCCTTCAACATCGAGCTCGGCGGAAACTTCATCGACACCGCGAATTTCTACACGAGGAGCCACTCCGAGAAGATCATCGGCGACCACATCGGCCGCCACGCGGCCCGACGCGACCGGCTGGTCATCGCCACGAAGTTCAGCGGCAATCTCTATCCGGGCGACCCCAACGGCGGCGGCTCGGGGCGCAAGTCCATCATCGCGGCGTGCGACAACTCGCTGCGGCGCCTGCAGACGGACTACATCGATCTCTACTGGCTGCACAACTGGGACATGCACACGCCGATCGAGGAGACGATGGCGGCGCTCGAGGATCTCGTGCGCGCCGGCAAGGTACGCTACCTCGGCGTGTCGTACACGCCGGCGTGGAAGATCGCCGAGGCCAACGTGATGGCCCGATTCCGGGGCTGGTCGGCGTTCATCGGCTTGCAGATCGAGTACTCGCTGCTCGAGCGGACCGTCGAGCAGGAGCTGGTTCCCATGGCGCGCGAGCTCGGCCTCGGCATCACGCCGTGGTCGCCGCTCAAGAGCGGCGCGCTCAGCGGCAAGTACACGCGCAAGAACGCGGGTCAACTGAAAGGCGACCGCGGTATGTTCCTCGACCCCTTCCTCAACGAGAAGACCTATGCGCTGGTCGACGAGCTGGAAGTCATCGCCAAGGCGCACGACAGCACGGTGGCGCGCGTCGCGCTGGCGTGGCTGCGGGCCCAGCCTGGCGTGACGTCGACGATCATCGGCGCGCGGCGAATCGCCCAGCTCGAAGACAACGTGCAGGCTCTCGCCGTGAATCTTACGGCCGCGGACCTGTCCCGGCTGGATGCGCTCACGAAGCCGGCGCTCGGTTTCCCGCAGCACATGCAGGCCTGGTTCCCGGCCATCCACAACGGCGGAACCAGCGTCAACGGCGTCCAGATGCCGCCTTCCGGCTTCGTGATGGAAAAGGGCGACAAGCCCTACTGAGTCGGCGCGGCCCTCCCCGGCGACTTGCACCACGGGCTGCTAGGTAGACATCTCCAACGCCAGGTGCCCTTGCGACGGAGGCATCTTGCTGGGAAGCTTGGAGAGTCGTGAACCTGGTGTCGGTGATCGCCGAGCAGGGCCTGTTGCTGGTGTTCGCCAACGTGCTTCTACAGCAGCTCGGCGTCCCTATACCGGCCGAGCCAACGCTGGTTGTCGCCGGCAGCCTGGCTGCGCGCGGGCTGCTGCCGCTGCCCGGCCTGGTGGGGGTGACCTGGCTGGCGGAGCTGCTCGCCGACTCGACCTGGTACTGGATGGGACGTCGCTACGGCAATCAAGTTCTGCGGGTCGTTTGCCGGCTGGCCCTGTCTCCCGACTCGTGCGTCCAGACCACCGAGCAGACCTTCACCCGCTGGGGCCTGAAGTCGGTGGCTGTGGCCAAGTTCATCCCGGGATTCTCAATGGTGGCGCCGCCCCTGGCGGGCGCGATGCGGGTCCGGTGGTCCAGCTTCCTGTTGTTCGACTCGCCAAGGAGATCCGCCGCATCGGCCGGCTGCCGCTCGCCGACGGCACCCAGCAACCCCTGACCTGAGGGGTGCGGATGGTCGGAGACTAGAGGCGGCGCTGCGAATCACCTCGCGGCGCAGCCATTGACGCGGTAAATCCCATGCCCATATGGGCACAGCAACCATGGACCCGAGGACGATGGAACGCGCCGCGCAGATGTTCCCGAAGCTGACGGCAGCCCAGATCGAGCGCATCTCGGCCGTCGGACAGCGGCGTGACGTGCGCGCCGGCGAGGTGCTGTTCGACATCGGAGACCAGAACACGCGGTTCTTCGTGGTGCTCGCGGGCGCGATCGACGTCGTGCGCCCGGTCGGGGACCTGGAAGAGCCGGTGATCAGGCACGGCGTCGGTGAGTTCACCGGTGAGATCAACATGCTGTCCGCGCGCCGAAGCCTGGTGCGAGGCCGCGTTACGGCCGACGGCGTCTTGATCTCCGTGGACCGGGACGATCTGCGCATCCTGGTTCAGCGGGACCCCGACCTCTCCGAGGTGCTGATGCGCGCCTTCATCCTGAGACGCATCGGCCTCCTCAACCAGGTCACGAACGAGATGATCTTGCTCGGCTCGCGCCACTCGGGCAGCACCCAGCGCATCCGGGAATTCTTGAGCCGGAATGGGCAGCCTTTTACCTACCAGGACGTCGAAACCGATCCGTCGGTGCAAGTCCTGCTCGATCGGTTTCACGTCGGAGTCGACGACGTTCCGGTGATCATTTGCCAGGGCGGCCACGTTCTCAAGAACCCGACCATTGAGATACTGGCATCCGCGTCAGGCCTCAGCCCCGATCTCGATGCCACGAAGCTGCGTGACGTGGTGATCGTCGGCGCCGGGCCGGCCGGGCTCGCCGCCGCGGTCTACGGTGCGTCGGAGGGCCTGGACGTACTGGTCGTCGAATCCACGGCGCCGGGCGGTCAGGCGGGCACCAGCTCTCGGATCGAGAACTATCTCGGTTTTCCGACCGGTATCTCGGGGCAAGCGCTGTCCGGGCGGGCACTTTCCCAGGCCGAGAAGTTCGGCGCTGAAGTGGCCATCGGGCGAACCGTGTCGCGCCTGGACTGCGACAGCCGCCCTTATCGGCTGTATCTCTCGGACGGACAGGTCATCCGAACGCGCACGATCATCATCGCGACGGGAGCGAAGTACCGGAAGCTGGACGTGCCGTCGTTCGAGCGTTTCGAGAACGCGGGCGTCTACTACTGCGCCACCTATCTCGAGAGTCAGGCCTGCAAAGGCGAAGAGGTCGCCGTCGTCGGCGGCGCCAACTCCGCGGGCCAGGCGGCCGTCTTCCTGGCCGGGTTCGCCACGCGCGTAAACGTGCTCGTGCGGGGGCGGACGCTCTCGGACAGCATGTCCCGGTATCTGATCCAGCGCATCGAGAGCACGCCGAACATCGTCCTGCACACGCGTACGCAGATCGACGCGCTCGAAGGAGAGAACGGTCTCGAGCGCGTGGTCTGGCGGCACCTCGACTCGGGGGAGCGCCAGACGCGGCCGATCCGCAATCTGTTCTTGATGACGGGCGCGGATCCGAACACCGATTGGCTCACGGGATGCCTCCGTCTCGACGAGAAGAAGTTCGTGAAGACGGGCGCCGACCTCCTCCCCGAAGATCTGGCGGGCGCGAGCTGGACTCTTCCGCGCCGTCCCTACCTGATGGAAACCAGCATCCCGGGCGTCTTCTGCGTCGGCGACGCGCGCTCGACCAGCGTGAAGCGCGTGGCGTCCGCCGTGGGCGAAGGCTCGATCTCGATCCAGCTCGTTCACCGCGCGCTCGCAGAGCTCTGAATGAGGAGGAGGCCGTGATGGGTCTCCGGATCCTGTAGAGTCCTGACGCTGCGAGAAATGCGGAGCCCTCCGACATCGCGGACAGCGGCTCTCCGACGGCCCAGGCCGAGCGGGGCATTGCACGGCGAATATGTGCGTGGCAGATCCAAAGACGGAGGGCGCGCTGCTTTGACTTTGACGGAACTGGATCGCCATTTCGGAATTGCCGGCGTCGCACGGGTGTGTGAGGGCGACGGCGGGCTGGCGCGCGTTGAAATTGCCAGTCCGCTCGCGCACGGGAACATGTACTTGCACGGAGCGCATGTGACTTCCTGGCGGCCGGATGGCCAGGAAGAAGCACTCTTTCTCAGCTCGAAATCACGATGGGAAGATGGCCAGGCCATTCGCGGCGGGATACCGATATGCTTTCCCTGGTTTCGCGGCAAGGCAGACGATCCGCAGGCTCCGGCACATGGAGTCGTGCGCACGCGATCGTGGCAACTCCATTCAATCCTCGAGAATGACTCCGGCGTTGCTGTAACCATGTTCATTGAGAGCGATGAGCAAACTCGGCGCTGGTGGCCGGCGGACTTTCGCCTTGTGCACCGGGCCACCTTTGGTTCCGAGCTCAAGCTCGAGCTCGTCTGTATCAATACCGGCAACACACCGCTGCATTTCGAGGAAGCGCTGCACACCTACAACCGGGTCGCCGAAGTTGGGACGGTGCGCTTGCAAGGCCTCGATGACACCCGCTTTCTCGACAATACCGACTCCAACAAAGAGAAGACGCAGATCGGTGAGGTGACCATCGCCTCGCCAACTGACAATGCATTCATGAACACCCAGAACACCGTCGATTTGCTCGATCTGAAATTGCGTCGTCGAATTCGACTGCAGAAAGCGAATTCGAGTACCACGGTCGTCTGGAACCCCTGGCGAGACGGAGCCAGCAGGCTGCGAGATCTGGGTGAAGGCGAATGGGAGCAGTTTCTCTGCGTCGAAGCGAGCAACATCATGGGCGCCGCGGTGACGCTGGCGCCAGGGCAGGAGCACGCGATCACTGCGGTGCTGAGCGTGGCGACGTTGTGACGAAAGTGACCAGTGGACGGATCAGCCGCCGACAGCGAACGTCAGCGCGGCCGCAGCCGTCAGCAACTGGGCGCGGCTGTCGATGGCGGTGCTGCGGGCGCTGGCCAGCTCGCGCTCGGCGGTCAGGAGATCGATCAGCGTGCTCAAGCCCCGGCGATACGTTTCGAGAGTCCCCGGATTTCGGTCGGGGGTTACGTCCTGCGCGTCGGCACCGCCGTCGCGGCCTACCTGCAGCTGCGATGTCGAAGTCCCACTGCAACCATCCAGCAACGAACCAACGACGGCCCAAAGGATACGCCTCATCCGCGACCTCGCCGGGATAAGACGCTGAGAGACGGCGGAATGTCAAGGAAGGCGCGGCACGCGAGACACCAGCCGGGCACGGAGTCGCACAAAGCAATCGGTCGTTGAGTTCGGTCGGCGCTAAAACCGCAATGGCGCCGTAGCCCTCGAGAGGGTGGATCCCGACGATGGGCAGCGGACGACGAACCTTTGGAAGTCGGATGTCTTTCAACCGCCGCTCGCCGCGTAACCTGCTCAGTGGATGAGGGTCACGTTCCCGAGAGTCAGATCTACGTCATACGGCTGCGCGGTGGAGCTCCAGGAGAACGAAAACCCTAGTGATAGGATCTGCGCGGAGTCGACGCCGGGCGCGGGCATCCCGCCGCGGAAGTCGTCGAACCGAACTGTCGCCGACGATGGCGCGGGCAACACCGGAAGCTGCGTATAGGCCGAATGACAATCGGCAAAAGGGTTGGTCGGATCCTGGGGAACGCAGGTGCCGGTTGCCGTGAACGGCGGCTCGGGACTGTTCTCGCGCGTGGTGACTACGAACGTCAGCGTCCCTGTCGGGCCGACGCTGCCCCCGAGCTCGAAGGCGAGGCCCGCAAATGTGGACGCATCGATGCACGCCGCGAACCCCACGTCAAAGCTCGAATAGGTGTTGACCGTCCCCGACACCCGTACGGTGTCGCCCGATGGGATCAGCGTGAGCGAGCCCGGGTAAGCATTGGCGAACGACTCAACGCCGATCTGGTCATTGTAAGTCGTGCCGATCGAGAAATTGGTGAGCGCCGAGGACGCCGGCGCGAGGCAGCGCACCGTATCGACTCCGCTCGCGGGAGCTCGATCCGAACACGCCCCGCAGGCAACCCACGCACCAGCCACAACGCACCCGAGCAACGACCTCGTCCGCATGCGAGCCGAAAATTTCACCAATCGGGACACGCGTCAATGGCGCCGCTCGGGTGCCAGCGTCTACTTCTTGCAGGTCACCTCGAAGATCGGCACCGGACTGGGGCTGCCGGGCATCTTGAGCTCGATCTTGTGGACGAACTCCTTGTCGCCCTTCTTGGTGAAGGTGTGCTTGCCGGTGGTCTTGCCCATGAAGTTCGAGATCTCGAGGTCCCAGGTGAAGGCATCGCCCGCCCAGCCCGTGCTGGTGCCGGTGATGTAGCCGCCGCTGGACTGGAACTCGGCGCGAACGAACTTCTTGGACTGGGCTTCCCAGCCCCAGGTACCGATCGCGGTGATGGCCATGGGGTAGTCCTTGGTCTTCTGCTCGGTGTACACGAAGCTTTGCCAGAAGCCGCCGAGCTCGTTCTTGACCTTGGCGGTCGCCTTGATCTTGGCGGTCTTCCCCGGCCCCACCATGGCGGTGCCCTCGCAGGCCCAGCTACCCACGAACATCTTGAGACCGTCGTTCTCGGCCGGCGGCTTGCTGGGGGGCGCAGGCGGCGCGGCGGGAGCGGCGGGCTCCGGCGCCGCGGACCGAGCGATGCCGGTGAGGGCGGTCAGCAAGAGGGTCGTCGTGGTGAGGGGCTTGATCAATCGCATGGGTTCTCCTGAACGAGGTGGGACAGCTGAGATCGGGGGCGGCGCCCGCCAGGCGGAATACGAACCGATGTGCCGCCCGATCGCAAGCGCGCGCTGAAGGCGCCGCCGCGAGACCCGACCGCCGCGGTCAGAGCTCGAGCCAGAAGAGCCCGAGCCGACCGCGGTAGAGCCGCGCGGGCGTCGTTACGCCAGGGCGGGCCCCTGGTGAGCCGCTCCGGTTCATGAGACGATGAATCTGGGAGCGAATATCCGCATGCCGCATATCGGGCTCGTGCTCGGCAACCCCAAGCTGGGCACCTACATCTGGACCATGGTCGGTAGTTGCTTTCGCAACGAAGCCGTCGCACGCCAGGTGAGTCAGACCACGCTGCCGGCGCGCACCGTCACCGAGGAGGGATCGGCGCTGAGCCGGCTGGTCGGCCAGGGGGTCGATGCGATCGCGCTCAAGCCGCTGGTGACCGATGATCCCGAGCTCTTGCGGGGCCTGGACAGGGTGCGAGCTGCGCGCATCCCCGTCATCACGCTTGACTCGTTCGTCGACCATCCCGCGGTGGTGTGCACCGTGGGGCTGGACAACTGGATGGCGCAGGCGCTCGCGGCAACCTACATCTTCGACCGCCTGGGCGGACGCGGCAAGGTGGCCTTCCTCGCAGCAGACCCACGGCCCGCATCCGGCGCCGCGCGCAACGCGAGCTTCCATGACTTGCTGACCCGCTATCCCGGCATCCAGCTGGTCTACGAGGCGAACATCGACTGGGTGACGCCGGTCTCCCGCCGCATGCAGGGCGCCGCTCACACCCGGGCCGCCCTGGAGGTCGCGCCCGAGCTGGACGCGGTCGTCGCGAGCAACGACGAGGCCGCGCTGGGCGCCATCGACGCTCTCGAGGAACGGGGGCTCGGCGACCGCCTGGTCTCGGGTTATGACGGATTGCCCGACGGGTTGCTGGCGGTGCACGATCGGCGCATGACGGCGACCATCCGGCAGGGGCCGCTGGCCATCGCGCGCGCGACCATCGACGTTGCGCTAGCCGTCGCCCGCGGTGAGGTCATCGAGCGGCGCGCGGCGGTGCCGGCCGAGCTCGTGACCTCGGACAATGCAGTCGAGCTCGTTGTGAACGCGCTCCGCTTCGTGCCCGCGCTGATCGAAGATCTGACCGAGAACCACGAGCAACAACGACGCACCACGATCGCGCTCGCCGCCGCAAAGGATCGCCTGGAAGAGCGCGTCGCCGAGCGCACCCAGGAACTGGACGCGCGCAACAGCAAGCTACGCGTCGTGCTGGACCACGTGGGACAGGCGCTGTTCACCGTCGATCTCGACGGGCGCATCTCGCACGAGCGCTCGGCGGCGTTCGATCAGTGGTTTCCCCACGCCTGCGGCGGCATTCACCTGTGGACGATGCTCGAACCGATCAGTTCCGATGCAGCCGCGTGGGCATCGGTCGCTTGGGAGCAGCTGCGCGAGGGGTGGTTGCCGCAAGACCTGGCCATTGATCAGCTGCCGCGCAAGCTGCTGCACCACGGCCGCCACTACGAGATCGGCTATCGTCCCATCAACCGCGGTGCCGAGCTCGAGCAGCTCCTGGTGGTGATCTCTGACGTGACCGAGGCGGTCGGGCTGGCGCAGTCGGAGGCGGATCAGCGCGAACAGCTTGCCGTGTTCCAGCAACTGGTCAATGGACGCGAGGAATTCTTCGAGTTCTTCGACGAGTGCCAGCGCTTGGTGCGCTCAGCGCTGAGCGAGGACGAGGATGACAGCGGCGCCGGCGGCCCAGACAAGGGCGCCGCCGAACCCGCGCGGGCGACACAGCTGCGAGCGCTGCATACGCTGAAGGGTATTTGCGCGATCCGCGGCTTCGGATCGGTCGTGTCGGTTTGCCATGCGCTGGAGAAAAAGCTGCTGCAACCCGGCGACCGACTGGACGCTGCCGATCGCGCCGAGCTGGACGAGGTCTGGGCGGCGCTGGTGGGCCGCGTGCGCAAGCTGACCGGATCGATCTCGCCGGACCGCATCGAGCTGGCGCGCGCGGATCTGCAGGCGATCCACGCCGCCATCGAGGCCGGGCGCAGCCAGGCCGAGCTGCTGCACCTGCTGCAACGGGTGGATCACGAGCCGGTCGCCCAGCGCTTGGCGCGACTGGCCGAGGGCGCGCGGGCGCTGGCGCGCCGGCTGGGCAAGGGTGATCTGGACGTCACGATCGAATGCGACGAGCTGCGCTTCGATCGCCGGCGTTGGGTGCCGTTCTGGGCGGCCTTCGTGCACATGTTGCGGAACGCCGTCGATCACGGCATCGAATCGTCGGACGAACGCGTGGCGGCCGGCAAACCTCCGGCTGGTCGGCTCGCGCTGCGGGCGCACCAGACCAACACTGAGCTGGTGATCGAGATCAGCGACGACGGTCGCGGCGTCGACTGGGAGGGCGTGCGAGGCAAGGCCGAGACCCTCGGTCTCCGCACGAAGACCGAGGCCGATCTGGTGCAGGCCCTGATGAGCGGCGGCGTGTCGACCAAGCTGGCGGCGAACGAGATCTCGGGGCGCGGCGTCGGGGTCAGCGCATGCGCGCACGCATGCGCAGCGCTGGGCGGCCAGATGTCAGTCGAGTCGGTGCGGGGAAAAGGCGCGACCTTCCGCTTCCACTTCCCGGCCGACCGCGGCGACTCCCATCCGGTGCCGGCAACGAGCGCCGGCCCAGCGGCGACGCACTCGACACTCAGCAGCTAGAACACCGAGCGGTATCCCGCTCCCTGCAACTTCGGACCTAACCTCCACGGGCCGGAACGCCACAGCAGGAGTATGTCCATTCGCGCTTCGCTCGGGGGCGGAGCTTTGTGTGCCCTGCTCTCGGTGTCCTGCGGTGGCGGCAGCGGCAATGCGGCACCGGTCACGGAAGCCGCCGTCGTGCGGCAATACGCCCTGAACCTGAGAGCCAACTACGAGGACGTCGTCACCAAGCTCGAGGACTTGCAGTCGGCGGTCGATGCGTTCGTGGCCGCGCCGAGCCAGGACGGCTTCGATGCCGCACGCGCGGCCTGGTTGGCGTGCCGTCCAACCTAGCGAAGAGCGACCGCGATGCATTGGTCGCGTTTCTCCAGTCGCTCTAGGAGCGCGCTCAGTGCGGCCCGGCGCCGCTCTGCACCGCGGACTGCACGCCGCTGGCGGCGTCGAGCGTGTACTTGTAGCTCGCGCTGCTGAACGCGGTGCCACCGCCGCCCGTCGCGCGGGTACCGCTGGTATTGGTGTAGACGTTGCCGCGCGCCGTGATGTTGGCGGTGGATTGATCCGACGAGCTGTTGAACTCCTGCGGGTTCTTGACGCCGGTGAAGACGTTGTTCTCGAGCAGCAGGTGCGCCTGCTTTCCCGCGCGGACGCAGTAGTTGTTGCCCGCCGAGGACCAGACGTTGTTGAACAAGTGGTTGTGGCCAAACCTCACGCGCGGCTGGCGCTCGACCACGCGGTCGGCCCACCAGTTGTGATGCCAGGTGACGTTGAGCGCGGCCGCGTCGTTGAACGAGCTCGGGCTGTCCGTGCCGCCGATCAGGTTGCTGAAGCGGTGGCCGGACGCGCCGGTCGAGTCGCTGCCGCTGTTGTCGGTCCGAGCGCTGTAATGGAACTTGGTCCACGACACGGTGATCAGGTTCGCGGCGTTGGTGATGTCCAGGTTGCCGTCGGTGCCGTCGGAGATGTCGCAGTGATCGATCCAGATGTGGTGCGCGTTCTTCTGGACCGAGATCGCGTCGTTGCCCGACGAGCACCCGACCGACGACTTGAAGTCGGGGTCGAGCGCGCAATTGCCGACGGCGAACCCGACGACCTTGATGTTGCGCAGGATGACGTTGACCGAACCCGACATCTCGAGGTGGCCGTGAATCTCCGCGCCGCATTGGCCGACGATGGTCTTGTTCGAGCCGACGTTGATCTTGCCGGCGGTGAGCACACCGGTGACATTGACGACCCGTGCGGTCGTGCCCGAGACCGCGCTCTGCAAAGCCGAGAGCGTGGAGACGGTGACCGCCGCCGCGGAACCGCCGCCGGTCGTGGTGGTCACGCCGTTGCCGCTGGTCGCCGCCCAGCCGACGACGCTGCCGGCGGCGGGGGCCGCCGCGCAGGCCGCCTGCGAGGTCGCTGCCAGGTCGTCGGTCGGCTCCTCGCCGCCGCAACTGCCAGCGATGGCGCCGATGACCAGCGCCAGGAGGAGCCGGACGCGCAAGGTGCGCAAGCTGTGAACGCGGAGCGATGAGTGATAGCGAGGCGATGACAGGACGGGTGCACAGTCCATGGACTACCTCCTGACTCGGTTCCGATTTGGTCGAGAAACTCCAACCCCGGACCCAGAGGCGGCGGCCACCAACAGCTCGCCCGCTCGCCGGCAGACCGAGCGCGGCAATCCACGCACGCGAACCGGTGACCCGCCGAAATTACATCAGTTTCAGCGACGCATTGCCCAAAATCACCGCCGGCGGCGCGGCAAATACGCCGGAGTGTCAGACTTTGCGCAGCGCTGCGGCGCTGAAATCGACCCTTCGCCGGGCGATCCGCGCGAGGGCGAACGTTCGATGTCCGAAATGTTCCCGCGATTTTCGCGCATTTCGATACTGGATTCGACGCTAGGCCCGTCATCAACCCGTGACAGCTCCGCCGACGCAGTTGACCCCGATGAACCCGTGAGTGATATTCCGGTCTCTGCGAGCATCCATGCCGTCACTCGTCTCAGGTGCGTCGCTGATTCGACGTTCCAGTCCCAGGGCGCAGGCCGCCTTCGCGGAGCCGATCTGTCTGATCATTCCACCGTCGGTCTTCTTGCTGGACGAGCGGGTGTTCATGAGCCTCGGCATCCTCAAGCTGGCGGCTTGCCTGGAACGCCAGGGCTACGCGGTCGAGGTGCTCGACCTGGCGGGCATCGAGAACTTTTTGGATGTCGTCGGGCTGCACATGCGGACGACGGCCGCGCGGATCGTTGGCATCACCGCGACCACCCCGCAGCTCCCGGCCGCAGCGCAGATCGCCGAGCGCGTTCGTGGCATCCGTCCAGACATCAAGATCGTCCTCGGGGGCCCGCACGTCACGCTGGTCCACTCGGCGGTCAAGCTCGAGAAGAAGATGGGGCGCGTCGCGCGGGCCCACGCCGCGTTGCGCAGGCTCGAGACCACCTTCGACGTCCTGGTGTCGGGCGACGGTGAGATCGCGATCTTCCGCGCCATCGCGCCCGACTCGCCCAAGGTGATCGATGCCGACGACCCTGCTGGCGGCATGTTCATGAACGATCAGACCTACGAGGAGACGCCGTACCCCGGGCGCCACTTCGTCGATGTCGAGAGCTATCACTATTCCATCGAGGGACATCGGGCGACCAGCCTCATCGCGCAGCTCGGGTGCCCGTTCGGGTGCGGCTTCTGTGGGGGGCGAAACTCGAAGTCGCTGCGCATGATCCGCACCAGGAGCTGGCAGAGCATCGTCCAGGAGGTCGATCAGCTTCACTCGGAGTACGGCTTCACCGGGTACATGTTCTACGACGACGAGCTGAACGTGAACCCGAGCATCGTCGAGCTCATGAACGGCCTTGCCGATCTGCAGGCTCGCAAAGGGATCGAGCTCCGGCTCCGCGGCTTCGTCAAAGCGGAGCTCTTCACGGAGGAACAGGCGGCGGCGATGTACCGCGCTGGATTTCGCTGGCTGCTTTGCGGATTCGAGGCGGCCTCCTCACGCATCCTGCAGAACATCAACAAGCGCGCGACCCTCGAGGACAACACGCGCGTGCTCGAGATCGCTCGCCGTCATGGGCTGAAGGTGAAAGCCTTGATGTCGATCGGACATCCGGGCGAGAGCGAAGAATCGATCGGGGCCTTGCACGATTGGCTGCTCGAGGTGAAACCCGACGACTTCGACTGCACGATCATCACGACGTATCCGGGGACGCCCTACTACGACGAGGCCGTTCCGCATCCAACCGAGGCGGGGATCTGGACGTACACCTGCAAGCGCGGCGGCGACCGGCTGCATGCGTACGACGTCGACTTCTCCCGGGTGGCGGAATACTACAAAGGAAATCCCGACGGCGGCTACAAGGCCTACGTATTCACCGACCATCTGACCAGCGAACAGCTCGTCGCGCTTCGCGATTGGGTTGAACGTGACGTTCGAAAAGAATTGAACATCCCGTTCAACTCGTCGGCGGCGGCCCTGCGGTACGAGCATTCCATGGGGCAGACCGGGCCGAGCGCATTGCCTGCATTCATCCTGCGTTCGTCGTTGAAATCCGCTCAGCAGTCCTGACAGTGGACCAGTCCGTCTACGACAAGCTGACCGAGGTCGAGGATCGGCATTGGTGGTGGCGCGGCCGGCGCGACATCATCGCCGCCGCGATCGAGCGCTACGCGCCTCGAACGTCACAGCGGATTCGGATCGCGGAGGTGGGCTGTGGCAGCGGCGGGAACCTGGCTATGTTGTCGCGCTTTGGCGACGTGCTGGGCGCCGAGGCCGAGACGACGGCCATCAACCATCTGCGCCGCAAACAGGGCGTCCACTTCGACGTTGTGTGCCACCGGGTTCCGGACCCGCTGCCCAGGCGATATCACGTCATTGGAATGTTCGACGTGCTGGAGCACATCGAAGACGATGCCGGCGCCATGAAGTGGGCGGCCGAGCAGCTGGAGCCGGGCGGGATCGCGGTGCTCACCGTACCCGCGTTTCAGTTTCTCTGGACCGAACAGGACGAGGCCGCTCATCACTTCCGCCGCTACACGCTGCCCGACCTCCTTCGTGTCGTCGCGCCCTCGTTGTCGGTGGAGCATGTGTCCTACTTCAACAGCCTGCTCTTTCCACCGATTCTGGCGGTGCGGACCGCGATGCGGATGACCAGGCGACGAGATCGTCCTGCCAAGAACCACCTCGGGATCCCGCCCGAGCCACTCAACTGGCTCCTCTACCAACTCTTTCGCCTGGAGCGGCACTTTGTGTCTCGGCGACGATGGGCCTTCGGGGTGTCGCTCCTGCTGGTTGTCCGGCGGCAATCGTCGCCAGCGCAAACGTCGTCAGCTTGAACATCAGGGCCAGCGCGGCGGACAGCAGCAGCCCGAACAGCCCGACCACGACGATCCCGGTGGCGATCGCGACGCAGATCAGGATTCTCTGGGCGGCGATCCAATCCATCGGAAGCCCGACCGCGAGGGCAACGACAAATGCCGAGAACCCGCCAAACAGAAACAGAAGCATGAAGATCTTCGCGACGACGACCTCGTAGAACAGCATCAGGCCGACCAGTCCGTGGCTGACCAGCATGAACAAGTTCTGACTGCTCTTGCCCCCGTAACGCGCGCGGCGATCTCGCGTCGTCGAAACGTAGGCGGGTCGCAACTTCAGGATGGCGTACGCGAAGTGCACGGCCGTCAGCGGTGAGGCCTGAATCGCCGGCACCAGCGCGCCCGGAACCAAGAGGAAGTTGTTGGGGACAATCGTCTGACGGGTCAAGAACCGAAACATCAGTTTGTAGAACGCGAAGAAGATCTTGAAGAGCAATGACTCCTTCCGGCGGCCTCTCTCGACCATGACCATCTTGCCTGGGTTGCTCGCGCCCAGCTCCAGGATCGCGGGGATCGCGTCGACGTCGTCCTCTCCGTCACAGTCGAACGTGATCAGGATGTCGTCAGGTTCGACCCGCAACTGCCGCAGGCCGAAGAACATCGCGCCCTGATTGCCGAGGTTGGTGGGCGCCCGGATGACCCGGACGTCAAGCCCCGCGCCGGAGCGAGCGAAGTCTTCCACGATCGCGACGCCCCGATCGTTCGACAGATCATCGACGAGGTAGAGGACCGTCTTGCTCCCGATTCCGGCCTTCCGCACCATCTCGCAGAATTCGGCGAGGAACTCCGCCAGGATGCGTTCTTCGTTTCGGAAGGCGCTCAGGAAGACATACACGAGGCCGCCATCCTACTCGATCACTGTCGAGCCATCAGCTCATAGCCACCGAGCGACTTCACCGTACGGAAGTGGCTGTTTATTTCCCGGACCAGCGGAGAGCCGTCGAGAGGCTGGCCTTGCATCCAAAAACGAATCAGCCACTGGTTCCTCACCACCATGAGGCCGGAGCGGCCCTTCGCGGATTCCCAAATGCGCTCCTGATGACGGTCATCCAGTAACGTCATCCACGTGGTGACGTTGAACCCTGTCGGTGGATCCTTCTGCGCCCAGAAATAGAGGCTATTGAGCCCCGGCAGAGTCAGAAAGGTTTCGACCTCTGGCCGGGCCAAGGGCCGGACGAGGTCCTGGTACAGACGAACCTCCCTGCTCGACAGTCGAATCCGAGACGCGCCAGGCAGCTCGAGCGGGGTGGCGGCGAGATAGCGCGAGCGTGCTTGAGTCACCTCGGGCCTGAAGGTGATCAAGGCTGCGATCGAAACGACACCAACGAACGCGCCTGGCCACCAGCGTGACGAACGCCAGCGGGGGTGCGCGTCTACGCTCAGCTCACGAACGGCATCGCTCAAACAGACGGCGCCTATGACGGGGATGAGCCCAGTCGCGACATTGAACTGGCTGCCGGCGACGGGATATGCGCCGAGCGGCTGCAGGCTGGCGACGCAGACGAAAGCGAGTCTCGTCAGGATCTCAGATGGGCTGGCGGCCGCGCGGACCGCAGCCAGGAGCCAAAGAAACGGGATCATCCAGAAGGCAGGTAGCAGCTCTCCGAAAGGCAGGAATGGGCTCAAGGGACTGCAGTAGGTGAGTACAGCGGTACCGAAGAGGAGCTTTGCGCAGGCTATGGAAGCGTGAAAGATTCGCGAGTCCGCGAGCGCCCGTCGCCCCCAGAGATACCAGGACAGACTCGCCAGGCCTGCAACGGCCAGCGTGATAGCCCGCACGTTCATCTCGCGGATGAACAGAAAAACCGTGGACTGCTGGAGCGGCACTCGGACCAGCCCATCGAGCAATCCTCGCCCAGAGGTTCCGCGCAGAACGATAAACAAAGCGACTGCTGCGATTGCGACGACGCCGGCAACTAGCCCGACAATCCAGGCCCGCGGGTCGATCCCGGCACCCGGGCGCCTGCGGTGCGAGACGAGGACCGCACCGCAGATTGGCAGGGTCGCCAGCACCGCGAATCGCAACACTTGGAGCGTAGGCGGGACGTATTTCTCTGCAACGAATGCCGCAACAACGGCCAGCAAAATCGTACCGTGGACGGCCATGCTTTTCCGACTCGTGAACGTCGCCGCAGCGAAGCATCCCAAGACAACGAGGACCCCGATCAGGGGAGCCGTCTGGACGACGCCGGTCAACTTCGAGTGCATGAGAACGGCCGGCAGGAGGGCGATCGTCACGCCCAGTGCGCCCTGGACCCACTCGAAGATTACGCCCGGCGTCCCCGCTGCCAACACCAGGGCCACCGCCAGAAGGACGTAGACGCCAAGATTGATCTTGGTGATGAGCAGAAATCCGACCAAGGCCCCCAACACTCCGAAGAACGGACCGCTGCGCAAGCGGTCCATGAATGTAAACAGGGCCACTATGGCAGCGATCAACACATAGGACAGTCCCAACGGATGTCCGGGTTCGTTTATCAGAACGGCTAGATGGTTGGTGCTCACCGCCAGAACGAGGCACGCCAACAGTCCGTGGGAGGTGAGCCGATACACCATCAGAGCGTTGAGCGAGGCGCCCAACAACCACAAGGCGATCGTGAGGAGGCGGATGCTGTCGTGGGAGATCGGCGCTGCCGAGAGCCGGAACACCAGCCAATCGAACACGTAGAAGAAGGGCTGGTAACAAGAGTAGACCTGGTCATACAGGGGATGACCCTTGAAGAAGTACTTGAGCGAAATGAGCACGAAGCCTTCGTCGTCGTGGACGGCGAAGGTCGAGAACATCGAGTCGTACGCAAACATGCCGCAGAGGACGAGCACGCCCACGAACGCGGCACCGACGACGACGTTCTTCAAGACCGCGGCGCGCCGGAGGAAGGCCGACGGCAGCTCCGTGCCGCCATCGCGCGTAGGATCGGTCATTCGACCTTGAAGCATTTCGCCATGGGGCCGCCACAGTACACCATGCCGTGCAGGGCTGGACCTTCCCCGGTCCCACCGAGGGACCGGGCGCCGGCGACCGACGGTGGCGTGGGCTGGCCAGGGGATCTATCGTCGCTCGTCAGAAGCAGACTACACCGCTCACAGGTCGATGACGACGTCGCGCTCGGGCCGCGAGCAACACACGAGGAGGTTGCCGCTGGCTGGCTGGTCGAGCGGCTCCGGGCCGTACGCGACGGTCCCCGAGATCAAGCCGCTCTCGCAGTTGTGGCAAACGCCGGTTCGGCACGACCACCGGACCGGCACGTCGCACGCCTCGGCGAGCTCGAGGAGGCTGCCGTACGCCGACGCCTTCCAGTGCGCAGCGACGCCGCTGCGCGCGAACGACACCAGCGGGCCGATCTCGGCGTCGTCCTGCGGCCGGTGTGGCGCCCGCGCCGGCGCGCTCACCACGCCCGGAGTCATCGATTCGCCGCCGTTGAAGATCTCGATGTGAATCTGCGCCGGCGCAACTCCGAAAGCGCCGAGAGCCTGCTTCATCTCCGCCAGGAAGCGGGGCGGACCGCACAGGTAGACTTCGGCCTCTCGCGCAAGCCCGACGCCGGCGAAGACGGACGGCGACAGGCGACCGGCCTGATCGAAGTCTCGCCCGAGCTTGTCAGCGGAGCCGGGCAGGCTGTAAGAGACATAACTGCGGGCGCGCGCGAGCGAGCGGATCAAGCCGCTCGCCTCGGCGGCGAAGGGATGGTGGTCGCGATCGCGCGCTCCGTGCAACCACAGGACGGGACGGGTCGACCCCGCCGACGCCAGCGCGTGCAACATCGCCAGAACCGGCGTCGCGCCGATACCGGCGCTGAGCAGAACGACCGGCGCATTCCCGGGCTGCAGGACGAAGCTTCCGCGCGGCGCGCTCACGCCGAGCGCGTCGCCCATGCGGACGTGCTCTCGCAGATAGGTGCCCGCGGCGCCGTTCGGCTCGAGCTTCACGCTGATGCGATATTGCTCCGAAGATGGTGCGCTGGAGAGGGAGTAGCTGCGATAGAGGGTCTGGCCGGCGATGGTCGGGCCAAGGCGCAGCACGACGTACTGGCCGGGCAGCGGAATCGGCAACGGCGCGCGGTCCGCGCTTCGCATTGTCAGTGACATCACGTCCGCTGATTCGCGATCGATCGAAGACACCTCGAGCACGCGGAACCCAGGGGCGACCGGGTGTGTGGCCGCCGCCGGCGCGAGCCCTGCGTTGCCGGTGGCCACACCGGTCGTCGGGCTCCGCAAGAGCGCGTCGAACGACGCGCGCCACCCGGGCGACAGCGCCTGGATTTGCATTGCGCGCTGAAGTTGGTCCCGCGGGTGAGGAGGAGAATAGAGAAGCGCGTTGATCTCCGCGACGGTCATGCGATCGTTCGCCTCGCCCACCTTGACGATGCCGTCGCCGGCGCCCACGTCCCCTTCCCGAAGCACGCGCAAGTAGAAGCCCGGCCTGCCGCTCGACGTCAGCAGCGCCGGCATCCGCGGTTCGTTCATGCGGATGCCGACGCGATAGCAAGTTACCCGAGGTTGCGTGACCTCGAACAACGCGGAGCCGATCTCGTACCGGTCACCGATGCAAACCACATCGTCGGTCAGCCCAGCGATCGTGAAATTCTCGCCGAACTGTCCGTGAACGAAATCAGTCCGCCCAAGCTGCTCTTGCCAATGACGATAGGATTCGATCTGATACACGAACACGGCGCGCTGCTCGCCTCCGTGCCCGGCCAGATCGCCCTGCCCGTCGCCGTCCAGATTCAGACGGCCGACACGGCAGCGGCCGGCGACGGGATTTTTCCAGATCCCCGTTCGCACCGTGCGGCCATTCCACTGGATGTCACGCGGCAGGCCGACGTTGACGGACAGCAGTTGCGGTGGCGATCCCATTCGGCTAGGCGGCGACGAATTGCTGTCCTCCGTCGACGTCGTAGGTCGCGCCGGTGAGCGCCGTGTTGACCATGACGTGGACGGCCAGTGAAGCGACGTCTTCCGGTGCGACCACGCGGCGAATCGGTAGCGTCGCCCGAAGCTGACTGCGGCGATTTTCGAGCTCAGGGCCGAGCAGCGAAGCCGAGAGCGGCGTGTCGACGAAGCCGGCCGCAATGTGGTTGACCCGGACGGGAGCCAGCTCGACCGCCAGGCTGGCGGCGAGGGCCGGAAGCGCTGCAGTGACCGTCGGGACGATCCCGAGCCCGAGGTGCGGGCGCCGGCCGCCGGTGCCGCCCATGAACAGCAACGTGCCACCTGGCCTGAGCTTGGTCGCCGCGCGACGCGCCACCTGCAGCACCAGCAGGATATGCTCTTCGAGCCCGCGGCGAAGCTCCGAGAAGTCCATCTCCACCAGACGCCCATAGGTCGGACCGCCCGCTGTGAGCATCAGGTGGTCGACGCCGGCCGGCAGGTCTCGGAAGAATTGGTCGAGCGCCGCGGAATCGGTTGCGTCGAACGCACGACTACTCTGCGCGCCGACCTCGCGTGCGGCGCTCTGGAGACGTTCGAGATTCCGACCGGTGAGAATGACCTCGGCTCCCTCGGCGCGGGCGCGACGCGCCGTCTCGAGGCCGATGCCCGCGCTGCCGCCGATCACGACCACGGTCTGCCCCATCAACTCCGGCCGGCGCTGAGCCAGCGGGAGCTTGGCTCCGCGACTGGAGAGGGAAAGGCTGATCTCGTACCCGCCCTCGTGCAGGGCGCGCGCCATGTGCGCGGCGTACCACCGTGGCCAGTCGGGATCGGGCTTCCCAATGTCCTTCTCGTGCACCCCGTGCGCGTCGGCGGCGCGCTCGAGAAGATCCAGAATTAGTTCGCTGCTGCTCGGTTCTGTCGTGGCCGTGCCCATCGTCAGCCCTCCCTTCAGCGTTCGGCAAGCGCTCGGCGGCGAATCATAGGTGGTGTTCATCGTCCCGCGGGGCAAGGGCTCGAGGGTGATCTGGCCCGTAAATCGGGAATTGCCCCGGACGGGGCTCGGGAGGACCGTGCCCAGTGTGGAGGTCAGGTCACACGTGATCGTCGATTGCGAATAGGCTCGCGCGCGAATCTACGGAATGCAGGCGCCGGCGTCGAACAACATGAACTCGAGCGCCTGTTCTTGCTGCGTCAGGATCGTGGATTTGCACCCGGTCGGGAACGGCAGGCTTGGATTCGAGTTGTCTTTTCCGTTCTGGGTCGCAATCGTGCTCTTGACGTGGAAATCGACGTAGGCCACGCGCCCGCATTGGTTGCTGAGGGACTCGACGGGGGTATCGAATGTCAAAAGCTTCGTCGACGTCGGCGTCAAAGTCGGATCGGTCGCGTTGATCCATGCGAGCGTCGGCGGCGTAACTCCCGCAACGGAGGATTGCGTTCCATAGAGTTGAAGGCTGGCGCGCGTGGACGTCGCTCCGACCGAAGTGAGCCAATCGGCAAGGGCCGCCCCGCGCGCAAACGCGGTGTTCACGCTCGCGGCGGTGGGGTCGGGAAGGTCCAGTCCCGCCCCAAGGTAGGTCGCGGTGGTGGGCCAGGGTGCCGGTCCGTTTTTGAGCCAGTAGAACTGGAGATGGTCGGCGATGATGCGGCCGCCGGCATCGGCGTACGCTTTTACGTTGGTCGTGTACGGCAACTTGACGTCCGGGTACTGCGAGCCCTCGCAGGACAGCAGCATCATGTCGTAGGCCGCGAGCTTCGCCGGGAAACCCCACAAACTCGTGGCCGGCGGGAACGGGGGCAACGTTCCGACACCGAACGTGGGCGCGAAGGACGCAGCACCCTGCCCCCCGCCGCCGACCGCCGGTTCGCCGCCCACGAAGAGGTTGACCCGGCCGTTGCCGCTGTCGGTGGTGAACTCTGAATCGTCGATGCCGAGCTTGTGAACGAAACACTCGAGCGCATCGGAGCCGCCGGTGGTCACCGCGATCTTGGGCAAGTGCCCTTCGCTCTGATTGCGCGGCAGGCGCGTGAGGTTGGCGTCGACAATTGCCGTGTCGACACATTCGGCGACAGACGGGATCAAGATCTCGCGCCGCCACTTGCCGATCTGAATGACCACGGGAACGTTGGTGCCGGCTGGCAGACCCTGGAGTTTGAAGTGGCCAGTCGCATCGGTGCTGGTCATCGCGGCGGGCGCACCGGAGAGGGTCGTCGCGCAGCGATCACACGAGACGCCGGCGGCGATCGGATCGAGCGCTTTCGTCGGCGCGTAAACGAACGCGTTGTAGATCGGGCGCGTCCCCGCCGGATCGTAGACGGTGCCGCTGATCGACGTCGTGCAGCCCGTACGATCGCCGGATCCATCGGAATCGCTCGAGGCATCCGGCAACTGCGGTCCTGCGCCGCCGCTACCGCTTGTCGTACCGCCGGTGCTGGACGTCGTGCCCCCGGTGCTGGACGTCGTGCCCCCGGTGCCCGCCGGCGCGCCACCAGTCCCCGACGCGGCGCCGCCTCCGCCACCCGCACCCGAAGCGGCTCCACCCACGCCGCTGACGGCGCCACCGCTACCGGCACTTGGCGCGCCGCCCGTTGCCGACGCGCCCCCCGCCCCTCCTCCGAGCCCGCGCGAGCTGCATCCAGCGCCCGCGAACATCGTCGCGGCGGCGATCGTCACGCAGGAAATTCCGAGCTCCCAGCCGGGCCGACCCCACCTTCGCATGCGCGCATGGTTGGCGTGGACCCACCCGGCCGTCAAGAGGTCGCGACGACCGTGTAGACAATTGTCACGGAATGATGATCTGGCAGGTCGAGGTGCAACCGTCGCCGTCGATCAGGTTGCCGTCGTCGCAGGCCTCGCCGAAGAGGCTGTCGACGCGACCGTCGCCGCAGCTCGGGACGGTGCGGCAACCGGGGCCGCAACCGGTCTGACCATAGGTCGACAGATTGCGGCCGTCGTCGCAATCCTCGACGCCGGGCTCGACCTGGCCGTCGCCGCAGAAGGGGCCGAGGCCGTGGCAACCGGGCAAGCAGCCGCCGTAGCGCCCGTCGTTGATGCCGTCGTCGCACACTTCATCGCCATTGACGATGCCGTCGCCGCACTTCGGTGTGCAGACGGTGTGCAGCCGGTTGAACTGTCCCAGCGTGAGCTTGTACGACGATCCGCACACGTGGCGCTCGGCCTGGAACACGACGATCTCGTAGACCTTGCCGACGGTGAGCCCGAAGCGCGCCGCTGCCGTCGCGTCCAGCGTCACCGCGCCCGGGCTGGCGCCGTGCACGCCCCCGAGATCGACGGCGAGCTGTCCGTTGACGAACACCCAGACGTCGTCGTCGCCAATGAACTGCAACGTCTCGCCGCCCTGATACGCGAACCAGTAGCGTACCTCGCTGGTGAAGCTGTAGTTGTGTTTGAGCATGTCGCTGTCGCAGCTGCCGAGATAAGGAATCTCGGGGCCCGCCGGCGGCAGAGCCCACCCGCGATCATCGAGCGGGAAGAACGGCAGGGTGATCCAGCCGAAGGGCGCGGTGAAATTCCATTTCTCGGAGTGGTCGTAGACATAGGTGCCGTCGGGCTGCAGGTCGAGCACCAGTGAATCGAGCACGAGCTTGCCCAGCGGCGAATCGTGGTACCACTGCAGGAAGTCGTCGGCGGTCGTGAGCTCTGCATTGCCAGGTGGCGACGCGGTCATCAGCGGCTTGCGGTCGGCCGCAAGCGTGGATTGGACCATCCCGGTAACCACCTGCCCGGAAACCCCGCGCCCGAAGTCCGGATGCCCGCCCGGGATACCTGTGGTCATGAAGTCACGGTAGATGACCGGCACGGTCAGGTGCGCGGTGTCGGTATCGCCCGCGGCCTGGCAATCCCAGCCGGGCTCGAGATGGCAATCGGCCGAGCAACCGTCACCCGACGTCGTGTTGCCGTCGTCGCATTCCTCGTCGGGCAATTTGAGCCCGTCGCCGCACGGCGACGTACAACCCATGGTCCCCACGCACACCGGCTCCGAACGGCAGTCAGCGGTGCAACCATCGCCGCCGATCACATTGCCGTCGTCGCAGGACTCGTTGCCTTCTTTGATGTGGTCACCACAAACCGTCAGGTGGCACATCGCATTCGGCGTGGGGCAAGCGAAGCCGGGCTCCACCCGACAGTTGTCGCTGCAGCCGTCACCCGGCGTGGTGTTCCCGTCGTCGCAGGTCTCCGATCCCATCAACATGCCGTCGCCGCACACCGGCAGGCAGCGCACGCCGGGAGCGACACAGGTCCAGCCCGGTTCGAGCTGGCAATCGGCGGAGCAGCCGTCGCCCGACGTCGTGTTGCGATCGTCGCAGCCCTCGGCGCCCGACACCCGCCCATCGCCGCACTTCACCGTCGAGAGACACGGCATGCCGGGCTCGGGGCAGATCCAATCGGTTTCGGTCTGACACGTCGCCGAGCAACCGTCGCCGCCCATCTGATTGCCGTCGTCGCAGCTCTCGTCGGGCACATTGAGCACGCCGTTGCCGCACGGGTTGGGGGGCGGCGACGAGCCGTCCGGGTGCGGCGGCGACTCGTGCTCGTTCGCGGCATCTGGCGTCGTCGTGACGTTGCTCGGCGAGCCGGCGTCGTCATTGGACGACGAGCTCGCCACGCGAGCACACGACGCCGCGGCGAGCAGTAATAAGGACCAGACACGGTGCGAGCACGGGGGCGAGGACCAAAGTCGGAACGACGAGAGATGCAAAGATGGGCGCGCCTGCATAGGGCCTCCCTCGAGCACACGAAGCTAACACGACCGAGGTCGCGCCGGCCACGCTGGCGATCACGCGCGGGTATACTTCGCTGGCTTTGAGCGCAACAAAGGGCGCGTTGCTGGTCGGAACCCTGGCGGCGCTTGCGGCCTGCAATGTCGAACGGATCCTGGCGACCGCGAACGCGCCTGACACCGGTGGGAGCGGGGGCGGCGGAGGCGGGAATGCGAGCGGCAACGGCGGAAATGCGAGCGGCGCGGGCGGAATCCCGAACGGCGCCGGTGGCAGCCCGATCGATGCGGCTGGAAATCAAACCGACGCGGGGCAGTGGACGTCGTTCGGTCCGCCGCAGATCGTGACCGGGTTGCGCAGCGACACCGACGACGTGCTGGATCCGTCGCTGACCTTCGAGCAGCTGGAGCTCTACTTCGCCTCGCCCACCGGAGGTCAAAACGACATCTGGGTCAGCCGGCGGACCGTCGCCAGCGATCCCTGGGGGCCGAGCACACTGGTGGCGGAGCTCTCGAGCCCGCAGAACGACCAGGATCCGGAGGTGTCCGTCGATGGTCTCTTCATGTACTTCGCGAGCGATCGCGGCGGCGCTCTGCGAATCTACATGTCGCAGCGCCGCACGCGCGACACGCCATGGGGAACGCCGGCGCTGGTGAGCACGCTCGGAACGTCGTTGCTCGACAAGGCACCGGCGCTAGATCGCTCCCAGCTCAATCTCTCGTTCGCTTCTCAGCGAGGGACGGCATCGGCGGCGCACATCTTCACCGCGACGCGCCCCGACGCATCCGCGGCGTGGCTCAGCGCAACCGAGATCACGGCGCTCGGCTCCGTCTGGGAAGACACCGATCCCGCGCTGTTCTCGAGCGGGAGCGGCCTGGTCTTCGCTTCGCGGCGACTCACGCAGGGCGGAACCGCCGACCTGTTTCAGGCCGCGCGCCCCGACGAAGGCGCGCCCTTCGAATCGCTCGCGCCCATCAGCGAGCTCAACACGTCATTCACCGAGGAGAGCCCCTGGATGTCGCAGGACGGCAAGCACATCCTGTTCACATCTGATCGGAGCGGCCACCGCCGCATTTACGAAGCGTTTCGTTAGAACGCGACCGGCCCTCCTCACCCAACCCTCTCCTCCACGTCCGCGTGAAGGAGGGTTGGGGTGAGGAGGCTGGCGTGTGGGTACTAGAACACGACGCCGACGAGCGCCTCCACTTGCGGGCGCACGCGGCCGGGCACGAACACCTCGCGTGTAGCGGTCGTCGTCCGCACCGTGTATCGCTCGTCGAGCGGGTGAACCTCCACGCCGCCGCCGACGGCAATCGAAACGCTGCCAAAGAACCGCTCGATCGCCAAGAACGGCGCCAGCGACGGAGCGACCGCCCAGAACGCCGCCGCCGGCCGCAGGTCCGGCATCGTCACTGCCGGCGCGACACGCGTGAAGTCGACGCCGGCTCCGAGACCGGTCAGCAGCCAGAAACCTCCGAAGGTCGGGAACCGGCCCGCCACCGACGCGCTCGCGCTCGTGGTGGTGAGCTCGGCGCGAGCGCCATCGCCGGCGATCGAGATCGGCGCCGCCACGCGCGCGGCCACGGCTATCACGAGCCGCTCGAAGCGCTCGGCCACGGCGACCTTGGCCGCGTGCTGCAATTCGCCCGAGCCCATCACGAGACCTTGGTATCCGGCGGCGACCTGCAGCCTCGCTGGCGTCGCAGCGGGCGCCGACGTGTGAGCAGGCGCGGGCGCCGCGGGCGCCGGCGCCGCGCGTACCGGCGGGGCAGTCGGCGCGAATGGCGGCGGAAGCCCGCTGCGCTGAAACTCATCGCGGCTCACGCCGATCTCGCGCCCCTCGAGGATCGCGTCGATCGACTGCTCGATCACGAAGCGCACGCTCGCGCGCGCGACCGCGTCGAGACCGTGCGCCAGCGCCATCCGCCGGACGTACACGCGCCCGCGTGGCGGATCGATCAGGAACAGCGTGGTTTGCCCGCTGACCGTGAAGTCGAGCAGCACGCGCGCCAGGCTCGGTGTCGCCTCGTCGGGCGGCGCGATGGCCGCCGCCACGTCCTGCGCGGTCACGACCGGTTTGCGCGTGGTGATGACGGACAACCCTTTGCCGGCGAGCATCTCGCCGATCGACGACGCGAGGAGCTGGGCCTCGCTTGCGGTCGCGCCGATCATCAGCTCGACGCGCCGGCCGCTCGGTTTCGCGCCGGGCGAAGCGCCGAGACAGATCCGCGCACACGCGCAGAGACAGAGCAGAACCGCGCTGGGAACCGACGAACGCACGCGACCGCGCCTCACGGTTGTCGCGTCAGCTGCTCGAGACGCGCGCGCGCCCGGCCCGCGTACACCGATCGGGGGTAACGCGCCAGCAAGGTCTTCCACGCCGCGATCGCATCGGCGTTGCGCCGCAGCTGCTCGAGCGCAGTCGCGCGGCCGGCGAGCACCTCTTCACCGACCTCGCCCTCACCGGCCTGCCGAGCCGCGCTCAGATGTCGATCGAACTGCGACAGCGCGTCGCCCGCGCGTCCGCGCTCGAGCAGAAGCTCGCCCGCGAGCGCAAGCGACAGCCGGGCCTCGGCCGTCTCGGGAAACGCGACCTGCAACCGGCGATAGGCCGCGATCGCGGCGTCGGCACGCCCCTCGCGGCGTAGCTTCTCGGCCCGCTCGAACAGCGCATCGGCGGTGATCGGCAGCGCGTGAACCGCGCCACGCGCGACCGAAGCCGGCTTCTCCGGCGGCGATTCGAGCACGGGCAGCGCTTCAGCGGGCGGCGGCAGCTCTACCGGACGCCCGGGCGTGACCGGTGCCCGAGGAACAACGGCCGGCGGCGGCGCCGGCGGGCGTGGCGCGATTCCGCGCCGGATCACCGCGGCCGCCGCCGTCACGCCGAACACCAGCAGTGCGGCCGCCGCCCAGCGCGACCACCGCGGCGAGCGCCGCATGTGGCCGCTCCGCGCCGATCGCTGCAGGCTTTCGAGCGCATCCTCGACGGCGCGCTCGGACAGGGGCGCGTCGCGCGCCCGCGGAGCCAGCTCGCGCTCGAACCGCGGCGCCAGCGAGATCTGGAGCGCGCACACCGCGCACTCCTCTAAGTGCCGTTGTAGATTCGCGTGCTCCTCGGGAGCGAGCGCACCCTGCCGCGCTCGATCGATCAACGCTTCAGGATGATCGTCGGCCCTCATCGCACGGATTCCTTTGCAGCTTGCCACTCGTGCGAGATGAGAGATTTTCGGAGCGCGTTCTTGCCCAGGCGCAGGCGCGTCTTGACGGTGTTGACCGAGACGTCGGTCGCGAGCGCGATCTCCTCGACGGAGAATCCCAGCACCACGCGCATGATCAAGGTCTCCGCCTGGATGGGGCGCAGGCGGCGAATCAGATCTCGCATGACCTCGGCGCGCTCGAGCTCGGCGACGTTCGCGTCGGCCACGGGCACCTCGTCGTTCAGATCGCCGAGCAACTGCAGATTGCGGACGCGTTCCACGCTGCGCCGCCGGTGGGCCAGCGCCCGTCGGATGGCGATCTTGGCCACGAAACCGAGGAGGCTGCCCTCGAAGCGGTAGCTGGGGAGCCCCCGGGTCACGTCGACGAAGCAGTCCTGGATCGTGTCTTCGAGGTCGGTGTGTCGTGCCCCCATGACGCCTCGGCAGGCGCGCCAGATCGCGGGCGCGATCGCGAGCAGGAACGCGCGGATCGCCGCCGGATCTTGCGATAGCGCTTCGCGCGCCAGCGCGTCGAGATGGGCTGGATCCGCCCTCGACGCCGCGCCGGCGCCGCCGTTTGCGCGGACCATCGCCGCAAGAATGGAGCGGCCGATGCGCCGCTGTCAACGAGCGGCGACCGGTGCCGGAGCAGCGCAGCGTGCGTTATTCTTTTTCAGCGTGTGATAGACCCGATTCGCCTCGTGGTGGACTTCTATAAGGATATGGAGATCCGGCTCCCCTATCCACGACCGCGACGCGCGGCGCTGGCCCTGTCCGCCGCCCTGGTCGTCTTCGGGTTGGCAGCGGGTTGCGGCAAGCACTCTTCCGCGGCGAGCGGCCTGCCGCGTGCCGTCGCCGACGCAACGATGACCCCTTGCGCGGCCGGCGGAACCTCCGGGGCAACCGGGGCTGGCGGAGCGGGCGGCGTCTGGCAGTACAGCAACCCCGTGATCAAGGGCGACTGGAGCGATCCGGCCGTGGTTCGGGTCGGCGAGGACTATTACTCGGTTCGCTCGACTTTCGGGTGGCAGCCGGGGCTGGCGGTGGCGCACTCCAAGGACCTCGTTCACTGGCAGTACATCGGAAACGCCTTCTCTTCGTTTCCGTCGATTGCGACGGGCGAGGTCGCGAACGGCATCTGGGGGTCGGAGATGATCTTCAACCCCAACACCAGCATGTTCATGATCTACGCCACGTATAACGGCATGCCGCTGCAAGTATTCGAATCGCCCACGCCGGGCGGGCCGTACGCCCAGCTCGCCGGCGGGCTCGCCGCCGGCGGCGGATACGATCCCGGCGTCTTCGTCGACGACGACGGGCGCGTCTACCTGGTCAGCAGCACCGGAAAGATCGTCGAGCTCGCCGCCGACGGCAAGTCGGTCGTCAATCCCCTTGTGTCGACGTACACAGGCTGGAACGAGGGACCGGAGCTGTTCAAGCGTGCGCCGTACTACTACGTGACCTGGTCCAGCAACGGGACCGAGCGCGGCGCCGATGGGATCGTCAATTCAGCGCGCGCGATGAGTCTGGCGGGGCCGTGGCAGCCGGATCCAACCAACCCGGTGCTGGAAAACCTGAACCGCGGCACCGACCCCACGCATCCCTTCGAGGGCCCGCAACACTCCGAGCTGATCCAGACCCAGAACGGGGAGTGGTTCGTCACGTTTCACACCTGGGAATGGAACTACGGCACGCTGGCGCGCGAGATGTGCATGGAGCCGGTCGTCTGGACCGACGACGGATGGTGGCGCCCCAAAAACGGCAAGAAACCCAGCCTGACCAACGACGGACCGAACCTGCCGTTCACGCCGTACGAGATCCAGCGCAGCGACGACTTCTCGGCGGCCACGCTCGGGCCGCAGTGGTTCTTTCACACGCAGCCGGATTGGTCGGGCGGAAGCTGGTCGCTCACCGATCGTCCCGGCTTCTTGCGCATCAAGACGCGAAACGGCGACGTGAATGGCGCCGCTGCCTACCAGGGCATGCCCATGCAGCGCATCGATCTGAAGCAGTTCGACGCGGAGACCGTCGTCTCGTTCGATCCCGAGGATGGCGCCGAGGCGGCGGGGATCGTTCTGCACTCGACCGTGGGGTTCAACGTCATGTTCTCGCTGACCCGCACCGGCGCCGGCAAGGTCATCGAGCTGGCGTCGTACACCGGAGCGAGCCGCATCGACGGGCCGAACGCGACGCGCAACAGGTTGGCGACAAAGCCATTCGATGGCAGGTCGGTCCATCTCAAGGTCAGCTTCGACGGCAGGGAGAACGCGACGTTCTCATTCAGCGCGGACGGCTGCACCTGGCGGGACATGGGCGTGCCGGTCAGCGTTGCTCTGAACGGCGGCGTCGACCTGAGCTGGCGCCTGCAGGCCTGGAGCGGTGGCACGATCGGGCTCTTCGCGGTCAAGAACGGCGCAACGTCCGACAACTCCGCCGACTTCGATTCGTTTACCGTCACAAATCACGATTGATTGGTGATCAGGATCCGAACGAGCGCCGATACGCCGCGGGGCTGACGTGCTGGAATCGGCGGAAGACGCGGCCGAAATGGGTCGGGTTCGCGAATCCCCACTCGGTGGCGATCTGTTTGAGCGGCGCGCGCGTCGCGAGCAAGGCGCGCGCCGCTTCCTGCACGCGCACCTCGGTCATGTAGCGCGCCGGCGACAACCCGGTGGATGCGCGAAAGTGGTGGCTGAAGTGGCTGCGGCTCATCCCGCGCTCGGCGGCGACCTGGTCGACGTCCAGCGGGCGTCGCCGGCTCGCTAGCACCCGCTCGCGCAGCCATTCGAGCAGCCTCTCGCGGTCGCCCTCGGGATCGCGAAGCTCATCGGCGAGGCGCTCGTACGCCAGCATGAGCTCGAACAGCGCGAGCTCCACCTCGTGCCGATCGCGGAAATCCTTTTCGAACGCGCCGCGGACCAGGCGCATGCTGCTGGCAACCAGCTCGCTCGCCGGCGGCGTGACGACGATCGGTCCGGTGACCGCAACCTGCTTCGCGATGCGGCGCAAGACGTAGGGGTGGTAGATGCCGATCCAGGCAAACGTCCAGCCCGGCGAATCCGCGGGCAGGTAGTAGCGATGGCGCGACGGAACGACGGCGAAGAACGCGGTCCCCGCGGTGATGCGCCGGGGCGGCTTTCCGTAAAGCTCGAAGTGGCCCCAGCCCGCAAGCGTGAGCTGGAAGAACACCAACGGCCGCGCGCGGGGTCCGAGCCGCCGCATGCCGTCCCAGCGATAGGTCTGCGGATCGGTCCGTGTCTCGACGTTGCCGAAGTAGGCGTTGCTGGGCGTCCACCAGCGCGGCCCCTCGACGGGCGCGCGCGACGCCGCGACGAGCTGCCGCAGGTGCGGCTGCCACGCCGCCGGCGGCTCCGGCCCTGCTTGTAGCCCGGCGACGACGCCGGACTTCAAAACCTCGAACGACCGGCGCCGCCACAGCGTGGCATCCGAGCGAGGTCCGTTGCGGCGCGTCCTCACAAATAGACCATAGTTCGAACATACCAGCGATGGCGAGCCTCATTTCACCTGGAGTATGAGATCGTGACCGGCTCACAAGGAGACGCCCCCATGTCGAAGGTCCTTCGCGTGTCTCTGTTGCCCGCTGTCGTTGTCGCGACACTGGCATCGGCGCTGGCGTTCTGCGCCACCGTGCATGCCGCGCAGACGACGATCACGATCTCGATGGCGGCGCCTCCCGCGACCCCGCGCATCCAGCCGCCGGTCACCATCGGCGCGGTTCCGGCGACGCCCTTCGTCTACGCAATCCCCGCGACCGGGCAGGCGCCGCTCGCGTTCACCGCAACGGGGCTGCCGTCCGGGCTCACGCTCGGCGCGAGCTCGGGGATCATCTCGGGGACGGCGCCCGCCGCCGGCTCCTATCCGATCGTCGTCACGGTCACCAACGGGGCCGGTAGCGCGATGGCGACGCTGACGCTGGTTTCCGGCACCATGCTGCGCCCGACGCCGCCGCTCGGCTGGAACAGTTACGATTCCTACGGCGCCAGCATCAAGGAGAGCGAGGTCGTTGCGCAGGCGCAAGCATTGAAGACGACGCTGCAGCCGTTCGGCTGGAACCAGGTCGTCATCGACTACCGCTGGTACGATCCCGAGGACGCGCTCGACGTCAGCGGCCGCTACCTGCCATCAATCTCGAAGTACCCGTCGTCGGCGGGAGGCAACGGGCTCAAGACCGTCGCCGATCAAGTTCACGCGCTGGGGCTGAGCTTCGGCATCCACATCATGCGCGGCATCCCGCGCGCCGCGGTGACCGCGAACTCGCCGATCGCCAACTCCACGTTTCATGCCGCCGACGCCGGCAACGTCAATGATCCCTGCCCCTGGGATACTCATATGTGGGGCGTGAATGGCGCCACCGCCGCCGGTCAGGCCTGGTACGACGCCCTGTTCGCGCAGTACGCGCAGTGGGGGATCGACTTCGTCAAGATCGACGACATGCTCAACAACACGACCAAGGTCTATCACCAGGCCGAAGCCAACGCGATCCGCAGCGCGATCAACAAGACCGGCCGCGCGATCGTCGTCAGCTTCTCGCCCGGTCCCGACGATCCGACCTGGCTGCCCGCCTCCGTCGCGAACCTGAACGCGAACGCCGACATGTGGCGCGTGGTCGACGATTTCTGGGACATTGGCGCGATCACCAATCTCGCGGGCGTATTCACGTCGGCGGGGACCTGGCAGGCGGCCGCCGGCCTCGCGACCGGCCACTGGCCCGACGCCGACATGCTGCCGCTCGGCTATCTCGGCCCGCGCTGCGAGTGGCACGCGTCGGGCGAGACCGCGTTCACGCACAACGACCAGGTGACGATCCTGTCGCTGTGGAGCATCTTGCCGTCGCCGCTGATCTTCGGCGGCAACGTGCAGTCGCTGACGACCGACACGACCACCGGGCCGTGGACAACGGCGCTGCTCACCAATGAAGAGGTGCTCGCGGTGAACCAGGACGCGCTGGGCACGCACGCCAAGCGCATCGTCCAGCAGGGCACGACCGAAGTGTGGGCGCGCGATCTCAGCGGCGGGCGCAAGGCAGTCGCGCTCTTCAACCGCGGCACGGCGGACGCGACGGTGGCGGTCACGTTTGCGCAGCTCGGCATCTCGGGGACACCGACGGTGCGCGACGTCTGGAATCGAGCCGACGTCACCGGAATGACGACCGGGATCTCGGTCAACGTCCCTTACATCGCCGCGATGATGTACGTGCTGTCGCCGCCGTCGACCGGCGTCGGCGGCGCGGGCGGCAGCTCGACGGGTGCGGGCGGGACCACCGGCGGCATGGGAGGAAGCGGCTCCGGCGGCGGGAGTGGTGCCGGCGGCGTCGCTGGCGGCGGAACCGGCGGCGCGATCGGCACCGGCGGTGCGTCCGCGACCGGTGGCTCCGACGGCACCACGCCGACCGGCGGAAGCTCGGGCGCGGGCGGCGCGGCTGGCGAAGCCCCGCACGGCGGAAGCGGATGCAGCTGCGCGGTCAGCGGCGCGAGCGGCGCCGCCCCACCGACGTTGCTGTTCCTGGCCGTCGCCCACCTGGTGCGGCGCCGGCGCCGTCCATCCCGGCACTAGGCTCCTCTGCCGGCCGTCTCGTCGCTAGATCGTCGGCGTCGGCCGCTCGCGCGCGACGCGCGACCCCATCGCGCGCCGGTAGCCAAGCGCCGTGAGAACCGCAAGCCCTGCGAGCCAAGCCAGAGCGCGCGGAAAGATCCAGAGCGCCATCAACACCGCGGCGCCGGAGACGACGAAATAGACCAGGGCCGCGATGCGCGCCGTCGGGGCAACGCGGCCGGGCTGGCGGCGAGCCACGCGCAGCAGCGCGAGCGCGCAGAGCGCCGAGCTGGCGGTGAGCACCACGCCCATCCCGGCCATGAGCTTCTCGAACGACGAGGTCAGCAGGAGCGCCAGCGCGAGCCCGCTCTGCAACAGCGCGGCGCTCGCCTTGGGCTCGGATCCGTCGCCGGCCAGCCACCGAGGCAGGAATCCGTCACGCGCCATCACGCTGGTCACGCTCGGACCGGTCAGCATCATCGCGCTGATACAGGAGGCGAGAATGAGCACGATGCCCAGCGACGCCACGACCGCGGCCTGCGGGCCGGCGAGCTTCGTGACCAGCAGATGGGCGACGGTGACCCGCGTCTCCGACCAGCGCCCGAGATCGTCGCTGCCCAGGTTGGTGATGAAGACGTACGCCATCAGCAAGTAGAACACGGTCGTCAGCAGCGTCGCGCCGGCCATCGCCCGCGGCACGGTTCTGGCCGGCGAACGAAATGCGCCGGCCACGTACGCGGCAGCGTTCCACCCGGAGTACGCATAGGCTGCGTAGAACAGGTTCATGACGAATGGGCTCACCGTGCTCTGACCAGAGTCCGCCGGCCCCTGCGTGGGCCACGCATGATGGCCACGCACGAGCCCCAGGATCACGAACGCCGAGATCAGGCCCAGCTTGACCAGCACCAGGGCATCCTGCGTGCCTTTGGCGAAGATCAATCGTCCGGTCGCCGCGAACGTGAAAGCGAGCACGATGGCCGCCGCGGTCGGGAGAACCGGCAACGCCGGCACCAGCTCTTTCAAGAACGCCGCCGCGGCGTATGCGTTTGCCGCCACCGGCGCGGCAAAACCAACGACGACCGACGTCCATCCAGCGAACGCGCCCCACGCCGGGTGGAGGAACTCCGAGAGGTAGCGGTATTCGCCGCCCGAAGTTGGCTCGAGCGTGGCCAGCGCCGCATACGTGCGTGCGCCCGCCAGCGCCAACAAACCCTGGACGAGCCAGATCGCCATGATCGCGCCCGGCCCGAGCGAGCGCGCCATGTAGCCGTTCGAAGTCAGGACCCCAACGCCGACCATGTTCGCGACACCGAGCCCGATCCCCGACCACAACCCGATGCTGGTTCCTGACCGCGATGAATTCGAGGCGGTGGCCGCAGTCACGATCGCACTTTGCCGGATCTGCCCGCCATCGCCAAGGCAGCAACGCCCGGCAACGGCGTTTCGCTCCTCGATTGTGTGTAGACTATCGTCGAGATGTGCCAGCGAGTCGATTGTCCAAAGTGCGGGCGCCCGACCTTTGCCGGGTGCGGCGCGCACGTCGAGCAGGTGCTGGGCGACGTACCGCCCGCCCAGCGCTGCCACTGCAACGAAGCGCCGCCCGACAACCCCAGCGCGAAGGCGAAGACTGACCTGCGGTCGCGCATTCGCTCGATCTTCGGAAAATAGCGAAGGCGCGAGGCGGTGCGCGCCCGCGTGTCCGGTCGACCTCCCCTACCTACTCCCTGTAGATCTCGCCTTTGTCGTCCCTGTCGCCCTCGCGGGCCGGCTTGCGTTGCTTCTTCGGTTTTGCCGCCGCGTTCTTTCCGTTCTCGGACGATTTCGCGCCCGACGTGTCTTTGGAAGAGCCCTCGGCACGCGCCGCCGGAACGAACCCGACGGCGGTCGAGGCGAACCAGGCGAACCCAATCGTCGCAACCCACCGCCATCCGCGCATGGTCCGGATCATAAGCCAACCCTCATGGCGACGGGGCGAGTGTTCGGACCAGAGGTGCAATCCGCGTTTTTCCGAGGCGACCATCAGCTTCTTGAGGCCGGCGCTGAGGTGGGGCGCGAAACGTCGGGCTCTTGGATGGCCTGCCGGTTGCTGTAATGATGAGGCATGCGCGCAATCCGGGTCTGGGCACTGGTCGCCGCCTGCGTGACCGCAGCGGCTTGCAGCTCGTCCGCGTCCAACAGCGACGGCGGTCAGGGCGGCGCCGGCAGTGGCGGCAACACCGGCGCCGGGGGTGTCACTAGCAGCGGCGGTCACACCGGCGCGGGGGGGATCGCCGTCGACGGTGGCCCCGACGGGATGATGGCCTCGAGCAACTGCAATCCAGCATGCGGTGGCGGCTCGGTCTGCGTGGGCAGCGGTACCCAAGGCGGGGCGGTCTTCTTCCCCGACGGTGGCGTCTGTTCACCCGGCCGGCACGTGAGCAACGGCTTCTGCGTGCAGGATTTGTCGTTCGCCTGCAAGCCGATCCCGAACGGCTGCAACGGCACCGCCACCTGCGCGTGCGCGTCGAGCCTGTGCACCGCGGGGTCCTGCAGCGTTCCGAGCGCCGGCGAGCTCGACTGCATCCTGGCGGTTCCGTAGTCGGGCCCGCGGCTCGCAAGTCTGCCCTCTCCCTAGCCGTCAGTTCTTGCGCGCGAACCAGACCGCCATCTCGCCAGGTCCGCGATTGGACCAGGCGTAGTAAGGGATCGCGGTCAGCTGGCGCGGGCGGCCGTCGCGCGTCGACACCACGGCGGCGCGCAGCACGTCGACCCCGCCCAGCAGATCCTTCCGGCGCTCGACCGCAAAGCTCACTCCGTCGGGCACGGTGATGTCGAGTGCCGTTCCGCCGTTGTCGGCGGCTTCGGCGCAGTAGACCAGCGGCCCGCGCTCGAGGGCGACCTTGCCGCGATCATCCGCCACGCGGTCGTCGGCGAGCACGCGGCGCACCGGCATCGGCAAGTCGAGCGCGATCATGTCGCCCGGCGCCCACGTCCGCGCGATGACGGCGTACCCCTTGACCAGCTTGCCGGCGTCGCCTGTCCATTCACGCGCAGGGTGAACGCGCGCTGCGGCGCGCCGGCGTAGCGATAAAGTGCGCTCGGCACCGGGCGGTCCTGCGCCCAGCCGGGGATGCGCACGCGCACTTCGAACGCGCGCGGGTGATCGGGGGTGAGGTGAATCGCGATCGCGCCATCCCAGGGATAGGCCGTCTTCTGGGCGATCACGACCGGTCCGCCGGCGAGGTCGACCTTGGCCTCGCTGTCGAGACGTCGGTGTCGTCGAAGGGCATCTTGCCTTCGTACGCGCCCGCGCGCTTGTGCGCGGCGCGCTCGAAGTTGCGGACGCGTCCCTCCTGTTCGATCTTCGCGAAGCCGAAGGGGATCGTCACCGTGCGGTTGATCTCCAGGCGCGGCGCCCAGAACGTGTCGGTGAGCCGCACGCGCGTGAACGGCACCGCCGCGATCGGATACGACCCCGGCTTGCCGCCGATAGCCGAGAACCCGGCGCATCCGATGAGCAGCGCCAGGCCGACGCGGTTGGGCCAGTGTGAAGCGACTTTCCTGGGTCGGCCATACACTCTGCCCCCACTGTAGGGCGTTCGCTCCCGGCCGCAAAGGGTCGCTCGGCTGACAACGGACCTGTTGCGGACACGACAACGGCCAGCGTCATATCGGTCCATGTAACCCGAACAATTCAAATCACATGCACGATGTGTCACAAAAATTTAGTAGGCACACTTACTGCTCTACATCTTCGGGTGATGATCGAGAACACGCAGAGAACCAGTTGGGTGGCCGCGTCATTGGCGTTGGCCCTGGCGCTCGGTGGTTGTCAGGCGGGCGGCGGCGACGCGGCCAACGCCTCGGACAACGAGGCGGCGCTGGCGACCACCAACGGCCTCTCGATGATCAACGGCCTGTCGATGACCAATGGCCTCTCGATGATCAACGGATTGTCGGGCAACGGGCTGTCGGGCAACGGCCTGCTGATGACCGCGCTCAAGACCGGCGTGGTCACGGGCGGCTCGCTGATCAACAGCACCAGCGGCCGCACCACGCTGAGCTACATCGTCCGCTGCGCGCTGCCTTCCGGTCACAGCATCAGCGCCAAGGACAGCAGCGGGACGTCGTACTCGTACGCGGGATCGATCGGTGTGGCTCCGGAATGGGAGACCGGCACCTGTAACACGACCTGCCAGGAGCGCATGACCGGCTGCTTGCTCGCGCACGTCAACACCTCGGGGGTGCACATTCCGATCTGGCTCGACAGCGAGGGCGCGATCGGCTGGGGCCAGAACACCAGCTATCCGTTTCAGGAGGGCTCGTTCTTCGGGAACATCTTCGTGAGCCCGCCCAAGGGCTACTTCTGCAACGGCAAGGACTTCAGCGCCGCGACGGTGCCCGGCCGCCTCGGCGTCGGTCAGTCGAACGCGCCTTATAGTGATCCGTTCGGCACGCCCGGCCCGTGCGCTCCCAGTTGCACGGCCTCTTCAGCGAAGACAAACAACGTCGCCGACGGATTCTCGACTTGCTACGGGTACACGCACGTCGTGACCGTGTGGCGCAACTTCGACGTCAACACGCAGTACCGCATCTGCAACCGCGAGGACACCAAATGCCTCGAGGTCGCAGGCAGCAGCACGTCGGCGGGCGCGGCGATCCAACAGCGCACCTACAACGGATCGACGAACCAGAAGTGGACGATCACCCAGATCTCCCCGGGCAAGTACAAGCTGCTCAACGTCGTGTCGGGCAAGGCGCTGGATACGACGGGCAGCAGCACCGCGGACAACATCGCGCTGGTGCAGCAGAGCTACTCGGGCACGGGCACCCAGCTGTGGGCGCTACAGTCGCTCGGCAACCAGGGCGATGGCGGCAACTACCAGCTCAGCCCCTCGACCAAGCTCACCGGCACGGTCTGGCCGGCCGCCGGCAACACCAACGACGGCATCCCTGTCGTGACCACAACCTACGGCTCGGCGGACATTCAGAAGTGGCAGATCACGCCGCTCTAAGCCCTCGCGCCTACTCGATGTAACTCTGGCGCTCCGGATCGAAGATCCACGGGTGCTGATTGTTCGCGAACACGTCGAGCAAAGCGTTCATCCCGTCGCGCGCCTTCAGCGTCAGCTCGGCTCGACTGATCGGCACGACCCACAGGAACTCGACCGGGCAGCCGTCGATCTCCAGCTCGTCGCGCAGGCGTTGATGGTGCCGCAGCAACGGCGACATCAGCACCACGTGAGGCAAGGTGATCCTCGCTTCGTCGGCTAGCAGCGCCGCGGGGCCGCCAGGCAGGAAGAACGCGCCGTACATCTGGATGCTGTGCGCGTGATCGATCGACGTGCTGTACTCCGTCGGAAATCGAGCCACGGTCGCCAGCGGCTGCGCGAAGTCGCCGCCGGGCTCCGCGTAAAAGATCAGCTCGCGCCGGATCGGCCGCCCGTCCTCGCCGGTCATGGGGATGTCGCTCATCCCCGACGTGACCCAGACGTCGCAGAGCGGACCGCTCCGCGCCGGCCGTCCCGTGTAGCGGCGAACCTCTATCTCCGGCGATTCGGCGCCATCCGTGAACGACTCGTAAACTCCACCGATCACCGCTTCATAGGCTCGATCGCGGTCTTTTCCCCCCGACATCCGCACGCTCCGGGACTGCTCCATCCTGGAGATTCAACGCTGCGGCGAGCGAAAGTTCCGCCGTGACGCCGCTCCGGTGCGCGCGTGGGGTGTGCGTCACTCGACGGTGACGAACAGCCGCCGCTCGACCGGGTCGTTGAGACCGGTCTTCTCCTTGCAAACGATGGTCATGTTGACCGCGTTCTTGCCGCGCGCGACAAACTCGTCGTCCGACTTCACGTGAAAGGTGTAGCCCTTCATGTAGCTGAAGATGGCGCGATCGGCGCCCTGATACGTGATGCGCGACGCCACGACGTGATGGCCGGCGGGAACTTGGCCCGAGAAGACCTGCCGCGTCTCACCGCGGTCCGCGCTGGTGATCACCGTCGGCAGCTCGGCGCCGTCCATCACGAAGCGCGCCTCGACCAGCTTGTAGGTCGCGCCGGCCTCGTTCTTGAACCGCAGCGTCGCCTGGACCGTCGCCGCGCCGGTGGTGTCGGGCGCACCCGCGACCTCCTCGCGCGCGGCGACGACCTTGCCGTCGCTCGCATCCTTGTCGCCCGCCTTGCTCCCCTTGGCGCCGTGCGCGCGCGGACCGCGCTGCTTGCTCTTGGGTTGCAGCGATTCCTCGGCAACATGGGCCGCTCGCTTCCGGGCGCCGCCCTCGCTGTCCCCGGATGCCGCCGGCCCGCGGTCACGGTTGCCCGACGCCGCGGTCTTCGCCGGCGCAGGAGCTTCCTTGTTCTTCGCGGCTTCGATCTTGGCGGCCTCGTCCACCAACCCTTCTGCCGGCCTACCCGACGGCGCGGGCGATTCGACAGCGCTCGTGGTCGTGGGCGCGGCGGCGGCCGCAACACTGCTGGATGCCGGCTCGGGTGCGGGCGGAGTCGGGGGCGGCTGGGCCGGTCTCCGGCATCCCATCGCAATCACCATCACCATCACCAGCAGAAGCGTTTCGCAACGGCGCACCATGGGTCACCTCCGACCATACCAACATAGACACATTCCCCACCCGAGGCTCGTGCCCGCGCACACATGATGCGCCACGCCAGCGGGTCCCATCCATCCCCGCCGCACGCCGGCGAAAGAAATTTGAGCGCGTCGACGCCCGCTGCGGGAACTACGGTTCGGAAAGAGATCGCGAGTCGGGATCTGCGCGCCAGACGCACTTGAACCTACTGATATTAATTGCGATCTACCGTGACAACCAGCAGCCTAAGCCCTGCCCAGAACCTGGAATATCACTTAAAATTCTAATCTCACGCGTAGGTGTCGTTATGAAAACTGAAGACCTGATCCCGAGCTTTCGCGCACGGTCCCTGTTCCTGCTCGCGCCGCTGCTCTCGCTGGCGGCGTGCACGTTCAACGCTGAGCGCCCCGGCGACGGCGGCACCACGCCCCCGCCCGGTCCCACTCCGATCGCCGGCCTCACCGCGATACGGATCGATCCCGCCAACGCCACGGTGACGCTGGATCTGACCAAAGCGCCGCCCTCGCAGAAGTTCGACGCCTACGGCACGATCAATGGCCACGAGCAAAAGATCACCGACCGCGTGAGCTGGTCGTCGGACCGTTCGATCGTCGCGACGGTCGACAAGAACGGCCTCGCCACCGTCGGCACCAGCGGCGGCATCGCGACCATCACCGCGCGCAACGGCAACATCGGCGGCAACGCGCACCTGACCGTGCAGCTGACCGGCGTCTTCACCGCCGAGGGAGCGGGCGCGATGCCAGCGCTGCCTGCCAACCCGGGCTCGAAGTTCAACGGCACCGCCGACACCTCGCGCGCGCCGGAGCTCGTTTACCCCAACGACCACGTGCTGTTTCCGCCGAACGTCTTCGGCGTCGAGGTGCACTACCGCAAGGGCAGCAACTCGAACACGCTGTTCGAGCTGCACTTCAAGAGCACGATCGGCGACTTCACCGTCTACACGCGCTGCGTGCAGCTCGCTGACGGCTGCCTGTACGCGCCGAGCCGCCAGGTCTGGAGCTACATCGCCGAGACCAACCGCGGCACCGGCCCGCTGCAGCTGACCGTGCGCGGGACCGACGACAACGGCACCGCCGTCGGCAAGAGCGCGACGTTCACCATCCAGTTCTCGAAGGACGATGTGCGCGGCGGCCTCTACTACTGGACGACCTCGGGCGACACCGGAATCATGCGCTGGAACTTCGGCAACACCACCGCCACCACCGCCGAGCGCTTCATCGGCACGCAGTTCACCGGCGGCACCTGCGTCGGCTGCCATTCCCTGAGCCGCGACGGCACCAAGATCGTCGCATCGGTGGGCGGTCAGAACAGCGGCAAGGTGCTGCTGTTCGACGTCGCCAACGCCAAACCGCTCGCGAATTACCCGCTGGCGCAGCTGAGTCAGTTCGAGGCGTGGGATCCGACGGGCAAGCGCTTCGTCGGCCTTTACACCGACGACAAGAAGACGGGCCCCTCGGACCTGATCACGTTCGACGGCACGACCGGCATGGTGACAGGCAAGATCTCCGTCGGCGGGCGGCGCGCTGACCACCCCGATTGGTCGGCCGACGGCAAGCGCATCGTCTTCACCAGCGTCGACACCGCGGGCAGCTATACCGATCAGCGTCCCGGCAAAAGTGGCATCTCCTACGTCGACGACGACGGCACCGGCAACTGGACGGCGCACGATCTCTTGCCGGCGGTTGCGGGTAAAAACCGCTATTACCCGGCGATGTCACCCGACACGTCGTTCCCGGTGATGGTCTTCAACGAGTCGACCTGCCCGTCGGGCAGCAACTACGACATCACGTGCGACGCCGACAGCGATCCGTCGGCGAAGATGTGGGCCACGCCGCTGCCGCCGGCCGCGACCAAGCTGGTCGAGCTCGCCGCCGCCGACGCGCCCGGCGTCGCCGACAAGGGGACGACCAACTTGACCAACTCGTTCCCCAAGTGGGCGCCGTTCACGTTCGCCCTCGACGAGCAGCACACGCTGCTGTGGCTGACGGTGTCGTCGATCCGCCAGTACGGGCTGCGGCCGCCGCCGTCCAACAGCAGCAGCGAGAGCGCCTCGGGCACACTGATCTGGATGGTCGGCTTCGACCCGCAGGCGCTGTCGAACGGACTGGACCCGAGCTTCGCGGCGTTCGCGCTGCCGTTCCAGGACATCACCACGTCGAATCACATCGCGCAGTGGACGCAAGAGGTGGTCGGGATCGTTCCCTAGGCTTGCGCGTTCTTCGTGACGCTTTATCCTCCTCGCCTCAACCACGTCCAGGAGGAAACATGAAGACGTCACTGCGCACGCTCGCTCTCGCCGCCATTCTGCTCGCCCCGTCGACCGCCGTGCTCGGCGCCGCTGCTAAGACCTATCAGGTCACGGGCCCGATCGTCGAGGTCACGCCGGACACGATCACAGTGATGAAGGGCAAAGAGAAGTGGGAGATCGCGCGCGACAAGGACACCAAGGCGACCGGCGAGCTCAAGGTCGGCGCCAAGGTCACGATCATGTACCGGATGACCGCGGCAACGATCGATGCCAAGGACGAGGGCGCCAAGAAGGCGGACGCCAAGAAGGACGACACCAAGAAGGACGAGAAGAAGAAGTAGTCCCCGATTCTCCTCAGAGACTGAGGAGCACCTTTGAAACGTCGTAGAGAACGTCGCCGCGCGCGGGCACGGGCACCCGGTGCACGCGCGCGCGGACGGCCGGTTGATCGATGCGATCGGTGAGCGCGTTGTACGCGTAGGCGATCAGAGTGCGTAGATGGATCACGTCGTGCAGGTTGTATTCGGCGAAGAGCCGGAGCGCCTGGCGATCGCCGTGGCGCCCGCGGGCGCGCCGCCAGAGCCAGCCGGCGTCCCAGCCGCTGACGCCGGCCAGATGCGCGGGCCGCGCCAGGTGCAGCTCGTGTAGCGAGCGTTCTATCGCCTTCAACCCACCGTCGTGGCCGGCGCGCGCGAGCACGTGGCGTAGGTCGACATGACAGCGCGGCGGCGCCCATTGAGGGAACGCGCGACAGAGGATCGGAATGTCGAACGACAGCCCGTTGAACGTGACCAGCATCGAGCAGTCGCGCGCGACGAACGGAAACTCGTGCAGATCGCGGCCGGCCAAGAAAATGCGCGGACCGTGGCGATCGAACCAACCGATCGCCGAGATCCCCGCGAAGGCGACGTCGTCATCGCCGGTCTCGATGTCCAGGTACGCAGCGTCTGCTCCGAAGGCCGGGAACATGCGCCAGTGCTCGCCGGGCGGCAGCATCGCCGCCAGCGCATCGGCATCCCCGCGCGCCAGCGCCTCGCGCGCGTCGTCGACCGCGGTGCGCAGCGCGGGATCCTGCCGCTTCGACACCGCGACCGACGGCGGCGCGGGCAGATCGTCCCATTCGGCGATCCCGCGCGCCCACAGCGCTCGCTCCTTGGCCGGACCGATGCCCGGGGCAAGTTGAAACGTCGACTCGAGCATGACCTGAACAAATTATCAGGTCTCCGTCCGGAGCGCGAAAAATCTCGCCGATCGGATCAGCCGATGCTGCGGACCACGCCTCCGTCGACGCGCACCGAAGCGCCGTTGGTGGCGCTCGCGGCGCCGCTCGCCAGGTAGACGATCATGTTGGCCACCTCGGTGGGCGTGGCGAAGCGCGCCAGCAGCGACGACGGCCGCGCGGTCGCGAAGAACTCGCGCTCCATGGCATCGAAGGTCACGCCGCGCGACGCCGCCAGCTCGCGAACGAACGTCGACACGCCCTCGGACCCGGTCGGCCCCGGCAGCACGCAGTTGACGGTCACCGCGGTGCCGCGCGTGCGCTCCGCCAGGCCGCGCGCGATCGCCAGCTGCGCGGTCTTGGTGGTGCCGTAGTGGATCATCTCCACGGGGATCTGCAGCGCCGACTCGCTCGACACGAAGATGATCCGGCCGCGGTTGCGCGCGAGCATGCGCGGAAAGTAGTGGCGCGAGAGCCGCACGCCGCTCATCACGTTGGTCTCGAAGAAGCGGAGCCACTCGGCGTCGCTGATCTCCTCGAACGCAGCCGGGGCGAAGATGCCGGCGTTGTTGACCAGCACGTCGACGTCGGGCAGCGCTTCGATCACGCGCTGGGCGCCCGCGGCGGTCGACAGATCGGCGGCGATCCCGTCGACGCGCGAGCCCGGTACCGCGCCGCGCACCTCGATGACCGCCGCATCGACGCGCTCCTGCGAGCGGCCGTTGACGAACACGCGCGCGCCTTCTTGCGCGAACAGCTTGGCCGCCGCGTAGCCGATCCCCGCCGTCGAGCCCGTCACCAGCACCGTCTGATCTGTGAGGCCGAGATCCATGGGCGTCAGGCGGGCTCCCAGGCCGACGCGTCGAGATCGGGGAACGACACCTTCGACGAGCCGGGGTTGATTCGATCGAGGCGGATGTTGCCCTTGTCGTCGGGCGGCCCGTCGGAACGGATACCGCCCGGCACCTCGAGCATCACGCTGCCAGGATACGGCGTGCCGTCTTCGTACTCGACCTGCAGCTCGATCCAGCTCTGCTTCGCGATCGGCGCGCGCGAAGGCGGTGGCGGCGGCGCAGCTTCGCGCATCGGCGGCGCCGCGCCCGGACGCGGCCGCATCAGGAGAATCCGCGGCTCGTCGTCACGGCGCGCGACCGCCGCGCTGACGTCGGACCACTTTGAACGGGCATCCGGCGTGCTTCCGAGCGATTCGCTCATGCGCTTGACCAAAGCGATCGCGTCGTTCTTGGGCAACGGCGCGAAGTCGAGGTGGCCGGCCAGCGTGGTCCCGCTGTCGACCGCGATCATGCGATAAGAGACGCCCTGGAACTGGATGGCCGAACGGCCTTCGAGGACCGAGTCGACCAGCTCCTGCTCGTCGGAGTCATCCATGCCGGCGGAGGACGCGCTGCCGCTCTCCGCCACGCTGCCCGACCCGTCGTTGGCGAGGAGCAGGAGGCGCCCAGCCTCGAGCGCCGCGCAGATCTTGTCGAGCAGCGCCGACGGCATCAAGCGGTGTGCCGATTGCGGATCGGCGCCGGTCGCCAGCCCGTAGAGCGCCGAGAGCGTGGCGCGCTGGCCGTCGCGCTCAAGCAGGCGCACCAGCCAGGACGCGCGCGACGCGGGGAACGCGGCATGACGCTGCTCGGTGGTCACCCGCCAGGAGGCGATCGCAGTCACCGCTCCTTCGTGCGCCGTCGAGAACCCCACCCGATCCTGCCCCCGTTTGTGCATGTGCGCAGTTTAACGCGCAACCGCCGCCGCGAACATCCCGCACGGGAATGCTATCCTGCGCTGGTGACCGCGCGAGACGATCTGCGGCGCATCGCGTATCAAGCGATGGTCGACCGGGGGCTCCTTCCCGAGTTCTCCGATGCCGCCGTCGCTGAAACCCAGCGGCTGGCCAACGAGGCGCGCGCAGCGCCGCCGGCCTCCGACGCGCGCGACCTGCGCGGCCTGCCGTGGGCGTCGATCGACAACGACGACTCGCTGGATCTGGATCAGCTGTCGGTCGCCGAAGCGCTGGCATCGGGCGCGACCAAGATCCTGGTCGCGATCGCCGACGTCGACACGAAGGTGCGGCTGGGCTCGGCGCTCGACGACCACGCCCGTATCAACACCACGTCGGTCTACACCGACGCGCGGATCTTCCCGATGTTGCCCGAGACGCTGTCGACCGATCTCACCTCGCTGAACGAGGGGCGGGAGCGCCTGGCGATCGTGATCGAGATGCAGGTCGACGACGACGGGCAGGTCAGCGGCGGAACGCTCTATCGCGCCGTCGTGGTCAATCACGCCAAGCTCGCCTACAACAGCGTCGCGGCATGGCTGGACGGCACCGCGGCGGCGCCGCCCAAGGTGTCGGCGGTCGCCGGCCTTGGCGACAACCTGCGCTTGCAAGATCGGGTCGCGCAGGCGCTGCGCCAGCGGCGTCACCAGCACGGCGCGCTGGATCTGGAGACGCTGGAGCCGCGCGCCGTGTTCGACGGTGACGCTGTATCGGACCTGCGCCTCGAGACCCGCAACCGCGCCAAGGAGCTGATCGAGGACTTCATGGTCGCCGCCAACGTGACCACCGCGCGGTTCCTCGAGGACAAGGGCTCGCCGTCGTTGCGCCGTGTGCTGCGCTCGCCCGAGCGCTGGGCGCGCATCGTCGAGCTGGCCGGCAGCTACGGCGCCCAGCTGCCGGGCGAGCCGAACGCGCCCGCCCTCGAGGAGTTCCTGAACCAGCAGCGCGCGAAAGATCCGCTGCGCTTCCCCGACGTTTCGCTCGCCGTGGTCAAGCTGCTCGGCCGCGGTGAATACACGGTCGAGCCGCCGGGCCACCGCGCGACCGAGCACTTCGGGCTCGCGGTCCGGAACTACGCGCACTCGACCGCGCCCAATCGGCGCTTCCCGGATCTCGTGACCCAGCGGCTCATCAAGGCGGCGCTCGCGGGCACGCCAGTGCCCTACAGCGTCGAAGCACTCGGCATCCTGGCGCAGCACTGCACGGTTGCCGAGGACGCCGCCGCCAAGGTCGAACGGCAGGTGCGCAAGTCGGCGGCGGCGTTGCTGCTGCAGGCGCGCATCGGCGAGACGTTCGACGCGCTGGTGACTGGCGCGTCGGCGAAGGGGACCTGGGTGCGGCTGCTCCACCCGCCGGTCGAAGGGCGCGTGGTGCACGGGTTCGACGGGCTCGACGTCGGCGACCGGATCCGCGTGCGGCTGGATCGGACCGACGTCCAGCACGGATTCATCGATTTTTCGAGGCGGAGATAAGCGTGAAAGACGGAGGCTCCCAAGCCGGAAAGAAAGCCTCTTCCGCTGCTGACGGCCCGCCGATCCTGGCCTATCGCAACCCCACGTTTCTCGACAGCGACGACGCGCGGCCGCTGCGCATCCTCGCCGAGTACCTGGCGCCGCTGCACGCCTTCGAGCAGCAGCGCGTGCACGACACGATCGTCTTCTTTGGCTCGGCACGCATCGTCCCCAACGGTCCCTTCGGCCGCTACTACGACGAGGCCCGCGAGCTGGCACGCCTCATCACCGAGTGGTCGATGAGCGCCGAAGGGCACGAGCACCACCGCATCATCTGCTCGGGCGGCGGCCCGGGCATCATGGAGGCGGCGAATCGCGGCGCGCGCGACGCCGGCGGCCGCACCATCGGACTCAACATCGGCTTGCCGCAGGAGCAGCGCCCCAACCCATACATCACGCCCGGGCTGTCGTTCGAGTTTCACTACTTCTTCATGCGCAAGCTCTGGTTCGCGCACCTGGCGCGCGCGCTGGTGGTCTTCCCCGGGGGCTTCGGCACGCTCGACGAGATGGCCGAGATCTTGACGCTGCAGCAGACCGGCAAGCTGGATCGACCCATCACGATCCTGCTCTACGGGACCGCCTACTGGAAGGAGATCATCAACTTCGATGCGCTGGTCAAGCACGGCATGATCGGCGCCGACGACCTCAACCTGTTCAAGTTCGTCGACGATCCGGCGTCGGCGCTGAGCCTGCTCAAGGCCGGGTGCGGGCCCGTGGGCCCCAACGGAGCGCCGGCGTTCGCCCCGTCGAAGCTGCCTGACGGCGAGGACGGCTGAGCGCGCGGCGCTTGAAGCTCACTTGTTTGCCGCAGCTCGATCGGCGGCGGCGGCCGCCGCGACCCACGCGCTGAACGCCAGCGTGCTCTTGCGCTTCTCCCACTCGGCAGGCGCGAACACGCTCAGTTCCTCGCGCTGAAAGCCCGGCACGTCGTCGCCGACGGCCAGCGTGCCGCCTTCCTTTTCTTCCGACGCCAGCGACGCGTCGATGGCGATGCCGTGCGTGCGCGCCCAGTCGCCGATGCGGACCTCGGGCAGCGAGCGCACCGTCGTCGCCGTCCAGTTGGGGAAGCCGAGCTCCGCCGCCAGCCACGACACCACCGGCCGAGTGAGGAAGTACGGGCGGTGGCCGGTGCCGTCGGTGAACCCGATCTCGAACACCGCGTCCGGGCGCCCCGCCAGCTGCCGCGCGCGCGTGCGCAGGTCGGCGAAGAACGGATCCTTCGCCTTGGCCACGATCGAATCCGCACGGCCGTTCCAGATCATCACGGGCCCGCGCGCCACTTGCAGCGCGTAGATCACCGCGCCGCGATCGCCGAGGAACGACAGCGATTGGTACGGCAACCCCTGGCACATCGGCTTGCTCCCGTCCCAGTATCCGCCGGGCCCATCGAGGTTCCCGCCGCCCACCATCGCGCAGGCGCGCAGCCGCGGCTCGACCGCGCCCGCGAGCGCGAGCACGAACGAGCCCATCGAGTAGCCGCCCGCGCCGATGCGCGCTGGATCGACCTCGGAACGCGACCCGAGGTACGAGACCGCCTGCATCACGTCGGTGATCATCAGGCCGGCGAGCCGGCGCGCCATGGTCGAGCCGCCCTCGAGCTTGTCGTGCTCGCGCGTGTGCGATTCGCGAGTCGAGCTGCGCTCGCCCTCGCCCGCCTGATCGTAGGTCAGCACCGCCGCGCCCGCGCGTGCGAAGACGATCCCCGCGTAATACGAATACCAGGAGTACTTGTCGCCCCGGTGGCCGTTGACCACGATGACCGCCGGGATGCGCCCCTTGGGAAGCGGCTTCGGCAGATAGAGGATCGCCGGCACGCGCATGCCGAATTCGGTGGCGTAGGTCACCCCTTCGGCCGAAACGCCGCGCGCCGGCTCGAACCGGCGATGGGTCTTGCCGTCGACCGGAGGCAAGGGATCAGGAACAAAGAAGTTGGTGCGCACCTGCGCGCGAAGCGCGGCGACGCGAGCGGGGCTCAGCGGTTCGCTGGGCGCTGCCCCGGGTGAAGACACGAGGAGACCCGACGCGGCCGCGATTGCGATCATGATCGCCGGAACGCCGGAACCGACCACCATCGCCGGGAACGTACCACGAGCCCACACCGGCAAGGTCGCTCGGAAAATTTCTTCACGATCGGTGGGAATTGGGGAAGAGCCATTCGTAGGGACGTTCTCGGGAGGAGAAGCCCGGGCGAAAGCCACCCCGCGAGCCCCCCGCAAGACGGGGTGCGTTCGCGGTACAGTGTGCCGATCCCAGGACGGGAGGAGTGGTGTGACCGTGTTGCCATGCTCGGAGCTCAGACTGTCGCGCGGGCGCCTAGCTTGGCTGATTGTCCTCGCGCCGCTGCTGATTCAGTGCAATCCGGAGCGGCTGGTCATCGTGCACGTCGACGTTTCGAAGGAGGTCACGCAGCCAGTCATCCGGTTCGAAGTCCGCACGTCGCTGGATATGTACCAAGGCCCGACGCTCTTCAATCTGTTCGACGACGCTGGAACCCCAAAGCCTCGCCCACTCGGCATCGGGATCTATCACCATCAAAGGTCCGGGGACCTTACCGTGCTGGTTCACGCGCTGGACGGGGAAGATAACCGGGTTGCCGGAGGGTCCACCACGTTCGCCTTGAGGGATCAAGCGGTGCAGGAAGTCGATGGCAACCTGCTTCTCACGCCCTGTCTCGATCCTGACACCGGGTCGCCAATGCCAAGGCAACGCTGCCCGATGCCCGAGCCGACGGACGGTGGGGATGCGGGCGATGCCCGTGATGCAGGCGACGCCGGAGATATCGGGGACGGGACCGACAGCTCCACCGACATAGAAGGAGGCAACAGCGAAGGGGGTAACGATGGCGCGGGAAACGGAGAGTGCCCCGCAGGCGACGCTGGAATCGTGGCCTTCAAAGACACGAGTCCGGCAACTCCTGCCGCTTGCGAATCCTACTGCGCGACGGCGACGACTCTGTGCCCAGAGATATTTCCACCGCTGCCGTCTCCAACTACGATCGGAAACCCATCTTCGCTCGACATCTGCCGGCTGGCCTGCACCGCTTCAGGCTTGGCGAACGGCGCGAATCCGGTCGCACTGTCGTGCCGCATGGGCGAGGCGATGTCGGCCGACGGCTCTTCTGACCTCTGTATATCGGCGAGCTTGATTGAACCGGTTTGCCCCGTTTCTCCGTGCACCTCATTCTGCAGAATGAACGAGTCAATCTGCGGCGTTCCTTTTGCCGATTGCTACGATTTGTGCATGACAGTCCCAGCCGGGGACGAGCGGAACGGGAACACGCTCATCTGCCGACAGACATGGCTCGAACGCGCGATGTTTGACCCCACCTCTTGCCCCGCCGCGCAACCGCGACCGATCTGCGGGCCCTGCGTGGCGCCGTCATGAGCAACGACCCACAGGACCGCACGGCTCTCGCCGGTGGCCATCTGTGGGTCTGATTTGAAACGACCGCTTGCAACTATTTGACGGACATCATCATGCTCCCACCGGAGGGAGCGGCGGAGCTCACAGCCGTGGTTTCGGTCTGAATGCTACCGATGCTGCTAAATTGAGCTGTGAGCCGACAGACTAGCGAGACCAGCACCGGCCTCCCACTGTTGTTGTCAGGACAGACCGGTTCATCGATCGGCCCGATCGACACTGTTGAGTAGGTTCCGGAGGTTGGCGTGAATGGGAATGACTGGACGCCGGAACCGTCGGACTCGGCGAAGAACGTACAGGTCATCGAACCAGTCGTATACATCTTGACGACCACCTTCGCTTGCGGGCTCGTGTCGTTTGACAGCGCTATTGCACCCAGCGGACAAACAACGACGGTCGGGTTGCTTGTCGTGCTCTGAATCCCATCAGCGCTATAGGCAACCATCGGCGGGGTCTGCATTGACTGACAAGAAGCGCCATGCCCATCAATCGCAAACGGGCGAGCATCAGCAACGCGGATGAGACCCCCTATTGCGACAAGCATCATCAACACTCCCATCATGCATGCGGATTTCATCGTTTCCCTCCTTTGGACTTAGGCACCCTGTATGCATCTACGGCCGGCTTGTCATTCAGTGGGAGCACCAGGGCCCACGTGACGACGAATTGCCAGCGCGGGTCGCTTTCGAGCTCCGCCCGTGCCGAGCGATATCTCGTCGCGGGATAGTTATTCCACGGTAACGCCTGATCGAGCTTGAACAACTGATTGAGGGCATCGAATGCGACCCAACTCCGAAAGTAGACGTCGACGAAACAGGCACTATGAAGGCACGTCGGTGCAGCTTCACTCTCCTTGAACCCGTATTCCCGGGAGATCTTTGCGGCCGTCTCTGGTCCAAACGTTCTGGACAACGCTGCCGGCAGGTCAGCAATCGTTTCTCTGAGTGCCTTCGCCGCGACAGCACGATCTTCCTCGAGCTTTTCGGACGACGATTCATGGAGCAAACCGAGCTCCTTGCCGTTGAACAGCGCCAGAGCACGGTCCCGGCGCATCTTGTCGGCAGGAACAATGTCGATCGGAGGCCGTCTTATCAGTTGGTGGACCTTTCCCGTATTGCCGAATCCATCATGATCGCTGCTTTTCGCAGGAGGGCCCGTGGCAGGATCGAGCCCGGTGGCCGCCTGTCCCTTCTTGCAGGCCGTTCCCATCCCCGCCATGAGGAGAACGGCTACGAACGAAAGCCCGAGACGAGAGTTCCCCATTTTGATCGCTCCTCGGCACCGGCCGACGACCGCCGGCGCGTACAGTGGTGCCCCCGTGCGAACAGGAACGATCCCGCTCGCCGTTGTCGTCGAAGCTAGATGTAAACGGGTGAAGGTGAACTTCTTCCATTGATTCGACAGAGCGCGCGCGTGCTAGTCTCGCGAGGCGATGAGGTGGGGGCTCGGTTTGGTAGCCTGGATTGTCGTGTGCGGCGCCGGGAGCGAGGCCGGCGCAGGGGACGATGCGGGCGCCACAGCCCGAGATGAACCGGTGCTTGGTCCTACCGACGCCTCACCCGATCGGTGGGCCGCAGCGCAACACGAGCTCGACCTCGCCGGGGAAGCTTCTCACGCCGGAGATCTCCCGGCGGCCCATCGTCATCTGGAAGCAGCTTACGCATTTTTCCCTGATGCGCGGCTGCTCTACAACCTCGCCCAGATCGAACGTGGCTTGAATCGGCCGGTCGATGCCCTCAAGCACTACGAACAATTTCTACACGAGATTGTTAAAGACGACCCGTCAGCGGACAAGCGGATCGCGCTATCGAAGGAATATCTGACCGAGCTCCGACGATTTGGTGAGATCGAGGTTGTGACCTCGTCTCCGGTCGAAGTGATCGTCGACGACAAGCCGGCGGCGACCGAACCAATCGTGGTCCTCGTCGGAAAGCACGTGGTCAAGATCCGCATCGGCGGTGAGGAGACATCGCACGAGCTGAACGTTCAGCCCGGTCAGCGAGCGCGCATCGAACCTTCCAACTATCCCAAGATCGTCAAGCTCACGCCGACCAATGGTGATTCGCCGCCGACAATTGTCGCGCAGCCGCAAGAAAGTTCGGCAGAGCGCCGCGTCCGTCGGCCGCTCTACCGCCGATGGCAATTCTGGACGACGGTCGCAGGCGTCATCGCCGCCGTTGGCGCGACGATCTTCATCTCGCGAGCGCTGCGCTCACCTGACTGCCCGCCCGACGTCGATTGCCGCCACTTTCCAGGCTCCTAAAGATCGCGAAGATCATTTTTTCGGCTTCAGCGCCGGCGTGCGCTCCTCGTCGAGGAGGCGGGCGATACTGACGTCAATCTGACTCGTCATGACCCGGACCAGCGACGGAAATTCGTCCAGGCGGACGCCGAACTGGTGATGCATGTGATGCGCAGTCCGCTCCAGTAGCTCTTGCTGCGCCTTGGCCAGCCAGCGCGAAATGGTCGTATCGTGGACGTCGTAGACCACCGCCAGCTGCTCCAGCGTTTGCCCGGCGAAGACGTGCAGGCGAAGAAGCGTTCGCCATCGATCCGAGAGGTCCTCGAGCGCGCCGCGCAACGCCTCCTTGAACTCGACTTCGTACTGGGACTTGATGAGTTGCAGCTCGGGATTCTGGCTCGCGATCGCCGCCTCGACCGCCAGCCGCTGCCGCATGCGGTGCTGCGCACCGTCGGTTCGGGACAGTGAGAGGGCTGCCCGCTGAGCCACCGCGGCCAGCCAGACCTCGAGCGGCGCCCGCCCCCAGTATGTGAGGATTTTCGCCGGCCGATCGTCGGCGCCCACGCAGAGCCGCTGGCGAAGAATCTGAGCGATATCATGCATCGACGACCGCGCCGCCCCGATTTGCCGCACGGTTGTTTCGACATAACCGGAGATGACTTCGATGGCCGCGGCGTCGCCGTTTCCGGCGGCACATGCCAGATAGAGATCGGTGACAGCGAGCTCCTTGAGAGCGTCGCTCGCATCTCGCGTCCCGCGCATGGAAGCCACACAACGACCCAGATGACGAGAGTAAACGTCTGCGTCCAAGGTCAGATGAGGCCAAGTGGCGCACCCCTGCTCCACTGCGCGAATCAGAGATTGCTCGAGATCGGGAATTGCAATTTCAGCCAATTGCAGCGCCTCCCCCGATTCGGCGAACCCCTCTGAAAATGTCGCTATCGAAGACACTGGCTCGCGTTTTCTGCTGTTATCCTCTGCCTGTGGGTGCGAAGGCTGGATCGGCGTGTCTCGACGAAAACGCGCTGGTCGACATTGCGCAGGGCAAGGTGAAAGGCGACGCGCTAGCTGAGGCCGAACGTCACCTGGCTACGTGCGACGATTGCTCGGAGACGTTGGCCGTCCTCGCCACCGTTGTCAATCCTACGTTGCGGGCAACGCAGTCTCCACCCACTGTCCGCGCGCCGTTGGCGTGCGGCACGACGTTGAACGACACCTATCGTTTGCTGCGTTTGATTGGCTACGGCGCCATGGGTGACGTCTACGAAGCGCAGCACCTCCACCTCGAAGGGCGGCGCGCAATCAAGATCTTGAACGTCGACCCCTCGGAAATGGCACAGGCCCGACCTCGCTTCATGCGCGAGGCGGGAATCGCGTCGGCGCTGCGACACCCCAACGTGGTCCAGGTGGTCGACTTCAACGTCACCAACGATGAACGGCCTTTTCTCGTGATGGAGTTTCTGGAAGGCCAACACTTTGGAGACTTGATCCAGGCGGAGTCGCCGATGGGCCTGTCGCGCGTGCTGGAGCTGCTCACACCCGTCGCGTCCGCGCTGGAAGCCATGCACCGTCGCGGGATCGTTCACCGCGATCTCAAACCGCAGAACATCATGCTCGTCACGGATCAGGAGACCGGGGCTCAGATCGTCAAGGTGCTGGACTTTGGGCTCGCGAAGCGGGCGGCGCATGCGGATACTGACGCCCCGGACCTCTCCCGGGGGCGCGTCCTGCTGGGCACGCCCATGTACATGGCGCCCGAACAGGCGGCCGGCGACCTGAATGCCGTCGGACCTGCGGCCGACCAGTTCGCGCTCGCCGCGCTGGCGTACGAGATGTTGAGCAGGCGGCAACCATTCTTTGCCGAATCGACCACCCAGGTCCTTCATCGGGTCATCTCTGTAGAGCCGACGCCGTTGAGGACACTGGTTCCCGGTGTACCCACCCAGGTTGAGCGCGCGATCACGCAAGGGCTCTCGAAAGCGCCGGATCGGCGCTTCGCAACGGTGAGTGAGCTGTTGGCCGCGATGTCGGCGCCAATTCAGCCCCCGCTGGCCTCACAATCTCGGGGTCCACGCGCCAGAATCACTGGTGCCGCCGCGTCTCTGCTTGTCCTTGCCGCCGGCGTGGTTTGGGCGAGCTCGGGTTGGTTCCGATCCGAGCCGCGGCGACTGGCGAATCCCAAGACGGCTGTCCAAGACGCCCCCCCTTCGCCGCTCACGAAGCGCGCGTCGGCGACGACGGGGCGAGAAGCCGCTGACTCCCAGCCTGACGACGTGGATACACCGGGCGCCGGGCAAGGCGCCTTGCACATACAGGCGATCAAACGGGGTCCAATCACCGTCGATACAACCCTGACAGCCGGCCGGGCGCCACGACGAGGCCAGGAGCCACACGGCACGCGCAGGCCTCACTCGCCCAGCCTGCAACCGGTACCGACAAAAGCGCGCGACACGGATGCCCCTGACGAAACAGGGACCACCAGCGCCGCCAGGGACGGCGACGCCCGGCCGAACGCACCGCCGGACGAGCCGATTGACATGTTCGAGCACCTCGGGCCCCCCTCGCGTTGAAATCGACACGGATCGGCGCTTTTCCGTGCAGGACTGATCATCGGCGCGCGTCTTCCCCAATGTGGCCAATCGGCCGGGAGACGCGATGGAACAGAACAGACAGCTTGGTCGAGAGAAACGAGAGCAATACGCGAGCATCGTTACGGCGGTGATGCCACTGTTGCTCCGGCGCGCCCGGAGGCTGCTCCGCGACGATGACGAGGCGTGGGACCTGGTTCAGACGACCCTTGAACGCGGATGCCGGTCATTCGACGCCTTCGTCGACGTTCCGGGCAGCGACTGCCGCGTCGCCCGCGCTGCGGCCTGGCTGTTCACGATCATGAACAATCACTTCATCGACCTCACGCGACTGGCATGGAAGCGACGAAGGCGGATGCCGGTCGACATCCTCGAGGTCACGGCAGCCGCCCCGCCCGCTGAACCTGAGCCGATCTGGGCCGACCTCACCGTCGCCGATGTGAGGCGCGCCAGCCGCCAACTGCCGGAACGGCTTCGCCGCTCCTTCGAGCTCTTCACGTTCGAGAACTGCACGATCCGGGAGATCGCCGCCCGGTTCGGGATTCCCGACGGCACAGTGTGTTCTCGTCTGGCTCGCGCCCGGGACCGAATCAAAGACCTGCTTTTGGAGGAGTTGCGCTGCTCGGCACCGGCAAGACAACGCTCAGGGAGAGGGCACACCGAAGGTGATGAACGGCCGAAGGTGCTTTCCACAACCGAAATCGGCGCCCGCGAACACGTCGTTGATCACGCCGGTCTGAGCGGGATCGAGATTCCCATTGGGGTTTGGGTTGGCACCCACGATACCCAGCATCACCGGTAGGCCGAGGTCATCTTCCACAAGGTAGTAACTCGAGCGCTGGACCAAGATACTGGCAGGTGACGAGCCCACGTTCTTGATGTTGACGTGGAGCCCGCCTGAGTCGATCGAAGCAGATGTCGGGACCACCGAACCCAAAGGCCGAGTGGCTGGCTGACCAGAGGCAAGTGTGAGAACGAGGCTGTTGGTCAATCCGAAGAGATCGAGGGGGTCGCCGTTATCGTCCGATGTCGCGCCTTGGCTGAAGATCAGGCCCGTTTCTCCCGGCCCGAGACAGCTGCTCGAGTACTGCGCAGCGCCGGTAGGAACGCCGACGGATCCCAAGATCCTGAGAAAGGGAGCATCGATGAGGGATTGCCCCCCGGACGAACGCCAGGCAATCGTGTTTGGCCCTGTCAGACATTGCAGATCCTGACCGGTGTTGGTGATTGGTATTCCCAGGACAACGAACATGACGTCGTCGGTGAGCAGATAAGCAGTACCGAGGCGGAAGCCGGGGGCACCGGTCATCGACACATCGTTGACGACGCTGCGCCGAAACAGCGGTTGGGCGCGACCGCAGTCCTCGCCAATCGGATCGGTGACTAGCTCGACCGAATTGTTCGTATTCTGGTCGGGAAACCACTCTGCGTTCCCACCAGTGCCGTCCTCGCCGTCCGGCGCAATGTCGGGCGCAACGTCGGCATCCAACGAACCGACGTCAGTGTCGAAAACAGCTCCGTCTGGTGAATCGGGGAAGCCGCCATCAACGGCAGCCTGACCTCCAATGCCTGCCGTGGAGCCTCCGCTGCCCACACCGCCCAACCCCGTGATACCGCCGACGCCGTTTCCGCCTGCGCTGCTTCCGCCCGCGCCGCTTCCGGCGGCACCGCTTCCGCCCGCGCCGTCCGTCGAACCACCGCCACCGTTGCTTCCGCCGACTCCAAAAGCGCCTCCCGCCCCACTCCCTCCAGTCGCCGGCGCGCCTCCCGCGCCACGGTCGTCGACGTTCCCGTCGCTTCCGTCGCCCGGAACTCCCGCTTCGACAACGTTCGCCATGATGCCAATGTTGTGCGAATCACCGCCCGCATCGGCGTTCACCTCGTTGCGAGCTCCTGGGCTGCTGCAGCCGACCGCGAAGCCACTCACCACGAAGCAACCAACAACAACGACCCAAACGTTCCGCCTCATCCTCGACCCCCTCGGCCGGGATGAAACGCCGCGGGAACCGCGAAGTCAAGCCTCCCACCGATTCATCCGCTCCCGGCGCTCCGCGCGAAAATTCGTGATCTCGCAGCGAATGCTGTCGGGATCGTCGATGAAGATCGCGACGTAGTCGGGCGCGTATTCGGGGTAGAGCCGCGGCGACGTCGTCGCGATCCCTACGGCGGCGAGCGCGGTGGCCGCGCGCTCGACGTCGGCAGGCTCGGCCACACGCAAGCAGAGGTGATGCAAACCGGGCGCGTAGCGATCGTGCGCCGCCGCAGAACGCGCCGGGCGCAACACGATCCCGAACTGGCGATTGAAGTATTGAACGTGTGGATCGCCGTCGAGGGCGAACGCGTTCTTGCGGAAGCCCAGCGTGTCTTTGAGCACGCGATCGTAGAACGACTCCGAGCGCGGCAGCGACGAGACGGTCAGGTAGACGTGGTCGAACCCGATGACTTCGGCGGCGGCGGACATGGCCGCGACAATGGCTACCTCGCGCCGGCGAATCAAGCGCCGCGGCGGGCGGTGCGGCTCGCAAGGTCTGCCCTCTCCCTAACCCTCCCCCGAGTACGGGGGAGGGGACCGGATCGGATCGATCGGGTCTGGTCCGGCGCGTCCTAGTCGGGGAACTCCTTCGTCGAGATTCGCCAGCTGCCGGTGCGGATGCGGCGCGGGCGCGTCGCGATCTCTTCGTCCTCCGGCGTCGACGGGGTCAGCTTGATGTTCTCGACGGGCGTATGCGGGACCTCGGCATCGTGGCAGAGCACGCCGCGCGCGGTCTTGAGCGCACGGCCGTCGCGGTCGCCGTGCAGCACGTCGGTCAGGGTGAGCATGCCGGTCGGTTGACCGTGGCGATCGAGGACGATGAGCCGCGACTTGTGCGAGTCGCGCATCCGCTTTTCGGCCGCGGTCAGGTCTTCGAAATCGGAGCAGACGACGGTCTCGCGCGTGGTCACCGCCGACACCGGTGTGTCGTCGAGCGACAGGCCCTCCGCGCACACTCGGACGGCGAGATCACGATCGGTGACGACGCCTTCGAACTGCTCCTGGGTCGCGCCCGACACCAGCAACAAACCAACTGACTGGTCCCGCATCAGGCTCGCGGCCTGCCGCACGCTGGCGGTCCCGGGGATCCAGAGGACCTCGGGGTTCATCAAATCTCGGCACTTCACGGTCCACCTCCGCCCATACCTCAAAATCCAGCCGTTCTTCGGAGGCTTCGGGCGCGACCTTGAGGCCCGTCAGCCTCGAATCGAGGCTCAGGGCAGGAGCGCGATCTTCTTCTGCACGCCGCCGGCAAGCTTGGACCCGGGCTGCAGCTCGAGGAACTTCTGGTAGGCGACTCGGGCCTCGGCGTTCTGGCCTGCCTGCGCCAGGGCATCGCCAAGATTCGCGTAGGCGATCGCACGTTTTGGATCGAGAGCGATGGTCTTGCGGTACCAGGTAATGGCGTCGTCGTTGCGCCCCAGCTTGAAATAGGTGAAGCCGAGATTGTTCGTGGCCAGGACGTGGCCGGGGTGCAGGGTCAGCACCCGCTGGAACGACTGCGCCGCCTCCTCGTAGCGCTTCTCGCGAAAAAGGTCCATACCCCGGAGGACCTCGCGTCGCGCCTCTTCGCCCGAGGTATCCGCGACGCCCGCGATCGGCGTCGGCGTGGGGCCCACCACCGGCGCGACGGCCGCCGCGCCCGCATCGCCCGCGCCCGCTGCGGCCCGCGGCGAGGCCGCGGCCAGCGCCCCGGTGGCGGCGTCGAGCTCCTTCTTGAGCTGGCCGTTGCGCACCTTCTTCGCTTCGATCTGCGCGCGCACCTTGTCGAGCTCCGCGCTTAGGTGAATCGCCTCGCCGTCGAGCTGGTGCGATTCCTCGCTCAGGAACTCGTCCTCGGGCTTGAGCACGAAGACCAGGTCGCCGCCCTCGCTGCCGACCAGGTGGCCGAACACCGGCGTCTGCCGCGACAGCGACGAGACACCGGGGGCGACGTAGGCCGCAAGCTCGGTCGCGGTGATCGCGCCGTCGCCGTCGAGATCGGCCTTGCCGCCCAGCCCTTGCAGCAGCGTCCAGGTGAAGATCGAGTGGCCGCCCGGCCCGTTGTCGGCGACCTGCTCGTCGCCGCCGCCCGCCGTCAACACCTCGCGCGACTGGCGGCGGGTGATCTCCATCAGGTACTGGCGGCGATCGGCGCCGCCGCCGCCCGCGCTGCCGCCGCGCGTGAGCGCGAGCCCGCTGTAGCAGGCATCCATGACGAAGAAGACGTGCTTCGCCGGGATGGCGTCGCTGGCGTCCTGCAAGTTGGTCATGGAAATCGCCTGGCTCTGGAAGCTCTGCGCGGCGGCGTCGACCGGGACAATGTAGCCCTGGCTCTTGCCGCTCGGCAGCTTGCGGGTGACGCCATGGCCGGCGAAGAAGACGAACACGCGATCGTCGTGCGACACCTTCTTCGGGTCGGCCAGGTTGTCGCCGAGCGCGGCCAGGATCTTTTCCCGCGTCGCCTCGCCGTCGAGCAACGTGGTGACGTGGTCGGGCGGAAATGCGTAGGTGTTGACCAGCATGTCGCGCACCGCCTGCGCGTCGTTCACCGCGTACGACAGGCGCGGCCAGTTCTTGTAGGCGTTGACGCCGACGACCACCGCCCAGCTCTCGCGGTAGAGCCGCATACCGGCCAGCGGCGCCGCCGCCGGCGCGCCGCTCGAGCCCGTAGCCGCGGCAGCCGCCGGCGCTGGAGCCACCGGGCCGCCGCGCGGGACGACGAAGTCGCGGCCGTCCCAGGCCAGGAACGTGTAGCCGCGCTTTTGCAGCTCGGCGATCACCAGCGGCAGCGCCTCGGTGGTGCGCTCGTGAATGTCGTGAAAGAGGATGATCCCGCGCTTCTGCCGCTCGACCTGATTGACCACGCGATTGGCGATTGACTGTGGAACCGGATCGGCCCAGTCCTGCGAATCGATGTTCCACAGCACGGTCTTCATTCCCAGGTCCGACGCCGTTTTCAGAACCTGCTCGTTGCGCGCGCCGTAGGGCGGACGAAACAACACCGTCTTCTCATTGGTTGCCGTCGCCAGCGCTTGATTGGTGTCGGCCAGCTGATGATTGACGCCGTCGGCATCGAGCTTGGGCAGGAACGCATGCGTGAACGAGTGGTTCGCGAGCGCCTGCCCCGAGGCCAGCACCCGGCGCGCCTCCGCGGCAGCCTTGCCGACGTTGCGGCCGACCTCGAAGAATACGCCGCGCACGCCGAAGCGCGCGAGGATGTCGAGGATCACCGGCGTGTAGCGCGCCGACGGACCGTCGTCGAACGTCAGCAACACCGACTTCTCGGGAAAGCGCAGGCCGGTCACCTGGTCCTTGTCGTCGCGCCACGGCAGCGCGCCGCCGCGCCCGCCCTTGGCCAGGATCTCTAACTCGGCGGCGTGAGCCTTGATCAGCGCGTCGGTCGGGACCTCGCGGCGCACGAACGCGAGGTACGCCTCCCAGGCCTCGCGGTGATCAACCATGCCGCGCGTGGGCAAGCGGCCGAAGATGGTCTTGAGCTCGGCGTCGTAACGCGCCTGGATCCCGTCGAGCAGGCCGCGATCTGTGTCGGTGCGCGCCGACCGCGGCAGCTCGGACAGCAGATCGCGAAACACCAGCTTGTCGGCGTCGTGGAACGCGGGTGCGGTTTCCAGCTGCTCGAGGAATGCGGTCGCCGCCGCGGGCTCGGCGGCGACGCGCGCGCCGAGCGCTTCCAGCCGATCGTGCTCGGCGCCCGAGAGCAACCACGCGACTGTGATCGCGGGGTCCTCGGCGCCGGGCTCGTCGGCCAGCAACGCGACCACGCCGCGGAAATCCGCGACGATCGCCGTCATCGCGGTCGCCATCGCGGGGCCGGCGTCGGCGGCTGGCGGCGGCGCCGACGGCGGCGCGGAGCCCGAGCCGCCCTTGCACCCCGACAGTGAGAACAACCAGGCCCCCAGCAGAGCGCTCGACCAGAAACGCATCTGCGCCTTCACGGCTTCGTGAACACGGATTCGTCGGGCATGGCCGGCGTGCTGTCGGCGTAGATGAGGTGCAGGATCGACCCGCTCACGCAATATGTGTCGGCGTTGACCGCGCCCGTGCTCGAGGTCGTGGTCACCGACGTGCCACTCGCGACGTACGTGCCGGTTTCGATCTGCGGCGTACCGAGCGCACCGAGGAAGCAGCGGCAGCCCGTGGTCGTCGTCGAGCAGGTGGCGCTGGAGAAGGTCGGGTTCGGCGGCCCGACGTACCCCGCCCCCTGGTAGACCACCTGCAACTGAGCGCAGGTGGTGCCGTTGAGACAGGCGGTGGGCCAGTCGAAGATGAAGGTCCCGGTGTCGGTCACGGTCGTCGAGTAGGTCCCGCCGTTGTTGAAGGTCAGCGTGCCGGCGCGATGAACGCCCGAGGCGTCGAGCACCTCGCCGGCGCAATCGCCGTACGCCAGCGACGAGCAGGTGTTGAAGTATGTCCAGGTGCCGAGCAGGTTGCCGCCGCACGCGGGCCCGCCGCACTGAGTGGTCCCCGCGCCGCCGCTGCCGCCGGTGCTGACCGAACCGCCAGCCCCGATCGAGCCGCCGGCGCCGACGCGACCACCAGCGCCCGGCGGACCGCTGCCGCCGAGCCCGCCCGACATTCCCGCCGAGCCGTTGGCTCCTCCGGCGGCACCGGACGACCCACCGCTCGCACCGCCCGATCCGCCTCCGCCGCGCGAGACGCGCAGATCATCGGGATTCGGATAGCAGGCTGCCGGCAGGGCCATCAGCGCAACAGCGAGCGCGCCGACGCCGACGCCGCTGGTGCTCGGGCGAACCGCGTTCATGCCTCTCGCCGCCATCGGATCAGCCGATTAGATGCGACTGGACGTTGCTTATCAAGCGTATCGAACCTCGAAGAGGTAACGTCAGGCGATCCGGGGCGCGCACATCATCAGCCGAAGCACTACCTCTCGCCGATCAAGACGTCCCCGTCGCCGGCAGATCGATCGTGAACTTGCACCCGACGCCGGGGCGGTCGTGCACGCGGATCGTCCCGTGGTGCGCCTCGACCGCCTGGAGCGCGATCGCCAGCCCCAGCCCGAAGCCTGACCGATTTTCGCCGCGCTGGACCAGCGGCTTGAACAGCTCCTCGGCCTTGCCCGGAGGAAGGCCGCCGCAGGAATCGAGCACGTCGATCGTGAGCCGGCCGTCGGATTGAGACGCACGTAGATCCACGCTCGACCGAGGGCGGCTGAACTTGAGCGCGTTGTTGAGCAAGTTGGACACCGCCGATCGCATCAGCCGGGGATCGACGTCGAGCACGAGCTCCTCGGGCGCGACCACCGTGACTGTGATGCCGTGCAACTGGGCCTCGGCCGCGGCGTCCACGACCAGCTCTTGCAAGAACGACTTGAGGCCGAGGCGCTTGATCGCCGGCTCGACGCCCAGCTGCAGCGACGCCTGGCCGAGCACGGCATCCATCAGATCGATCGTTCGGCGCAGGTTCCGGTCGAGCACCTCGGCCCACCGGTCGGGCGTCTCCGGTCCGTCCGGCGCCGCCCGCTGCCAGTGCAGGAATGCCAGGCGCGCCGCCGAAAGCGGGTTGCGCAGCTCGTGCGCGATGAAGCCCACGTGCTCCGACGTCTGCCGCTGCCTCTCGACGTCCCGCTCCTTCACGTATTGCGCGACCGCGTCGGCGACGCCCCTGCTCAACCCGCGCGCAATGATCCCCTGTTCGCGCAGGTTCGGCGTGAACGCCGCCTGCTCGGCAACCCGCAGGATGCATTGGTGCAGGAGACCGTATTCACGGATGACCTCGCCGACGTCGAAGCCGATGCCCAGGCGCTGCGACCCGTGCTCCTCGGCAATCTCTCCCGCGGGCGGCAGCGGCAGCGCCTCGGGGTGAAGCGCGCCGATGATCTGATCGACGAAGTCGGGCATGCGGTCCAGAAGCTCGGCGCGCGCCAGGGACGCGGAGGCAATCGCCCGCCGCGTCTCGGCGCTCCACGCCTCGATCAGATCGTCCCGCCGCGCAACGAGGACGGCATGCAAGGTTTCAAATGGCTGGTCCGTGGCTGCTCCCTCAGGCCGATCGGTCGGCCGATGCTTGCTCCAGTGCGGCGAACGTTTCGACGATCGTTGCGGCCGCCGCGCTCGCCGGCTCGGCCGTGCCGTCACACGCCTCCAGTCGCCGCAGTTGCAGGCTGGTGATGCGCGCCGGAACACCTTCGATCGTCAACAGCGCCTCCTCCGCTTGCGACGACAGCGCTTCGGCGCGCGCGACCAGACCCTTGACCGCGTCGACCTGGGCCTGGCAGCGCTCGGCCGCTCGCGTGAGTGGCCCGTTCGCGCCCTCGCCCTCGCCGACCTGGCCGCGGTCGCGCACGCGCGCCAGGGTCATGCGTAAAACGGGAAGGGACGTCGAATCGAGGAACCGCGCGATGTACTCGAGGCGCGTCGCGAGCACGACCACCTCCCGCTCCAGCTTCGGAATGTGATCGAGCGCGCTCGAAACATCGAACGCCGCGCCCCTCGGCCCGGCCAAGACCGCGTTCTGGATCGCGGCGCGCGCAGCGCCGAGGCGAATGATCAGGGTCTTGGCGCGCGCGTCCGAGAACCACACGACGTCTGGCAGCACGATCGGCAGCACGCCGGCGTGGCGCAGCGCCGTCTGCTTCGCTCGGCCGTTCAGCAGCGCCACGCCGAACGCTACCATGAACACCGCGGGCGCGCCCAGCAAGAGCGTGGCGTACCCCGTCATGAACGCCGCCACGAGCGCCAGCGCCATCAACCCGAGCGCCACCCGATGCCGGACCGCGGTCTTCGCGCTCGAGTAGATCCAGAGCTCGATCCCGCGCTCGTGCTCGGATGTGTCGCCGATCAGATCTCTTTGGAACCAGTTCCGTTTGGCCATAGTTCCCCCCTTCCCCAAGTTCCATTGAAAGCTGTTGTCGGAATGGCCACGCCGCAATGGCGGGACCTGGTCCTGTTAAGCTCAAGCAGTGATGACGGCGACCGGAGACCAGGCTCCACCGACGCGCCTGGCCCGCAAGCTCGGCGTCGGATCTCAGGACCGAGGCGTGAACAGGGCCAGGTCCTCGATGCCCAGCGCGCGCTCGATGTCGTCGACCTCGGACACGGCGTGCTCGAAGCCGTCCTCGCCGAACACCTTGTGCTCGCGGCGCTCGAAGTCCTCGCCGAGGGCGTTGTACTCCGAGCGGCTCACGATCTCGTGCAGCGCGGGGAAGAGGACGGTGTCCTCGCGCGCGGCGTGAGGCTCGTACATGCGCGCGAACGACTGCAGCTCGACGCGCAGCCGATGCCGTCCGTCGGCGCTTTTGATTCCGTCGGCGGTCGCCAATCCCTGGATGCGCTCGGTGACTCGCCGCCCGGCCTGATGCTGAGCGCGCAAAACGCCCACCAGCTCCACCAGCCGGTGGGCTCGCTCGAAGCGCGGGAACAACATCTCTTCCTCCTGCTTCTCGTGGTAGTCCTCGACGAAGCGGCGGATCAACTTGGCGCTGCGCTGAACCGCGGCGACCACGTCGGCGTCAGGCGACGCCTCCAGGCGGCGCCCGACCTCGGCGTAGATCAGCAGGATCCGGCGCAGCACGCCGTGCTCGCGCATCAGATCCTCGCCCGGCCCCACGTCTTCGTCGGATCCAGCGGCGCGCGGCGGCGATTTACGGCCGGACGCTCGCGCGAGCGAGGCCAGCGCAGTCACCCCGGCACCCACGCCGAGCATCACACCCCGGCGTCCAATCGATTTCGCCATGCCCCTCAGTTTGAGTCCGTCCGCCGCGGACGCCAAGCCCGGGCGCGAGGTCAGACGACCATCGTACGCGTGTCGGCCGACACAGGCTGACCGCCCTCGACGGTCATGGTTCCGTCGGCGGCGATGGTGACCGCATAGTGCTGCAACGGCGAGCCGGCCGGACCGTGAGTGACCGCGCCGTTACCGTCGAATGCCGACCCGTGGCAGGGGCAATGCAACCCCCCGGCCACGCCGCTTGCGGTGTCGTCGACCGCGCAGCCCTGATGGGTGCAGGCCCGCGACATGGCGTAGACACCAGTGGCGTCACGCGCCACGATGACGTCGGACAGCAGGATCAACGACCCGATGGACAGCGCCGAGACGTTACCGGCCGCGACCGGCCCGCTCGGCGGAGAGATGCCCTGACTACAACCCGGGACGGCGTTGGCCACCACCAGCAGTCCGGCCGACGCGCCGGTGACGGACAGGAACCGCCGTCGATTGATCGTCTGGGCGGAGCAGTCGGGGTGGCCGGCACAACGAGGCTTGGCGAGATCATCGGTCATTTCGGAGAACCTCCAGCGTCACGATATTGGCGCCGCCGCCGCTGTGCGCGAGTCGGTCATGGCGTCGAATCTGAGTGCCCGACGGAATGGAGCTCCTTCACGAGTATCGGAGCGCAGCGGCAAACGCGAGTTGGAGCTAGCCAGCCCCAGCGACACGCGCGAGAATGAAATGCTGTGCGAAGGAGGCTACGCCGCCGGGCACCAACGATTGCTTTGAGACCGATCGTGACGGCGACGGCCATCGGACTCTCGTGCTTGGTCGCCCATGGGCGCGCGAGCGCGGCGACCTGTCCGCCGTCGGCGACTGTGACCGGCGCACCGCGCATCGTCGAGCCGGTGCGCGCGATCCTGCGCGACCACGACCTGCCGACCAAGGCGAGCGCGTGCACGGGTGCGGAGAAGCGCGTGCAGGCGTGGTTGATCGCGGAACCGGGCGGGCGCGGCTATGTGCTGCGCATCGAGGATCCCTTCGGACGCCGGAGCGAGCGCCGCATCGGCGACGCCGAGACCGCTGCCAGTTTGATCGAGAGCTGGCTCGCGCCAGAGACGGAGAACGTGCCAGCCTTGAACACGCAGCCCGGCGTTGCCCACCAGCAAGCCACCGACGAGACCGAGACGCGCGCGGCGCCGCCCGCCGCCAGCGCTCCTGGCTGGCGGGTCACCGGCGCCCTGGAGCTCGGGACCAGTGGAGGGGACTCGCTCTGGTACGGGAGCGCGGTCACCGCGTGCGGGACCGTTGGCGCCCTGTGCATCGGCGGGCGGCTGAGGATGGCACGCGACGACAACTTTTTCGATCTCGACCATGACAGCGGCAGCCGTTCCGCGATCGAGCTGCTGGCACTGGCCGCGTGGCCGCTCGCGGGCAACGGTGTGACGCTGACCCCGCTGCTCGGGTTCGGCGTCGGGCGGCTTCACGGGGACAATCCGAATCTCAACGATGGCGAAGCCGACATGCCGGGCGGAGACGACATCGGGCTGCGTCTGGAAGCGGCGGCCAGCGCTGGATTCGCGCTGAGCCGGCGTCTGACGCTGGTGGCGGAGCTCGGCGCGGCTCACGCCTGGTCGCTCGTGACGCGCACCAGCCCCGAGGCGCTCCCCGGTCTGCGGATGACCGCCCCCTCCACTTACCTGCGCGGGGCCCTCGCGCTGCAATACACGCCATGAGCAACAGCGAGAACGTTCTCCCCTTTCGGCGCCCCGATCAGCGCGTCCAGTCCGACGAGTCGCTGGTGCTCGCGTGCGCCAGCGGCGACGGGCGCGCGCTCGAGGAGCTGTTCCACCGCCACGGCGCGCAGGTGCACCGCATCCTCGGGCGCCTCGGCCACGTCGACCGGCGCGATCTCGAGGATCTGGTGCAGGTGACCTTCCTCGAGGTTCATCGCTCGGCGCGCCGCTTCGGCGGCCGATCGGCGGTCAGCACCTGGATCCTCAGCGTCGCCCTGAACGTAGCGCGCCACCATGCGCGCAGCGAAGCGCGCCGGCGCACGGCCATGGCGGCGGTCGCGCGCGCCGACACGCCCCGGGAAGCGCACCGACCCGACGATCGCGTGACCCACCGGCAATCTCTCGAGCGGCTGCGAGCCGGCATCGAAGCGCTGCCCTACGATTTTCGCGTGGTCTTCCTGCTGTGCGACCTCGAGGGCCTCAAGGGGACCGAGGCCGCGCGCGCTCTCGGCATCCCCGAGGGGACGGTCTGGCGGCGCCTGCACGAGGCGCGCACGCGGCTGCGCGCGTTCGTCGGCATGGAGAGCGACCGATGAGCTGGCTGGCGCGGCTGGCGCGGCCCGGATGTCCGCCCGGGTGGAAGCTCACGCGAGCCGTCTCCGAGGCGGCCGACCCGCGCACCGAATGGCACCTCATCCGATGCGAGCGCTGCTCCGCGGAATTTCGCGCACTGCAAGAGCTGGCGCAGGACGCAAGAGTCGCGGCCCCCCTCCCGGAGAAGCTGTCGCGCGAGGCGCGTGAGGGGATCGGGGCACGCCTGCGCACGCTGGTGGCGGCGACGGCCGCGGATCGGGCGCGGCGGGAGCGAGCGACTCGGCGCGGACTGATCTGGGTGGCGCTGCTCGTCCCCACTGTCGCCACCGTGATCTTCTGGATGAGCCGGCACACCGACCATGTCGTCGTCGCGGACGTCCGCCTCGAAGCGCCCTCGCCGGGAATGCCGATGGCGATCGGCGATACGCGCGCGACGATCCGCGCGATCGGACCCGCGCACTTCTCGCGCGCGCAGTTTCAGCCCGACGAGATCGTGCGCCTCGATGACGGCGAGCTCGAGCTCGAGATTGCGCCGCTACACGCGCACGAACGCTTCCGCGTGGTCACCGACGACGGTGAAGTCGAGGTGCGCGGCACCCGGTTCAAGGTGTCGGTGATCGATCACCACCTGGCGGCCGTTCACGTCTGGAAGGGCCTGGTCGAGGTCCGGTCGAGCGGCGGCGCGCAGGCGATGCTGGCGCCCGGCGACGACTGGGTGCGCGAGGCCTCGCCCGCCGCCACCCCGCCGGTCGCCGAACCCGCGGCTCCGGCGGTGGTGCGCGAGCCCGACGACAGCCGCCGGCCGCGGGTCAAGCGGCGATCGCTGGCGGCAGGGGGGCACCATACAGAGGTGATCGCCGCGGTGGTGCCCAGCCCGAAGCCGTTGCCTGCGGCGCGCGACCAGCGTCCAATGACCGGGCTGCCTTCGTTCGGTCACGCCTGGTCGTTGCTTCGCAGCGGGGACGCGAAGGCGGCGGCCGAGGAGTTCGCCGAGGTGGAACGCCTCGCGCACGGCCGTGACATCGAGGAAGACGCGCTCTACTGGCGCGCAGTGGCGGTCGAGCGCACGGGCGACAGCGCCGGCGCCCGCACGCTGTTCGCCGCGTTCCTCGACCGATTTCCGTCGTCGTCGCGCGCGGGCGAAGCAGCCGCGGCGCTCGGCGGGTTGCTGCTCGACGCGGGCGATCGGCAGGGCGCGCGCCTGGCGTTCGAGCGTGCCGCACGCGATCCGTCGCCCCAGGTGCGCGCGTCAGCGCAAGACGGCCTGCGACGCACGCGCGACAGCGAACCCTGACAGGACGTTCCGGCAAATTTCGCGACGAGGATCCCGGAGGAGGGACTCGTCACCATCGTGAACATTGCGATGACGATTTGGCCGGTGGGGAACGGGAGGGGGCGCGCGCGCGTGGTCGCCTGGAGCTTGGCAATCGCGTTCGGATTGGTCGCCCCGCCGCTCGGATGCAGCTCGAGCTCCAGCAGCGCAGGAGAGGCCAGCGGGGCGGGTGGAAGCGCCGGCGGTATGGCGGCGGGAGGGAGCGACGCGAGCTCGAGCATTTCGGCAATCGGTGACGCCGGTGGCGTGGGCGAGGACGCGAGCAGTGCTGACGCGGCGGCTGATCCGTTCGCAGCCCAGCCCGTCTGCACCAGCGGACTGACCTGGTCCAAGGGAGACCACGGGTCGAGCCTCATGAACCCGGGCCTTGGGTGCATCGCCTGTCACTCGAAGAGCAGCGAAGCGCCCACGCTGACCCTGGGCGGCACGGTCTACCCAACGGCACACGAACCGGATCTCTGTGACGGCGCGACCTCGGCGATCTACACCGGTGCGACGATCGTCGTCACCGGCGCCGACCAGAAAACCATCTCCCTCACACCCAACGCCGCGGGCAATTTCCTCTATCAAGGCCCGCTGGCGCTGCCGTTTCACATCAAGCTCACGTACATGGGCCGAGAACGGATGATGGGCGTCGCGCAGACCTCGGGCGACTGCAACAGCTGCCACACGCAAGATGGCGCCAACGGAGCGCCCGGGCGCATCCTGTTGCCCTGAGCTGGAGCCCGCCTCCCACCCCCAAATTTCTCCTCGCGCCAAGATCTGGGTCCTCTAACGACGAAGGCTATCCGCGGCGAAACGTCCCGGCTACCTGACCGGTGGCGCGCTGCCGGTCGGCGATTGGCATCGTGCCCAGGTTTGCATCGTGCGAATGACGGCTCGCAAAAAAGAAGACCGGCCCGCATTCGCAATATGACCGTGCGATGTCCGCAGTATTTCCGCGACGTTTCGGGGTGGCAGCTGCGCGGGTCCAAACAATTGAAATCCTGCGATCCCGGCAGCACCGCAACGGCAGCTGGTGCACGCGCGCCGGGCGCCTGTCGCGCGCGGCCCCGGATTTGCGTAGTGGCAGGCCGCATGCCGGCCTCGGCGTTGAGCCACTACCTGGATCGCGTGCGCGCGAGCGCCCGCCGCTTGTCGTCGCCGGAGGAGAAGCGGCTCGCCCAGCGCGTGCAACGCACGGGAGATCCGGCAGCGGCACGTGCGCTGGTGAACGCGCACCTGCCGCTGGTGGTGAAGATCGCCCGCGAGTTCCGACACCTGCACGGCAACCGGCTCGAGCTGATCCAGGAGGGCAACCTGGCGCTGACGCGCGCCGTGCATCGCTACGATCCGGAGCGCTGCGGAACCATCAGCGCGTACGTGGCGTCGTGGGTGCGAACCTATCTAGAGCGCTTCGTCGGCGCGAATCTCGGCCGGACCGAGGACATCGACGTCGTCGACGTCACCGACGACGAAACCGCGCCGGCGGCGGATCTTCTGATGGAAGCGCAGCAAGATCGCGCGCGCCTCGCCGCGGTGTTGCCCGCATTCGAGCAGCGCCTGACGCCGCGAGAGCGCGAGATCTTTCACGCGCGCCTGATCTCCGATGAGCCGTCGACGCTGTCGCGCACCGGCCTCGAGCTGGGGCTCTCCGCCGAGCGCGTCCGCCAGATCGAGCGCGACCTGACCGATCGGTTGCGCGCTCAGATCGCCGGCGACGCGTCGCTCGCGCGCGCCTAGCGACCTCCCGGACCGCCCCATTTGTAACGGGTGGGTCCAATTAGCGTGATCTCGCGCGTGTCGTCACGCGCGCTCGCGACGCTGATGGACGGCGTCACCCGCGAAGAGAAAGCCCGTGTTTCGCGCGGTTTTTCTCGCGTTTTCTCGCTCGCTCTTGCAACCGCCGCGGGCCAGTTTTTTCCGTAAACACCGCTCTGAACATTTCAAGCGCTTTTACGGCGAATATACCGACTGGAAACACGCCCGCAATACGCCATGGCGATGATGGCGTTCATGGGGGGCGCCGAAGGTCGGTGAGCTCCGCCGGAAAAAACACCTTCGAAACAGGAGTCGATTCTATGAAGAGGATTTTGGAAGCAATTCGAGACCCCGAACGGAGGCGCGTTTTTTACGCCATCCTCGGGTCGAAGGCGATCGCGTTGGCGGTGCTGTTCATCGTGATGAAGGGGCTCCCGGACTACTTCTCTCATCCTGCCCTCGCTGATGATCCGGCCGCCCCCCCGGCGCCGTACATCAACCCGATCAACACCATGTGGACGTTGATCGCGGCCTTCCTCGTGTTCTTCATGCAGGCGGGCTTCATGTGCCTCGAGGCCGGGTTCGCCCGTAGCCGCGAGACCGTGAACATCCTCCTCGAAGGCATCGTCGACACCTGCCTGTGCGGCATCCTGTTCTGGGCGTTCGGCTTCGCGTTCATGTTCGGCGCGGGCAACGGCTTCATCGGCCACCAGTACTTCTTCCTACACGGAGCGCCCGACACCTACGGCACGACCGGCGTCGCGATCCTCGCTTACTGGCTGTTCCAGTTCGCGTTCGCCGACACCTGCAGCACCATCACCTCGGGCGCGATGGTCGGCCGCACTGGCTTCGTGGGCGACTTGCTCTACAGCCTCGGCGTCAGCGGCTTCATCTACCCGATCATCGGCCACTGGGCGTGGGGTCCGGACGGCTGGCTCAACACCATCCACCCGG